>Ga0208461_1000055_pt1 | contig 113700 bp, 87 predicted proteins | sample AD_JPNTR4_MetaG_FD_184448 | JGI IMG/M metagenome (GOLD analysis project Ga0208461, IMG submission 184448) | Active sludge microbial communities of municipal wastewater-treating anaerobic digesters from Japan - AD_JPNTR4_MetaG (SPAdes) (version 2) | ecosystem: Engineered > Bioreactor > Anaerobic...
AGGCCTGGGAACAGGCCGCGAAGCTGGCGCGGGCGCGAGCCTGGGCGGGAGACCGGGCATCGCGGGGCATGGTTAACGCCCGGCAACATTGGCCAAAGGGCGTCGAGTAATAGACATAAGCTCCGAGGCGTCCGGAGCGCGGGGAATCGAGTAATTTCATAGGTGTGAGATTTCCGTGGTTATTTTAATCCAAGGCCGGAAGGGCGGCCCGGCGGCTCGTGCCTTACGAACCTGTCGGCCGGGTTGCCATGCTTTCACGGCCTGGGGAAAAAGGTTATGCCCCCGCCGGATAATCGCAAGCGCCAACTTGCAAACACACCCGGCGCCGCCCATACGTAAAGACTTTTTGCGCGGAGCGCATAAATGAGCTAGAATAAAGGCCAAATGATACGCCGGCTTATACGCATCACCGCCTTGCTGGTCCTCGTGGCGGCCCTGGCCGCCTGGGTGGCGGCGGGAGCTAATCGCGGGTGGACGAAAACGTCCGTTCCCGTCCAGCGGACAGATGAAGTCACCGGCCTGACGGTGGATGATTATCAGAAGCGCTTTGTTCCGGGCGTTGATTTTCTCGTGGCCGCCGTGTTGGGGGCGGGCGTTTTGGCCGCGAGTTCGTTTCTTTTTCGCAAACCGCAACCACAACCATCAAACTGAATTAGCCATCATTCCATTACCGATGAAACTTCTCTCCCGTTATCTTTTGGGCGCCGGACTCCTCGTCAACCTCACCGTGCTGGCCGCGCCGCTGAATTTTGACTTCAAGGACCCGAAGGGGGTCAATAATGCGACCTTCAAGCTGGATGCGCCGTTGGAGGCCATCAGCGGCAACGCCACGGGCATATCCGGCACCGTCGCGTTTGATCCGCAGGCGCCGGCGGCCACAACGGGCAAGATTGTCGTGGCGACGTCCTCCTTGCGGGTGGGCAACCCGATTCAGCAGGAGCACATGCTCGGCGCCCAATGGCTCGATGCCGCCAAATACCCGGAGATCTCCTTTACCGCCCGGGAACTCAAGAATGTGAAGACGAGCGGCGACACCACCACCGCCGAGGTGGTCGGCACGTTCAGCCTCAAGGGCATTTCGAAAACTCTCACCGTGCCCGTGAAACTGACGTATCTGAAAGACAAGCTGGGGCAGCGCGTCCCGGACTTGAAAGGCGATCTGCTGGTGATCCGCGCCAATTTCAGCATCAAGCGCAGCGATTTCGGGATCATGCCGGGGCAGGCGGAGGAGAAAGTTGCGGAGACCATCGAGCTGACGTTGAGCATTGCCGGCGCCGCGCCGCGCTGAGGCGCCCTCCGTGCGCCAACCCGCCGGGATGCGGGCGGGGTGACTTGCTGAAGATCCGCCCCGCGGGGAGCCATTCCCGGCGGGGCAGGGGAGTGGTGAATTTCCTTTCTTTTCAGAGGGGGAAGCCCTATTTTGACCGGGCCTGAACCAGAGGGCTGTCGTACTGCGAAAGGGGCCGCGTCTCCTTGCCGGGCGGCGTCTGCCGGGGCGGCGCGATAGTTTGTGAAAGATGGATACGGCGCATATTAGAAATTTTAGCATCATTGCTCATATTGATCACGGGAAGACGACGCTCTCGGATCGGCTGCTGCACCGAACGGGCACCATCACCACGCGCGAGATGGAGGATCAGTTGCTCGATTCCATGGATTTGGAAAAGGAGCGCGGCATCACGATCAAAGCGCACCCGGTGACGATGCTTTACCAGGCCGGGAACGGGGAGACCTATGAACTGAACCTGATTGATACGCCCGGGCACGTGGATTTTTCCTACGAAGTCTCCCGGAGTTTGAGCGCCTGCGAGGGGGCGCTGCTGATCGTGGATGCCGCGCAGGGGGTCGAGGCGCAAACCGTGGCCAATGTGCACCTGGCCATGAAGCAGAACCTCGCCATTATCCCGGTCATAAACAAAATAGACCTGCCGCACGCGGATGTCGCGCAGGCGAAGCGGCAACTGGAGGATATCCTGGCGATTGCCGGGGATTCGGCCATTTTGGCCAGCGCCAAGGAAGGCATCGGTATTGAGCAGATCCTCGAGGCCATCGTGGAGCGGATCCCGGCGCCGAAACCGACCGGCGCGCCCTCCTTGCAGGCGCTGGGGTTTGATTGCTATTTCGACACTTACCGGGGCGTGGTCACCCACGTGCGCGTGTTCAATGGCGAGCTGAAGCCGGGAATGCAGGTCAAGTTGCTCCATTCCGGCAAGAATGTGGAGGTCAAGGAAGTGGGCAGCTTTAATCCGAAGCCTTACGTGCGCGAACGGCTCGAATGCGGCGAGACCGGCTATATGACCGCCAATATCAAGAGCCCGCTGGAGGTCAAGATGGGGGACACCATCACCGACGCGCGCCACCCGGCGCCCGCCCTGCCGGGATTCAAGGAAATCCACCCGATGGTGTTCAGCGGGATTTACCCGATCAATACCGGCGACTACGAACACCTCAAGGCCAACCTGGCCAAACTGCAGTTGAACGACTCGGCGTTTGTGTACCAGCCCGAGACTTCCGTGGCGCTGGGGTTTGGCTTCCGCTGCGGTTTCCTCGGGCTGCTGCACCTGGAAATCGTGCAGGAGCGGTTGCGCCGGGAGTACAATATGGACATCATCGCCACGTACCCGAGCGTCATTTACCGGGTGAAACTCACCGACGGCACGGAGGTGCAGATTGACAATCCCGCCTACCTGCCGCCGGTCGCCCAGATCGAGAGCATTTCCGAGCCGATGGTGCGGGCGTTTGTCATTTGCCCGAATGAATACATCGGGGACATGATGGCGTTAATCACGGAAAAACGCGGCGCGGTGGACCATACGGAGACCCTGGACTCGCGTCGGGTGATGCTCACCAGCCTGCTGCCCCTCAACGAGATCCTGATTGATTTTCACGACCGCATTAAAAGCATCACCCGCGGCTATGGCTCGATGGACTACGAACCGGCGGATTACCAGGCGTCCAACATGGTCAAATTGGACCTGCTGGTGAACGGCGAGGCGGTGGACGCGTTTTCATGCATCGTGCATCGGGACAAGGCGGAGGGCAGGGGACGCGCGCTGGCCGCGCGGCTGAAGGAAGTCATTCCGCGCCAGTTGTATGCCGTGGCCATCCAGGCCGCCATCGGCGGCAAAATCATCGCCCGCGAAACCGTGAGCGCATTGCGCAAGGATGTCACCGCCAAATGTTATGGCGGCGATATCACGCGCAAGCGCAAGCTCCTGGAAAAGCAAAAGGAAGGCAAAAAGCGCATGAAATCCTTTGGCTCGGTGAACATCCCCCAGGAAGCGTTTATCGAAGTGCTGAAGGCCTGACGTATGGGCAAAACCGAAAAACGAAAAGCCGCGCCGTCCGGGAATGCAACTCCCGCAGCCGGGGCCGCGGGACGGGAGCACGCGCCCGCCACCATGCCGGGAGTGCTCCGCTGGTTATTCTCCCGAACGGTGCGGCGGGCGATGGCCCTGCACAAACACGTGCAGAAAATCCTCAACCACCAGCGCGATCTGCTCTCGGCGCCGGCCATCGAGGCTGTCCAGGCTGCCATGGCGGACTGCCGGCGGGCAGCGCAAGCGGGCAGTCCGGCCACGCTGAAAGAAAAGATGGAGAACCTCGAGCAGGTTGCCAACAAGTGGCTCAAACCCTATCCGCATGCGGCCTGGCGTGAGAACGTCGAGGTTCTGCTGGTCGCACTGGCGGTCGCCATGGGCATTCGCACGTTCTTCCTGCAGCCGTTCAAGATCCCCACCGGCTCAATGCAACCCACGCTCTATGGCGTCACTTCCGTGCCGGACTTCAGCCGCGGCCGGGATCCCGCCGCCGAGGAAGCAGCCCGGGACAGCCTGGTGATTCCTTCCGGCTGGCAGCGGGTGTGCGAATGGTTCAAGGGCGTGTCCTATATCCGCCTGACGGCGGCGGCGGATGGCCCGGTGCAGGCGGTTGACCGCCCATTCCGCATCCTGATCTTCAATATCTGGCAAAAGGTCGTGGCTGGCGGCAAAACGTTCATTCTCTGGTTCCCGCCCGATTACGGTGCTTCATCGCTTGAAGAACGATCCGGATTGCTCCAGCGGGCGCGGGATTTTCACAAGGGTGAAGACATCGTGAAAATGCGGGTCGCCGCTGGAGACCATCTGTTCGTGGACCGGATGACCTACAATTTCCGCCCGCCCCAGCGGGGCGAGATTCTCGTGTTCGAGACCCGGGGTATTGATGGCCTGCCGCAGGACCAGTTCTATATTAAGCGCCTGGTGGCGACGGGTGGCGAGCGAGTGCAGCTCGGGGAAGATCGGCACCTGATTATCAATGGCAACCGCCTGGATGCTTCGGTGCCACACTTTGAGAATGTCTATTCCTTTAACCCGAAAGAGCCCCCGGGCGACAGCCGGTATTCAGGCCACGTGAACGCGGCGCGCCTGGCGCCATACTTTGACGGCCGGCCGGAAGGGGTTTTGGTGGCACCGAATCATTATATGGTTATGGGAGACAACACCATGAACAGCCTGGATTCCCGGGCCTGGGGGGATTTCCCGGCCACCAATGTCATCGGCAAGTCGTTCTTCGTATATTGGCCATTTACCGAGCGATTTGGTTGGGGAAACCGCTAAAACACGCCATAAAAAAGCCAGCCTGCACGGGATTGTGATATACGCACAATGTTTGTTATGTTTAATGCCCTTAAAGTCGGGGCATGCGCAAGAAATGCCGTTCCGTAGAATTACGGATTGACCGAAACTGGTCCAGTCTGCTTAAATTAGCGCGTCCGGTCGCTTTGAAGAGCGAGAGACGCTCCGCTGGTCGGGAGTCTGGTGAGGAGCACAATGTTACTCCCCAGTAATAATGTCTTTCGACTTCAAAGTGTATTTGCATCGGATTTGGAGTGAGACGGACCGGCGGCTCGACTCCTTGTCCGATCGTGTACGGGAGAACGTGGATGTCATGGCGGCTTTGGATTTTTCGCGGTGGCTTTTTTTCTCGGGGCTTCTGGAATTGCTGGAAGCGAATTCCTGCGAGGGTCTGTTTAAGGTGGATGGGCCTAACCTGCGTTGGAAGTGCGAGGAGCTGCGGCGCGCATGTCAGGAGCGGTTCCGGCTCAATGACAGCAAGCCCCATTTGGAAGCGTTGCAGCTTCAATCAATCCGGGAGAAGTTGGATATGATGGCGGGGTATTTGTCGAAGCTGGTGGTCGCAGGGCCGGCCGTAGTCCAGCCCGACTTGAGAGTGATTTACGGTGCTCTGGAAGAGAACGACCCGGGCACCGATGTGGTGAGACCCAAGAATGCGGGGCTTAGAGGCGCGGAGTAAGAAATGTGTATAAATAGCGTCATAATCCCGTCTGGCGTAAAGCTGGCCCGTATTCGTTGTTTCTCGTGGTCCCCTGGAGTGCCTGCACCAGGAGCAAGGGCCATTTTCGGTGGCGGGCAATCTGACTCATGCAAAGGAGTCGTTTCGCGTCCCGTTAAAGCTGCGACCTGCTCAAGTCAAAACGGTCGAGCGTTGGTGATGTGTCAAAGGCTTCCTTCCGCACGCAGGCCGGGTCCGCATTCGTCAGTGAGTGCTGGCCTATAACTTAACCTGAGCGGGGACTTGCACGGGGTCGAGGACTGTTCTGCCTCACCGTGAAATGTTGTAGGGCTCCTTCGGGGCTCCAACCCGGCGCGTCAGCGCCGGGTTGGCGAACCGAGGGATTGCTTGAATGGGAGGGGTGTGCACGCATAGGATTGACGGATAGGATTTTGGGGAGGCTTCATTGCGGCTCCGGTGATTGTGCGGGGTTCGCTTCTCCGGCAGTTGCCAGGGTCGTTTCGCGTGCGGGTGTCTGGTGACGGGCTCCCCTGCCCTGCGCGTTCTTCTCCGCAGCGCCGAGCGTTCGGTCGTCTTATCCCGTAGGGGAAACCCGCAAAGAAACGTAAGTCAAGGAGGTGGGTTCCACGTCTCGTTTTTGCCGGTGGGGCGCACTAGTGGCAAATCCTGCGTGGTCGTATTTGCTTAAGTTTTTCTTCGTTCCGCGGTTGCTAGTGCGCGGCAAAAACCTGATTTTTTCGGTGCGCCGTGCTTTCGTTTTTGAGACGTGTTATCGCTTGAATTTAAGGCTGCGGCGCGCGCCGATCGAGGGGGGACGTTTGGTCGTGGCGGGTTCTTCAGCGCCGTCGAGAGTCGGCTAAGGCAGCAAGTTATCCACAGAGTTATTCACAGCGAAAATAGTTCTTGTTTGTTATGTTTAATTCGGATGAGGGTTAATTTGCCTTGGTAGAGCGATTTTTGGGGTTGGCTACCCTGCCCGCTGGTTTAAGTGCCGATTTTCTCGTAGATGCGTATGTATTCCGAGACTACGCGGTTCCAGGAAAAGTCCGCGGTCATTCCATTGTGCCGGAATTGCTGCATCAAATGGGGTTCTTCGAACAGTGCCAGGGCTTTGTGGATGCTTTTAACCAGTGCCGCCGGGGAATATTCCATGAACTTGATGCCATTGGCCTTTGCGGAGTCTTCCCGGATGTCAATAACCGTGTCGTCCAGGCCGCCCGTAGCTCGGACGATGGGAATGGCGCCGTACCGGAGGCCGTACATCTGGTTAAGTCCGCACGGTTCAAACCGGGACGGCATCAGGAAAAAATCGCTGCCCGCTTCAATGCGGTGCGAGAGCCCCTCGTTAAACCCGATTTGTACCCCCACCTGGGAGGGATAACGGCGTGCCAAATCCCGGTACGCCTTCTCGAACGTTGGCGCTCCGCTGCCGACCACGATAAACTGCATCTTGGCGCCGAGGGTCTCCTCCAGCGCCGCGAGCAGGATTTCCACGCCTTTTTGTTCGGCCAAGCGGCCAATGGAGCCAAACAGCGGAATGTCCGCGCGAATCGGCAAGCCAAACTCCCGCTGCAATTCCAGCTTGTTCATCTCTTTGCCGCGCAGATCAGCCGCCGAATAGGCATGCTTTAAATGGGGATCGCTCTGGGGGTTCCATTCGTCCGCATCAACGCCATTTAGGATGCCAACCAGCGAACTGTTGCGCTGCCGCAGCAACCCATCCAGACCGCACCCCATCTCTTCGGTAGTGATTTCACGCGCATAGCGCGGGCTCACGGTGGTGATGATATCGGCATATACGATACCGGCTTTCAGGCACCCCAACTGACCATAGAACTCCACGCCGGCGAGGTTGAAATATTCCGCGGGGAGGTTGGTGAGCCCGTATTGGGCGGCCGGAAAGAGTCCCTGATAGGCCAGGTTGTGAATGGTGAGGCAAACCTTGGGGCCCTTCCCCTGCCCGGCCGTTCGGCGGTGATGGTGAAGGAGCAACGCGGCCAGGCTGGTTTGCCAGTCGTGCAGGTGCAGCGCTTCCGGCTGCCACGGCAAATGCAGGGCCAGGTGCGCGATGACTTTGGAGAAGAAAACAAAACGCTCCGCATTGTCGGGATAATCCACTCCGTCAGCTTGGTACAGCCCCGGCCGCTGATAGAAATCCGCCTGGTCCACGAAATACAGGGTGAGTTCCGGGCTGGGGTTGAGGCTCCAGAGCGAAGCGGCCACACGCCGTTGGCCCAGGGGGAAATCCAGCGGCAACTCCACTGGTTTGAGGTCGGGAAAGCGTTCGCGAATCCCGGCGTAGAGCGGCGTCACTACTCCCACTTGCCGGCCGGTCCGCGCCAGCGCCTTGGCCAGGGCGCCAACCATGTCCGCCAGCCCGCCGGTTTTTGAGTAGGGATAGACTTCGCTGCTGGCGTGCAGGATTCTCATGTCGTAATCCGCTCGGTCTTGAGATAAGGCTGCAGCGCCGCCGGCACGGCCAGGGTTCCATCGGCCTGCTGGCAGGTTTCCACCAGAGCCACAAACAGCCGGGCCAGCGCCGTGCCGCTGCCGTTCAAGACATGCGGGAACCGGTTGTCACCCGCTTCGGTCTTGAAGCGCAGATTCATCCGCCGCGCCTGAAAGTCTTCGCAATTCGACACGCTGGAAACCTCCAGATAGCTCCCCTGCCCCGGGGCCCACACTTCGAGGTCGTACGTCTTGGCGCTGGCGAAGCCCATGTCGCCCGTGCACAACAGCACCACGCGATAATGCAACCCCAGCGATTGCAGCACCCGCTCTGCGCCCGCCACCATCTGTTCGTGCTCGGTATAGCCGTTTTCGGGTTTTACGATGCTGATCAGTTCCACCTTGTCGAACTGATGCACGCGGATCATGCCGCGGGTGCCCACCCCCGCGGCGCCGGCCTCGCCGCGAAAGCATGGCGTATAGGCGCAGTAGCGGAGGGGCAGCGCGCTTTCTTTCAGAATCTCCTCCCGGTGAATATTCGCCACCGGGGTTTCGGCGGTCGGAATGAGGTAAAGTTTGCCCAGCGTGCCGGCATCCAGGCCTTCCTGCACGCCGTAATACTGGTCGGCAAACTTCGGAAACTGCCCTACCCCTTCCAGGCACTGCGGCCCCACCATGTAGGGCGGCGATACTTCGGTGTAGCCATGGGCGGAGGTGTGCAAGTCCAGCATGAATTGGATCAGCGCCCGTTCCAGTTTCGCGCCCCAGTTCGTGTACAATACAAAGCCGCTGCCGGATAACTTCGTTGCCCGCTCGAAATCCACCAATCCCAGCTTCTCGCACAGTTCAACATGCGACTTCGCCGGAAAGGCAAAGGAGGGCTTTTCGCCATGCACCCGGATCACGGGATTATCTGCCGCTTCCTTTCCCGGCGGCACCGTCGCGTGCGGCAGGTTGGGCAGCCGCAGCATCAATTGATTGCGCGCCGCTTCCGCTTCCGCCGCCCCCCGGTCCAGCGCCGCAATCCGGTCACCCAACGCGCTGGTTTCCCGCTTTCGCGCTTCCGCTTCCTCCGTTTTCTTTTGCCCCATCAGCGCGCCGATTTCCTTCGACACGCGCTTGCGCTGGGCTTTGAGCGTTTCGACCTCGCTCACTTGCCGGCGCCACTGCTCGTCCAGCTTCAGCAAATCATCAATGAGGCGCTCATCGCCCGCGCCCCGCGCTGCCAGGCGCTGGCGCACAAAGTCGGGCTGGTCACGTATCAATTTGATGTCGAGCATCGGCGCATTATAGGCGCGCGCGCGGCTCCGGCAAGAATGAAGGGACGGCGGGCCGCCACGCGCTCCTTTTTGTTCTTGTCTTTGCGCGCAACTTGTGGCGCCATGCGCTTCCATGAACGAAACTTCCTCCGCTGCCGGAATCAGCCGCCGCCGCTTTCTGGCGGCAACCGGATTGGTCCTTGCCGCGCCTCCCCTGTTCTCTTCCTGCGCTACGCGAATATCCAGCCGGATCCCGCCCTCTGAACGCATCACCCTGGGCATCGTCGGGTGGGGAATGATGGGCCCGGCCAACACCGACGCCTTCCTGAAAATGGCGGATTGCCAGGTGGTGGCCGCCTGCGACCTTGACCAGCATCATCTCCAGGCGGCGCTGGATAAAATCAACGGCCATTACGGAAACCGGGACTGCACCCCCTACGCTGATTACCGGGAAATGATGGCCCGCAAAGACATTGACGCGGTTATGCTGGCCGTGCCGGATCATTGGCACGCGCTCACGGCCATCGAAGCCGCCCGGAATCGGAAAGATATTTATGGCGAAAAGCCGCTGGCCCGCACGGTTGCCGAACAGCAGGCCATCGTCAAGGCGGTCCAGAAAAACCAGCGCATCTGGCAGACGGGTTCGTGGCAGCGATCGCAAAGCTCATTCCGCAAGGCGGCGGAAATCGTGCGCAACGGCCTCATCGGAAAAGTCACCCGCGTGGAAGTCGGCCTGCCGAGCAAGCACCATGATTTTGCCGGGACGGCCCCGGCTTTGCTGGCGAAGTTCCGGGGTTCACCGAATGATCCCGAATACCTGGCAAAGATCGTTCCAGGCAGCCCGGAGTGGCAGATCGCGGTGACTTCGCCCCCGCCGGAGCTGGATTATGAAATGTGGCTCGGGCCTTCCCGGGTGGAGCCTTACATCCAGGTGCGCATCCACATGAACTGGCGCTGGAACTACAATATTGGGGGCGGTCAGTTGCTGGACTGGGTGGGGCATCATTGCGACATCGCCCACTGGGGGCTTGGTTTCGATAACGCCGGGCCGTTTGAGGTCGAAGGCCACGGCGAATTCCCGCCTCCGGACGCCCTTTGGAACACCTGCACCAAATATCGCATTACGCTCAAGTATCCGAACGACGTCACGATGATTATGGCCGGCGGCCATGCTGATATTCGCGGGGGCACCAAATGGATCGGTACCGACGGCTGGGTCTGGGTGGATCGCGGTGGATATGACGCTTCCAATCTCGACTGGTTCGCCCAAATTCCCCCCGATCGCTACAAGGTGCGGCTCTACCGGTCGGACAATCACCAGCGCAACTTCATTGATTGCGTGAAGTCACGCCAGCCCACCATTACTCCCGTCGAGACCGCGCATCACTCCGCCCTGCCCGGCCATCTGGGGCTCATCTCCATGCTCGTGGGGCGCAAGATTAAGTGGGACCCAGTCCGGGAGCGCATCCAGGGAGACCCGGGGGCCAGCAAACTTCTTACCCGCCCTTATCGCCCGCCCTGGAAGCTGGGCTAGGCAGCCGCCCGCGACAAGGGCGGTTCACGGCCGGAGCAACTCCAACAGGGTGACGGAGTTGGGCTGAAGGGTTTGCTCCCAGGCAAGGTGCAGGCCTGAGATTTTGCCCGTGCGGACAACCGCCAACTCAGCTTTAGCCGGGTCATGCCAGGCATTGCTGTGGGTGGCATCCACCACGGACTCCTGCCAACGCCCGTCCTTCAGGGCTTCCGGAAGCGAGTTGACGCGGAGCTGAACAGGCCTGCGTAGAGCATAGCGGTCGCGGAAGTTGACGAGGACAACCGCCAGGCGACCCGCCGGGGCATCCCAGGCGGCGACGGCGGAAACGTCGTCGTCAGCACCCGCCACTGGCAGCCAGTCGCCACGCAGGCTGTTGAATATCTTTGCCACGTTGTAGGCGGCTTTGGGGAGGTTATCCTTCATCAACAGGCTGTAGTCGCCGCGGAAGCTCATATCATTTTGCTTCACGTAGAAAAAGCAGGGCCGGTCTATGCGCGCGGGCAGAAAGGCCCGGGTAATGGAATTGGCGCACCAGGCGGCCCCCAGTTCGTGGTCTTGTGGGCGGTCTGCCCACCAGGCCTCGTTCCATTCGGTAATCATGAAGGAAGTCACAGAGCACTTAAGCTCGGGCAGGTCGGCCAGATAGGCGCGAAAGGCCTCGGCTTCCTTGACGATGGTTTCGGGCGGCTGGAAGTATTCATGCCAGCTCACAAAGTCCAGCGGCAGCTTTTCCTGCCGGCACCAGAGCATGAGGCCGCGCGCAAAACCCCTGCCGTGCTGGCAATGGCCGTATTCGGAGTTCTCGAAGGGGCCGCTGGCCAGGGCGGGGCCGCCAACCTTCGCCTGCGGATCGGCACGCAGCACCCCGCGCGCGGTGGCGCGATAGAGTTTGCAGTAAGCCTCGAACCGCCGGACAACCTCCGCATTCGGCTCCTCCTTGCCGAGCGCGGACGTGTAAAGCTGCCGGAAAGTTTCACTGCCTGTGTCCGCGGAGCCGGGCTTGAGCCAGCCGGCATTGACTTCGTTCCAAACCTCCCAGAAAGGGATGCGTTTGCCCCGCTGCGCGCTGTGCTGGGCCGCGCGGAAGCAAAGCTCTTCCCAGGCGGCGTAGTCTCGGGGCGCGCTTTGGCGTTCGTGGTTGGTCACGGCGTCAAGAACTTGCGGCATGTAGGATACCGCCAGAATGGGGTCCGCCCCGATGGCGGCAATGAAATCCACGCGCCGGTCGAAATCCGTCCAATCATAAACCAGGTTGGTCCCCTGCCCTGCTTTCAGGACGCCGGTGAAAATGTTGTCCATGCGGAACCATTTGAAGCCGCCTTCCTTGAGCTTGCGCGCGGTGGCGGCTTCATAATCAGCCATTCCGCCCCCCTGGCTCAGGCCGACGATGCCATCAGGCACTTTGCCCGCCGGATGCCCGCCATCCACCGAAAGGACCCGGCGCTCCCTTGCCCGCCGGGCATCAATGATAACCCAGTTAGCCTGCTCGAACTTGTTTCCACCCTGCACATGGGCATAGACCTGGACGGCCACCCGCACCCGGGCGCCGGGCACCGCCGACTCGCTCAAGACAGCCAGGGCGGGATGATCATTATCATAACGGCATTGCAGGACGCCGTTGACATACACCTCGCCTCCATCCCCGCAGCTAATCTGGAGGCCGACCACTTTGCCCGCGGTGGCCTCCGCGTTGATGGTGGCAGGAATCTCCAGTTCGGCCACCAGCCAGCGGAACTTCTGATCCTCCGGGCAAACCTCGCCGAGCTTGACCTCTTGACCCTCAGCATAGTTTTGGGGCGGCTGGGTTTGGCGTTGGTCCGATGGCGAAAGGACGCGCCACTGAGCCGGCGCGGCAAGCGTGGCGGCCAGAAGAATAGCAGCGCAGAGTAAGCGAATCATGGTTATCGCGGTTCAGGCAAAAATAGAGCATAGTCCCGGCAGCGGCGCGAATCATTTATGGCAAATCTTACCCCGATAGCCGGAACTGCTGTTCTTAAAAGCGTGGGCAGGGAGAGTGTCTGGCCAGGGGTTTCCAACTGCCGGGAGTTAAGCGCGTTAACAGCACTCAGGAAGGGCATTTCATCCAGCCTTGGCTTTGGCCTGGTCGAGCAGAGCCCGGGCGCGCTTGGCCAGGTCGTCGTTGAGGGTGGCTTGTCCCGCCTTGTCCAGGGGGCCGAGCAGGCGCGCGGCCAGCCGGGCTGCGTTTTGGCCTTTCAACAGCCTGGCGGCCATCTCCACCACCGCCGAGCTGGCTTCTTCCCGGGTGCCGGGCTCGTCCAGGTACGGCAGGGCCAAGTCCACCGCCTCGACGGAGGTGAGCGTGCCCAGGGCGGCCAGCAGAAGTTTCTTTCCTTCGTCATTGGAGGCCAGGGCCGCCGCCTCGCGGCACATGGCCAGGCGTTGATCCACCGGCAGGTCGGGCAGCCCGGCCAGGCGCAGGCAGCCCCGCAGGCAGATCATCTGGTCAGTTGCGGTGGTGGCGCTTCGGGCCAGCGCGAGCAAGTCGGGCGCGGCATCGGCGGTGCCCCAATCGCCGAGCACGCGGATAGCCGTGGCGCGGATTTCGGGATTGGGATCGCTAAGGGCGCCGCGCAGCGCTGAAAGGGCCCGAGGACCGCCGAGCGCGCCGAGCACGCGGAGCAACGCGCACTTCCGAGGCGGCGAAGCCTGCGCCAGGCGGGCTTCCACCTGGCTGACACAATCCGCCGAGGCGGGAGCTTTCAAGGAGACGGCCCGAATGGCCTGCTCGGCAGCTTCCACTTCCGCCGGATTTGCCGCCCCCGCCAGCAAATCGAGCAACCGTGGCAATTCGGAAGGTTCGGCCAGTTCGCCGAGCTTCCGGATGGCGGCGAGCCGCAACTCCGGCTCCGCTCCGGTGGCGGCGGCAAACAGCGCGGGGACGGCCGAGGCCATGCGGCGGCGCGCAATCAGATCCAATGCGGCGCCGCGCTGAGCTGACGGACCATCAGTCAGCAGCCGGATAATAGCGTCATCCGCCTCCCGCCCCGGCAGCCGGGCAAGCCCGTCCTGGGCGGCGGCTGCGATGTCTGGATCGGAGTCTCCCATGAGATCGAGAAACACCGGCAACGCCGCGGCACGCCCAAACTCCGCCGCGGTGCGCAGAGCCGCAACCCGGACCGTCGTATCCCCGCTGCGCGCGGCCTCGCAGAGAGCGGGCAGGGCCGCGGCATCGCCCCGTCGGGCGAGGGCCTGGATCAGGAGGACTTGCCGGTCGGCGCCCTGCCCTGCCAGCGCGTCGGTTAGGATGTGGGTGACTTCTGCGCCGGGCATTTCACCGGCAGCGGCGATTGCGACGAGAAAGAGGTCCAAGTCGCCGGCCCGGATAGATGCCTTCAGCAGCGGCCAGCCTGCTTGCTTTCGCGCGAGAATCGCGCCGCGCAAGGCGGCGGCCCGCACAGGAGGCGTAATTGAGGCCGTGCGCAAGCGGTCGTAGATCCGAATGGCGCGCTTGTGATTGCCAAGGGCGCTTTGCTCCTCAGCGCAACGCAACAGGCCGTCGCAAATGGCCGGCTGGCGGCCGGCCGGGGCCTTGGGCAGGGCGTCCAGGAGCGCCTGGGCGGCGGTCGCGTTGCCGATGCGGCCCAGGGACCAGGCCGCCGCCTGGGCAACTTCGGAATCGGGATCCCGCAGCAGCCGCGTCAGGAGCCGAACGGCCTTGACATCGCGGCGGACGCCGATGCTGCCGATGACGCCGACCCGCAGGTGGCCCTGGAGCTGGCCAGCCGCGTCGCGCAGAGCCTTCTCCACGGCGGGATCGGGAATGGTTTCCAGGGCATAGCGGGCCATGTGGGAAAGCCGCTCGTTGGACAGCAGTGCGGCCAGCGGGGCGATGGCGTCCCGGGCCCCGAGCCGGCCCAGTTCGCGGCACGCAGCAGCCTTTTCCGTTTCATCAGCCCCGGAAGCCAGCACGGCGAGCAGTTGCTTGACGGGGGCGGCCGCAGGGGACGGGACGGTTTTTGCGACTGCGGCGGTGACGCCGCCCATCAGCAGCAGGGCGAACAAAGGAAGGCGAATACCGGGCATGGCAAAGCCAGTTCGAACGCGGCGGGCGGGCGCGGGCGCCGGGGGCGGAGCCAAGCAGGAGGGATCGGCCTCGACGAACTCCCGGAAGGGCACTGGTTGAAACATTAACCGAGTTTAGCCGGGCCGTTTCGGCTCCGCAAGCCTGCCGCCCCGGGGCGCTCCCCTGCCCGGCCCCGGCGGCTTACCGGATGGCCTGCTGGATTTGCTCAAACACTCCGCCCGCTCCGAAGTGGGTTTTCTGCGCCTTTTGCCAGCCGCCAAAAACCTCATCAATGGTGAACAGGTTGACCTTGGGAAAGGTGCCGGCATGCTTTCGCGCGGCGGATTCCAGGCGCGGCCGATAACCGTGCTTCGCCACGATTTCCTGGCCTTCCGGGGAATACAGGTACTCGAGATAAGCCTGGGCCACCACGCGCGTCCCGCGCCGGTTGACCACCCGATCCACCCACGCCACCGGCGGTTCCGCCAGGATGCTTAGCGACGGAATAACCAGCTCGGCGCCCCCCGGACTGGGCTCTTTCAACAAGAGCAGCGCCTCATTTTCCCAGGCCACCAGAACGTCGCCAAGATTTCGCTGGGCGAATGCGGTCATGGCGCCGCGCGCCCCCGTCTCAAGAATTGGCACGTTCTTGAATATCCGGGCCACAAATTCCCGGGCTTTCGCCTCGTTGCCGCCCCACTTCTTCAGCGCATAGCCCCAGGCCGCCAGGTAATTCCAGCGCGCACCCCCGGAAGTCTTCGGGTTGGGCATGATAACCGATACCCCCGGCCGGGCCAGGTCATCCCAGTCCCGGATCTGCTTTGGATTCCCCTTCCGCACCGTGAAAACTATCGTCGAGGTGTACGGAGCGCTGTTATGCGGCAGCCGCTTCTGCCAGTCCCGCGGCAGCAACGTCGCCTTTTCCCAAAGCGCATCCACGTCATAAGCCAGTGCCAGCGTCACCACATCCGCCGCCAAACCATCAATCACCGCCCGCGCCTGCTTCCCCGAACCGCCGTGCGACTGTCGGATGACCACCCCCTCCCCGGTCTGCTCCTGCCAATGCCGGGCAAACGCCCGGTTGAACTCCAAGTACAGCTCGCGGGTCGGATCATACGAAACATTGAGCAAGGTAATCTCCTTCCCCACCCCCCAACTCGCCGCCCCCGCCAGCAAAGCGACGGCCAACCGCATCGCGTACCGCATGTCCATGCCGCCAATGTCCCCTGCGCCGGCTCAAAAAGCCAGCCGAATATTCCCCGGCCTTCAGGTGAGGTTGGCCCGGTACCAATCCATCGCCAGGGCAAGCCCCCCCTCAATATCATGGGTGGGGGCATAGCCCAACAGCCGTTGCGCTTTGCTGATATCCGCCAGCGAATGCCGCACATCGCCCGCCCGAAACTCCCGGTAAACCGGCTGCTGCATCGGGAGCGCCGCATCCTTCGCCCGCAAGGTAAGCTGCAGCGAATGGAAAAGCTCGTTGAGCGTCGTTCGTTTCCCCAGCGCGACGTTGTAAGCCTCGTTGACCGCCTCGGCGTGGCCGGTCGTGGCCGCCAGCAAATTCGCCTGCACCACATTCGCAATAAAACAAAAATCCCGGCTCGTCTCGCCATCCCCATTGATATAAACCGGCGCCTGCCGCAGCATGGCGGTAATCCATTGTGGGATCACCGCCGCGTAAGCGCCCGTCGGGTCTTGCCGCGGCCCAAACACGTTGAAATACCTCAACCCAATGGACGCAAAACCATACGCCTGCGCAAACGTCTGCGCATAAAGCTCGTTAATCGCCTTGGTCGCCGCATACGGCGAAAGCGGCTTGCCAATCCGCTCTTCCGTAATCGGCACCGCCCGGTCATTGCCATAAATCGCGCTGCTCGACGCATAAACGAAACGCCGGGCCTTTGCGTCCCGCGCCGCCACCAGCATGTTCAAAAACCCCGTCACGTTGGCGCGATGCGCCCCGAGCGGGTCGTTCATGGACAGCGGCACCGACCCCAGCGCCGCCTCGTGCAGAACAAAATCCACTCCCGCACAAGCCTCCCGGCAAGTCTCCAGATCCCCGATATCTCCCTCCACCAGGCGAAATCCCGCCCACTGCCGGGCGCTGACCAGGCCCTTCACTTCCGCCAGGTTCTTCCTCTTCCCGGTGGAAAAATTGTCCAACCCCGCCACCCGCTGATCCAGCTTCAGCAAGGCTTCCAGCAGATTGGAACCAATAAAGCCGGCCACGCCGGTTATCAGCCACGTCCGGGGCGCGGCTCGCAATTCCGTTTGCAGTCGGTCGTAAGCGGTTCCAGCCATTCCGTGTCGCGTTCGCAGGTTTATTCGGATCTCAAATCACTTCACGTCGTCCGGAAAAAGACGGCCAAAATCAACTTCAACCGGAGCGTTCCCGCTGATCACGCGGCAAAGGCAGCGCATGAGCGGCAACTCGTCGCGCCCCAGCAACCCGCGCGCCTCCAGCCCGGGCAGCGCCCTGGCAATCTGCGCCACCACCAACGCGCTTTCCAGCGTCTCCCCGGCCATCTCCGCGCGCGCTTCCTCATAGCTCATCCCCTTGCCCAGCAGCCGCCCTAAACGCACCGTGCGCCCCCCCATGCACGTCACATACTGATCCCCCACGCCGGGCAGCGAAGTGACCATGGCCGGATTCCCGCCCAGCAGCGACACCAACCGCGCCATCTCCCGGGCGCTGGCGCCAAAAAGCGCCGCGGCAGGATTATGATTCCAGGCATCCGCCGCATCCGGCCCCCCCAAACGATCCAGCATCCCCCCCGCCAGCCCCACCGCCAGCGTATAGGCATTCTTCAGCGCCACACAGACCTCCACGCCCACAACATCCGTCGAAAGCGAAATATGATAATACGGCGTCTTGAACAACTGGCGCAAAACCGGCAGCGCCGCGGCATCGCGCGACGTGAAATAGACGCAGGTCTGCCGCCGCCCGGCCAATTCACCGGCTATGCAAGGCCCCCCAATGGCCGCCAGGCTCACCTGTCCCCGCACCGCGGGCGGCAATTCGTCAGCCAGAACGTCCGGAAGAATGCGCAGATGCCCCTCCGCAGAGGCCTCCAACCCCTTGGTAACGGCGATGATCTTCATGCCCGGCTTCACATGCGGGGCCAAAGTGCGCCCTATCCAGCGCACCCCGGGCGAACTCACCCCGCTGACAATCACATTGACCCCCTCCAGCGCCTCGGCGAGCTGCTCCACATAATACGGCCGCACATTGTTGGGCAGTTGCCGCCGCAAACGAGGATGCCAGCCCTTCTCCAAACAGGAGGCGATAATCTCATTGTCCAGGTGAGTGCCGACTAAACGAACCTGGTGGCCGTTATCGCTCAAAGGCCAGGCCACCGCCGTCCCCATCAATCCCGCGCCTAAAATTGCGACATCAGACATGGTCTGCTCCGTTTCGACTGAAAATCATGGCTAATCTCATGACCGGCGCATTGTCCGCAAACGGATGCCGAAAGTCCAAACAGAATTGATAAAGTTAACGAGAAACAAGCACCACCCTGGCAATCCTCTCTCACCACACTCGCCAAACGCACCAACCCGGAACCCTGCAAGGGTTCCCGGAGATAGCCCAGGGTCAGCGAGGCACGAGCGCCACCCTGGGTAACCCGTCCCAAAATATCAATCCCCCCTCTCCTCCGCCTGCGGAGGAGAGGGAACGGGGGAGAGGAGGTTCTCGGGACCACCCACACAAGGGACGACGTGGGTGCGAGAGCCCGGGCATGGAAGCTCGTCAAATACGAGTCGCGCCTGTCAAGTGCCTGCCCGAACGTCAACCTCGTTATTTACGGTGGCTTGGCTACAGGCAACCCAGGCGAGCGCGTAAAGGTTTTTCACAACCGCCAGACAAGCGGCCCCCGAGCGCCGCGTGAGGGCACGCGGCCTGCAGGAAATGAAAGCACGCCGCGGCAGCCCCCATGCCCTCTCGCAGCACCGCACTCCCGGCAAACCACAGGCCCCCTCGCATCATCCCGCCCCCTGTAGGCCGCGTGCCCACACGCGGCGCTTTGCACCGGCCTGCCACCCCCAACCCCCAAAAATTGCCCTTGCGCGAAGGCACCCCGCCCGCCAGCCTTCCCGCGTGGGCTCGGGGTGGCGACGGCGGGGACTTCCAGCCCAAGAAATGGCAGGAAGCCGAGTCGCCCTCCGGGGCGATGACAGAACGACAATAAAAAAACAACAAAAAGGAACTACGTTATGAAAATACTAACCTCTCCGCGCACGGGCAGCCTGGGCGCGGAAACATATTACCAATCTCCCTTCGGCGTGTGCGCCCGGCGGCGCACCGTCCCCCGGGACCGACCCTCGGAGCGCAAGGCGGCCGCGCGGTCGTATTTTGGGATTTCCTCGCGGGAGTGGGGCCTCAAGCTCACCGAAGCGCAGCGCGAGCGTTGGAACGCCGCGGCGCTGCATGTTCCCAGCCGGCCCTGGATGGGACAATATGCCCATCTGAGTGGGCAGCAGTTTTGCGTCCAGATCAACAGCACCCTGCGGGGGCTGGGTCTGGCGCCGGTGGAGGAACCGCCCGCCCCGGTGGTCTTCGGCCCCAACCCGGTCACCGGGTTGGAGATCGTCAATGACGCGGAAGGCGGAGTTCGGCTGCGGCTGAACGTCGGAGCCACCCATGAAGACATTATGGTCTTTGGGCAGCCGCCGTGCAGCGCGGGCCGAATGAAGCCCCGCCGTGCCTATTACCTGGGCCTGTTGGGCCCAAGCCAGAACGGGCAAAGCGACATCACGGACCTCTACGCCGCCCGGTTTGGGCGACCCGCCCCGGGGCAGAAGGTATTTATCGCTGTGGTTCAGACCCGGAACGGCTGGAAAGGCCAAAGCCGGGTTCACAACGCCATCGTCCCGCCGCCGCCGATGTTGAAATCTCAGCAAGCGGCTGAAACGGCAAAGGTTAAGAAATCGAAGCCCGCCGCCACCCCGGCCTCCACCACCGCCCGCGAGGCCGTTCCTTCTCCGTCATTTCCAGCTATGTACAAGGGGAGTACATCGGAAGCCCGGCAGGAGTACACGGAAAATAAGCATGAGCCCCCTTTGATCCTCCTTTGTACCCCCGTTGTACACGGCCTAATGGGAGCGTTAGGCTGGGTGGGGCGGGTGGGGCGGGTTTGGGCGCGGGCCTGAGCCGGAAAGGAGGGATGGACGACTTGCGGACGATGTAAAACGACGTTTCAAAGCGGGAGGGAGTGGACAAGAACGTTCGGCATGTCCGGAGCGGACGACCGGGTGTTGTCGCGCGCCCTGGTTTTTGGGCGAGATGGAGCCAAGGTTGGCGAAGACATTTCCCCTCCCGGGCGGAGATTGCCCAAAGGCGATTGCTTACGTTGCCCTCATCGTGGGCGGAGTATTCGCCCGATTAGGCGGAGATAGTTGCAAAGTTGCATTCCGGTCAAAGTGGCTCGTGCCCGGAATTACGCCGCCGTGCGAGAGCCGCCAGGCGTTTTCGCCTTCACTTGCCGCAACAGAGTTCACCCCCCTGTATCGCTCGTTTTCAGCGATTCCGTTGTTCCGGGTTTTGCTCTTTCGTCGTGGCCCTTTCCCGCCGACGGATTCACTGCGTCCGCCGGTTGCCCTGGCGTGAACGCATTTTTTTGCGGTTGGTTCCGCAAGGTTTGGAATTGCCATTCCGTCGCAAGGCGGCACTATGGATCGAGCAATGGCTGGCAACGGACGACGCTTCAGAACAACTCCCGCTTTCCTCGCCGCCGCGGGGAGCGAAGATTTCTTGCACGACACCCCATGAACATCTCCACCCGACGCTGGACCCGAGCCGACCTGGCAACCGTGCAGCAGCTACTGCTCGAAACGTGGTTGGAAGCCTACGGCTCATTCATCCCGCAAACGGACCTGGAGGGTTACCTTCACACGCAGTATTCCGAACTCAGGCTCGCGGCGCTGTTCGCCGATCCGGATGTGACGGGCCTGGTTGCCGAGGTGGATGGCCGGGTTGCCGGCTACGCCAAGCTGTTTCACGCCCGCGCGGAGCTCAAGTTCTACGTGCATCAACTCTACATTTTGCCGGCCTGGCAGGGGCATGGGCTTGGCCACCGCCTGATGACCTGCGCCGAAGAACGCGCCCGCGAGTTGGGCGCGGATCGCATTTGGCTGGGGGTAATGGTCAAGAACACGCAGGCTGTCGAGTGGTACAAGCGCCTGGGGTTTACCATCACGGAGACTGCTCCGTTCGTCATGGGCGCAACCACGGTGGATCATTACATCGGCTACCTCCCGCTGCCGCTCCCGCGCTCACGGCCCCGCTAGCCCCGCCGCACCCGCCCCAACGGCCAAGGCGCGGGCGTTTTCAATCCGGCTGCCGCTTCCGTGCGGCCCTGCCCCTTCCCGCGTGCGCGGACCCGCGCGGCCGAACCGGGCGGAGCGCAGGCCCGCTTCTCCAAGCCGCGGGTATGCCTGTTATCCAGCCGCTGAGCGAGGTTGCCGCCCCTTCACGGTTCTTCGATGATGATGCCCCGCTCGGGCGCGCCGCCGGGGAAATCGGCCCAGAAGATTTCGCGGAAGCCGGGCGGGTTGTACTCCCAATGCCACGGTTCGTTCTGGTAGGGATACCAGCCGAACTCCTCGCCGCGCAGGAGCAGCCATTTATGCACGGGCGATTCGCGCATGCGGACGAGTTCCGACATGGGGCGGGTTGAGAGCCCGCTGAACTTGATGTCGTTGCGGTGGCTCATATCGAAGTCAACCGCCAGGCCCAGCGAATGCGCGGAGAAACTCGCCACGGCATTCGGGTTGCGGGCGCGCGCGGCGTTGGCTTCGGCGGTTTTGCGCAGCCGGTGCGCCGAGAGTATCACCAGGTCCACTCCCTCGGCCCGGGCCTGTTCGCGCATGCGGATGAACGACTCCCGCGCATGGCGGTTCAGCTTCCAGTTTTCCTGCCCGGGGACCGGCACCCATTGGCGGGTCATGTATTCCCAAACCGCCTCGGTGGCTTCCTCGCGCAGCACCACGGCGTCGCGCGTGCTGTTGGCGCGGCGCTCCGGGCGCACGAGGTCCAGCACGTCCACCATCACGTCGGCAAACTGTTCATTCGGGCCGGGCGGGCCGCCGGGGAAATCCTCCGCCTGCCAGGCGAACGTCCGGAAATGGTGGCTTAATTCGGGGCCCAGGATGTCCAGTCCCGAGGTTTGCGGGTCGTGGATAAACTTCAATTCCAGCGCGCGCAGCAACGCCTGTTGCGCGCGGGGGGTGCCCTCGGTCAGCGCCCGTTCGAAGGCGGTGTTGAGGGCCGCATCCTGTTTCCGGTCTTTGAGGGTGGCCCAGATATAGTTCGGATGCAGGCGTGTGGCGCCGGCGGCGGCCAGATCCGCCGTGGCCGCGATCAGGCCCATCGGCGTCCGGGCTCCGGGCGGCCCCTGGGATTCGGGCGGAGAAGGCGGGCGCGTGGCGCAACCGACCAGGGTTAGGGCGCACGCAAGGAACAGCATTGCTAACGGGCAGATGGTTTTCATCGGTAGCCGTTCCCATACCCGCCGGAGCGGGCAAAGGCAATCCTGCAATTTCGCGCCGGCGGCGGCGCGGGGTGGTTGCTACTCTTCGGGAATGGCCGTCACGCGCTCCACCTCCGCCAGGGTGGTCAGGCCGCGCAGCACCTTTTTGATCCCGTCATAGACCATGGGGCGGTAACCATATTGTTCGGCCAGGGACTGGAGTTCCGGGGGGGTGGCTTTTTCGGCGATGAGGCGGCGGATTTCTTCGGAAAGCATGAAGACTTCGTGAATGGCCAGGCGCCCGCTGTAGCCGGTCCGATGGCAGGCATCGCAGCCGCGTCCGTGCCACATGTTCACCGTGCGGTCTCCGAGCGGGCCGAAATAACGTTCGATGGCGGATCGGGGCATCGGGATTTCTTCCCGGCAATTCGGACAAATCCTGCGGACGAGGCGTTGCGCGCTCACGCCGGCGAGCGCGGAGGCCACGAGAAACGGCTCGACGCCGATCTCGACGAGCCGGGTGATGGCCTGGATGGCGCTGTTGGTATGCAGCGTGGACATCACCAGGTGGCCGGTAAGGGCCGCCTGGGAAACCATTTTGGCGGTTTCCAGATCCCGCACTTCGCCCACCAGAATGATGTTGGGATCCTGGCGTAGGAAACTGCGCAGGGCCGTCAGAAACGTCAGGTCCACGTCCGGGTTGACCTGCACCTGGGTGGTGCCGGGCAGGCGATATTCCACCGGGTCTTCCACGGTGACGATGTGGACGCCGGGCGAATTCAACAGCTTGAGCACCGAATAAAGGGTGGTTGTTTTGCCGGAGCCCGTCGGGCCGGTGACAAAGAACACCCCGCTGGGGCTGGCGGCGATTTGTTTAACCGTGCCCAGGCAGGCGTGGGAAAAATCTAATTCCTCCAGCAGCGGAATGGGGCGGCCGCGCACGGTTCCCAGCAGGCGCAGCGCAATCTTCTCGCCGTCCATGCCCGGCACGCATGAAAACCGCACATCCAGGGAGCGGGTGGCGAGTTCGAAAGCGATGCGGCCATCCTGCGGCCGGCGCCGCTCGGCAATATCACACCCGGCCATGATCTTGAGGCGGGACGCCAGCGGGGCCAGCAAACGGCGGTCCAGATGGAAGCGCTCCTGCAAGACGCCATCAATGCGCAAGCGGACGCGCACCTCGTGTTGGGATGGTTCGATGTGAATGTCGCTGGCTCTTTCCCGCAGCGCGCAAATGAAGAGCTGCCGGCTCAACTGGACGATGCTTTGATCGGCCGCGACTCCCGCCAGGCGCTGCGGCGTTGCCTCCGTTTCCTCCACGAATACGTGCTTCAGCCCCATTTGCGCCTGGCTTTCCTGCAAAACCGTGACGGTGGTGTATTCCACCTCGATGGCATCCTTGATTTCGCCCGGAAGGCTGAACACAGCATTCACCGGCAAGGACAGCAGGCGCGCCGCGTCGTCCAGCACCGTGGGATTCAGCGGTTCGGCGGTGGCCACGGTGACGCTGTCGGCGAAGCGATAGACCGCAATCATCTGGTGCTTGACGGCGAAATCCCGCGGCAGGAGCCGGACGACCTCGGGCTGGATGATAGTGCGGGTCAGGTCCAAGTACGCCACGCCCAAGGCATCACCGTACATCTGGCATAGCTCCACTTTGGCCGTTTCGTGCCGGTCAATCAACTGCTCCAGTATTGCCAGCGCCACCTTGCCATGCCGGGCCGAAAGGGTGCGGGCCTGCTCCGCGGAAACCAGGCCCCGGTCCACGACCAGTTTCAGAAAGGCTTCACTTTTCATGCGGCGAAACGCGCGGGGCGGCCCGCTCCTTGCGCCGACGGCTCTCCTCGATCAGCCGGCGGATATCATCCTGGGAAAGCAACCGCGGGGCCGTGCGGCAGACCGCCTCGTCCTGCGGAATCTCTGCCAGGAGCGCGTCGAGGTCAAAGCGCGGCGGTTTAGGCTCACGCACAGCGCACCTCCCGCTCGCGTTGCGCCGCGATTTTCTCGCTCAATCCGCCCAACACCCGGCTGATTTCCTCCACGGGCGTATCCTTGCGCAGGTACTCCGCGGCGCCCTGTTCGATGCAGTAGCGCACGGTCGCTTCGTCGGCCATCGAGGTAAGCATGACGATTTGGGCGGGGGGATGGGCGGCGACAATCGCCGGCAGCGCGCCCGGGCCGGTTTGAAACGGCATGCAGACGTCCAGCAGCACGATGTCGGGTTTGGTACGGCGCACCACGGCGACCGCCTCTTCCCCATTCGAGGCTTCCGCCAGGAGCGTGAAGCCCAGGCGTTTGAGCACGCCGCGCAGCAGCCAGCGGCTGGTCAAATCATCGTCCACCAGCACGGCCGTGCATGGCGGAGAGGGTGTCTTTGGGTTAGTATTCATAGGGTGTACTGCCCGGATTGGACGAAGCAAGCCGGTGTTCCCGGCCGGAACGGAAGCAACTCTTGGCCATGGCCGGGCATGGCGGTGGCCCTTCCCGTCCGGCCAAAAACCAATATGCCCGGCCGAACCCGCGCGGACATGGACGCAATAAGCTCATGCGAAAGCGTTCGTACAATTGCGGTTGACAGGCTTATTTAAGCAGGTTTAGTGCCGCCGCGGGCCGGAAACCGAGAACGCGCCTGGGAAAACAGTTCCTGAGCGCGCAACCGCGCCGCCCAAGCCCCGCGCCACAACTGTAGTGACTCAAATTGAGTCAGTCGCGGCAGGAACAAGAACACGCCGCCCGCTGCCCCGGGGCGCAATTCCGCCAGGCACCTCCCGCGCCCTCTTGCGTCCCAGGCCAACACAAAGCCGAACTGCTCAATCGCCAGCACTCCGGCATGCTCCGTATTTCCTCATCCGGGGTAATCGGTGGGCGTTTCCAGTGCCTTGCCTGTCTCCGGCGGCTCGCGGTCGCCCCCGGAGGCCAATGCCAAGGCCTCCTTCTCCGGCCGGGCGTCCGGCTCATTCAACACTTGCCCGGTCACTGGGCCAAACCTCGTTCCGGGCGGCCCGAAAGCCGGCGTTTGCAATGCCACCTGAACCAAATCCGCAGACGCCGCAGGTTCTGGCTCGATTCCAGCGCTAGCCGAACTGCTCATTCTGCTGTTGAACCGTGATCTGATCCGAGGCCACCGCGCACTTCAGCACCGTGTTCTACCGATTCGGCACCCCCTCCAACCGCGCCCCCACCGCGCCGCGCCCCTGGTCGTTGGCATCCCTTCGACCGGCACTGCGTCCTTCGCCGCCACCAACCGCATGAACTCCCGCCGCGCCCTCGCTCTGGCCGCTGGTCGGGTTGCCCACTCGCCGCAACAGGTAAGTCCGGCTCACCTTCCGCTGGCCCAGCGCCCGCGGTCCCAGATTGGTCGTGAGCGTCTCGTAACCCGGCGCCGCGATGGTCATCTTCTTTTGCTCCGCATACCAGCCGACGTAGAGAGTAAACCGTCCGTCTTTGCGCGAACGCGTGTTGGGATGCATTCCCTCCTCGCCCCGTTTCTCCGGGCTGCCTTCCAGCGTCAGTTCCGCGTCCGCGATAGGTCTGGTCGTTTCCGCGTCAATGATCATCCCCCGCACGAACACGCTGGTCGGGCAAATCAGTTGCCCCCAAGTTAGCGCCATCACCAACGCTGCGACCGCTGCCAACGCGAGGTGCGTCTTCCGCCCCTGCGTCACCCACCAGTATAGCCCATACAACGCCGCCACCGGCAGCGGCGCCTCAAACGCTCCCAGCCCAAAACCACCCTCAGCGATGCGGAACACCGTCCAACCCGACGCAATCAGCAGCGCCGCCGCTCCTTCTCGCTGCCAGCCCACCACAAATCCCAGCAGCATCAGCCCCACCCCCACGAAACTCAACTGCACCCCCTCCGGCTGCGATCCGATTGGCGGCACCCCTTCGCCGAAGAGAAAGAGCCCGTAGAAGGCAAACAACAGCGTGCCCAGCACCCGCGCCGTCCATCGCGCCGCCATCATCCACTTCTTCGCCGCAGCCGACGCAAGGAGGCTCTGATCCCGCCCGCTGCCCGCCGGAATCTCCGGCAGCGTGCCGCGGCTCAGCTTGGCCCGCCAGCGGCGGGCGAACACTTCCGCCACTGCCACGCCCACCCGCTGGCCATTCGCCAGGTCCATCACAAAGCCCCTCTTGAAAAAAAGCCGCTGCCCGTTGAACCACCGCACCTCCTTGACCGCGACGATGTCCGCCAGCGGCACAATGATGGGCGAGCCCACGATGGGAATCAGCTCCAGCCGGTCCTCGTGCATCACCGCCACCCCGGGCGACTGGAACGGCCGCCGAAACATGAGGCACTCCGCCACGTCACGCTCGGTTCGTGGCACCTCCGCCCGCGCCCGGCGGACCTGCCGGCCCACGATGGCATACGTGATGGCAAACGCGATGCCTCCCAACGCGGCGGCGAACATCCAGAGCGCTCGTAGCCCCAAACGGGGCAGGAGGAACGGCAAAGCCAGCCCGGCGGCTACTATCGGCACGATCAGGAACAACTGGATATACTCCCAGTTCCAAATCCAGGCGTCCCGCCAGCGCTTGATGACTACGGGCGGCCCCGCGGGCGCACAGGCCGCCGGCGCTCCGGGCGTGGCCGCAATCGTCTCAACGGCCGTCTTCACCTCGCTGGCATGCTGGTAACGCCGCTCTGGCTCCTTCTCCAACGCGTGCAACACCACCTCGTCCAGGCGCACGTCCACCTGCACCTTCTTTGACGGCGGCTGGAACTTCCCCAGCGGCAGTTCGCCCGTCAGCATCTCGTAGAACACCACCCCCAGCGAGTAAATGTCCGCCCGGTGGTCCACCAACTGCGGCTTCTCCACCTGCTCTGGCGCCATGTAATGCGGCGTGCCGATCACCTGGTCCTGCGTGATCGCCTGCCGCGGCTGGTCGGCGGCCACGATCTTGGCGATGCCGAAGTCTGCGATCTTCACCCGCCCCTGCCGGTCCACCAGCACGTTCTCCGGCTTGATGTCCCGGTGCACCACCCCCAGCTCGTGCGCAAACTGCAGCGCCTCGCAAATCTTCGGCACGATGCTCAGGGCCTCTTCCGGCGCAATCTTCTGCCCATGCAACAACTGCCGCAGCGTCATCCCGTCCACATACTCCATCAGCAGGTAGTAAAGTCCCTCCGCTTCCCCGAAATCATGCACCGTTACGATGTTCGGGTGGTTCAACCGCGCCAGCGCCTGCGCCTCCCGCAAGAAGCGTTCGGTGAACTGCGGATCCGCACCCCTTTCCGGTGCGAGGATTTTCAAAGCCACGAGCCGGTTTAGCTTCGGCTGTCGCGCCTTATAGACCACCCCCATCCCGCCCCGCCCCAGACATTCCAGAATCTCCAGTTGCGGGAAATGCTTCGCAATCTCTGCGGGTTCTGGCGGCGGCTGAACCACCTTAGTCCCGTGCGGCCCCGATTCTCCCGTCGCCTCCGTGTGCGTCGCCAGCCCGACCCCCAGCACGCAGCGTGGGCATAACCCCTGCGGCGCGTCCGCCGGCAGCGCCGCCCCGCATCGCGGACAGGCGGCAAGAACCACAGTTCCTCCCGGGATCGGTGACACAGGCGCAGAAGCGGGCCACCCCGTTGCGCGCGCTTCCCTTGCCTGGCTGAACTCGTAGATCAACCATGCGCAGATTGACCCCGCCCCGACGACGATGGCGGGAATCCACACCTTTTCGTTCCGCCAGCCGCCAATCCTCAGAAAGAGCTCGAGGACCAGCGCCGTCGCCAATACCCCTACCCCCATCGAAACGCAGCAGACCCACCAACGAACCCGCAACTTGCCCCCTCGCTCCTCGACAAAAGCGAACTTCCTGCCTTGCCGCCTTGCTGGCGCAGAGGTTGACGGCGGCGGTTGTTGGATGGGCGCCTTGTCCGGCATGCCCGCCGCTCCTCGCCGCGTCAGCCAGACAACGAACGCAATCACTGCTGCCGCTATCCCTGCTGTGACCAGCAGCGCCAAAAAGATAAGCAGTATCTCTGAGGAACTCAGCATCAACCCACCCAGCATCATACAGTTCATACACTGCTTACTACCGGAAGCGCGCTCCAAAGTTACGGTCCCACCGCCGGCAACTCAGGCAACGGCCTCAATAAGCCAACGCCGCAAACAACTCGCGCAACTCTTTCTCCACCTCCTCCGGCCTCGCCACCGTATTTGCAATCTCTTCTCGCAGTAACTCCCGATACCGCGCCCGCAGCCGGTGTGCCGCCACCTTCACCGCCCCTTCGCTCATTCCCAACCGCGCTCCCAGTTCCCGGTACGGAATCTCCGACCGCCCTCCCGCCAACGTGTCCTTCAGCCCGAGAAACGTTCCCTCCCGCCCCGCCGCCTGGTGCTCCTCGCGCAGCCGCCCCAGCACCACTTCCAGCAGCGCCAAGACCCATTGACGGTCATAAGCTCGGTCGGGGGTGTCCCCCGGGGCCACCGCCGACGCGCAACTCGTCTCCGCCGCGTCGAATGCCAGTGAAAGCACCGGCACCCCACCGCCCCGTTTTTGCGCCCGCGCCTTGTCCCATTCGTTCATCAGGAAATGCTTCAGCGACGAGAGCAAGAACGACCTGAACCGCCCCCGCATCGGATCCGCCCGTGCCACACTGTTCTGCGCCAGCAGCCGCGCGAAGAACTCCTGGGTCAAATCCTCCGCCTCCTCCCGCGAATACCCCGCCCGCCGTACATACGCATACAGCGGCTGCCAATAATGCCGGCAAAGCTGATCCAGCGCCGCCCGTGCCCGCGGCGTGTCGGAGCGCCCAGCCCTCAGCACCACCGACCAATGGGTGGTGTTGAAGCAGCCCCCTGGCCCTTGCGGGGTCTCCATGCCCAGATTCTCTCGGTCGCTGGAAGTCATCTCGACCGTCCGAAAATACCGATCCCCGCTAAGCCTGTCTAATCTTTCGACGGGTTATCATCCCTTAAGGCGCACCTCCGTTTTGGGCAACACCCTCCAAGATCGGGATATGCAGCCCGACTCCCGGCACCGCAAACACGGGCGACAACGCGGTCTCCGCTCCCAAAACACCTTCCTCTACCCAGGCCGGCCTGCTCCTGTCGGAAACTCTATCGCTTCCTTTTGTTTCAAATTCACTGTAACTAACCGCCCACACAGCGCCTCCACATTTCCTCCAGCGGCGTGCCGATCCCTTGCCAAGCTGCCGCAAGTCCCCGACCAGAGCACCTCTATCCGAATTATGCTATTGAAGAGTTCTCTCGGATTGATTTTTCTGCCACCCTCAAAACCATTTTGGCGCTCCCTCCCGACTTTGAGGTGCATGTTTTGCGCGAGGGACGTTTTGTGCTCCATTCTATGGCGGCAAGGTTCGGCGCCGCTCTTTCTTAATTGGTTTTCCGCTTGGCGCGGAGCAAATCGGAGTTTCGGCCCATTGTCATGGCGTTCCCACGGTAAGCCAATCTGCACCAAACGACCGCTCTCGGCCCTTCGCCCTTTCGTGTTTTGGGGTGATATTGTGGGCTCGTTTGGGATCTCGCGGCCCAGCACAGGGAGGTGGAACGGATGGTAAAACACATTCAGCAACTCGCCGCTGATACAGAGCGGACCATCCGCCAATTGCCTGCAGACGTCGCGCTCTCTTTTCCCGGGAAGTAATCCTGCCCAAATTAATCGCCGCTCTGGAAGCCGACTAATTCAAACAGCCCGTCTTGCGATCCAAGGCCCCGCTGAAAGTGGCACAGTGGGTTGCCTGAGAACGGGAACGATTTGGAGCTGACAAGCGCTACCGAATCAGTCCAAGCTAAAACGAGAGAAGACTCCGGTCTTCTCTCGTTTTTTTTGCGCCGGAATATGCGCCTGAAAATCCCTCCACCTCGGCCGGTCAATTCCTGCCGCAACACTGTTTGTATTTCTTTCCGCTGCCGCATGGGCAAGGATCATTGCGGCCAACCTTGGGGCCCGCTCGAACCGGCTTGGCCCGCTCGACGGCCGCGGCAGCCTCACTGACGATATCGCTGCCCTGCTGGGATGCTCGAGGTGCAAGACCGGCGCCCGAACTGGTCCCCGTCGTGGTGCCGCCGAAGGCGCTGGTGGATTGATGCGTAGCCTGCTGAGGCACATTATGCAGAAAGTTTTCAAAGGCCATCAGGCTGGAGGCGCTGCGGAAGATATTATGGCAAATCTCGGTCTTAATGTTGACCATCAACTCATCAAAGATTTTGTACGCCTCGGCCTTGTATTCGATAAGCGGATCCCGCTGGCCATGCGCGCGCAATCCAATGCTGTAGCGGAGGCTATCCATCTCGTAGAGATGTTCCTGCCACAGTTTGTCAATGGCGTTTAAGATCGTATAGCGCTCGACCTCCTTGAGCGCCTCCGGGTCCTCAAAGCTGATTTTAATCTCGTAGGCCTTGCGGACATTGTCCGAGATGAAGGTGCAAACAGAAAACTGCGCCGGGCTGAGGTTCTCGAAAATGGAGCCTTTAACCGGCTCTTCTTTGCCCGCCTCGGCGGCCTTGATAATTTCCTTCTCGGGCATCCCGATGGGAAAATTCAGATTCACCCAGTCGGCCAGCGACCGCACTTTCCAATCGTGCAAATCGGTCTCGTCCGTAGTGAACTGCTCAACCTTCTGGAGCACCACCTCCTCCATGATGTCCATGAGGCGATCGCGGACGTCCGGGGAATGGATAATCTCATTGCGAAAGCCGTAAATGACTTCGCGCTGCTTATTCATCACGTCGTCGTACTCGAGCGTGCGTTTGCGAATCTGGAAGTTATGCTGCTCGACGCGCTTCTGGGCCTGGCCGATTGACCGGTTCAGCAACGGGTGTTCCAGTTCCTGGCCCTCTTCGAGCCCCATCTTCTCCATGTATTTGACAATCTTGTCAGAACCAAACAAGCGCATCAAATCATCTTCCAGCGAGATGTAAAAATGCGAGGACCCCGGGTCGCCCTGGCGGGCGCAGCGGCCGCGCAACTGCCGGTCAATCCGGCGCGCTTCGTGCCGCTCGGTTCCCATGACGTGCAAGCCCCCGGAATCCGCCACGCCCGGCCCCAGCTTGATATCCGTGCCGCGCCCGGCCATATTCGTCGCAATGGTCACGGAGCCGCGCTGACCGGCGCGGGCGACGATTTCCGCCTCCTGCTGGTGAAACTTGGCGTTGAGCACCGAGTGGATGATCCCCTCCCGCTTTAACATGCGCGACAGGTGCTCGCTGACCTCCACCGAAATGGTGCCGACCAAAATAGGCCGGCCCTGCCCGTGGATTTCCTTAATCTCTTTGAGGACGGCGTTATACTTCTCGCGCTTGGTCTTGTAAACCGAATCGTTCGCGTCTTTGCGCGCCACCGGCCGGTTGGTGGGGATGACAAGCACGCCCAGCTTGTAGATGTCAAAGAACTCGGAGGCCTCGGTTTCCGCCGTGCCGGTCATGCCCGCCAGCTTGTGGTAAAGGCGGAAATAGTTCTGGATGGTAATCGTCGCCAGCGTCTGCGTCTCACGCTCGATCTCAACCTGCTCCTTGGCCTCAACCGCCTGGTGCAAGCCGTCGCTCCACCGCCGCCCCGTCATCAGGCGGCCCGTGTTTTCGTCCACGATGATGACCTTGTTGCCCTGGACGACATACTGCACGTCCTTTTGGTACAAACAATACGCCTTGAGCAACTGGGAAATGGCATGAATGCGCTGGGCTTTGGTTTCAAACTCCTGCTGGAGCCTGGTTTTCGCTTCCAACCGCTTGCGCGCGTCTTCCTCCGGCCCCGTGTCGATCGTATGCAACGCCGTCGGCAGGTCCGGCAACATAAAGGCATCCGGGTCCTTCGGGCTGAGGTAATTGCGCCCCTTTTCGGTGAGGTCCGTCTCGTGGCTCTTTTCGTCGATCGCGAAGAACAACTCTTCCTTCTCCTTGTAGAGCTCAATCTTCTTCTGGTCGGCGTGCAACTGCAGTTCAGCCTGGTTCATCAGGCGGAGGTTCTCGGGTTCCTCCAGCAACTTTAACAGGCCCCCCGATTTGGGCTGGCCACACTTGACGCGGAATAACAACAGGCCAATTTGCCTTTCCAGTTCCTCCGGGTGCTCGGGATTGGAGCCGTCGGCCGGGTGCAACTTGCGCAGCAGTTCCTGCGCTTCCGCGAGAAACCGGTTGCAGAGGCGCTCCTGCACATGGAAAAGCGCCTCCACTTGCGGCCGGAAATTTGCATATTGCTCGTCATGCGTCACCACCGCCGGACCACTGATAATGAGCGGCGTGCGCGCTTCATCAATCAGGATCGAGTCCACTTCGTCCACGATAGCGTAATAATGCCCCCGCTGAACCTGCTCCTCCTTGCGCGAGGCCATGCCGTTGTCCCGCAGATAATCAAACCCGAATTCCGCATTGGTTCCGTAGGTAATGTCGCAGTTGTACTGCTCGCGCCGAACCCGCGGCGGCTGATCATGCAAAATGCACCCCACGGTCAACCCGAGAAACTTATACACCGCGCCCATCCACTCGCTGTCGCGCGCCGCGAGGTAATCATTAACGGTCACGATATGGACCCCGCGGCCGCTCAAGGCGTTGAGATAGACCGGCAGGGTGGCCACGAGCGTCTTCCCTTCTCCGGTGGCCATTTCCGCTATCCGCGACGTATGCAGCGCATAACCGCCAATAAGCTGCACGTCAAAAGGAATCATCTCCCACTTCAGCGGGTGTTCCCGCACGATAATCTCGGTCCCACAAAGCCGCCGGCAGGCATTCTTCACGACGGCAAACGCCTCCGGCAGAATCTCGTCCAGCCGCCGCGCCAGCTCTTTGTCATCCTGAATCCGGGATAATTCCTCCTTCCAGGCGGCGGTTTTCTGGCGCAAAACGTCGTCAGAAACCTTCTGGAGCTCGGTTTCGAGGGCATTGATCCGGGCCACTAAAGGCCGAAGGCGCCGAATCTCGCGGTCGTTCTTCGAACCGATAAACTTTGTTAAGATGTACTTGATCATGTACGGTGTGAGAACCTCTAAACGCTAGGGGAACGCCCCCCGCCCGTCAAAGAGAAAGCAGTTCAGGTCTTGGACGCCTGGCACCGGCGGTTAAACTCCACGGCATCCTTGTAGCGTACGCCGCGGCCGCCAAAAATATCCAGGGCCGAGCCAATCGTCAGATCAACCCTCCCCTGCCCCAGCCGCGTGACCGTCTCCAGGTCGGCAAGCGACTGCGCCCCGCCGGCGTAGGTGGTGGGAAGCGGCGACCACTGGCCCAACCGGGAAACCAGCTCCTGGTCAATCCCGCGGCACAACCCTTCCACGTCAACGGCATGAATAAGAAACTCCGCGCAGAAACCCGCCAGCCGCTCCAGGTTCGCCGGGCCAATTGCCACCTCGGTAAACTTCTGCCAACGGTCAGTCACCACAAAATAATCCTTGCCGCGCCGCCGGCAGCTCAAATCCAAAACCAGCCGCGCGCGGCCAATCGCCGCCCGCAGTTGCGCCAGGCGCTCCCAGTCCACCTGCCCCTGGCGAAATACCCAGGAGGTGACGATCAGGTGCGACGCCCCCGCCTCCAGCCAGCCCGGGGCATTATCCAGGTTGATTCCGCCGCCGATTTGCAGCCCTCCCGGGTAGGCCTGCAAGGCTTCCCGCGCCTGGGCTTCATTGCCGGGGCCGAGCATAATCACATGCCCACCCGTGAGCCCGTCGCGCTTATACAGCTCGGCATACCAGGCCGCGGGCCGATCCGAGACAAAGTTCGTCCGCAATCTTCCCGGCTCTTCGCCAAGCGTGCCGCCGACAAGCTGCTTCACCTTGCCCTCATGAATATCTATACACGGACGAAACACGCCCCATCCTAGCGCCTGGCTGGCGAAGGCCAAAGCCTAAATCAACCCCCCGCCCTGAAACCGGGAAACGCTCCGCGCCATCCCACTCGACAAATCCGCGGCATTGCGTCTTAATGGCGCGGACATGAAGCCATCCAGTCTCTCGGCAAGCCGCGCGCGGCAGATTCTGGTCCGAGCGAGGCAAAAGCAGATATTGGTAGTGGGCGATGCCATGCTCGACCATTTCGTGCAGGGCAGCGTCGGGCGTATTTCGCCGGAAGCCCCGGTGCCGGTGCTGGATTTCGAGAGCGAAAGTTTCATGCCCGGCGGCGCGGCCAACGTCGCGCGCAATCTGACGGCCCTCCAGGTGCGGACGGAACTGATCGGCGCCGTGGGCCGCGATGCGGCGGGCGCGCAGCTTAAGCACCTGCTCGGCGAACACCGCATCGGCTGCCGGGGGCTAATCGCCGACGCCACGCGCACCACCAGCGTCAAGACGCGCGTGGTCGCCCACAAACAGCAGGTGGTGCGCATTGACCGCGAGTCGCACGCCGAACTGAAGCCGGCGCTCAGCTCACGGCTGCTGCGGACCCTCGAGACGATGATTCCCCGCTCGGCGGCGGTCATCGTCGGTGATTACGGCAAAGGCGTGGTAACCCAGCCGCTGCTGGATGAACTCAAGCAGATTTGCCGCGCGCACGGCGTCTGGCTGAGCATGGACCCCAAACCCGTGCACCGGCTGGACTTGTCCGGCCTTTCGCTGATTACCCCCAACCGCAAGGAAGCCTTTGAAATGGCCGGCCTGGCCGACGAAACCCGGCAAAGCCGGCCGCTCAAAGACCCCAGCTTGCTGCGCGTGGCCGATTACCTGCTGCGCACTCTCCGCCCGGCGGTGCTCCTGATCACCCTGGGCGAACTCGGGATGCTGCTCTGCCAGCATGGCAAAAAGCCTTTCCACATCCCCACCGTCGCCCGCGACGTGTTCGACGTATCCGGCGCGGGCGATACGGTCATCGCCACGTTCAGCCTGGCAATCGCCGCCGGCGCTTCCCCGGTGGAAGCGGCCATCATTTCCAACCACGCCGCGGGCATCGTCGTCGGGAAAACGGGCACGGCCACAACCGCCCCCGCCGAATTGCTCGCCAGTTTCCCGCGGCTGCCAGGAATGGTCAGGCCTGCTTCCTTCGGCTGACCTTTCCGCCCGCCTTGATTTTCCACTTGTCCTGCCCCGGTTCTGCCTCGATGGTTGAAGCATGACGGGAATCAAAATCACCGCGGCGGACATCCGTGCGATGAAATCGCGAGGCGAAAAGATCGCCGCACTAACCGCCTACGACTTTCCGACGACCCGCCTCCTGGACCAGGCCGGCATTCCCCTGATCCTGGTGGGCGACTCGCTGGGAATGGTGGTGCTGGGCTACCCGGACACCACCTCCGTCACCATGGCCGAAATGGAGCACCACGTCCGCGCCGCCGCCCGGAGCCGCCCGCGCGCCTTGCTGGCCGCCGACCTGCCCTTCCGAAGCTACGCAACCGCGGCGGACGCGCTGGCCAACGCCCGGCGCCTGGTCGCTGCCGGGGCGGAAGCCGTCAAAGCCGAGGGCGGCCGCGAGATTCTGGATCAAGTCCGGGCAATCGTGGCCGCCGGCATCCCGTTCCTGGGGCACCTGGGAATGTTGCCGCAGCATGTGCGGGAGGAAAACGGCTACCACCTCAAGGGCAAAAGCGAGGCCGAACGCCTGAAATTGCTGGCCGATGCCCAGGCCCTGGCGGAGGCGGGAGCTTTCGCCATCGTGCTCGAACTGGTTTCCCCGCGCGTGGCCCAGGCCATCACCCGGCAAGTTCCCATCCCCACGATCGGCATCGGCGCCGGCCCGGATTGCGACGGACAAATCCTCGTGACCCCTGATCTGCTGGGGCTGCAGCCTTGGTACCAACTCAAGCACGTGAAACCTAAACTGAACGCGGCGGCGCAAATACAGGTCGCGATCGCGGAATGGAAGCAAGACCTGCAGCGGCCGGCGGGCTGAATGGGCCGCGCACCGCGGCGAAAAACGCGGCCACCCCCTGGCCGCCAAGGAATCCTTTACCCGGGGCGGCGCTGTGGAATAGGATTGCAGCATGGACCTGGAATCACTAGTCGCGCTGGCGGCCAACAACGGAGCCAGCGACTTGCATCTGGAGGCGGGGCTGCCGGCGGCGATACGGATCCGCGGTGAACTGCGCACGACCGGCGACCCCCTGCCGGCGAACCTGCTGGCGGAATGGGCGCGCGGCGTCATCGGCGAAGAGGAATGGCCCCGGTTCCTCGAACAGCGCTCCTATGATTGCTCGCGAAACTACCGCGGCTGCCGCTGCCGGCTGAACATCCTCATGACTTCGCGCGGGATTGGCTTTGCCATCCGGCTGCTCTCGTCCTTCATCGCCACCATTGAAAAACTCAACCTGCACCCCGATTTCAAAAAGCTGGTCACCGGCCACCACGGGCTGATCCTGGTCAGCGGCGCGACCGGCTCCGGCAAATCCTCGACCCTGGCGGCCCTGATCGAACAGATCAACATGACCGAGACGCGCCACATCCTGACCATCGAAAGCCCCATCGAGTTCACCTTCCGGCCCCGGCGCGCCTATATCCGCCAGCGCGAGGTCGGGCGCGACACTCCCAGCTTCGAGCAGGCGCTCATTGATTCGCTGCGCGAAGACCCCGACGTGCTGATGGTGGGCGAAATGCGCGACCCCGAAACCATGCGCCTGACCCTGGCCGCCGCCGAAACCGGTCACCTCGTCATGGCCACCGTCCATTCCTCGACCTGCGCGGAGGCGCTCCAGCGGGTGGTCTCGGCGTTCCCGGCGGAAATTCAAAGCAGCGTGGCGGCGCAACTGGCCGATTGCATGTTGGCGGTCATTTCGCAGCGGCTGTGCTTCCGCCCCGAGTTCAATATCCGCGTGCCCGAGTGTGAGATTCTGGTCCCCACGCACGCGGTAAAAAACTTCATTCGCAATCGCGACTTCTTCAAAATCAGCTCGTCGCTGGAAACGGGCGCCGAGCACGGCATGTGGACCGTGCAGCGATACCGGGCATGGCTGGACAGCCGCAAAAACTGGTACATCCCGGGAAAAAGCCCCGACCCCGGCGAAAACGAGCCCGGAAGCGCCCCGCCGCCGCCATTGCGCCCGCCCGCTTTTCCCCTCGCGCCCCGGCCCTCGAAATCGCCGGCGCGGCCCGCTCCGCCCGCCCACGGGTCCAGCCCCAAGGCGCCGGCGCGCATCGAGATCGAGCCGGGCGAAAGCGAGTTTGGAAAGATCCTGAAGCGCCCGGGGGAAAAGTAAGAACCCGCGGCGCCCGGTATAAACTGTTCCGATGACTGAACCCGAACCGCTGCAGCAAATTGACCGCACGTTCGTGCGGTATCGCCGGCGCAAGCTCTCCTATTACTCTGGCTGCGATTATTTCCGCCTCGCCAGCCACCCGCGCGTGATGGCGGCGCTGCAAACCGGCGTGAAAAAATACGGGCTAAACGTGGCCGCCTCGCGTCTGACCACGGGAAATCACGCGCTTTACCGCGAGCTGGAAACCCGGCTGGTGGAGTTCTTTGACGCCGAAAGCGCGCTGCTGGTTCCCAGCGGCTACGCCACCAACTTAATCACCGCGCAGGCCCTGGCGGGAAATTTCTCCCACGCGCTGATTGACGAGCGGGCGCACACTTCGCTTGCCGACGCGGCGCGGCTGCTGGATTGCCCCGTGCTCCGCTTCAAGTCCCGGGATGCCGCGGCGCTGGCCCAGGCCGCCCGCCGTTGCGGCCCAGCCGCTAAACTGGTCGTGCTGACAGATGGGATGTTCTCGGGCGACGGCTCCGCTGCGCCCCTGGCCGAATACCTGGCGTTGCTCCCCCGGGACGCGATGCTGGTGGTGGATGATGCGCATGGGGCGGGGGTGCTGGGGCGCACCGGACGAGGAACGCTCGAACACGCGGGCGTCAGCCGCGACCGCATCATCCAGACGATCACGCTGAGCAAAGCCCTCGGCTCCTATGGCGGCGCAATCCTCTGCTCCCAAGCCTTCCGCCACCGGATTCTGAGCCAAAGCCGGATGTTCGTCGGCAGCACCCCCCTGCCCCTCCCGCTGGCGCAGGCGGCGCTAACCAGCCTGCGCATCCTGAAATCCACCCGAACTTTGCGGCCACGGCTGTTGAGGAACGCGGCGCGGGTAAAAACGGCATTGCGCCAGGCCGGCCTGGCGCTGCCCGATGCCCCGGGCCCCATTATCCCCTTGCTCCCCCGGCACCCGGACGAAGCCGCCCGCCTGAGCCGCAGCCTTTTTGCCGCCGCCATCTTCCCGCCGTTCCTCAAGTACCCTGGAGGCCCGCCCGGCGGCTGCTTTCGTTTTGTCATCTCCAGCGAGCACAACGACGCGCAATTGGACAACCTGATCCAGGTGTTGCGCCGTCACTTGACCTTGCCTCCCGCTTCCGCTTAACGCCCGGGGCTTCTGGCAGGCGCGCCTTTTGGCCTCTCGATTTCTCTCCGGCGAGAACCCGAATATAAAAGGGCCTCCTTCAGCAAAGCCGGCCACCCCGGGTAAAGGCAGTTCAGCCGCCCACGCCGAGCTTGCGAGGTTCCTCGTGAGGCTTTCCATCTTGCCCCTCTCGAAACGCGGACAAGTGCCCTGCCTTGTTTCCTTCTCCTCCTGTTTAATTTGTTCAGCCGTTAGACTCTTTCCCCATGCCCAGCTTGGCAATCGCCATCTCCTCCCCACAACATTACTCCGCCCCAACGCCATCCGTCCAAACCTGAGCCTTCCATCCAAACCCCAAAGCCGTCGCAGACAATCAGACAACCCCAAAATGAAACTAGCCTCGGCAATGCAACGCTCCGACAATTCAACATCACCTTCACGATAAAAACCAAGGCACGCGACAACACCCATCCGCCCGTTCCAGCTGTGCCGAACGCTCTCGTCCTCTCCCTCCCGCCTTGAAACGTCGTTTTACATCACCCGCAGGTCGTCTATTCCTCCATTCCGGCTCAGGCCCGCGCCCAAACCCCCCCCCCCCCCCCCCCCCCGCCTAACGCTCCCATTAGGTCGTGTACAACGGGTGTACAAAGGAGGCTCAAAGGGGTCTCATGCTTATTTTCCATGTGCTCCTGCCGGGCTTCCGATGTACTCCCCTTGTACATGGCCTGGAAGGACGGAGAAGGAACGGCCTCGCGGGCGGCGGTGGAGGCCGGGGCGGCGGCGGGCTTCGATTTCTTAACCCTTGCCGTTTCAGCCGCTTGCTGAGATTTCAACATCGGCGGCGGCGGGACGATGGCGTTGTGAACCCGGCTTTGGCCTTTCCAACCGTTCCGGGTCTGAACCACGGCGATAAACACCTTCTGCCCCGGGGCGGGCCGCCCAAACCGGGCCGTATAGAGGTCCGTGATGTCGCTTTGCCCGTTCTGGCTCGGGCCCAACAGGCCCAGGTAATAGGCACGGCGGGGTTTCATCCGGCCCGCACTGCACGGCGGCTGCCCAAAGACCATGATGTCTTCATGGACGGCTCCGACATTCAGCCGCAGTCGAACTCCGTCTTCGGCGTCATTGGCAATCTCCAATCCGGTGACGGGATTGGGGCCGAAGACCACCGGGGCGGGCGGTTCCTCCACCGGCGCCAGACCCAGCCCCCGCAGGGTGCTGTTGATCTGGACGCAAAACTGTTGCCCACTTAAGTGCGAATACTGCCCCATCCAGGGCCGGCTGGGAACATGCAGCGCCGCGGCGTTCCACCGCTCGCGCTGCGCTTCGCTGAGCTTGAGGCCCCACTCCCGCGAGGAGATCCCGAAATACGACCGCGCGGCCGCCTTGCGTTCCGAGGGTCGGTCCCGGGGAACGGTGCGCCGCCGGGCGCACACGCCGAAGGGGGACTGGTAATATGTTTCCGCGCCCAGGCTGCCCGTGCGCGGAGGGGATAGTATTTTCATAATGTAGGTCCTCTCTATTGTTGTTCTAATTGTCTGTTTATTACGGGCCGGAGAGCGACTCAGCTTCCTGCCACTCCTTGGGCTGGAAGTTCCAGCCGCCCCCACCCCAAGGGTCTGGAGGAAGGCTGACGGACGGGGTGTCTTCGCGCAAGGGCAATTTTTTGAGGTTGATGGTAGCAGGCCGGTGCGGAGCGCCGCGTGCATCAAGAGGCAGTTCTTCCGGTCTGGGGTGTTACGTGGCCTTCACAATCTTCCGGGCAAAGCCCGGCTCGGACACTCCAGCGTGGCTCTATATTGCGCGGTTCTCAATCGAGAACAGCTCTCCGGCCTTTTGGCCTTGGTTCCGGCCCGTTCTGCTGCCAATACAACGGCTACGGCTGGTTGTGGCAGGAAGATGCAACTCCTCCTTGCGGGCAGGGGTTGGCCTCGCCTAGACTCATTTCGTAAGGCCGGAGTGAGTATCGGAATTATGACAGATTTATTTGGTTTCTCGCGCAACGCTGTCCACGAACGCTATGCCGTGTTTGCGTCCGGCAGTGTTGCCTCCAGCTATCTGCCGGGTTGGGAGAAGGCAGTGTGCCAGGTGCTCATCTCGCCCGCGTTGGGGGCGCGGTTCTCCCAAATATTGATCGCGCTGACCAAGGAAGGCCATTGCGCGGGCAACACGGGCGCAAATCAATACTTCGTTTACCTGCTCGAAGGGGCGGCGACCATCCTGATCGAAGCTCGCAAGCATCGCCTTGAACCGGGCAGCTATGCCTACCTTCCCGCCGGCCAGGACGTTCAGATCGCCAGCGCGGCGGCGGCGGCGCGCTTGTTGATTTTCCAAAAGCGGTATGAGCCTCTGCCGCAACTGGCGCAGCCGGTGGGGTTTGTCGGGCATGAGCGCGAAGTCAAAGGCCAGCCCATCCGGGGCGCCGATGGCATGCGCTGGCAGTCCCTGCTGCCCGGGCAGCCGGCGTTTGATATGGCGGTGAATCTCGTGACCTGTCAGCCCGGAGCCACTCTGCCGGCGGTCGAAGTGCCCGGCATGGAGCGCGGCTTGTTAATGGTCCGCGGCCAAGCCATCTACCGTTTGGCGGATGATTGGCATCCGGTGCAGGCCGGCGACGTGGTTTGGATGGCCTCCTATTGTCCGCAGTGGTTTGCGGCGGTTGGCCAGGCCCCGGCCAGCTTTATCTGCTATCAGAATGCGAACCGCGACCCGATGTAATTCCAGTCATGGCGGCCCTGGGCGCTTATCAATCGGCGCCGTGAAGCCCGGCTATGGCTGGCGCAACCCGCTGACAACATGATTGCCCCGCCTGCAGCAACGGAGACGAAACGGCTTAAAGTTCTTTGGCAATACGAAGTGCTCGACACTGTGCCGGAGGAGGTGTTTGACGATCTGACGGAGCTGGCCGCAACGATTTGTGAAGCTCCGATGGCCTTGATCTCGCTGGTGGACGAAAATCGGCAATGGTTCAAGTCGAAGATCGGGCTCACCATCAGCGAGACCTCGCGCGGGCATTCGTTTTGCGCGTATGCCATCACCCAGCCGGGCTTGTTTATCGTGCCCGACGCGACATTGGACCCTCGTTTTGCCAGCAGCCCGATGGTGGTTTCCGAACCCAAAATTCGCTTCTATGCCGGGGCGCCGTTGATTACCCCCGATGGGCATGCGCTGGGAACGCTCTGCGTCCTTGATAAAGTCGCGCGCCAGCTTGGCCCGAACCAGCGCGAGGCACTCCGCATACTGGCGCACCATGTTGTTTCGCAACTCGAGTTGCGCCGCCGCTCCCGCGAGTTGAACAATGCCCGCCAGAAAAACCGGCATCTGCAGCACCAGTTGAGTCAACTGCGAGCGGAACTGGCCGCCGCCCATGATCAGCTCGCGAAGCGTGCCCCCCGCGTCTGCCCCCAATCCCCCGGCAGAAGAAAGAAGAGAGGTCAGACATAACCAGCGCCGTCCCCAATTCCGGTTTGCCTGCCGGCTTAATTCACGGTCGCAGTGGCGAACGATTTCCCCGCTCCGATAAAGGCGGAATGCGCGCGCGCGCGCGCCGCCGAGCCGGCGAAGTTCTCCCCGGGGACCGCCCCTCGATGCCAGGTGCCGTTTGATGAAACTGCCAGCCGCGAACAGGATAGCCTTGCTGATCCCGGCCGCACTAGCGCTGCTGGCATTGGGGGCATATGCGCTCTGGCTTCATCTGGGCCCGGGCGCGCCCATGGCGAAGCGGGTGCCGGGGACTGACCACGATCCGGGCAGCGAGACGGGGGCCCGGGCCAACCCGGTTTTAGCCGGCAAGCTCCTGCGCTCGGAGGGGCAGCCGGCGAATCTTCCCGGCGCGTGGCCCCAGTTCCGCGGCCCTCAGCGCGATGCGATCAGCGCGGAAGCGGTCAGCCTCGAACGGAGTTGGGCTCCGGGCCAACCGCGCGAATTATGGGCAATTGACGTGGGCGAAGGTTACGCCGGTCCCGTGATTCTGAACGGCCGGGTCTATCTCATGGACTATGACCGCGATCAGCAACAGGATGCGTTGCGCTGCCTCTCGCTGGCGGATGGGCGGGAGATTTGGCGTTATAGCTACCCGGTCCGCGTAAAGCGCAACCATGGCATGTCCCGCACCGTGCCTGTCGTTACGGATCAACTCGTTGTGGCCATCGGCCCCAAGTGCCACGTCGTCGCCCTGAACTCAATCACCGGCGAACTCTTGTGGGGACTGGATTTGACGCGCCAATTCGGCGCCACCGTGCCCCCCTGGTATGCCGGCCAGTGCCCGTTGCTTGATCAGGGCGCGGTTATCCTCGCCCCCGGTGGCGATGACGCCCTGCTGCTCGCCGTGGAGGCGCAGACCGGCAAGGTCCTTTGGCGAACCCCCAATCCGCACGGCTGGAAAATGACCCATTCCTCCGTGATGCCGATGGAATTCGACGGCCAGCGAATGTATGTTTATTGCGCCAGCAAGGGCGTGGTGGGCGTCTCCGCCCAGGACGGCTCGCTCCTGTGGGAGACGCCAGACTGGAAAATCAGCATTGCCACGGTGCCCTCGCCCCTGCCCCTGGACGGCGGGCGTCTCTTTCTCACCGGCGGCTATAACGCCGGCAGCCTGATGCTGCAACTTGCCAACGATGGCGGACGCCTCGCGCCGCGGACACTCTTCAAACTTGCGCCGGAAGTCTTTGGCGCCACCCAGCATACGCCCATCCGCTATCACGATCATCTCTACGGCGTCCGCGCCGACGGCAAATTTGTCTGCCTGACGCTCGACGGCAAGGTGGCCTGGGCCAGCGGCTCCGGCCAACAATTCGGGCTTGGTTCGTTTATCCTCGCCAATGGATTGATCCTGGCCATGAATGATTCGGGCCTTCTGCGGCTCATCGAAGCTCTTCCGCAGAAATACACGCTCTTGGCCCAGGCGCAGGTATTGAAGGGGCGGGAATCCTGGGCGCCACTGGCATTGGCCGGGGGCCGGCTCATCGTGCGCGACCTGACGCGCATGGTCTGCCTGGAAGTGGGACGCCCATGAAATGTCTCTCCCCTTATACGGAGCCGGTCGAGCCTCAAATGCGCTCTGAATGGGCGAAATCCGTCGCGCGCCAGTTGTGCCGCGACTCACTGGCCTGGGCCAAAACCATCCTGGCCGTAGCCGGAGCGGAACTGGCTAAACCAAAAGGCGCTGGCGGGGACGGGGCATCGCGGAAGGAACAGTTGTTTGCCGAAGTTCTGGCTTACAGTTTATGCTTGCTGGAAATGCGTTTGACGAAGGACTTGGCGGCCGGGAATAAAGACCTGGCCAGGCGGGTTCGGCATGAATGCGCCATGCTGATCGCGCAGGCCGCGCGGCGGAAACAAAACCGCCATCGGCGGCTCCCGGTTCCCGACCCTGCCAATTCCCGTTACGCGCAGATTTATCCGGCGCCCGGCTCGGCTGGCAGGCGCCCGCCCCGGCTAACCCGGGAAATGTTTGAGCAGTTCTGCCGCTGCACGGGAATGGAATCGAATGTCCTGGTTGGCAAAGGGGAAAACCTGGCCACCCTGGTTTTCTATATTGCCGTTCATGGGGTTATTTCCGCCGATGGGCTTCCCTCGCGCGAGGCGATGCTAAAGCTGCTGGAAGCGGCGCGGGCTTGCAGCGCCCATTTGCAAGGCGTGGCGGCCAAGTGGGCGGGAAGCAGGCGGACTGACGGACAACTTTCGTTTCCAGCCAGCCGCAAGTGGATTGGTCTTGGATGAAAGAACCGACGGCAACCCGACCGGCCCGGGTGGGTTTGGTTTCGCTCGGCTGCGCGAAGAACCTCGTGGATACCGAGGTGATGGTAGGCATGCTGTTGCGGGCCGGCCTGGAAGTTACCAACGAAGCCGCGCAAGCGGACGTGGTGATTGTCAACACCTGCGCCTTTATTGATTCAGCCAAGGAAGAGAGCGTGAATGCGATTCTGCAATCGGTGGAATGGCGCAACTGGAAACAGCGCGGCCAGGGGGTGGTTGTCGCCGGCTGCCTGCCGCAGCGGTTTCGCAGTCAACTGCCGGTGCTGCTGCCGGAAGTGGATGCTTTCGTGGGCCTTGACCAGGTCCCGCAAATCGTGGATGTCGTCCGCCAGGTGCTGGCGCGCCGCCCGCCGTCTCAATCATGCACGTCCCGAGGCGGCACCATTGAGGCTCCTCCCCTGGTGAGAATCTCTCCCCGATCCCGCTACATCCCCGATTATGCAACCCCGCGATTCCGGCTTACGCCGCATCACTTCGCCTATGTGAAGATTGCGGAAGGTTGCAATCATCCTTGCAGTTTCTGCGTCATTCCGCGCATCCGGGGCGCGTACCGTAGCCGTCCGCAGGCCGATATCGTGGCCGAAGCCAAAACTCTCGTAGCCAGCGGAGTGCGCGAATTGAACCTTATTTCACAGGACTCAACCTGCTACGGGATGGATTTGCGCCCTGACCGTGGCAACTTCTCCAGGCCGGAAAGATTCGGGGCCGCCAGGAAATCGCTTTCGCGCCCGGTTTCCACCATCAGCACGCTGCTGCGTGAGTTAAATGCCGTGCCGGGAGACTTTTGGATTCGCCTGCTCTACACGCATCCCGCGCATTGGACGGATGAACTGATTCAAACGATAGCGGAGTGCCCCAAAGTCGCGCGCTATCTGGACATTCCGCTGCAGCACATTCACCCGAACATGCTCGAGCGGATGCGCCGCGAGACCTCGCGCGAGCATATTCTCAATCTGATCCACCGCATCCGCGCCGGCATTCCCGGCGTCACTTTGCGCACGGCCTTTATTGTTGGGTTTCCCGGCGAAACGGAAGCCTGTTTTGAAGCCCTGCTGGACTTTATTCGTGAAACGAGGTTTGAGCGCCTGGGCGTATTCACCTATTCGCGCGAAGAAGGGACACGCGCCGGAAAAATGGGCGGGCAGGTTCCTGAAAAGATTAAACAAAAACGGCGCAACCTTGCCTTGGCGGCGCAGCGCAAAATCGCGGCACAAGTCGCCGAATCATTTGTGGGACGCACGATTAAGGTGCTGATTGAAGGTTCGGCCAACCTGGCGGAATTGCGGCGAACTCACACCAATCCGCGGGAATATGCCTCGGCTCGCCGCAAACTCCGTCTGGCCGGCAAGCCCGCGGGCCGATTCCTGATGGCCCGCAGCGAAGCCGACGCTCCCGGAATTGATGGCCGGGTCTACATTCAGGGCCAGTTACCCGTAGGCGCGTTCGCATGGGTAAAGATTATTGACCACATGGATTACGACCTAATAGCCGAACCCGATTAAGGACAGTCTTGGCCAAACCTCCAACCGCAAGGACAGTTGCCACATCCACGGGAAGAGCGAGCCTGCCTGACCGGGATCTTAACTTGCAGCAAACCGCAACGCAGGGGAATATAGACCTATGCAAAAATACTGCTTATTGACGCGAATGGTCTGCCTTCTGCGCCGTGCTGTGCCCTGCGTGCTGCTTTATCTTATGCCGCTGGCGGCTCTGGCTGCCACTGCCCCGCTGCGATTCGCCTGGCTCAGCGATACTCACGTCGGTAGCGACACTGGCGAACAGGACTTGAACGCCGCCGTAAACGATATCAATTCGCTGACCGGGTTAAGCTTCGTGGTGATCTCCGGCGATGTGACGGAGTACGGTTCCCGCGAGCAGTTTAAGCGGACAAAGCAGTCTCTGGATAAGTTGAAGCTGCCGTACCACATTCTGCCGGGAAATCACGACGCCAAGTGGTCTGAGTCCGGAGCGACGGATTTTGCGCGGTTCTGGCCGGCGGACCGCTTCGTTTTCGAACAGGGCGGTTTCCGCTTCATCGGTCTGCACCAAGGGCCGCTGATGAAAATGGGCGATGGCCACTGGGCGCCCCAGGACGTGCGCTGGCTGAAGGAAACCCTCGCACAACTGCCGGATCCGAACCAGCCAATCATCTTCATCACGCATTACCCGATTGATAACGGCATTGCCAACTGGTACGTCGTGCTTGATCTCCTTAAGCGCTATAATACGCAGGTCGTCCTGTGCGGCCACGGACATGGCAATCAACGCTACCTCTTCGAGGGGGTACCCGGCGTCATGGGCCGATCAAGCCTGCGCGCGAATGCTGCCGCGGGGGGCTTCAACCTGGTCGAGATTAAGGACGGCGTTATGACCTTCTCTGAACGAATCACTGGTCGGCAAACATCGCCCCCCTGGCATTCGGTGAAACTGCAAAAGCATAACTATGTCACTAATTCCGGGAATTACCCGCGTCCCGACTTTTCGGTGAACTCGCGCTACCCCGGCGTTAAGCCGCGTTGGATTTATCAGAGTGGCTACACCATCGCCAGTTCTCCGGCGGTTTGGAAGGACCTCGCTATCGTCGGAGATGCATCTGGCAAGGTGTACGCGCTATCCCTCAAAACCGGCCGGGAACGCTGGCAGTTTCTTACCGGAAACGCCGTTTACGCCACGCCGGATGTGAGCGAAGGCGTTGTGATCATTGCGTCCACCGATGGAACTATCTATGCGCTCAAGGCCGCGAGCGGAAAGGAAATCTGGCGGCATGTCACGGACCGTCCCATCGTTGCCTCACCCCGCATAGCAGGCGGCAGGGTGTATATCGGTTCCAGCGAAGGCGTTTTCCGCGCGCTCGATCTGGCCTCCGGGCGCACGGTTTGGCAATACGATGGCTTGGGCGGTTTCGTCGAAACGAAACCGTTGATTCATGGCGGCAAAGTGATTTTCGGCGCCTGGGATCAGCATCTTTATGCCTTGGAAGCAGCAACGGGAAAACTCATCTGGAAGTGGAAGGGCGATAAACCCGGGGTGCTCTATTCCCCTGCCGCCTGCTGGCCTGTAAGTGCCGACAGCAAGGTTTTCATCGTCGCTCCCGACCGCAAAATGACCGCGCTGAACCTCCAAACCGGCGCCGAGGTCTGGCGCACTGGAGACTATGTCGTGCGCGAATCTATCGGCCTGTCTCAAGACCAAAATCGTTTTTATGTTCGGGCGATGAACGATTTCTTCTACGCCTTCTCTCCCAGTGCTTCCCAGCCGGAGAAGATTTGGGAACTTAACGCCGGGTTTGGCTACGACATCAACTCGGCGATGCTGGTCGAAAAGAACGGCGTTTTATTCTACGGCACCAAGAATGATTTGCTCTTCGCGCTGGACGCCCGAACCGGTGCGATCCAGTGGCAGCATAAACTCGGCACCGGGGTGATGAATACGGTCGTGCCGATCAGCGCAACGCAAGTTTTCGCCACTGACTTTGATGGTCAAATCGCCTTGATTGAAGCCAAACCGTAAATCACGGATGCGCATTCTTTCCCGTGTTGGCCTTGTGAAATAGTCCGCCTCCCACAAATACAACGGGGAAGCCTCGCTTCCGCATTGGGCTGCAGATTGCCGGAGAATAAATAGCATTTCCTCCGCACAAGCCACGCCGCCGGCCGTTTCCGACGAACACTCTCGTTAGGCCCGTCGCGTTAAGAACGACAACCAACTCCTGCTGGCTCTCCCCACTATCAATTTCCAGAGGTGGGCATCTTCCTTTGGCCCACGATCCACTTGAAAATCAGCTTCACTTCATCGCCGGTTTTGATGAGGCCCAACGCAATTTTAGGAGCGGGAGGATCAATTTTGAAATCGGTCATCTTCAGCGTGTGTTTGCCGGTGATTTCCAACCGGTTGTCCGCCAGCGGCAAAATATTCACCTCCATCGCGATCTTGTTGGTTACGCCGGCCACTGCCAGTTCGCCCTTGGCATCGAACACATAAGGAGCATCCTTGGTTTTGGGCGCTTCCTTGAGCGTCAGCTCATTAAGCTGGTAAACAATGCGTTTGTACTGCGGCTCTTTGAGGTGTTCCCACATGATCTCGTCCATTTTATCGCTATAGGGCTTGCCGTCCTTTTCAACGCTCTTGAGCGAGCGTGCCTGGATAAACACGTTCGCTTTGACTTCCATTTTGCCGGGAGTCGCGGCCTGGCCGGGTTCCGTGGGAAAACCCGGGCCGACTTCCATCATCCCTCCGATAAACGGGCTTTCCACCTGCCAATCATGGATGTTGGACGTGCCCTCAATGCGCATCTTGCTACCCGACCGCGCGTTATAGGTGGTCGCCTGGCTGGCTGCCTGCGTAACCGCCGAAGTCAGCAATAAAAAAGAGATGGTTCCTGCAATCAGTGTGTGGTTCTTCATATTTATGGTCTTATTTGTTTATCGCGTCTGCTTGCTTGTCTGCATGGTTTGACGTTTGCTCGCTCAAGCCAATTCATACCATTCCGGCTTAAGTTCGATTCGTTTGCCGCCCAGGATGGACTCGTTGGCTTTCACGGCCGTAACGACGGCTTGATAGCCTTCCAGGTAACCTGCCGCGGCTCGTCGGGGCACGGCTGACAGGTGCTCCATCAGGCCCTCCACATCGTCCGACCCGTAGCTGGCCTCGTAGTCTTCCGCCGCCGTCGCGAGATCCTGGGCGTTGCGCAGGAAGTTGCCCAAGGCAACTGAAAGGGGAGTGTCCGTGCTGGTTGCTTCCTGCGCAGGTTGGGGTTGTTCGTTTGCCGGCATAGCCTTGCTCTTGCCGGCTACAATAGCGATGCCGGTCTCCTTATAGAAGGTCATCTTGTCGGCATAAACTTCCCAGCCCAGCAGCGGCGAATCTACTTCCTTGAACATCCACGCCTTGCCATCGCGCATCATGACTGCGGCATCGCTGCCGTAGAGCATCTCGTACTCCCCGTCAAACGAATTGGCTAGCGTGGCGTCATAAAACATTCGCACTCCCCCCGGGAACTCCAACACCGCCTGAATCGTATCCGGCACGTCCCGGTCTTCCTTCCAGAAGGCAACCGACCCAAAGCCGGTGACCGCGGTGGGCAGTGCGTTCAGGAACCAGCCGGCCTGATCAATCGAATGGCTGCCTATTTCACCAATCAGGCCGAGCGACGTGGCCTGGCGCAACCGCCAGTTAAGCGCTTTTTCCTGCTCCGGATTGGGCGAAGCCGAGCGCCAGCTTGTCTTTTTGTGCCATTGCGCCCGTGCCTGAACGCTCTTACCCAGTGCTCCTGAACGAATAAATGGCAACAGAAAATGACGCAACGGATCCGAGCGCATCTGCAAGCCGCTCTGGAAAACCAGTTGCCTGGCGGCTTTGGCCGCCAGCGCGATTTCCCGTGCGTCTTCGATTGAGCCAGCTAACGGCGCTTCGCAGTAGACATGCTTTCCCGCCTTGAGCGCGGCCAGTGCAATCTCCTTATGCAAGTGTGTTGGCGTGGCAATAATGACCGCTTTAATGTCCTTATTTTCAAGAATGGTTTTGTAATCTCCCGTTTGGGTGGCGCCTGGCGCGGCGTTGGCGGTGCGTTTCAAAAATGGGCTATAGGTATCACAAATGGCCGCGACATCTGCTTGCGACGAACGGACCAGGGTGTTAACAATTTCGCGGCCCCACGCGCCCAGCCCAATTACCGCAACCTTTATTTTCCCCGCCGGCTTCGCCGTTTCATCGCTGGTTTCGGCACTGGCTTGAGCAAACAGTTCTACCCCGCCCAGCATGGTCATCAGCGTGACAGCCGATCCACCTTTAAGAAAATCGCGCCGGTTATATCCCAAACTCTCACTTTTATTTTGGTTCATATAGGACTTGAATAGAATCTAGATGAAAAACTATTCCACCGCCACTTTTGGGGGCCTGGCATTCATTTTTTCCAATCCCAAGGCCCATTTAATTCCCCCCAGAATGTGCTGTTGATAGGCTTCCGCCACTTCGCGAGAATTCTTGCGGTCAGGCCAGTCCGGATCCCACACATCCTCGCGATGTCCCAGCGAGGTATAGAAAACACGCCCCTTGCCGTACTCCTTGCACCAGGCGATCGGATAATCCCCCGGGGTCTTTTCATTGGGATGCCTGTCGAGCGTAAGCAGACCATGCACCTTGGTGCGGTCAAAGTTCTTAAACAGATAAATCTCATCGAACACCTTCCAGTTTTTAGGCAGATGCCGGCAAATCGGGCAGGCGGCATCCTCGTTGATCGCATCCACTTCCACCTGCGCCCCGTGTGTCCGGAACTGGGCCCCGATCATCTCGAGATACGGGGCAAAGTTGTGAAAAGTATCAGTGGCCGAATGCATCCCGACAAAGCCCTTGCCCGACTTCACCCAATCCAGAAATGCCTGCTTGTCCGGCAACGGCAAATCCCCGGTCGTGTTGGCAAAGATCACGGCGTCGTATTGTTGCAGTGCCGTACGGCTCATCTTCTCGGCCAGAACCTTCTCGATGGCGGCATTGACTTTCTTTTCATCCGGTTTGCCATCAGGGCCTTTAAATTGAGCTTCATTCGGCTCTACCCGCGCATATTCGACTTTGAATGTGGCGCTTGCTTTGCCCAGTTCCGCCAGCACTTTTTCTGCTGTGGGAATGGAACTGTGGCGAAATCCGGTGGTAACCGTAACTACAAGCACCTTTTTGGGGGCAGCAAATGCCGCCCCCGGCAGGCCGAGCGTAGCGGCAATTATTATCCCAGCCAGCAAATGGCTCACCGTTAAGCCTGCGAAAGTTGTGTTCATGTATTTAGCAAACGACCACGCCTGAGCATCTGAGTTCTATGACTCAATCATACATAATGAAATTCATTTTCCCTGCCGCAGTCAAGAATTCTCTCTCGCCATTTCCTTGACGGCGAGGCTCTGCCATGTTGTATATGCCTCCCGATCAGGCCCGTGCCGCACAACCAGCCGTTGGCGGTGAATGTGGGGCGCTGGCAACAAGTAAAAGCTATGGCTGACCTGAAATTTGCGTGTCCCCATTGCGGACAGGAAATTGAATGTGATGAACTTTGGAGCGGGCATCAGATTCAATGTCCTACCTGCCGGAAAGAGTTGACCGTGCCCCTCAAGCCCGAAGTTTCGCCCCTTGCTACGTTCGCAAGCGCCAAGCCGGGTCAGGCAAAACTCTCCATCGGCTCATCTCGGGCGCAGCGCTCCGCTTCCGAACGAACAGTGGCCCCGCAAGCCGTCGCGCTGGAACAACAGTTGGCTCAAGCGAAGGCCGGACAAAAGGGAGCCGCCCTGAAATGGGTGAAGATCGGCGTGGGCGTGCTTGTGGTAGCTGTGGGTGGTTTGGTCGGATATCCATATCTCCGGGATTGGATGGTCCAACGCGACGCGGCAGCCAAATCAACCAGCGCCAGCACCACCCAACCGCCCGCCGCCACCGCCGAACCCGCCGCGCCAGCAGAGACGCCGGTGGAAAAGGAACTGCCCCTGCTGCCACCTGCCTGGACCCTTGATGTGGGCCAGGCCAGGATTCCGGAGAGTAACGCCAATGGTGTGATTGCGGGCTCGAACTTCGTCGTTGAAACCGCTCGCCTTGATAGCATGCCCGGCAACATCTATCTGCTCCGGTTGGTCGAGGGTCCGTTGGCATCCCCTGCCCGGGCGTTTATGGTTTATTTACGGCTGAACGCTGGTGAAAGCATTCTGGATCGCTCCTGGACCATCTCACCCGACATGAAAGGCAAACACGTGCCGCAGGTGGTTAAACTCTGGAAACCCAATCCCCGCTACCAGGCGCAACAGAAGACATTTGCTTCCGGGTACGTTCTGAAACTCGAATTCGGCAAGACTGCTAACGGAGTGATCCCGGGGAAAATATTCCTCGCCGTGCCGCCGGAGACCGAGCAGAGCGTCGTGGCTGGCATCTTTAAGGCGAATACCAGCTTGGCTGGTGCCATCGACGCCCCGGCCGAAAAACCGGCGGAAGCTGCCGAATCTGCCGCCGAACCTCTGCCGACGGGTGCAACCTCTTTCGAGCAGCGTTACGGCGGCAAACGCTAGTTCTTCCGCCCCCAGGAAATCCCGTCCGGGAGATCTTGCTTGATAAGCGGGGATTGTCTCGCTTTGATTTGAGTGTGCATGGCGAGAGACATCCTGAGAAGGAAATGTCCTTCCTTATGAGAGCAAAACCGTTTTGGGCGCTCTTATGCACTGTGGCAGCAGTTGCTTTGGTATGCCTTCGCGGATCTAGCCAAACCAACGAAACGAATAGGGCTTCTTCCTCGAACATGGACGCCTCAAACTCGGATCGCTCGAACAAGTGGGAAAGTCTTCCCGAGGCTCGGCGCGAGGCGTTTCGCCGAGAGGCCGGAAACGCCAGCATTAACGTTAAGAGCGATTCCCGTATATCCACTGTGCTTAAGCCGATAGCAGAGGGTGCATTGAGAGCAAGCGGCGCGACTAATGCCCCGAAGGCTGAGAAGTTTGCCAAAGCGGCGGTCGAAATATGCAATGTCATAGATAAGGTTTTAGCGGATGGCTTAGAGGTTCAATTATGGAATGGCCGGCACTCGGCCACAGTCGTACAGAGAGACAAGACGTTCGGTTTCACTTTTTGGAACACGAACTACATTGTGAGGGAGGTAACCGTTCGAGACTCCAAGTCGAGAAGACTGCTCTTTAAGCTGAATTGTTACCCCGAGGGACAGCTAAAATCCCTGCAAGCAAATGGGGGCGATGAAGGAATAGAGCTCTATGCCAATGGAGATATAAGTCGATATTGGCGGTCCGCACCGAACGAAGAAGCTGAAAGCCGGTGGGACGGAGCGAAAAGAATCATAATGGATTGGGCTCCGAAGAAATGATGTAAGCCAAAATGCCTAGTCGGACGAGGTCTTCCACCGCCAAAGACGCTCGCCGCGGACTCCCGCGATCACAACAGTAGCCATCAGGCATGTGAAGGAGCCCAGATGGAACCAAGCCAACGCAAGGGACCTTGCTATAAATGCGTGAACTGCACCTGCCAGCGTTGATAGCTCGGACGGCTGACATGGACAATCCATCGAGGCTGATCAACCCTCCGCCACAGCAAGCGTGCGTTGCGAACTGGTGCGAGGTTATCCATGCTTCGTCGGGGCAGGCGTATTTTACGAACATTATGGCTGACCGGAGGCCCCGGTTTGTCCGGGCACAACCCTCTGCCCTGACCCACGATGGGCTACAGTGGTGGCAATGCCATCAGTGTGAATTGCCGGGATTCGCCGGGCACTAACTGTCCCGACCCGCAGCTCACCAGCTCTTACCGCCCGATTCCACCACCTGCTGGACGAGAGGAGCATTCCAGGGGGCCTCCGCTCAGGACAAGCATTGTGTCCTTGTTTTACCGGATATTATTGCGTGTTTGAACGAGCTTGCGGGAGAGGCCGGCAAATCAGTATAAATTCCGCCTGGGACGTGGACGCAGTAAATTTCGCACACGACATAAATCTCGCACAACCTTGCTTTTCGCTTCGGACCGCCTAACATGCTGTTCGCCCAAACAAGGGCTGTTGCATGATACGCTCGCTGGTATTTACAACTCAAGGCCGCCTGCATAGCAAGGACATCGAGATGTTCTTGATGCCAACCTTGCTGAGCGACACCAACCTGTTTCTGTGGGTGGACTTGGAAAGCCCCACGGCCGAAGAGACGAAATATGTGTTGGAGGACGTCTTCCATTTCCATCCATTGTCCATCGAGGACTGCGTCACCGCGAGCCCCTCGCCCAAGGTGGAAGAATATTCACCCAAGGAGGGGGATTGGTTTGCTCCCTACCTGTTCCTGGTAATTCATGCGGTAGACTACAGCCGCAAGGATGGGGTTTTCGCCACCAGCGAACTGAGTCTCTTTCTCGGCAAGAACTTCCTCGTCACTTATCATGATGGACCGCTCCGCAGCGTATCCCAAACGGAAGAACGTGCGGTGAAGGCCATCACCAACATTGCCCGGGCCCCCGACCGCGTCGCGCATACCCTGCTGGATTCCATTGTAGATAATTATAAACCGGCCCTGGACGAACTCTCGCTTGAAATCGCCGAACTCGAACAACAGGCGCTGCAGGATCCCAGCCACCATATCCTCAACAAGATTATTCAAGTCAAACGGGAGGTCCTCCACCTGCGTCAGATCATCGGCCCGCAGCGCGAGGTATTGGCCCGTTTCGCGCGCGGGGAGTTCAAACTCATCCGCGCCCATCTCGTTCCCTATTATCGGGATATCTACGATACGCTCTTCCATATTTCAGAATTGGCTCAGGGTTATGCCGACACCCTCACCTCTATTCTGCATGTCTTTTTGAACATGTCTTCCAACCGCACGAGTGAAGTGGTCAAGCTGCTGACGATGATCACGGTCATCACCACTCCGATGATGTTGGTCGGCACTTGGTACGGCATGAACTTCAAAAACATGCCCGAAGTAGATTGGACGCAGGGCTACCTGGCCGCTTTCGCGGTCACGCTGCTGTCCACCCTGGCTATCTGGTGGTATTTCCGTAAAAAGAAATGGTTCTAATCCCGCAATTTCGGTTGCATCCCGCTCCTGACGGCTTCACGGCGGACCTCTTGGGTGACCAACTCGGGCCTTCCGGAATCAGCCTTACCCCGCCGATAATTCGTGCCCTCCTGGCCGGCGGGTAAATCTTGCTGCCATGGCTGCCAAATCCAGGTTCCTCGACAAAGTCCTGCCCCGCATCGGCCGGTTGGACGAAGCCGGCCTGCAAACTGTCCTCCAGCGCCTGGCCCGGGAGCGCAGCTTTCTCGAAACCCTGTTCAACACCATTGAAGACGGGGTGCTGGTTGTGGATAAATCTGGCCGCATCATCTATTTCAACCAAGCCGTCACCCGCCTCCTCGGCTTGCAACCCAAAGCTGAGAACCAGAACATCACCAGCTTCATCCCTGATCTGGAATGGGGAAAAATCCGCCACTTTGACCTCGCCGATGGCTCGGGCGTCGTTCGGCACGAATTCGAAATCCACTATCCACGCCCGCGTTTTCTGCGGCTCTATGCCGCGCCGCTCGCAGGCGAGGCCGCCGGCGGCACGGGAGTGGCTCTCATCCTGCATGATGCCACCGAAGCCCGCCAGAAAACCATTGAAGTCATCGAAAGCGAGCGGGTCCAGGCTCTGACCCTGCTGGCCGCCAGTGTGGCTCATGAGATCGGCAATCCACTCAATGCGCTCCACATCCATTTGCAACTTATGGAGCGCGAACTCAAGAAGCTGCGCTCAGCCGCCCTAAGCCAGCCCCTGGCTTCGGCCAGTTCCCGTCTTCGGTTGCGCGCTCGATCCCGGGATGCCTCGGATGACAACATTGCCCGGGATCTCGTTCCCAAGCTGGAGCAATACCTGTCTGTCGCGCGCGGTGAAATCAATCGGCTCGACTACATCATTACCCAATTCCTGCAGGCGATTCGACCTAGCCAGCCACAGCTTAAACCGGCCTCACTTAACGAAGTCGTCCAGAAAACCCTTCAATTGCTGCAGGTGGAAATGGATAACCGCGGTTTGCAACTCCGCACCCGCCTGGCTCCCCAACTGCCTCTGGCCCCCCTGGATGCGACTCAAATCCAACAACTTCTGGTAAACCTCATTAAAAACGCGATCCAGGCGATGACCCGGGGCGGCACCCTCACCGTGCAAACCGGCGAAGGGGCCGATGGCGTCTGGGTCAGCGTCGCGGACACCGGCAGTGGCATTCAACAGGAACAAGTCAACCGCATCTTTGAGCCTTTTTACACAACCAAGGAAAAGGGGACCGGCTTGGGCCTGATGATCGTCCAGCGTATCGTCCGGGCGCACGGCGGCCACCTCGAACTCGAAAGCCGGGAAGACCGCGGCACTACCTTTCGCATCTGGCTGCCCCTGCACGAACGAAAACCCCGCTTGCTGGAAGCTCCTTCGCCTGATTAACCCAGTTCCTCAAGTACAGAAACCGGCTAACTTGCCCGAAGGCGGCTCCCGTACGGCTGTCCGGAATCGGTTAAGTCCAACGGCTAGCCGGGTTGCGGTTTCTGCATTATTCCGGCTCATCAGCTACCGGCTGCAAGGAATTAGAGAGAACTGAATCAGCGGTATAAACCGCTATGCCCAACCAGCAGAGGATAAAACTGGCAAGCTTAATTCGGTCAAGCGGTTCTCGGAAGATCGCTGTGGCGACCAGCAATTGCAGCGTCGGGCCAATGTATTGCAGAAAGCCGATGGTGGAAAGTTTCAATCGGCGCAACGCCGCGCCAAACATCAGCAACGGCACCGCGGTAATAATGCCCGACAATGACAGCACGCCCAGGGTCAAAACCGGAAGCGGAGGAGCAGGCACAATAGCCAGCACCAGCAACCCCAAGGGGACCAGCAGCGCTGTTTCAACCAGCAGACCATGTAGCGAGTTTACGTTCACGGCCTTGCGTACAAGACCGTAGAAACCAAAGGTGCCGGCCAACGAAACCGCGATCCAGGGAAAGCCCGAGCCTCGCCATGCCAGGTTGGCAACGGCAACCCCGGCGATGCCCACTGCGAACCACTGCCAACCTTGCAGGCGCTCCCGAAGGAAGATCATCCCAAGCGCAACCGATAGCAGTGGATTGATGAAATAGCCCAGGCTGGCTTCCAGAACTTGCTGGCTGATGACGGCGTAAATGAATATCAGCCAGTTCAAGGCGATGAGGACGGAACCTACAGAGAGGAGCAACATCTTCCGACGGCTGCGCAGGATGGGTCGCAGAGCCTGCCATTCACCGCGAACCGACACCACCAGCGCCAGAAAGAGGGCCGACCAGGCTATCCGATGGCACAAAATCTCCCAGGGAGGCACCTCTGCCACCACATGAAAATAGAGGGGAATAACCCCCCACACCATGTACGCTCCAATGCCGTACGACAACCCGGCACGGGAATGCCAACGGCTGACCGACGGCATCGCGTTGCCCAATGCACTATGATTATCCGCTTTTTGAATCACCAACCGCCACTCAGCAAATAGCTGGCGTCTCCTGACTCCTTTGCGCGCGCCCCCGCTCCGACATTGACTTATCCCCCCGGTCAGGATGCTTTGCCTGCCACTCCAAGCGAAGTCCTTCGAGCGTCAGCAGCGGATCCACCGCAGTAATCACTTTTAGCCTGGCCCCAATCAGTTCCGCACAACCCCCGGTCGCCACAACAGGAAGACGGGGGGCCTTGAGTTCACGCTTCAACGCCCGAATCAGCTCCTGAATCAAGCCACGATAACCTTGCACTGCGCCAACGCGCATGGCCTGCTCGGTGCTCTTGCCAATCACGCTTTGAACTTCACGAATACGGATGCGGGGCAGCAACGCGGTCTTCTCGTGCAGGTAATCGGTCATCGCGGACAGTCCGGGAGCGATAATGCCTCCAACATAATCTCCGGCGCGATCCACCACATCAAACGTCACGGCGGTCCCGAAGTCCACCACCACCACCGGAGCGCCAAAGTGGTGGCGCGCCGCAACCGCATTGGCCAAGCGATCGGCGCCAATCGTTGCGGGGCGCGGATAGTTGATGCCTACACCGCAAAGAGTTTTTGAGGTCAGCTCGAGGCAAGGCAGATTCCAAAGTTGCCGGATTGCCTGGTGAACCCAGGCGGTCGCACGCGGGACCACGCTGCATAATACCGCTCCCTCCAACCGTGCGCCTCCCGCAAATCGCTGAAGCACACCTCGTGGGCTGCCTCGCCCCCAGGCCACGGTCGGCAGGTTCGCCTGTTTCAATACCCGCCGGGCATCCGCCAGCCCCAGGTGGGTGTGCGTGTTGCCGATGTCAAACAGGAGAATCATTTTGCCAGCGCCACATCTCCCCCGACAACCCGTTCCAGGCGCCCATGGTCGGAGCGCAAAAGCAGCGCGCCGTCATCATTCAATGACTCCGCCCGTCCGCGGACCTGGCGATCGCCGACGCGAATGACGATTTCCTGTCCCATCGTGGCGCTATGCTCTTCCCATTCCTCCGCCAGCGCGGCAAACTGGCCGGTGGCCGTGCGGGCGTAATCGCGGTCCAATTCGCGCAAAATTGCCACTGCCAACTCCGGTCGCAAAACTGTTCGGCTGGATTCTATCTTCAGGGAGGTCGTCTGCGCGCGCAGTTCCGGGGGCAGATCCCCGGGCTCCAGGTTCACATTCACCCCAATGCCAAGCGCCACGTGCCTTACGCAGTCCAATTCGGCGCTCAACTCCGTGAGGATGCCGGCAACCTTCCGCCCTCGAATCAGGATGTCGTTCGGCCACTTGATTTTCGGCTTCAGCCCGGTCAGCGATTCAATGGCCCGCCGCACTGCTGTGGCCGATGCCACCGTCAGCCGTGTGACTTCCTGCGGCCGCACCGCCGGGCGCAGGAGAACCGAAAACCACAACCCGCGGCGAGCCGGCGATACCCATTTTCGCCCCAGCCGTCCCCTGCCCCGCGTTTGCGATTCCGCGAAAACCACCACCCCTTCCCGAACACCATCACGCGCCAGCTTTTCGATCACATCACTAGTCGAAGCAGTCTCCTCGAATACCCGGATGTCTCGCCCAATAACCCGCGTCGGCCCCAGGCGCGACCGCATATCATCCGCATGCAGCAAGTCTGGCGCGCTCAACAACCGATACCCCCGGTGCGGACTCGCCTCAATGTCGTAGCCGAGCCGCCGCAAGTCCTCTATATGCGCCCATACCGCCGCGCGGCTCACTCCCAGCTTCTGCGACAATTCCGCGCCCGAGACCGCGCCATCGCCGGGGCCCCGCAGCGCACTAAGGATTTGCACGTCCAGGCTCATGTATGCGTTCCCGTCAGCTCCGGAAATCAAGCCCGATGTCAACCGCGCGGGCGGAATGGGTGAGCGCCCCCACCGAGATGTAATCCACTCCGGTTTGGGCCAGCGCGCGCACGCGCCGCAAAGTCACCCCGCCGCTGGCTTCGGTCAGCGCGCGCCCTTTGCACTGCGCAACCGCCCGGCGCAACTGGGGCAGGCTCATATTATCGAGCAGGACCAGGTCCGCCCCGGCGGCGACCGCCTGCGCCACCTGCTCCAGCGTATCCGCTTCAACCTCCACCTTGAGCTTCGGATAGCGGGCCCGCGCTCGCCGCACCGCAGCCACAATGGCATTGGGCGTTTTGTCCTTCAGCACCGCCAGGTGGTTATCCTTAATCAGCACCATATCAAACAAACCGAAACGGTGATTCCGTCCGCCGCCGCAGGCGACCGCGTATTTTTCCAGCCAGCGCCATCCCGGCGTGGTCTTGCGGGTATCGAGTATTTTCGCACGCGTACCCCTGACGGCCGCAACGAACTGCGCGGTTAACGTGGCGATGCCACAAAGGCGCTGAAGGAAATTAAGCGCGACGCGTTCGGCACTGAGCAGGGCGCGGGCGGGTCCGTTAATCACGAGCAAAGGCTCGCCGGCGGCTGCGCGCCGGCCATCCGCGGTGGCGCGCTTTACCCGCACCGCCGGGCTGATTTCCCGAAAAGCTGCTTCGGCCAGCGACAGGCCCGCCACCACGATCGCCTCACGCGGGCGGATTTCCGCCCAGGCATGCGCACTCTCCGGCACCGTGGCCAGAGTTGTCACATCCCCGCGGCCCAGGTCTTCGGCCAGCGCGGAACGGACAACGGTGCGAACTTTTTCCACCGACAACGGTTTCACGCCCGCAGAATGAACCAAAACCAGGGACAGCAAAAGCCTCTTGTTCAGAATCGTTCGCGCCGAAACCTCGCCCGCGGTTGCCCGCCCGGCCGGCTAACAATGCCGCTTTGCGCCAGACTTCAACCAACCAGTGCGCTAAACCTTCAGCGCCGCCGCAACGGCCGGCGGAAAGATCTCCCCCACATCGCCCTCGATCCGCAACGTCACCTCCGGCATCTCATCGTGCTCTGTCGGCCCGCGATTGATGATCACATACGGCGCGCCCCGCCTCGCCGCCAGCAGCGGAATATCCGCGGCGGGATGGACGGACAGCGTCGAGCCCAACGCCACGACCAAATCAGCGCCCTGGGCCATGTCTTCCGCCTTTTCCAGATCTTCGATTCGCAGGTTTTGGCCGAAGCTAATCGTCGCTGGTTTCAGAAAGCCGCCGCACTCACACACGGGCGGGCGGCGGGTCTTGCGAAAATACTCGAAGTGCGCCTCGGGCTCCGATCGCCGCCCGCAAGTCTGGCATTCAATAAGACGGTTCGTGCCATGCAATTCGATTAAAAGTCCGGCCGCCGTGCCAGCCCGCGCGTGCAGCCCGTCTATATTTTGCGTCACGACCGCCCGTACCTTGCCCGCGCGTTCCAAACGCACAATGGCCTCGTGGACTGCGTTCGGACGCGCCGTTCGAAAGGCCTCCCAGCCCTCGAGCTTGAAATCCCAGTGCTCAATCCGCGCCGCTTCCGACCGCATAAAATCATGGTAGTACACCGGTTGCCGATATTTCCACACGCCGTCCGGCCCGCGAAAGTCAGGTATCCCGCTGCCCGTGGATATGCCCGCCCCGGTAAAAAACAGTATCTGCGAGGATTCGCCCAATAACTCAACCAGTTTTGCCGCCTGCATAAGGTTATTATCTTCACCCAAATCCGCGACCGCTCCAAACAAAAACCGGCAACGAACCTCGCGCCGGAATCACCCGGCCGCCCTTGGCCCTGCCGCGGGAAGCGAAGAGGGCACGCAACCCGCTTGCTGCCGGCGGCGTCCTGCCGCCAGCCACGCCCGCAGCTTCGCACCCGAGGCGCTCTGTTCCTCGTTTAGAACGGCCGTCTCATTTGTCGGGCGCCCACCGGCGAAGTTGCTCGCCATACTCTTGGAGCGGGGGTTCCCCATGCCGGGAAACGTATTCCGCATCCAAGTACACCCCAAAGGTCGTCACATGGCGAATACCACGGCGACCGTAGGTATTCAAATCCGCTGCCAGGACCTGCGGAAGGAACGGCACCTTCACGGCGGGTTTCTTCCACTTGGAAAAAAGCGAAGCATCAAGCCAGTATTCCAACACCTGCGCTGTCGTTCGGTCAAAAACCGCCAGGTTCGCATCGAGCAACTCAAATTCCCGCCGCGTCTGGGCATCGTCGGACTGCTCAAACGGCGCGTCATAACGGCGGTGGATCGGCGCGTATTCAAGGAAAATGCCCGGCTCGGGCTTGACCTTCCGGGGCGGTGGCAGCGTGTTATGGTAGGCCAGGTGGGCAACCTGCGCCCGGGCATCCACCTTGCGGAGGGCTTCGAGTATTCGATTGGCGACAAGCAATGCCTGGTCACTGTCGCTCAGGCCGTTGCATTGCGGGCAGCGGCACCAAGTACAACCATCGTCGCCCCAGTAAAAATAACGGCCCGTGGTGGGGCGCAGCGCCTGCGCCAGGGCAACCGCATTATCGGCAACAATCTGCATCCCCGGGGCCGAGTGCACGCACAAATTCCCATCGCGAACCCGCTGGCCTTTTTCGTCCATACGGAACATTTTGGGGGCCCGGTCAAAATACTCCCGCGGCAGCAGATCCTGCATGGCGTGCAATTCGTATTCAACCGCCAGGCGATGCCGCCGGCAAGCAGCCAGGAATTTCCGCCCGGGCGCTGACCGCATATAGTCAGCCAGTCGGCGCGGCGAATGGGGCGCGTGGAGCGCAAGAGTGGTCAACCCCGCCATCCGGGCGCGTTTGGGCCAATCGGGAAGCGTCAGGTCGTCGGGGGTCAGCACCACGCCGCGCGTGCGGAAGAAAGGCGCCGTGGTGCGCCGCCCGGCGGCGGCGGCAAGGCCGGCATTGCCCAGGGCCAATCCATACGCCGCGACTTGCAAAAACCGTCGGCGGGTCAGGTGCGTTAAATCAGGTTTACTCATTCCAGGGTGCGAATACTTCCGCGGTTCAAAGCCCCAGTTTGTTCAGTTCAGCATCCAGTGCCATCTGGAACTTCTCCACATCGGCCGGCGAGGGCCGATAGCCGGCTTGGGACGGCGCCAGAGCCAGCCGCCCCAACTCATCAAATTGCCAGGCCGCGGTGTTGCCATCGCTAAAAGTGACTTTGCCGCTTACCATCGCGCCGGGTCGGGCAACCTGATCCACCGAGACCGCCACGTTTCCAGAACTGCCGCCCGTCAGTGCCGACTCGGGCGCGGCGGATTGTGGGTTGCCCCTGGCTTGGGCCGCCTCCGGTGGTGCCCCGCGCGTGGCGTCAACAAGCGCGGACTCAACCACTTCAGATGGTTCGGCATCTTTCGGCGTAAGTTTCAGGTCATCCACCAACAGGCGCGCCTCCATATAGGTCAGCCGAACCCCCATTTCCGAAGCCAGCCGGCTCTGAATCTCAGAAAGCTTCAGGCCCTGCTCGATCCACTCCGCCACTTTAGTCCGTTGTGCAGCATCCAGGCTCATAATCCGTATAGCCCATTATTCACCGCGAACGCCCGCTAATTCAACCTTTGTTTTGCCTTGCGCGCCCTCCACGCTTCCTGCCTGAGTGGCTAAACCGAAACGATTTAGAGAGGTGGTTCAACCGCCCGCCCGCGTTCTATCGGAGCCCGGGAGGTCCCGAGCGCCCTGGTCATAACCCCAACGATCCCTTGTTTAGCGAAATCAGCGGCATAGCTGCTGAATCCCAAACGTCTTTTGCCTGTAAGATCAATGACTTACGCACATTGGGAAGAGTGAAATAGAATCGGAACCCAACTCGTTTCGGTTGAAGCCTGCCTTGGACATCCCTTGGATTTACCCTGCCTCTACGCCGTGTACAAGGGGTGTACAAGGGATGCCCATCGGATGCACCAGCTAAAATCCCATGGACTCCCGGTGAGCATCCCTTGTACACCCCTTGTACACGGCGTAGGAATAGCCTAAATCCAAGGGATATGGATAATGAATCCGGATGCTTGGAAAGGCCAAAACGACGCGAGAGGACGGTAAGGTAATTACTAAGTTCTGTAAAAGCAGCCGGTTATGAAGTCAGGGCTGGCAAAAAGCGGCTTTTCAAGGGCAAGCGAGTGTTCGAAGGGCTTTTGGCTTCGCGAATACGTTATCTGAAACGTTGGCGTTGCGTAGTTCAACCTTATCCCTTCGTTCCACCAGGACCGAAGCAGGCCTGACAGGCCAGCGGATAGCCACAACGAGCCGTTTGGCTCACGAATTCACCGGTCTGGCCACTGGTTTCCGAATGTTTTTCGCCTGTAAAACCAGAAACTTGCGCGTTCTGTGAGATCGAATTGGAGTTAAATCTAAATTGTTTCGGCTAAGATCGGAGGTTAATTCGCCGCGTCACCCTGCAATAGAAGCACAGTTCGATTTCCCCCGGTGGGCTCCGCGCTGCAACCTTGCGCTTTTTTGCTCGCGCAGATAAAAACCCCGGAACATGCTTGGCTATGCGAGAACTTCAGCGAAAGCTGAGCATTGCGCGCGGGGAACGGCCCGCCGAACGGCTTTTCAAAAATGCCCGCCTCATCAATGTTCTCAGCGGCGAAATCTACCGTGCCAACGTAGCCGTGGACGACGGGCGGGTCGTCGGCCTGGGCGACTATCGGGCCAGACAAATCATTGACCTGAAGGGCGCCTACCTGGCACCGAGTTTCATTGACGGCCACTTCCACGTGGAAAGCTCGATGCTCACCCCGCGGGAGTTTGCGCGCGCGGTGGTGCCGCATGGCACCGGCGCCGTGGTGGTTGACCCGCACGAATATGCCAACGTCCTGGGACTGGACGGCATCCGCTACGTCCTGGAGTCGAGCGCCAACCTGCCGGTGGACTTCTTCGTCATGCTTCCCTCCTGCGTGCCGGCCACCGCCCTCGAAACGTCTGGCGCACGGGTGACGCCCGAAGACCTCCGTTTGATGATTGGCGACGAACGCATCGCCGGCGTGGGCGAGCTAATGAACTTTCCCGGCGTCTATCTCGGCCTGGAAAGCGAGCTGGCCAAAATTCAAGCCGGCAAGGGCAAGAATATTGATGGGCACGCCCCGGGACTGCGCGGCCGACTGCTCAACGCCTATGTCCTGGCCGGCGTGCAGTCGGATCACGAATCCACCAAACTGGCCGAGGCCCGGGAAAAACTGCGTCTGGGAATGCACGTCCTGCTGCGGGAAGGCAGCACCGAGCGCAACCTGGCCACTCTGGCGCCACTCATCAATTCTCACAATGCCATGAATTGCTCCATGGCCACGGATGACAAACTCGCGGGAGACCTCGTGGCCGAGGGCCACATTGACCACTGCGTGCGCCTGGCCATCAAAAAAGGGGTGCCGCCGATGGCCGCCTTGCAAATCGCCACGATCAGCACCGCGCGGCATTACCGCTTGCGCAACTTCGGCGCCATCGCCCCGCGCTACTGGGCGGATTTCATTGTCTTCGACGATCTCAAGAAGCTGGTCGTCCGACAAACCTATAAAAAAGGCATCCTGGTCGCGGCGGAAGGCGAATACCTGGCCCCGCCGCGCACGCTGGCTCCCCCGCCGCGCAGCACCATGAATCTGCGCTGCCAGGCCCCCGACGATTTCGCTGTCCGCGCCAAAGGTTCGTCCCGAATCCGGGTCATCGAGATGGTACCGCATCAAATCGTCACCCGGCAGGCCATTGAAACGCCCCGGATCGAAGGAGGATACGTCGCGTCCGATGTCATGCGCGATATCCTCAAACTGGTCGTGGTCGAACGGCACCATGCCACGGGCAATGTCGGCGTGGGCTTTGTGCGGGGATTCAAACTCCGGTGTGGCGCCTTGGCTTCGACAGTGGCCCACGACGCCCACAACGTGATCGCAGTGGGCGTTACGGATGCCGACATCACCCTGGCTATCGAGGAACTGGTTAAAATGCAGGGTGGCCAGGTGGCCGTCAGCGACGGAAAAGTGCGGGCGGCGCTCCCCCTGCCAATTGCCGGTTTGGTCTCCCATCGTCCGCTCCCGGAAGTTATTGACCGCATCGCCGACCTGAATGCCGCCGCTCGCGCGATGGGTTGCCGGTTGGCGACCCCGTTTATGACCCTCTCCTTCCTGAGTCTCTCCCCCATTCCGGAGTTAAAACTGACCGACCAGGGCCTTATTGACTCTGTCAAAATGCGGTCCGTCAGCCTGTTCGTTTGACTTCGCTCTTCTCACAATGTCTCCCAAAACTGTCTTGAGCCTCTCTTTCCTCCCTGACACAGTCACTGCATGTTTGGTGAAAATGAAACCCTTTTGCCACGCTAGCATGATGCGGTATCTTGCCAGGGTTCTCTTCCTCGGCGTGTCGGCTTATGCCTTCGCTCAGGCCCCCCCCCAGCCTTCGGCCCGGCCGCGCCTCGCCTTCCTTCCCGACGGCACTAATGGATACACCTTCAACACTGGCGTATTGCAGGGCCAGTTACGCGCCGGGGGCAAATCCATCGGGCTATCCGAAATCGTGCACCTGCCGACCGGCACGCGCCTGGACCATAGCATGGGGCTGTTTGGCCATTACCGCGTCTTCAGCACCAACCGGCGCCACGGCTCTGCGGCTTGGGACTGGCCCAGCGAGGCAACGCTGTGCGCGGACGGAAGCGTGGAAGTCCGCTGGCCTTCCACTGCGGAACGGCCCTTTGAACTCAGCGCCGTCTATCGCTGGACCACGCCGGACACCCTCGACCTTGAAACCCGGGTGCTGGCTAAAACCCGCCTCCCGCGGTTCGAGTCCTTCCTGGCATCCTACTTTACCGAAACCTTCACCAACGCCTGCGTGCTGACGCGCATTCATGGGCAAAAAGTGTTTACGCCGGCCGGCCGCGGCGCCGGCGTCTGGCAGGCTTTCCCGCGCGATAACAAAGCCGCGTCCATCATCCAGGACGGGCGCTGGAAGTTTCCGCCCAGCCCGGTTGACTGGGCTATCCGCCCGCATCTGGCTCGCCCGCTGGGCCTCCGCAGCAGCCCCCCGACCGGCCTGCAAGCCATCATCATGGCGCCCCCGCGGGATTGCTTTGCGGTGCTCACGCCCTTTGAAACCGAGGGTCATCGCTCAATGTACCTCTCCCTCTTCGGCCAGGACCTGCGTCCCGGCCAAACCGCCCGGACCCGGGCGCGGTTAGTGATCCGAACCGGCTTGGAAAAGAAAGATCTCGAACACCTCTACGCCGCCTACCTGCGACAAATCCACTAAGCCCCTCGCATTCACATGCAAAACCTTGTTGCCAAAGCCCACACGCTGCTGGAAGCCCTGCCCTACATCCAGCGCTTCAGCGGCGCCACTTTCGTCATCAAATACGGCGGCAGCTTCATGGATTCGCCCGACGCGGAAGTGCGCCACCGTGTCGCGCGGGATATCGTGTTCCTGGAAGCGGTCGAAATCAATCCCGTTGTCGTCCACGGTGGCGGCAAGGCCATCACGCGCGCCATGGAAAAAGCCGGCCTCCAGGCAACCTTCCTTCAGGGACAGCGCGTGACCAGCGAGGCCACGGCGCAAATTGCCGACCAGGTGCTCTCCCGGGAAATCAACCCCGAGGTGGTGGCCGCCATTAACGCTCTGGGCGGCCTGGCCCGCAGCTTCGCCGGCCCGGACATCTTTCACTGCCGCAAGGCCCAGGTGAAAGGCGCGGACGGCCAGCCTCTCGACCTCGGCTACGTGGGTGAAGTCATCCGCGTCAACACCGCGCCACTGCTGGATTGCCTCCGCCAGGGCATCACTCCCGTCATCAGTCCTACCGCCCGCGGCGAAGACGACAAAGTCTATAACTGCAATGCCGACGTTGCCGCCGCCCAGGCCGCCATCGCCCTCAACGCCCGGCGCCTGGTCTTCATGAGCGATGTGCCCGGCCTGTTGCATAACCCCAAAAGCCCTGACAGCGTCATCCCGCGCCTCAAAATCAGCGAGGTCGAGGCGCTAAAACAAAACGGCATCGTTGACAAGGGAATGATTCCCAAGGTGGATAGCGCGGTGGCCGCCATTCGGGCCGGCGTCGAAAAAGTCTCCTTCGTGGATGGCCGCGTGCCCCACAGCGTTCTGCTGGAAATATTCACCGATGAAGGCATCGGCACCATCGTAACCGCCTGAAAGTCCCTCCCTGCTAAATCGCTCCGGCTAAGGTGCAGAAAAGGACTTCCTGCAAAAGGGCTTTTGGGCGTTTCACGCCGTTAGGAAGTCTTTTAGTACCCGAGGACACAATCCCCACTGCCACCTTTAACTTGAGAAACCTTGCAGCGTGCTTACCCGCTTTAACGTCCCAAGGCTTGGGAGACAAGCTTCCGCACGCGCTGGTGCCGCCCGACGGCAACCACCAAAAATACGGAACCAAACACACCCAATGCCACGTTCACCGGTTCTGGCACCGCAGTAATCTGCAGGCTCCAACTGACTAATTTAAGCTGATCGCCCCCTGCCATGTCGGCAATAAAAAGCGTCCATGTCCCGTTCGGATCCATTCCGTTATATGCAGAGAATCCGATCGTGCCATCCGCATCAAAATCCGGTGCAGACGACGGAGGCATGCCGGGGCTAATTTCCCGTCCGTCTGGCGCATACGTGCCGCCTGAAGTGGGAAACTCTGTCCAGTGAATATCGTCGTAGCCTCCCGGATCGCCGGCCAGAGTGACGTTCATTCCTATCGTTCCATAACCAAAGGCATCGCCAGTTTGAACGCCGACCCGATTCAGCAGCGGCACGAGCGTGCCATTGTAGGTTAAAAAGCAATACAAGTCGCCATTCCACCCGCCGCCGTCCACTCCCTCAATGTTGAGCGTCACGCGAACGTCTATGATGGTGGGCAAATACCCGCTAACAGTGGCGGTTAAGGTATGGCCGATGGGGTCACCATCATTAACGGTCAGATTAACGTTATTGGCTGGGCTGTAAATAATGCCCGCTCGCACGGTTAGTGCGAGTAACAGGACAAAACAACCTAACAACGACCGCAATCTCATTTATTACGGGCATATTATTCATACTTGGCCAAACTTGTCAAGCATTGAGACTATTTTTTTTAGAAGCTGGCTTTTTTCGTTTTTGGCTGATAACGTGGCTTCCCATGATAGACGAGCTGATCTTCAATCGTTTCTCCTTGCTGTGGGCCAAGCTCTTGCGCCCCGCCAAAATATCGGGCAGGGCATCCCATTCTTTGCCGCCTGGCTGGTCTGCGAATAGCTGGCATTCTCACTTCCCGAGACACGGGACACGTCGCGGGTGGGTTGTCCTAACGCTCATGGGGGTGCTTTCCGCATCGCAACCGACAAGCCATGCTGCTGCCAACGATACTCCCCCGCCTCCCTTGCGGGAATTCCGCGGAGCCTGGGTAGCCACCGTAGCTAACATAGACTGGCCTTCCCGCAAAACCTTAAGCACGCAGGAACAGAAAACCGAGCTCCTGGCGATCCTGGACCGGGCTGTGCATCTCAAGCTAAATGCCATCATCTTTCAGGTCCGCCCCGCCTGCGACGCGCTCTATGCCTCCCGAATCGAGCCGTGGTCGGAATACCTGACGGGCACCATGGGCAAGGCACCGGAACCGTTCTACGATCCACTCGCTTTTGCCATCGAAGAGGCGCATAAGCGTGGCTTGGAACTGCACGCCTGGTTCAATCCTTATCGGGCGCGACTCCGCTCCGCTGCGTCGCCGGTTGCGGCGAACCATGTCAGCAAGACTCGCCCGCAGCTTGTCCGGGAATACGGGGAGTTCCTGTGGCTGGACCCGGGCGAAAAAGCGGTGCAGGACTATTCGCTGAGCGTGGTGATGGATGTGGTAAAGCGCTACGACGTGGACGGTATCCACTTCGACGACTACTTCTATCCCTATAAAGCGAGAGACCGGGCGGGAAAGGAACTGGACTTCCCGGACAACGCGAGTTGGCAACGTTCGGGTGTCGCCGGAAAGATGAGCCGTGGCGACTGGCGCCGCGAAAACGTCAACAACTTTATCCAGCAGGTGTATAAATCCATTAAAACAACAAAGCCCTGGGTCAAGTTTGGCATCAGTCCCTTCGGCATCTGGCGCCCCAACTCACCGGCCCAGATCAAAGGCCTCGATGCCTACGCGACCCTTTACGCCGATTCGCGCAAGTGGCTGATCAATGGCTGGGCGGATTACTTCGCGCCGCAACTTTATTGGGCAATCGAACCGCCGGCGCAAAGTTTCCCTGTCTTGCTCCAATGGTGGGCGGAACAGAATCCCAAGGGGCGAACGCTTTGCCCCGGGATGAATTCCACCAAAGTAAGCGGGCCATCACCGTCCAGCAGCGGTTGGTCGCCCCAGGAAATTGTCAGCCAAATTCGCCTGACCCGCAAGCAGGCCGGCGTCGGCGGCCATATCCATTGGAATATGAAGAGCCTTATGCGCAACAACGCTCTCGGCGAGGCTCTTGTCCGTGAAACCTACCAGCAACCGGCGTTGATGCCGCTTTCGCCCTGGCTGGGACGGGCTACCCCCGCCAAACCGCAACTTACCCTCGCCTCCCCGCAACGCGCGGGATCGCTCACCCTTTCCTGGGCCCTGGCGGGGCCAGGCAAGGCATGGCTCTGGCTGGTGCAAACACGCTCGGGCGGCACCTGGTCAACGCAGATCCTCCCCGGCGGCCAAAGCTCACATACTTGGAGCGGCACAACTCCGGAGGTAGTGGCGGTTTCCGCAGTTAATCGCAATGGCGAGGCCAGCGCCCCCAGCCTGTTCCAGTCGCAAAGCAAAACCCCGTAGGCGCAAAGACAGACTTTGTTGGCTGGCGAACTGGCCTGCTCTGGGCGGGTGCCATTCAAGCCCGGTGCGCTTTATAACCGTGCGCCCTTGACCAATTCCCCTGGTTGAAAATGGAACAACTGAGCGCCGTGGGGCGGGAGATCAAGGTAGAGGCCTTGGGTCTGAAGATCGTCACCGGCACGTTGGTAGCACTCCGACCCCAGGAGGTCTTTCATGACCCAGGAACGCGCGGCCAGTTGCGGAACGGACAACGGTACATAGCACTGGCTACGATGAGGAGCCAGGTTCACGACCACCAAATCAAACTCTGGTGTCTGTTGCTGCCATTGCACGATGATTAAATTGGCAGCGGTCGGATTGCCTGACCAGGCGGCTCGCGGTTGGCACAAAACGGCCCGGCCCCGCCCAACCGCCGTGCCGGGTAGTGTGCCTAGCAGTTGCTGATAGAGGGCCTGGATTTCAGACTGCCCGGCTTCAGGGGCTACGCGCGCTAATTGGACGGGTATCTTAATGCGTGCCCCCTCAAGCTGGCCATCGTGCAGAAATCGCATTCCGGGCAATCCCAGAATACACAGTGCCGCCGCCCGATGTTCGGCCAGCGACAGCAGGGCGGCAACACGCGGCTCGTCGTGGTTTTCAAGAAAGTGCGCACCGGCAGCAAGCTGCCCCGCTGCCAGTCCCAGTAAATGCCGCTGCACGTCTGTGGCATCATGGGCTATTAGATGGTCATAGAGCGTCTTGTCATAGGTATAATCAAAACCAAGCCGGCGCAATTCCGGCTCCAAGCCCCAGTAAGCCTCGGCCAGAAACAGGAAGTCCGGATGCGCCTGGCGGATCCTGGCAATGGCCGTCGTCCAAAACTCCTCAACGGGGGGGGAAGTTGTGACGGGAAAATGTTTCCAGGTTTTGGCGAAAACCCCGTTGAGCACCAACATCGCCATATCGCAGCGAACACCGTCGCAGTGCCGGGCGATGGAGGCGAGCAGTTCCGTCATCGCACCGCGTGTCGTATCGCGCCGATAGTCCAGTTGAACAGTATCCGTCCAAGGCGGGAAATAAGGATCCTTGCCATAGGCCAGCCAGCGAATCTGCCCGCCAGACTGCTGCGCGAACGTGCCAGCCGCCTCCCCGGTGCTTTGCACAAACAACTCCGGCTGCTCCCGGACCCAGGCATGGTCCAACCCAAGATGGTTGGGCACGAAATCCAGCACCAATTTCATGCCCTGCGCATGAAGTTGCCGCCGAAATGCCGCGAGCCCCGCCTCGCCACCCAGCGCGGGTGGGACCTGGTAATCGCCAATCGCGTAAGGTGAACCGGCAACATCCGTCTCGCGCCAGCCTGGCAGGGACTGGTCATAGGCCCGGCGCAAATCAGAATATTGCAAGGCTTTCGCGCGTGCGAGTGGACCGGCCGCCCAAACCCCCATCAACCAGATATGCGTAAAGCCTAGCTTTCGCCACCGCGCCAGTTCATCTGCGGGAATATTGGCAAGGGTAATCGGTGCGCTGTACCGATCGGAAAGCCTGTGCAGCCAACAGCGCGTATTAATCTCATAAAGAAGGGGATCGGACATCTGCACGCCCTCCCTCAGCCCGAACGAGTCGGTACCATGCGCCTGCGATTGCTTAAAGTTTCAGCACTTTCAGCGCTTTGGTCGGGTTGGAAACGCGCAAGATGAGCAACCCCTTCCCGGCGCCCGGCAGCGTGGCGCTGTAGCAATATTCGATGTTAATCCCAGCCTTTGCCAGCTTACGGGCCAAGCGAGCCATTTCTCCCGGCTTATTGTCGCCCTCCACCATTAGCACATCATCCTCGACGACCAGAGAGCCGCGTTCTTCGCAGACGTGTAGTGCCCGCCGATAATCGTCCACCACTAAGCGAATGACCGTGTGGTCCACCGTATCACTGGTGGTGATGGCGTAAATATTGATTTTGGCATCCGCCAGTGCATCCGCCACACGCGCCAGCATGCCCGGCCGGTTATCCAGGAAAATAGCGAGCTGTTTGGTTATGCGCCGGGTTTGCATCTGTGTTGTTTTTGTTCGTGATTTCATTCTACCGCCTCAGCCTACCTCATCCAAATAGAAGCGCCAACGATAAAACGGACACGCCAAATCAGCCGGGACCAAATCTCGCTTGATTTGCGGACAGCTCTCCGTAGGTTCCCCGAATGTCTGTTATCGAACCTGCAAGCTGTGATCGGAACAATTCGTCCCCGGCCAGCGTGACCGCGGGCCCTGTAAATGCCCATCTGCCTCCGCCGGCAGATCGGTTTTGGCACCGCCACATTGGCCCGCGCGCGAGCGAGGCCGAAGAAATGCTCCGCCTGCTGGGCTATACGAGTCTCGCGGCACTGATTGACGACGCAGTGCCTCCGGCCATACGTCTGCGGCAACCGCTTCAACTCCCGCCCGCCCGCAGCGAGCCTGACGTGCTCGCGGCTTTAAAGAAAATCGCCGCGCAGAACCAGATCTTCCGTTCGTATATTGGCATGGGCTACTACGATTGCCACGTGCCCGCCGTTATTCAACGCAACCTGTTGGAGAACCCTGGCTGGTACACGCCGTACACCCCCTACCAAGCTGAAATCGCACAGGGACGCCTTGAGGCTTTGCTCAACTTCCAAACGATGGTAACCGACCTCACCGGGTTGGAAGTGGCCAATGCTTCGCTGCTCGATGAGGCCACCGCCGCTGCGGAAGCCATGACCCTGTGCCACTCGCTCAAGCCGGCGCGGAGCGTCTTCTTTGTCTCCGCAGAGTGCCATCCTCAAACCATTGAGGTGGTAAAGACCCGCGCTGACGCCCTGGCTCTCCGGGTTGAAACTGGAGATCACCGTGCGTTTCAATTCCATGACCAGGTCTTTGGTGCTCTGGTGCAGTATCCGAATACCTGGGGTGAGGTTGTAGATTACTCCACTTTTATCGAACAGGCTCATGCCGCGGGAGCGCTGGTCGCCGTGGCCGCCGACCTGCTGAGCCTAACCCTGCTCCGGCCGCCGGGCGAATTCGGGGCCGATATAGCCTTGGGCAGCACGCAGCGACTGGGCGTGCCACTTGGCTATGGCGGGCCGCATGCGGCTTACTTTGCGACGCGCGACGCTTTCAAACGCCTCCTGCCGGGGCGTATTGTCGGCGTCTCGAAGGACGCACGAGGCCGTCCCGCCCTGCGCCTCGCCCTGCAAACCCGCGAGCAGCACATCCGGCGCGAGAAGGCCACCAGCAATATTTGCACCGCGCAGGCACTGCCGGCCTGCATGGCCGCCATGTATGCCTGTTATCATGGGCCGGCTGGATTGCGGCAAATTGCACAGCGCATCCATCAGCGCACGGTTGTTCTGGCGCGCAGCCTGGAGCGGCTTGGCTACGAGGTCGGCCCGGGTTTATTCTTCGACACTCTCCGCATTGCGCTCGGCCAAAAGAAGGCAGCCGACCTGCTCAAAGCCGCTGAAAGCCAGGGCATGAACTTCCGGTTTATAGATGAGCATACCCTCGGCATCTCGCTGGATGAGACAACCACCGAGCAGGACCTGGCTGGGATTATCCGGGTTTTTCATGACGGCCAGACCCCCGCTTTCGAACTGACGAACCTGGTCGCGGAAGCCGAAGTTGCCTATCCTGTCCCTTTTGCGCGCACGTCTTCCTATCTGACCCATCCGGTCTTCAACCGCTATCACTCGGAAACCGAAATGATGCGCTACCTCAAGCGACTGGAAGCGCGCGACCTTTCACTGACGACTTCCATGATTCCGCTCGGCTCCTGCACCATGAAGCTGAATGCCGCCGTCGAGATGTTGCCGCTTACCTGGCCCGAGCTGACGCGCCTGCACCCATTTGCACCGTTGCGCCAAACCCGAGGCTGGCAAGTGCTGTTCCAACAATTGGAGGAATGGCTGGGCGCGATCACCGGCTTTGCCGGGATTTCCTTGCAGCCCAATGCAGGGTCGCAAGGTGAATATACCGGCTTGCTTGTCATCCGCGCCTGGCATGCCAGCCGCGGTGAAGGTCACCGCAACATCTGCCTCATTCCGACATCAGCCCACGGCACCAACCCCGCCAGTGCCGTCATGGCCGGGCTAAAGGTCGTAGCGGTGGCTTGCGACCACGAAGGCAACATTGACCTCGCCGACCTGCGGGCCAAAGCCGAAGCGCACCAGGCCAACCTGGCAGCGGTAATGGTGACCTATCCCTCGACGCATGGCGTATTTGAGCCCGCCATCCGAGAGATCTGCGAAATCATCCACGCCCATGGCGGCCAGGTCTATATGGACGGGGCCAACCTCAACGCCCAGGTTGGCCTTTGCCGCCCCGGCGATATCGGGGCCGACGTTTGCCACTTGAATCTGCATAAAACCTTCGCCATTCCTCATGGCGGCGGCGGTCCGGGCATGGGGCCCATCGGGGTGGCTGAGCATTTAGTGGAGTTCCTGCCGGGGCACGGGGTCGTCAATCTCGGCGGCGAAAACCCGATCGGCGCCGTAGCTGCCGCGCCCTGGGGCAGCGCCAGCGTCCTCGTAATCCCGTGGGTCTATATTGCCGCGATGGGTGGGGCCGGGCTGACCGAGGCGACCCAATACGCCATCCTTAACGCCAATTATATCGCCCGGCGCCTGCAAAACTACTTCCCCATTCTCTATCGCGGCCCCGCCAGCCTCGTCGCCCATGAATGCATCCTTGACCTGCGCCAGTTCAAGGACGTCACCGTCGAGGATGTCGCCAAGCGGCTAATGGATTACGGGTTCCACGCCCCGACGATCTCCTGGCCCGTGCCCGGCACAATGATGGTCGAACCCACTGAAAGCGAGTCCAAGGAAGAGCTCGATCGTTTCTGCGACGCCCTGATCCATATTCACGCCGAAATCACCGCCATCCAATCCGGCCAGTCCGACAAACATAACAATCCGCTAAAGAACGCCCCTCACACTGCCGATCAGCTCGCGGTGGAATCATGGGATCATTCCTACTCCCGCCAGCAAGCCGCTTTCCCCGCCAAGTGGCTGTATGACCACAAGTTCTGGCCCGCCGTCGGCCGCATAGATAATGTCCACGGCGACCGCAACCTGATCTGTACCTGCAGCGGATTGGGGGGACTGAGTTAATTTTACTTTTCGCACACCGGCCCGCAATCAGCGCAATTACAGGCCAGGCGGCAAGCCACGCAAACTGTTACCGGCCCCGGCTCTCGAACCCGCCTCCAAAACGGGTGATATGGGCCACCACAGATAAGTCAGCGTCGCTGACAAAACGGGTCTAATCACAGAACCGGCGATCCGCCATCGCCCTGAAGTTCCTCCAACCGCAGCAGTTCGTCACGAACCGAAAAGGAGGATAACTCCGCAACTTGCAGCTTGAAACGCCGGACGCAAAACCTGAAACTGAGGCACGGATGAACCGCATTGTTGAACGATTCGCCCGCTTGAACCGGGAGCGTCAGAAGGGTTTCATTGTTTATCTCGGCGCGGGCGATCCCAACCTCGAAGCGACCCGCCAACTGGCGCTGGCGCTGGATCAACTCGGTGTGGATGTGCTGGAACTGGGAGTGCCCTTCAGCGATCCGCTGGCGGACGGAGTCGTCAACCAGCTCGCCGCCCAGCGCGGCCTGGATTCGGGCACCACACCATCCCGTCTTTTGGCGACGGTCGCTGCTATCCGGCGGGATTCGCAAATCCCCATCGTGCTTTACGTTTACTTCAATCTCATCTGCCGGCAGGGCGTTGAGAGCTTTATACGGGATGCAGCCGGGGCCGGCGTGGATGGCCTGCTGGTGCTTGATTTGCCTCCGGAGGAAGGCGCTGACTATGAAGCGAAAATGCGCGCCGCCGGACTGTGCAACATCTACCTGGTGGCACCCACCACCCCCGAGAACCGCATTGAAATGATTGTCAAGCGGGCGGCCGGCTTCATCTACTACGTGTCGCGCGAAGGCGTCACTGGCATGCAATCGCAGGTGGCCGATACGATTACGCCAATGATCGCGAAGATTCGCGCCCATACCACCCTGCCCATCGCCGTCGGATTTGGCATTTCGACGCCCGAACAGGCCAGGCTCGTGGCGCAAAACGCCGAGGCGGTCGTCGTGGGCAGCGCCATCGTGAACCAAGTCGCACTGCACGGTAAAGCGCCGGATTTAATCGAGCGGGTCAGCGGCTTTACGCGGCCGCTCCTGCGCGCCGTAAAACAATTATGAAAGCCAAGCCCGATATTAACGAACGGTATGTAATCATTATGGCAGGCGGCCGGGGCGAGCGCTTCTGGCCGGTCAGCCGCGAGCGAATGCCCAAACAGCTCCTCACCCTGCTGGGCGGCCGCTCCTTTCTGCAGCAAGCGGTTGACCGCGTGCTGGCGCTGGTGCCGCTTAAGAATATTCTGGTCATCACCAACGCGGTTCAGGCGCCCGCGGTGCGCCAGCAACTGCCGAAGCTGCCCAAAGGAAACGTCATCGCCGAGCCTGTCGGCCGGGATACAACCGCAGCCGTCACGCTGGGCGCGGCGCTGGTGGGAGCGCGCTCAACGACGGGAGTCATGGCCGTGCTCCCGGCCGATCACGTCATCCCGGAAGAGAAAAAGTTTCAGCAGGTCCTGGGAGATGCGTTTGATCTGGCAGGGCGCGGACAGGCGATCATCACCATTGGCATCAAACCCACGGAGCCCGCCACGGGCTATGGCTATATCCGCGTCGGGGAAAAACTGCCGCCCCCGGTGGGGGTGAAATCCTATAAAACCGCCTTTTATCGAGCCGAGCAGTTTGTGGAAAAGCCCCCCTTCGACAAGGCGCTGGAGTATGTCAACAGCGGCCAATACCGTTGGAATGCGGGCATGTTCATCTGGTCGTTCGTCACCATTACGGAAGGCTTGCAAAAGCACCAGCCGGAGATGCACGCGGCTTGCCAGCGCTGGTTCAAGGTGGCCACTCAACCCGCGCGGCTGAACGCGGTGCTCGCGAAGGAATACCCTGAGCTCAAGAAAGTCTCGATTGATTACGCGCTGATGGAGCGCGCCCAAAACGTCATTGTGGCCGACGGCGCCTTTGCCTGGGATGATTTGGGTTCCTGGACTGCGCTGGGCCGGCACCTCAAGGCCGACCCGGAGGGCAACTGCGCCGTGGCGGATTTCATTCACGTTGACGGGGCGCGGAACATCATCTTCGACGCCCGCAGTAAAGCGCGGCGCACCCCCATTGCGGTGGTTGGCCTGCGCGATTCAATCCTCGTTCAGACGGACGACGCCACCCTGCTGGCGCACAAAAGCCAGGCCCAGAAAGTTAAAGAACTGGTCAAGCGGCTGGCGGCGAACCCGAAGCTCAAGAAGCTCATGTGAGCCCGGCAAAGAAAAGCGCCCGCCACAGCCTCACCGCCGGTGGCTAACCGACCGGCATGACATTCCGGAGCGCGGCTGGATTGCGTCACGCGCGAGACAAAACCCTATCGCCCCGTGCGCCGATTTCGTCTGGCGAATCAGCGCAAACCGCGCGCGGTGAGCCACTTCACCGGCAAATCGGGAAAGTCGGTAAAAAAACCGTCCAGCCCGGCTTCGGCAAAGAGCACCTCCAGGGCATCATCCATGGATTCGGCAAACTTCGGCAAGTCATCGGCTCGCAGGGTGTAGGGATGCACAATCAGTTTTGCCGCATGGGCATGTTTTACAAAATCAGTGACCTTGCGCGTGGCTTTGGATGAGCCGGATACAATTGCGCCCAGTTCGGGGCCGATGCCGTCGGCCACTTTGGCCACCTCCATCATGCCGGCGGGCGTGAACCAGGCTTCCGCGCTTGTGCCGTCCGGATGCTTCCGGTTCATCGCCAGCAACAGGAGCAGGCGTCCTTCCCAGCCCAATTCGGTGCGGATCCGCTTCACCTCGTCCAGTTCGAAGCACTGCACCCAGCAGGGATCTTGCTTGGTCGCATAGCCGTAGCGCCGCAGGATGGGCAGCACAATGCGGCTGATGTCATGGCCTTCCTTGCGATGCCAGGCTGGCTGTTTGATTTCCGGGTAAATGCCCACCACGCGGCGGCTGGTCTTATTGAGCCCCTGGATGAGCTGTAATTCCTCCTCCAGCGTTGCAATCTGGAAAGAGGATTTACCCGGCGGAAACCGGTTCGGATAGACCGGCTGCCCGGTCCGGGGATTGACGCGTTCCTGAGCGCGCAATTGCTTAATCTCCGCCAGTGTGAAATCCAGGGCATAGTAATGCCCGTTGGCCCGCTTGCGCTCGGGAAATCGCTGCGCGACATCGCTGATCGTCTCTATGTAAATATCATGGATCACTATGGGGACATCATCCTTGGTCAGCGCGACGTCCTGCTCCAGGAAGTCCGCCCCCATCGCATGGGCCAGCACTTTGGACTCGAGGGTGTGCTCCGGCAGATAGCCGCTGGCACCGCGATGCGCGATCACAACCGGCCTGGCCGGTTGGGCCAGTGCGGGCAAGGCCAGGATTCCAAGCAGAACAAACAATGAAGTCTTCATCATAATTTTAGCACTGGCCATAAAACAATCGCTGTCGGGCGCTTCGTCAAGCCCGAAGGCCGCCGCTCGGAATCCGCCTGACAAATCGCGAGGCAGCGCGTAGCTTTCCCCGCAACATGACTGCCTTCACACACCGATTCGCCCCCCTGGCTCTGGCGGCCGCCTGCGGCTGCGCCAGCCATTCGCTCCCGCCACGCGCGTTTCCGGATGCCGCCCGCCTGCCGGCGCAGGCTACGCTGCCTGATCCGCTGATAAAAATGGACGGGCACAGGATCAAATCCCGTTCGGAATGGTTTCGGCAGCGACGCCCGGAATTAAAGGAACTGTTCGCCTATTACATGTATGGGCCCATCCCGCCGAAACCTGCGCAGTTGAAAGCCACGGTGACCGGCGAGCACCGCGATTTCCTGGGCGGCCAGGCCACGCTGCGCCTGATAACGCTGGAAGTGGCGCCCCACGATCCGCAGGCCCCGCGCATTGACCTCATGATGATCCTGCCCAACCACCGCCCCGGGCCGGTGCCGGTCTTTCTGGCCCTTAATTTCTGGGGCAACCAGGCGATCAGTTCCGACCCCCGCATTCCACTCACGCGCGGCTGGCTGCGCGGCAACTGCCGCGGATGCACCAACAACGTCGCGACCGATGCCGCGCGCGGCACGCAGAGCGATGACTGGCCCCTGGCGGAGATCGTCAGCCGCGGATACGCCCTGGCGACGTTTTGCAACGCGGACCTGGATGCGGATCGGCCCGACGCCAGCCTGGGACTGTACGCCTGGCTGGCCGGGAACGATCCCCGCCGCAACACCCCCTCCGACCGCGGAACCATTGCCGCCTGGGCCTGGGGCTTCCACCGGTGCGTGGACTACCTGGTCACCGACCGGGACATAGACGCAAAGCGCATCGCCACACTGGGGCACTCGCGCAATGGCAAGACCGCGTTGCTGGCGGCGGCGTTTGATGAGCGCATCGCGATGGCTTTCCCGCACCAGGCCGGATGTGGCGGCACCGCCCCCAGCCGGGGCAAAATCGGCGAATCGGTGAAAGCCATTAACACCCGGTTCCCACATTGGTTTAACGCCCGCTTCAAACAATTCAACGACGCGCCGGAGCGGCTGCCATTTGACCAGAACGCCCTGGTCGCGCTGTGCGCCCCCCGGCCGGTGCTCTTTTCGGCGGCGGAGGAAGATCAGTGGGCAAATCCAGCCGGCCAGTTCGAGGTGCTGCAAGCGGCGGATCCCGTTTATCGCTTCCTGGGATCGCCAGGGCTGGCCGCCACGGAAATGCCGCCCCCCGGCAAACTGATCGCCTCGCCCCTGGGATACTATATTCGCGCGGGCAAACACTCCATGACCGCGGCTGATTGGCGGGTGTTTCTGGACTTTGCGGATCAACACTTTCGCCGGCAACCCAAACTTCCTTGAAACCCGGTTGCCAAAGCCGCCGCTTCTGGTAATGGTAATGAGTGCATTTCTTTGTTCAGCGCAGCGAACTGCGCGACCTGTATGACAAGGTCGCCGCCGGCCAGCGGATTTCCGAAGCCGACGCGCTCCGCCTTTTTGAAAGCAAAGACCTGAACGCGCTGGGCGCCATCGCCAGCCTGGCCCGCCAGCGCAAGGTCGGCCGCCGGGCCAGCTACATCCTGAACCGTTACATCAATTACTCGAACTACTGCATCCTGAGCTGCCAGTTCTGCTCCTTCGCCCGCAAGAAGCGGGACGCGAATGGCTTTCAACTCAGCCTCGAGGAAATCGTCGCGAAAGCGCGCGAAGCGTTGCAGTTCGGCATCACCGAATTGCACATCGTCGGGGGGCTGCACCCCTCCCTGCCGTTCAGCTACTATACGGATATGCTGCGGGCGCTGCGGGCGCTGGACGCGCGTCTGCAGTTGAAATGCTTTACCGCGATTGAAGTCCTGCACCTGGCCTGGCTGGCCCGGAAACCCGTAGCCGAGACCCTTGCGGCCCTGAAAGAAGCCGGGCTGGACTCGCTGACCGGCGGCGGCGCGGAGATTTTCCGCCCGGAAGTCCGCTCGGCCATCGCGCGCGGCAAGGAATCGGCGGAAGAATACCTGGAAGTCCATCGCACGTGGCATCGCCTGGGCGGGCGCAGCACCTGCACGATGCTGTATGGGCATGTTGAATCGCTGGCCGATCGGGTGGATCATTTGCGCCAGTTGCGCGGCTTGCAGGAGGAAACGCACGGATTCACGGGTTTCGTCCCGCTGCCCTACCATCCGGAAAACAACGGCATTCCGGTGGCAAACCCGCCCACGGGGTTTGACACCCTGCGAACCATTGCGGTCAGCCGGATTTACCTGGATAACTTCGATCACATCACCGCCTACTGGGTGGGCCTGGGCTTGAAGCTGGCGCAAGTGGCGCTGAGCTACGGGGCCGACGATCTCCACGGCACCATCTTCGAAGAACATATCTTTCACCAGGCGGGCGCGCAGACCCCGCAACTGCAAAGCGAAACCGCCATGATCCAGGCCATTCGCGAGGCGGGCTGCATCCCTGTGCAGCGCGATACCTTCTATGAGCCCGTCCGCGTCTGGGAGGATACGCCGCCGGAAGCGGACCCTGGCAATGCGCCCGCCACGGTGCGGGAAGCCAACCTGGCAAGCGCATGACCAACTCCCCCGACGACCCTCCCCGGCTCCGCATGGCGCCGGTAGAAACGCCGGCCGAGGCCGCCCACCGCTTCGAGCGCGAGCAACGCGCCGTGGACCTGCAACGCGAGCGCAGCCTCGAACAGTCGCTGGCGCCCTTTCGCGTGGGAAACTCCGGCTTCCTCAACACCGTCCCGCTCACGCGCGGCCTGGAGGAGGAGATTATCTATGCCCCGCCCGCCCGGCTGGCCGAAATGCTGCAACGCGACGAATTGGATGCGGCGCTGGTCAGCGTGGTCGAAGTCCTGTTCCATGACCGCTACGACATCCTGGACGGCATTGGCATTGCCGCGTTGGGCGAAGTCAAAAGCGTCTTGCTGGCCCACCGCAAGCCCCTGGACGAAGCGGCGGAAATCTTTTGTGATCCCGCCTCGCTGACCAGCGTGCAATTGCTGCGAATCCTGCTGGCCGAGCGCGGCATTACGCCCGAGTTCAAACCCCTGCCCGGTTATGATCTGGCCGCGCTGCCCGACTACGCCCTGCTCATCGGCGACACGGCGCTCGACCTGGCCCTGGGCCCGCATCAGCACGATATTTGGGATCTCGGGGCCGCCTGGTATGAGATGACCGGCCTGCCCTTCGTCTTCGCCGTCTGGGCCCTGCGCCGCGGCGTCGAAAATGCCCGGCTGCGGCGTTTGCTCCGCGAAGCCCACGACTTCGGAATGGATACGCTCGACTCCATCATCCGCACCCGCACGGAATACACCAGCGATTTCCGCAAGGATTACCTGGGATGGCATATCCACTACCATATCGGCGCGGATGAAAAGCGCGGCCTGGCAAAGTTTATTGACCTGCTCCGCCGGCACCGCGCAGGCCCGGTGCATGAACCCCGGTTCATAGTGTAAGCGCGGAAACGCCGCGCGGCCCGCGGTCAAGCCGGGGGCGGAGGCTCCTCATTCTGCGGCGGCCGCCCGTCCGCCCCGCCGCCATCCAGGTCAATGAGAATATCCCGCGGCTCGGCGCCCTTGCTGGGGCCGACAATGCCGCGGTTCTCCAACTCATCCATGATGCGCGCGGCGCGGCCATAGCCCAGGCGCAGGCGGCGCTGGAGGAGGGAGACGCTGGCCTTCTGCTCGCTCCGGATGACTTCGATGCAGTCCTGGATGATCTCTTCGTCCTCATCAATGCCGGACCCGCTCCCGCTGCCGTTGTCAGCGCGGGAAAGCTGCTGGTGAATCTCGAGTTCATAGCTCGGCTTGCCCTGCTTCGCGATGAACTCCACGATGTTCTGGATCTCCTGATCGGTAATGAGCGAGCCCTGGGCCCGGATGAGTTTGGCCGACCCGGGCGGCAGGAACAGCATGTCCCCTTTGCCGAGCAGTTTATCCGCGCCCATCGCATCAAGAATCGTCCGCGAATCCACCTTGGCCGCCACCTGAAACGCGATGCGCGCGGGAATGTTGGCTTTGATGACGCCGGTGATGACGTCCACGCTCGGCCGCTGGGTGGCGACGATGCAGTGGATGCCCGCCGCGCGCGCCATCTGCGTGATACGCGCGATGGCCATTTCCACGTCCGCCGGCGCGACCAGCATGAGGTCAGCCAGTTCGTCAATGATCACCACGATGTAGCTGAGCTTCTCCGGGATGACGATGTCCTCCTCGCGCGGGACTACGATGGCCTCGTCCACCTCCACGGCAAAGCCGTCGGCGCCCGGCTCCACCTTTTCCTTCCGGGCCAGGAGCTCCAGCTCGGGCTCGCGCGGCGGCAGCGGCTTGTTCCGGGGCCGCGAATTGAAGGACAGGATGTTGCGCACGCCCACCCGCGCGAAAATCTGATAGCGCTTTTCCATCTCGTTCACCACCCAGCGCAGGGCCAGAATGACCTTCTTGGGGTCGGTGACCACCGGGACCACCAGGTGCGGCAGCAGGTTGTACTGCTGCAGCTCCACCACCTTCGGATCAATCATCACGAAGCGCAGCCGGTCGGGCGGAAACCGATAGAGCAACGAGGTGATGATGGCGTTGATGCAAACGGATTTGCCCGCGCCCGTGCTCCCGGCGATGAGCAAATGCGGCATCTCCGAAAGGTCACTGATAATCGGGTGGCCATAAACGTCCTTGCCCAGCGCCAGCGGGATGCGGGCTTTGGTGTTGCGCCATTCCTCCGATTCCAGCAGGTCGCGGATAATTACGGCGGTCTTGACCGGATTGGGCACCTCGATGCCGACGGAACTCTTGCCGGGCACCGGCGCCAGAATATGGATGCGCTCGGCCTTGAGTGCGGCAGCCAGATTGTTATTGAGCGCGGTAATCTTCTCCAGCTTGACGCCGGGCGCGGGATGCAACTCGTAGCGGGTGATGGTGGGGCCCTTGGTGATATCGCCCAACTCGACGGGGATTTCAAACTGGGCCAGCGTCTGCTGCATTAACCGGGCATTGGCCAGCAGCTCCTCCTTGGATTCGGTGGGCTTCAGGTTGGGATCGGGATGCTGCAGGAAATCCAGGGGCGGCAACTGGTAGTTACCGATCACGGGCGCGGCGGCGACGGCGATCGGCTTGGGCTTCTTCCGGGGCCTGGCGGACGCCGCGGAGGGCAGGCCGTGAATAACCACTTCCTGGTCGCGCCGGGGCTCGGACGGCTTGTCGGCGCCCTCGGATTTCTCCGCCGCGGCGGTTTCCGCTTTGTCCCCGGCCGCCCGGGCCTCGGCCGAATCCGCAACCGGTTCCGGGGGCTGGCCCAAAACCTCGGCCGTGGTGGCGGCGGCCACTTCATGCGCCGGGATGACTTCGCCCTCATCTGCCGGAGCCGGCTCCGGAGCGGGACTGGCCGCGGCAGCTTTCCGGCCCCGCGCAGCCTTATTGGCCTCCGGCACGCTCAGGTCGCGCACGGTCGGCTTGGGCACCGGCTGCATATCCGCGCCCAGCCCGGCGCGATCCACTTCCTCCTGCAGCTTGCGAGCCTGTTGCTGCAACTCCCGCGCCCGCTGTTCCAGCGCCTGCTCCTCAGTGACCGCTTTGCCCCCCGCCCGGGGACGCCGGCTCCATAAGGCCCGGACCCAGTCGCCCAACTGGAAATTCGTCAGGAAGAGGAGGCTGATAAAATAGAGCATGAGGAAAATGATCGTGGCCCCCACGGCGCCAAAACACTCGCTGAAGAGATGCTGGTTGAGGTTGCGCCCGAGAATGCCGCCCGCCACCACGCCCAGGTTCCGCTCCAGGCCGCCCAGGTAATGCCGATAGATGTCCAGCAGCCCCATGCAGCAGATCAACAGCACCACCGCCCAGACCCAGCGGCGGCGCAAGTAGGCGAACATTTCGAAAAAGCACCCCACGCCGACGAAAAACAACACCACCGGCAGCACAAAAGCCGCCGCCCCAAGGGTCAGGAAACAGCCATACGCCATCCACGCCCCAAATGGGCCGATCCAGTTCAGCGCCGGCTGGTTATGCGGCACCGCATTGGCCGATACGTCACGCGGATGGTAGGAGAGCAGCGCCACCATCAGCAAAATAGCGAGACACATCAGCACGATCCCGATGATGTCGTTAAACCCACGGGAGGAGTCTGAGCTTGCTGACGCCTTGCGAGACATGCTGGAAGATTAGCAATTCCGGCGGGGAGGAAGCAAGGACGCGCTGATGGCCGCGCCTCTCAATCTGAGCTGACAAACCGGCTTGCCGAAACACACCCTCAACTCGGCGAACAGCGCGAAACCCCATCCCGCAATCCCCCGCCAACCGCAACCCCCAAATGGCGTCCTGCCACCCTCCCAAGACGCCGTGTACAAGGGGTGTACATCGGATGCTCACCGGATGAACAACAGAAAAACCGATGTAATCCCGATGAGCATCCGTTGTACACCCCTTGTACACGGGCAGGAGGCTGCTATGGATGATGGTGGAATGATTGAAGTTAAGTCGAAACCGGTGCTCGACGTGGGTTATGAAGTTGGAAAGCGGAAAGTGTCCAATAATTGGACAGTCCGGCGTGGCTTAAAAAGGCCAAGATCGGTGCTTTGTCGTGCTCCTGCTCGCTCCCAGCGAGTTGCGCTGGGGTGGTCAGGCCAGACGGCAACCGGCGCACCCGGCGCTTTTGAGCATAATCGCCCCCGTGGGACAGACTTCGGCGGCACGGCGACCCGATTGACGCAGGGCTTCCGCCACCGGGCGATGGAAGGGGGGGGCCACCGACACCTGGAAGCCGCGTCCGGCGAAGGATAGCCCCAGTTCTTCACCCGCCTGGGCGGCTACTTGCAGGCAGGCGCCGCAAAGGATGCACTTGCCCGGCTCGAAGATGATGTCCGGGTGAGAGGTGTCGCGCGTAAAGAGGCGCCGCTCGCCAACGAAACGCTGGGGATCCACGCCGTACTCGGTGGCGACCTGGCGGAGGCGGCAGGGAACGGCCTTGCCGCAACCGCACCCCAGGCAGCGCCGTGACTCGCGCGTAGCCGTTTCGAGGGAGAAGCCCAGTTCCACCTCGTCAAAGGTAGTCCGCCGAGCTTCCAGGGGCAGATGCGGCATGGGCGCGCGCGGCGCCTGCTCGATGTCGCGCAGGAGCACCGCCAGCTCTGCTTCACTCAGCTTGCCCATCATGACGCTGGCCAGGGGGGGCGTGCCGACCACTTTTTGCCCGGCCAGGTATTGGTGGATGGCCACGGCGGCAAGTTTGCCGGCCGCTACCGCCCGCACGGCCAAATCCGGGCCGGAAACGGCATCGCCGCCGGCGAATACGCCGGGCAAATTCGTGGCCAGGGTTTTAGGGTCGGCGGCAATGCCCCATTTCGACAGCGCGAGTTGCGAATGATCCAGGCCGTCGGTCTTGACGTGCTGGCCGATGGCGGCGATGACGCAAGTGGCGGGCAAGGCGAATTCCGAGCCGGGGACGGGCACCGGCCGCGCGCGACCGCTGGCATCGGGTGGCCCCAATTCCATTCGCTGACAGATGAGGTTCAGCTTTCCCTCCTTGCGCTCCAATCGGGCGGGGGCGACGAGGAATTCGACCTGGACCCCCTCGGCCTCCGCCGCCTCCACTTCTTCCATGAGGCACGGCATCTCGCGGCGCGTGCGGCGGTAAAGCACCCGCACCGAGCGGGCGCCCAGGCGCACGGCGCAACGGCTGGCGTCCATCGCGGTGTTGCCGCCGCCCACCACAATGACATCTCCGTCAATCGCGGGGGGGAAGCCGTCCGCGATCGTTTCCAGGAACTCCAGGGCGGAGGTGGCAAGCTCTTCACCCGGGCACCCCAGGCTGCGGGAGCCTTGCGCGCCGATGGCCAGGAATACGGCATCGAAGTCGCGCCGCAGGTTGTCCAGGGCCAAGTCGCGGCCCAACCGCCGGCCCAGGTGAAATTCGGCGCCCAGGGCGCGGATCGCTTGGATTTCCGCATCGAGCACCTGCCGGGGCAAACGAAAGGCCGGGATGCCATAGCGCAGCATCCCGCCGGGTTGCGAATGGGCATCGAACAGCGCCACCGCGTGTCCCTGGCCCAGCAGGTGATGCGCGGCGGCCAACCCCGCCGGGCCGGCTCCGACGATGGCCACCCGCCGGCCGGTGGGAGGCGCCGGAGGGTCAGCGGGCGGGGGCGGTGATTTTGCCTGGCGCTGGTAATCGGCGCTGAAGCGATGCAGGTTGCGGATGGAGAGCGCCTCCGTCACATCGCATTGCCGGCAATGCTGTTCGCACAGCCGCGGGCATACCCGCCCCAGCGAGGCGGGCAGGGTAAGCCCGTCGGTCACCAGGCGCGCCGAGGCGGCGTTATCACCGGCCGCAATGCGGGCGATGAACCCGGGGATGTCCAGCCCCGCCGGGCAGCCGGTATGACACGGGGCCACACAATCGCCCGCGTGGTCGGAAAGCAGCAATTCCAGCGCGGTCTTGCGGGCGGCCCGGACCTCCGCCGAATTCGTGATCACCGCCATTCCGGGGGCAACCGGCGTGGCGCAGGACGGCCAAAGATTGGGGCGTCCTTCGATCTGCACCGCGCACAGAAAGCAGGAAGCGGACGGCTCGAAGCCCTCGACGTGGCAGAGGGTTGGGATGGCGATGCCCAGTTGGCGCGCGGCGCCCAGAATCGTGGTGCCCGGCGGCACGGACACCGGCCGCCCATCAATGTGGATGGCGATGGCGCTCATACGATCTCCACCGCCCCGTAGGGGCACACCTGCCGGCAGGAATCGCAGCGCGTGCACTTTTGCAGGTCAATCACATGCCGCTCATACGGGGTCATGGGGATGGCGTCGGCCGGACAATGCTGCGCGCAAAGGGTGCAGCCGGTGCAATTATCCCCCACCCGATATTTGATCAGCGCCTTGCACCGGCCGGCGGGGCAGCGGCCCTGCAGGTGCGCCTCGTATTCGTCGCGGAAATAGCGCAGCGTGGTCAGCACCGGGTTGGGGGCGGTTTTGCCGAGGCCGCAAAGGCTTCCCGCGGATACCTGGGGCGCCAGTTGCTCCAGCTCCCGCAGGTGTTTGCGGGTGGCCTGGCCGGCGCAGAAGAGTTCGAGCAGTTCCAGCATCCGCTTGGTGCCAATGCGACAGAAGGTGCATTTGCCGCAGGACTGATTTTGCGTGAATTGCAGGAAATACCGCGCGAGGTCCACCATGCAGGCGGTGTCATCGAGCACCACCATGCCGCCGGAGCCCATGATGGCGCCGATGTCGCGCAGCGACTCATAGTCCACCGGCGTATCCGCCAGGCGCGCCGGAACGCAGCCACCGGAGGGCCCGCCGATCTGGACTCCTTTGAAGGTCCGGCCGTCCGCAATCCCGCCGCCGATTTCCTCGACAATCTGGCGGAGGGTCGTGCCCATGGGGATTTCGATCAGGCCGGCGCGCCGGACCTTGCCCGCGAGGGAGAATACCTTGGTGCCCTTGCTGGCGGCGGTTCCGATGGCGGCAAACGCTTCCGCGCCGCGGCGGATAATCCACGGCACCATGGCGAGGGTTTCGACGTTGTTGATGAGGGTGGGCTTGCCCCACAGGCCGGCTTGAGCCGGAAACGGCGGGCGCAAGCGCGGCATGCCGCGGCGCCCCTCGACGGAGGCAATCAAAGCCGTCTCTTCTCCGCAAACAAACGCGCCCGCTCCCTCCTTGATGGTGATGCGCAGCGGATAATCGCTGCCCAGCAAGCGCGGCCCGATCCACCCGCGCCGCTCGCATTCCGCCAGCGCGGCCCGGACGCGCTGCAAGGCCTGGGAATACTCGTGCCGGATGTAGAAAATGGCTTCGTGGGCGCCGATGGCCACGGCCGCAATGGCCAGTCCTTCAATGACCCGGTAGGAGAAGGATTCCAGGATCATCCGATCCATGAATGCGCCGGGGTCGCCTTCATCGCCGTTGCAGATGACGTATTTGGTCGCGCCGGGTTGCTGGCGAACCATGCGCCATTTCTGGCCGGTGGGAAAGCCCGCGCCGCCGCGCCCGCGCAAACCGGAGCGTTCCAGGGAGGTGATGATTTGCTCCGGGGAGACCGCCGCGGAATTGGGGCCGCCGTCTACCCGCCGATTTTCCTCGGGGGGAGGGATTCCCAGGCACTTGCGCAAAGCCGCAAAGCCATCGTGCGCCAGGTATTCGTCCAGATCCAGCGGGTCGAGGCGGCCATAATGCTCCATGGCAATATGGACCTGCCGCCGAAAGAATGCCTGGTCGCCGGCGCCGTCTTTGGCATCCGCCGGGCGGCCGGGCGGCGGGATGGCGTCCGCATCTTCCACGAGCAGGCCGTCCACGATCCGGGTGTATAACTGCGAAATACGCGGCGTCAGCCCCGCCGGCCGGAAGTGAGTTTCCACCAGCCTGCCGGCCTGCTCCGGGGTCACCCCCTCATAGATGATGCTGGGCTGGCCGGGAATCGCGATTTCGACCATCGGCGTGCGATAGCAGGCCCCCACACAGCCGACCCGCTTCAGGGTGGCGTTTGCGCCGTGCTTTGCGAGGCTCTGCTGCAAGGCCCGGAACGAGTGATCCGTCCCCTTCGCCAGGCAGCACGAATCGAGGCAGACCCTGATTTCAGCGGCGCCGGTCCGCGGCGCGGGGGTCGCAACCGTTGGGGTGGCAGCGGCTTCCTGCCGGTTGGCGAGGAATCCCGCGATGGTCTCGGGAACCTTTTCCGCCGCGGCATAGCCAATGGTTTCCTTCTCGATGCGCACGACGGGGGCAAGGGTGCAGCAGCCGAGACAGGCCACCCGCTCGAGGGTGAAGCGCCGCGCGGCGTCCGTATCCGACCCTTCCGGTATCGCCAGGTGGCGGCGGAGCGCCTCTTCGACCCGCTCGGAACCGCCCACGTGGCAGGCCGTGCCGTGGCATACCTGGACAATATGCTTGCCGCCGGGGCGATGCCGGAACATGTCGTAGAACGTGGCCACCCCATTGATTCCCGCCGGCGTGATTTGCGTGGCCGCGCAGACCCGCCGCAACGCGGCTTCCGGCAGGTAGCCATAGTGATCCTGAATGGCCTGGAGCAAGGGGATGACCGCATCGGGCGCGCGGCCAATGCGTTGGATGGCGGCATCTACGTATTGGAGATCCACCGGCCCGACGCCGGGTTCAGTGCGCGCCGGGTTCATGGTTGCGCCCCCTCCTTCCCAGCTTCGTTAATCGTGCGCACGCACCACACGTTGGTCATCCCCCGCAGAAACATCCGGTCCTGAACGAACGCGGGGCTGGCATGAAAGGCGTCTCCCATCTCCGTGCGGAACAATTCCCGGAACTCCCGCGCCGCCGCGACTACGACCGCGGTGCCCTTTTGCCCAAAAAGGTAAAGACGGCCCGCGGCCAGGGCCGGCGAGGCGTGGCATTCCATTTCCAAGTCGTGCTCCCATTGTTTCTTGCCGTCCCGGGCGTCGAGGCAGGTCAACATGCCCGAGGTGGTGAGAATGAAAACCAGTTCGCCGTCGCTGGCGGGGCTGGTGACATCGGGGATGCTGTCCTCCCAGGTCCAAAGGAGATGGGTTTGGGTGATGTCCCCCTGCCCTGACGGGCGAATGGCCAGCAACTTTTCCGAAGGGCTGGCTACGAACAGGAGGCCGCCCGCGCAGGCCGGCGAGGGGGCGATTTCCCCGTTCAGGCACTCCGCCCGCCAAACTTCCGCGCCGTCCGCCGCCGCGTAGGCAATCACCCACGGAACCGACAACGCGATCACCTGCGCCTTGCCCTCCGCGTCTATCACGTTCGGGGTCGCCCAGGTGGCGCCGGTTTTGCGCGGGCGCTGCCAGACAGTCTGGCCGGTGCGCGCGTCCAGGGCATACAGTTTGGAGTTGCCGTCCTCGCTCTCTCCCTGGTCGAGTTGCAGGATCAAGCGGTCGCGCCAGGTGGCGAGAGACGTGGCATGGCCGTAGGGATTTTTAAGCGGGCCGAAGTTTCTGGCCCAGGCCGGCTGGCCTGCCAACGTAAAGGCGGCACAGTCTCCGTTGGCAAAAAACGCATACACGCGGCGCCCGTCCGTGGCCATGGTCGGAGCGGCATAGCCGGTGGAATCCGGCACCTCCGTGCGGTCCGGGCGGTCGGAAACACTGGCCACGGGCTGCTGCCAGAGAATCTTGCCGGTTTGGGCGTCGAGACAGATAACCTCGCGTTGGCGCGCATCACCACCGGAAAGAAAAACCTGGCCGGCCCAGACGATCGGCGAGCCAAAGCCCCGGGTGGGCGTTGGAACCTTCCAGGCTATCCCCGCGCCGGTCTGGGGATTCCAGCTTGCGGGCGCGTTTGTGGATGGCGAGAAGCTGTTGCCGTCCGCACCGAGAAAGCGCGGCCAGTTCTGTCTAAGTTCCGCGAGCGAGGCGGCATCGGCTGCCTGCGGATGCCCCGGAGAAGACGATTCCTCCGGGCGGGTGGCGAGCAGTTTATCCAACTCTGCCGCTGGCGTGGGGAGGTTCGGGCCAAGGGCGCGGCTTAGAACAAAAAGGCCACTTCCCACAACGATACCGCATGCCGCCACCGCCCATCGTGCGCGGGCTGCGAAGCGCGCGGCCGGGTGGGGAATCGCAGCTTTGGGCCCGGGCAGAGGAACCCGTTTCCGGCAGCGGGCGGCCTGCATCATGGCCAGCACCAGCACGATGACTCCGCCCGCCAGCAGATGCACGCCAAATCCCATCAGCGCCAAATGACGGAAATAACGCTGCCGCAGCCGCCAATCGAGCTCTCGAATATCCTGTTTAAGTTGGGGGTTGGTAGGGTCGAGCCGCAGTTGTTCCTTGGCGGCTATAAGCTGCGGCGGTTGGAGCAGATCATTGGGTTTGGCCCTTGTGTGTTCGACCAGCAAAGTGATGCCGACCAGCAAGGAGAAAACGCCGGCCACCCACGCCGTCAGCCGCCAAGCCAGCAACACGGTCTCCCCGCCAGATTGGCGCGGGGGACTGGCCGCTTCGACTTGGAAAAGGCGGGTCAGCATTCAGCTCCGGTCCAATCCGGGCGGGCCTGAAATTTCCGGGGCCGCGGCGGTGAGCGTTGTAGCTGGAATGACACCGCGCCGAACCAGTTCATTGGGGCAATACTCGAAGCAACGCGCACAGGCGAAACAATCGCCCGAGTCAGGCTCGTAATCAGTTCGCGGGCGGTGAACTGAGACACTGATCAATTTCACCCCGAATACCAATCCAACCCAGGCCCCGAAAATCCAGCCGCCGATGGCAAATCGCCGTTGAATGGCAGCGGCGGCGGCCAGGATTTCCTGCGGCGCCTGCCTGGCGCGTTCAAGCGCAAGGTCGTCCGGCGTAAGCGCGCCAATCTTCGGAGGGCTTCCCTGCGCGCGTATGAGCAGGTCAGCCAGACTGACCGTCGGATGCAGCCGCGAAGCGGGTGCGCTGAAGCGGTATCCGAGCCAGCCGCCGCCAGCCAGCAGCAGTGGCAGGAGCAGGAGCAACCATCCCAGGCGCCGGCGATCCCGGGCGTGGGTTTGAGTGCCGGGGCGGGCTTGCGGCTCGCGCATGGCGCCAAAGGGGCACGACGCCTCGCATAAACGGCATTGGGTGCAGTTGTCAGGCGTGACCCGCACGCGCCATTTCGCCACGGCGGCGGCCAGCTTTAGCAGGGCTCCGTAAGGGCATAAAAACCGGCAATAAGGGCGGCCCACGAATATGCTCAAGCCGAGCAAGGCCGCGCCGCTCAGCACCATTAGCGCGCGCCCGCTTAAGCGGAAGACTGGGACAAAGGGATCATACTCGCAGATAATGAAGGCGCTGCCCGTGGCGGCGAACAGAACGCCGGCCCCCAGGTAGAGAAACGGCAGCACGCTTAGCGCCGCTTCCAACCCGGGGGGCACTTTGAGCGGCTTCAGCAGGACCAGGTCTTGCAGTGCGCCATGCGGGCAAACCCCCGCGCAGAAGATCCTGCCGGCGAAAATTGCCACCGCCAATGGCAGGACAAAAAAGGCCAGTACAGCCAGCGGCAGGGCGTAGGAACGATCCCCCAGGGCCAGCGCGACATTTTGCAGCGAGCCAATGGCGCAGACGCAGCCATGGCGCCAAAAACCAAAATAAAGCAGCGAGAAGATGGAAAGGACGATCAGCCCTTTGCGGGAACGCCGCCGATAGACCAGCCAGATCGCCAGCCCCAGGCTTAGCCCGAGCACTCCGACATCCAGGTAATCCAACGTCAAGGCTCGCGCCGGCGGCGTCGTGGTAACAGGCAATTGATGGCCGCCTTCAAAATCTGGCGGCGGAAAGCGCTGCTCCGCCAGGCTGGCCACGGCGGATAGCAACCACAACAAGGCCATCCCCCCGATCAATGCCCAGCGCCGACCCCTAGCTCCTTTCGTCTTCCGCCTGCGGCCTGCTATCTTCATTTCAAAAGGTATCCGTTTTCAGCAGATAGGGCTGATCGGCGGGCACGCGGCGGAAGGCATCGCCGGCGCAAACCTTGGCAATGGCGCATTCGTTGCAGTTCAGGCAGCGATCATGGCGCACTTGCAAAAAGAGCGAGCCGTTGCCGAAGCGATGGCAGCCTTCCACGCACTTGGCGCACCCGATGCAAAGTTGTTCGTCTATGGTGTATTCGTAATAAGGGTCCTCGATGTAGGTGCGCTTGATGGCGGACGTGGGGCAGAGGCAATTCTCCGCGCCGGTATTCAAGTCGTTGGGGTCGGGTTCAAAATAACCGGTGCAGAGCTGGCAGTAGCCGCAAAGGGCGTAGGCGTGGACGCACTTCACCGCGGATTGCTCCAGCACGCAATAAAGGGCGCAGTTGCCGCAACGCACGCATTTCTGCGGGTCGATTTGCCAAACCGTGCCCTTGGCGGTGCTTCGTTCGGCAACCAGCCCCAGCAAGCCCCCCAACCCCGCGAGTCCGGCCGCGCGAGCCCCGTCGCGCAGAAACTGGCGCCGCGTGACCGATGACGGTTTTGAGATGCCGGGGTTCATGCTTTGCGCTGCATGATGCGGACGTCGTTGGCAACCAGGTCAAGAATGTAGATGCGCTGCTGTGAATCTACCGCGGCATCCAATCCGCCTACCAGGCCGTCCGACCGGGTTTTAAGCGCGCCCGTCTTGGCATTTTCGTAAAAGGTTTCCGTCCCGGCAACGACCGACTCAAAGACGCCTTTGGGCGAATAAACTTTTACCCGGGGCAAGCCTTTCTCGCAGGTCACATGGCGGCCGTCGGGCAGCAGCGCAAGGCCAACGGGATTGCAACAGCCACAAAATCCTTCAATGCCCGCGGAAGGGCGGCCCCAGAAGAATTCCAGGTCGCCGTCCACCGTATAGGCCTCCACGCGATGACGACCGGTGTTGTTGACGCGCAGCAAGCCGTCAGGCGCCAGCTTGACGTCCAAATAAGGACTGGGCACGACCAACCCGGGAAGGTGGCGGTCTTTGTTCCGCTCAGCGATGCGGCCGAGGAGTTTGCCGGCCTTATCATAGCGCAGCACGCAACGATTGCCTGAATCCGCCGCGAAGACATCCTTCTCCCCCGCCGCCAGGCCGGTTAGCCAGGTCCGTCGGCCAGAGGAAGGCCAGGTCGCGAGGCGTTGGCCGGTGCGATCGAATGTTTCCACGTGATCCTTGACCCCGACATACACGGTCCCCTCGGCGGCAACCGCTACGCAGCGTACGGGTGCGGCACAGGCAATTTCACTGATGAGTCTGCCGTTGCAATCCAGTATGGTCACGGCATTCGCCGCAGCGATGTACACCCGATCATCCGGGCCAACGGCAATGCGGCGCGGATCCGGAGCGCAGCCTTGGAACCGGGCGACTTGTTCGTAATGAATAAGCTTGGGATCCGTGTGCTGCAATCGTTCTACATCAAGGGCGAAGGGATTCGCGTCCCGCCCGGGACTGGCGGCGCGCAGCCATGAAACCGTACTGCCTCCCGCAGCGAGAAGACCCGCAGCCCGCGCGGTTCCTACCAGGAAACGCCGCCGGGTGAGGATTGATTCCGCAGGGTTCACGTCAGCCTCTTGACTGGGCTCGTTTGGCGGAAAGCGCCGCGGGCAGCCCGCACGCGGTAAAATGACTACACCCCCGGCAAATGCCCGAGTTCCAACACCGCTGCCTCTCCGTCCTTCGCGAACGGCCGGCCAGGGCGGCAATAGAACTCACCACGGCCAGCAGGCCGTAGCGTGCGGCAGCGCGGAAAAACTCACGCCGGTCTTCCCTCTGTTCGAACCGAGGCAGCATAGCACATGGGCCAATAGTAAGTTAAAGCGTAGTGCCGGGGGAGCAAAATTAGCTGCATCCGCTTTGTCATTTACCAACCTTTCTTTGCTCTGACTTCTGCTCCCGAATGCCTTTAATTGGGCGACACCGGAAGAAGGAACGAGGGAACCCCGGCAGTGCTATCCCTGCCGTTCCCACGCCGTAATCACGTTTTCAATCAAAGCATCCAATTCCGGCCGGAGGTTCTGCTGCTCGGGATGCGCGCGCAACCATTGTACTGACTCACGAACCCCCGTATGGAAAGATTTGCGGCAACGGAATTCCGGGACCAGGCGCTTTATCTTGGTGTTGTCGAATATCCCAGGATGGGCCTTGTCGCCCTTGAGCGGACCGGTCATTTGCGGCGCCACCTGGCAGATGAAGTCCGTCGGCACCTTTACCACGCGCGGCGCCTCCGCCCCCACAGCCGCGGCAATCTCGGCATAGATCTGGTTCCAGGAGAGCACTTCATCACTGGTAATGTGGAAAGCCTCCCCAATGGCCGCCGGTTTACCCACCAGGCCAGCGAGTCCAATCGCAAAATCACTGGCGGCGGTCAGCGTCCAGGGGCTTTCACCGTCATCATGCACGAAAACCGCTTTCCCGCGTTCCAACCGCGCAGCCAACGTATAGCTGCCACTGGAGACCGCGTTGGGAACCCAAAGTTTGGAATAGGTATGGGAAGGGCGAACAATCGTCACCGGGTAGCCCGTTTCCTGCCGCCGCTGAAGCAGCCATTGTTCGCACGCGAGTTTCTTCTGCGCGTAGTCCCACCACGGATTGCCCAGGGGAGCGTCCTCGGTCAAGGGCAACCGGGCGGGCGGTTTGGCGTATACGACTGCGGAACTGATGAAAACGTATTGGCTTACCGAGCCCGAGAACAATTCGCAATCAATCTGCACTTCGGGGAGATCATACCCGATGAAATTAATCACCACGTCGGGCCGCACGCTTTTGAGAACGTGGCGCATAGCCGCCGGGTCCTTGCGGTCTGCCCGGAGGGGCTGGTAGCCCGGGGGCACTGTTGTTTGGCCCCGGCTGAGAATATAAATTTCGTGTCCCTGCTGGCGAAGTTGCGCCGCACAGGCGGTGGAAATATTCCCGGTGCCGCCAAGGAGAAGGACTTTCTGTTGCATAACCGTTGAGCCGGCAGAACCGCCGGGGCATCCTGCCCGTCCTAATGCTTCAGGACCGCCTGCACCCACTCCTGATGATCGAGATACCACCGCACCGTCGCGCGGATGCCATCCTCAAACCTATGCGCGGGCACCCAGCCCAGTTCCTTTTCGATCTTGGTCGCATCAATCGCATAGCGACGGTCGTGACCGGGGCGATCCTTGACGAACGTAATTAACTTGCGCGAGCCGCCGCCGAGCTGCGGCGCCAGCTCATCAATCAGATCACAAATCAGTTGTACGATGTTAAGATTGGCCCATTCATTGTGGCCGCCGATGTTGTAGGTTTCGCCGCTGCTTCCCCGCGTCAGCACCGTCCACAGCGCCTCGGCGTGGTCGCAAACGTAAAGCCAGTCGCGTACATTCATGCCATCGCCATAAACGGGGACCGGTTTGCGGGCCAACACGCTTTGGATGACCACCGGGATGAGCTTCTCCGGGAACTGATACGGGCCGTAATTGTTCGAGCAGTTCGTAATTACGGTCTCCAAGCCATAGGTATGGTGATAGGCTCGCACCAGCATGTCACTGGCGGCTTTACTGGCCGAATAAGGCGAGTTGGGAGCATAGGGCGTGGCCTCGGTGAAGAAACCCGTCGGCCCCAGGCTGCCATACACTTCGTCGGTGGAGATATGGTGAAAACGGCGGCTCCCCTGCGCTCCCGCCCAGGCCGCGCGGCAGGCCTCCAGCAAGTTAAAAGTGCCAACCACATTCGTATGCACAAAATCCCCCGGGCCAGTAATCGAACGATCCACATGCGACTCCGCCGCCAGGTGCATCACGTGAGTGATAGCATGCCGCCGCACGACCTCCAGCACGGCGGCTTTATCACGCAAGTCCACCTTCTCGAAGACATACTTTGGGTGTCCGGCTACGGCCACGAGATTCTCAAGCCGCCCGGCATAGGTAAGGCAATCGAGATTGATTAGCCGGGCAACCTCGGGCCGGTCTATAACCTGATGGATAAGATTCGAGCCAATGAAACCGGCGCCACCTGTAATCAGTAAGTTCATAATGTCTTTGCTCCCCGGCTGCTAATGACCCACTTCCAACACTTGCCTCAAACTTTCCTCCCAGTGCGGCAGCCGCAAACCGAACGTGCGTTCGAGCTTATCGCATGCCAGCACCGAATAAGCCGGGCGCCTGGCAGGCGTGGGATACTCAGCCGTTGATATGGCCTCGATCTCCGCGCACTTCTTTTCCGCCTCAGGCATGAGATTGATGATGGCTTGCGCAAAACCATGCCAACTGGTCATGCCCCCGGCCGCCAGGTGGTAAATGCCCGAAAACGCCTGCCGATCCGGCGCCGCAGTTGCCGCCTTCAACGCCAGTGCCGTCGCCTCCGCAATCACTCGCGACCACGTGGGGCAGCCCACCTGGTCGCTCACAACGCGCAGCTTCTCGCGCTCGCGGGCAAGGCGCATCATGGTGAGCATGAAATTCTGTCCGCGCGCGCCATAGACCCAGCACAGCCGAAAAATCAAATAAGCGCCTCCGATCGCCTGCACCGCCTGGTCCCCGGCCAGTTTCGAGCGCCCATAAGCTCCCAGCGGCGCCGGGGCATCGGTCTCGACGTAGGGCTGTGTGCTGCTGCCATCAAAGACATAGTCCGTCGAATAGTGAACGATCAGGGCGTTGAGCCTCTTCGCTTCCTCGGCCAGGATTCCCGGGGCCACGCCATTGATGGCCATCGCCTTATCCGGCTCGGATTCGGCCTTGTCCACCGCAGTGTAGGCCGCCGCGTTAATAACGATGTCGGGCCGGCTGCCACGCACCCATTGTCGAATCGAGTCTCCGCTGGTCAGGTCAATGTCAGGAAAATCCACGCAGGTAATTCGGGCCATCGGCGCCAAGGCCCGGCGCAGTTCCCAGCCCACCTGGCCAACCTTGCCGATAAGCATTATATGTGGCGGGTTCATGGCCATCCGGGGGTGTTTTCAGGGGTGCCGGCAGACGTCAAATGCCTCCTCATTATGCGAATAACCGGTCAGGCGGCAGGTCCCGAAACCGCAGTCCCTTGGCGTCCCGTTCCGACACTAACGGCTCTTGCAGGGGCCACTTAATCCCGATGTCCGGGTCATTCCACCAAACGGAGATTTCATCCTTCGGCAAATAGAACCCGGTGCATTTATAATGAAACAGAGCAGTCTCGCTAAGCACGAGAAAACCATGAGCGAAGCCGGGAGGAACATAGAACTGCCGCTTGTTTTCGCCAGAGAGAAGCAGCCCTTGCCACTTTCCAAAGGTGGAAGAACTGCGCCGCAAATCTACGGCCACATCAAAGACCTCCCCTTGCAGCACCTGGAGCAATTTGCCTTGCGGATTGGGGTTCTGAAAATGCAGCCCCCGGAGCGTGCCCCGCCGTGAAAACGAGACGTTATCCTGCACAAAATCCACATCCAGGCCCGCCTCGCGATAGCGGCCCCGATTCCAAGTTTCCAGGAAGAACCCGCGCGCGTCGCCATGCACTTTGGGTTCGATAATCAGCAACCCGGCAATTTCACCCTTTAAAACATTCATCTCGTCTCAACTCCGGCTGCCGGCCCTTGTGCCTCCACCGCCCCTAACCGCTTCGCTTCCGCCACCACTTCGGCCAGATAATCGCGATACTCGCAGTTGGGCATCTTGGCCGTCAACGCCTCCAACCGCGCCAACGACAGGAACCCGCGGTGAAACGCCGCTTCCTCCGGACAGCCAATCTTGATGCCCGCCCGCTTCTCGATCGTCTGCACGTAAGCGGATGCCTCATGCAGGCTGCTGCTGGTGCCGGCGTCCAGCCAGGCGAAACCCCGGCCGAGCCGGTACACCCGCAGTTGCCCGCGCCGCAGATATTCCACGTTCACATCCGTTATTTCCAATTCCCCGCGCGCGGATGGTTTAAGGCCGCGGGTAATTGCCACCACGTTATTGTCGTAAACGTAAAGCCCGGGCACGGCGTAGTTGCTCCGGGGTTGCCGGGGTTTTTCCTGGATGGAAATTGCCTGCCCGTTCCCGTCGAATTCCACCACGCCATATCGCTCCGGGTCGTTGACGTGATAACCAAAAATAGTCGCCCCGCCCTTGAATTCGGCAAAAGCCCGGGAAAAACCATCGCCTCCGTAGAATACATTATCCCCTAAAATCAGCGTCACCGCGTCGGAACCAATGAACGTATCGGCAATAAGAAACGCCTGGGCTATCCCCTGCGGCCTGGGCTGCTCGCGATACTCGATAGACAACCCCCACGCGCTGCCGTCGCCCAGCAACTGCCGGAAACGCGGCAAGTCCTGCGGCGTGGAAATAAGGCAGAACTCCCGAATCCCGCTTTCTATCAGCGTCGTCAGGGGATAATAGACCATGGGTTTGTCATACACTGGCTGAAGCTGCTTGCTCGCTACCAAGGTAAGCGGAAAGAGCCTCGAACCGGCGCCGCCCGCCAGAATTATGCCTTTCATGCGGCAGTGAAGATAACCTGCCAGCCGCAAATTGCACGCGCAAACTTGCGCTCAAACGCACCCGCCCGCCTGCAACCCCGCAGTGCGACCTCGCCCAGGTTCAGGCCGCGGATTTCGAACTGGCGTCGTTCCCCTGCCCTTCCGTCAAATAGTCCAGGTACTCAATAAGCCGGGGCTTCATCTCCGTGCGCGGCACGATGGCGTCAATAAGCCCGTGATCAAGCAGAAACTCCGCGGTTTGGAAGCCCGGGGGCAATTCCGCTTGCGTGGTATCCTTGATTACGCGCGGCCCGGCGAACCCAATCATGGCCGCAGGCTCGGCGATGATGAGGTCGCCCACGCTGGCGTAACTGGCCATCACCCCGGCCGTCGTCGGATGCGTCAGCACGCTGATATACGGCAACCGCGCCTTCGCATGGTACGCCAGCGCGGCGCAGGTCTTGGCCATCTGCATCAGGCTGAACATGCCCTCATACATGCGCGCGCCCCCGCTGGTCGAGATGATGATCAGCGGCAGCGTCTTTTCGGTCGCCCGTTCAATCAGGCGCGTGAGCTTTTCGCCCACGACCGACCCCATCGAGCCGCCCAGGAAACTGAAGTCCATTACCCCCAGGGCCACCCGGTGCCGCCCCATTTTGCAGATGCCGGTCAGCACCGCATCCTTAAGCCCCGTGGCCTTTTGGTAGCTGGCCAGCTTGGACGTGTACGACGTCACCCCGGTAAAGCTCAGCACGTCCACGCTCGTCATCGCCGCATCCATCTCTTCAAAGGTGCAGGTTTCCACCAGCGAATGAATGCGCTCGCGGGCCCCAATCGGGAAGTGATGCTGGCAATGCAGGCAGACCTTCAGGTTTTCATCCAGCTCCTTGTCAAAAACCATCGTGCCGCATTTCGGACATTTGGTCCACAACCCTTCGGGGATGTCCCGCTTGCGGGATTTGCGGCTGGGGAGCTTGGGTTTCTTGACAAACGCGGTGCCATTGGAGGGCGAGGGCGGCGTGACGGCCGGCTCCGGCGCCTCGGCGCCCAGCGTCTTCTTGGTAAAGGAAGTCGTTGCCATCGCTACACGGCGAAACGCCAGGGCCTCGGCTCCACGGGCGAGCCGCCTTCGCGTCCTTCCAGTTTGCCTGCTATCATCATTCCAAGCAATTAAACCCGACAGTGCCCATTATTCAAATTCCCCGGGCCACTGTCCAGACCGAAACTTCACCCGCCCCGGCGGTGATGAGCGCCCGGGCGCAAGCGTTGGTCGTGGCGCCCGTGGTGAACACATCGTCCACCAGGACAACCCGCTCGCCGTTCAGTTTCGCGCCCGCCTGCACGGCAAACGCGCCGCGCATGTTGACCAGCCGCTCCTGGCGACTCAGCCGCGTTTGCGAGCGGGTGGGGAGCACGCGCCGGAGCAGCCGTTTGTTGACGGGAATCTGCGCCGCGGCGCCCAGCCGCTCCGCCAGGCTCTCGGCCTGGTTAAACTCCCGCTCACGCTTTTTCGTGAAATGCAAGGGCACCGGAATAATCAAATCCGGCGCCTGCCCGCTCAAAACCGGCCCCGCCGCGCGGATGAGCAACCCGGCCAGGAATGGCTCGAACCACAGCGCCCGGTTATACTTGTAGCGCCGTATGATCTCCAGCACCGGGGCGCGGGTCGCCACCGCCGAACGCGCCGAATGAAAGTGCCACTCCATCTCCCGGCAAGAGGCGCATTCAAACCGCGTGGTGAGGTCTCCTTCAAATGGCCGGCCGCAGCGGTCGCAGAACGGCGGCTCAATGAACCGCACCCGGGCCTGGCAGCCTCCGCAGACATAGCCATCCCCCGGCCCCGCCCGCGCCCCGCCGCAAACCTGGCAGACCTCCGGATAAACCAGCGCCAGCCCCGCGGCGAGCCAGCCGCGCACGGCATCAGTGAACCCACGGAGCCCTTGCATGCGGGACCACCATAGACGAGACGCCGGTTCCCGCCAAGCCGCCGTTTTCGCGGTGGAAAAATAACGGCCGCCGTGATAAGTAGAATCAGTGTTTAACAAAGCAAACAGGTCGGAAGCCCACGCAACGCCCGCGCCCGGGCCGTTCGGCCGGTTCTACCTGCAAGAACTCATCAACAGCGGCGGCATGGCCGACATCTGGCTCGCGACCGACGAACGGCAAAAACCCTACGCCCTTCGCCGCATGCACGCGCGCCTCCGCTTTGACTTCTCCGCGCGGCGGCGCTTCCTGCGCGGGGCGGAAATCCTCTCCAAAATCGGCGACCACGCCGGCATCGTCGGCTACGTCGAACACGGCAAAATCAAAGGCCAGCCCTATTTGCTCATGGATTACGTGGAAGCCTCGAATCTCAAGCAACTCCACGCCGACCAGGACCCGGTGCTGGTGGAGAACGTCGCCCAAATCCTCATTGATATGGCCGCGGGCCTCGAACACATGCACGACAACGGTTTCATGCACCTGGACTTCAAACCCGAGAACGTGCTGGTCACCCGAAACGCCAGTGTCCGCCTGGTGGATTTCGACCTCGCCCAACCCATCCCGGAAAAACCCCGAAAGCCCTCCGGAAAAAATCCCGGCACGCCCGCCTATATGGCGCCCGAACAATTGCGCGGCGAACCCATCTCACCCCGCGTTGACATTTTTTCCTATGGCGTCGCCGCCTACGAATTGCTCACCAACCAGAAGCCCTTTCCCGGCGAGACCCCGGGCGAGATTCTGGCCCGGCAGCTCGACCGCTCCGGATTCGTGGCGCCGCGCCAGCACAACCCCAGCATCCCCATCGCTATGGAAAAGGTGATCCTTCGCTGCCTGGAAGGCGACCCGGAGCGCCGCTATCCGTTCATGGGGATGATGGCCCGCGAAATCCAGGCGGCCCTTTACGTCTGACGGCCCAAGTGTCTCAACCCTGGCGGGCCGCCCGGCCAAGCCGCTGCTGGAACTTCCGGCACGCCGCCGCCGGGTCAGGCGCCGCCAGGATGGCGGACACCACGCAGATGCGCCGCGCTCCCGCCGCGAGCACCTCGTCCACATTCTCCAAATTGATTCCGCCAATCGCAAACCACGGCGCCGGGATATTCGCCGCCGCCCAGCGCACATATTCGAGCGTCACCGCGCGGGCGGTGGGCTTGGTGCCGGTGGGAAACACCGGCCCCACCCCCAAATAATCCGCCCCGGCGGCAATCGCCCGGCGGGCCTGGTCCGGCGACGCCGAGCTAAGCCCAACCCTTACCCGGGGCCGGCATCCCCCGCCCTCGCCCGCCGGTGGCTTCTCCGGCTCCGCTGCCAGCGGGAGTTGGGAAACCTGCGTGTAGCCCGCGCCAAAGAAATCCTCCTGTCCCAAATGGCAGAACTCCGCGCCCAATTCCCGCGCGATGGCGGGGTAATCGTTGATCACCAGCCCTATTCCCGCCCGCTGCGTCACCGGCAAAATGGCTTCCGCCAGGCGCCAAACCTCCGCCTCCGGCGCTTCCTTTGCGCGCAACTGAATCAAGTCCGCGCCGCCGTCGCAAAGCGCTCGCGCCACCTCCCCGGGCGCTCGCCCTTGAAGAAAGGCCGTGTCCACAAACGCATAAAGCCGGCATTCCGTTAAAGATTTCATACGTCAACCCTTGGAATCTATTGGGTAAACCGCATATCGCCAATCGCCATAATCAAACGGGAGTGATTTGCCGGAGCTCCACCCGCCGGGTCTTGCCGCTGGTGGTCTTGGGCAGCTCCCGCACAAACACGATCTCCCGCGGGTACTTGTACGCCGCCACCAGGCTTTTGCAATGGGTCTGGAGCTCGGCCTTGACTTCCGGGCTGCCCTCCATGCCTGGCCGCAACACCACGTAGGCCTTGACGATCTGCCCGCGCAGCGCATCCGGCTGCCCTACGACCGCGGCCTCCAGCACCGCCGGATGCTCCAGCAGCGCGCTTTCCACTTCAAAGGGCCCGATGCGATAACCGGAACTTTTGATCACATCATCCTTGCGCCCGATAAACCAGAAATAGCCGTCGGCGTCGCGCGTGGCCCGGTCGCCGGTCAGATACCAGTCGCCCTGGAACTGCGCCGCCATTTCCCGCGGGCTGAGCCAATACGCGCTGAACAGCCCCGCCGGGCGATGCGGTTTGACCCGGACCGCCACCTCGCCCTCCTTGCCATCCGGCACTTCCCGCAGATGCTCATCGAGCAGCGCCACGCTATATCCCGGCGTGGCCTTGCCCATCGAACCCGGCCGCACGGGATGGCCCAGCGAACGAAAGTTGCCAATCAGAACCACCGTTTCCGTCTGTCCGTAGGCTTCGTAGAGAGTCAGGCCGGTCGCTTCGCGCCAGCGATTGAGCACTTCCGGGTTGAGTGGCTCGCCGGCGGTGACGCAATGCCGCAGGTGCGGGAAACGCCAGCGAGACAAATCCTGCCGAACGATGAGCCGCAGCGCCGTCGGCGGCGCGCACCAGGTGGTAATGGGAAACGCGGCCAGCGTGTCGAGCGTCAACACCGGATCGAACTTTCCGGGGGTGTCCAGCGCAAAGACGCAGGCGCCCATGTGCCACGGACCGTAGAAACTTGACCACGCGGCCTTGCCCCAGCCCAGGTCGGACAGATTCCAATGGAGGTCGTCCGGCTTCAGGTCCAGCCACAATTCGCCGGTTGCCCGGTGGCCGAGTCCGTAGCTGGCCTGCGTGTGCAGCACCATCTTGGGGTCGCCCGTCGTCGCGCTGGTGAAGTAGATAATCCCGGGATCGTCGCTGCGGGTCGGTTCGGCGCGGAACTTCGGGCTGGCCTGGCGGACGCCGTCATCGAAATCCGCCCAGCCCGCGCGCTGGCCGCCGACCAGCAAGCGCACCCCCTCAAAGCCGCCCACCTTGCCCACTCCGTCCAGGCTGGTGATCGCCGCGCGGATGCGTGCGCTGCCCAGCCGATAAGCCACGTCGCGCGCCGTCAGCAGCAGCGTGGCGGGCACGGGCACCGCCCCCAACCGGATAAGCCCCAGCATGGCAATCCACCATTGCGGCACGCGCGGCAGCATCAGCAGAACGCGGTCGCCGCGCCCGACGCCATTGGCGCGCAGGCAGTTGGCCACCCGGCAACTCAGTTCCGCTAATTGCCGAAAGCTGAATTTCCGGCCTTCGCCAGTCGCGGCATCCACACACCAAAGCGCCGGCGCATCCGGTCGCTCCCGGGCCCACCGATCAATCACATCGGAGGCAAAGTTGAAATAAAGCGGAGCGGCAGTCGCTTCCGGAAGGGCGCTTTGCATTGAACCAAGAAATACGAGGCCACCGAACCAAAGTAAAGCCGGGACCACGGGCGGATAAACCGGCGGACGCACCGCGTGGCTGCCCCTCAACCGCCAGTTCCCAACCGGCTTTACCCGCCCCAAATCTCGCCGGGAACCTCCATGCCATCACCCCCTTCCAACCGGCTCTCAAACTGTGCCAATTTGGCACACCTCAACTCCAAAGGCAGCCCTCAAATGCACCCTATGGAGAAACCATTTCGCCTCCTCCATCTCTGCCCGCGAATCCCTTACGAACATCCTCATTTCCGTCCATCCCCACCCTTTCCCCCTACTAAATGGCCGTGTACAAGGGGTGTACAAGGGATGCCCACCGGGTGAACATCGGAAAATCTGATGAACATCCGGTGGGCATCCCTTGTACACCCCTTGTACACGGCTATTTATTAGCTGGAAATGAGCTGGGAATGGCGGGAATTGAGGTGGTTGGAGATTGGGCCGGTTGAGCTGGGACAGTACCTATTTGACGAGGCACCCCTTGGGGTGTCCAATAATTGGACACTCTGAGGCGTTAATGCTTGGCCCAGATTGGTATGGACGCCAGTTGTTTTATGAGGTGATCGGTGTGCCAAATTGGCACAGTTCGACCGCGAGGCTGAAGCCTGAATTGGCTCCCAGTTGAACCTGCGTCAAACGGAGGCGGGCCGAGTCAGGCCGCCTGCTCAGAAGCCTTCTTAATCTCCTTCAGTTTTTGCGCCTCGGGCCGGACGGCGTAATAGCGGTCGAGGGGGTAGCAGCCGCTGATGAGGCCGTTGCGAGGGCCGGTCGTGCAATCGCTGAAGGTGCGGCAGATAGCCTTTGACTGGAGAGTCCCCCGCCCTATCGCATCCGCTAGAATGGTCGGGTACGACAATACCATCCGGCCTATGCCAATGAGGTCGGCCCAATCGTGGCGCAAGACGTATTGCGCCACATGCGGGAGGTATTCCTGCAGGTAGCTGTAGGCGGTGCCGACGAGAAGGAGGCTTTGCGGCGCGCGAGCCTTGAGTTGGCGCACGACATTAATCTGCCGGGCAACGCCGACCAGGGGGTCTTCGGGCGGCTGGTAGCCGTCGGATGGCGGATAGGCGGCGGGACGCTGGATGTGGGGGTTGTAGTAGGGCGACCCGGCCGTCAGGTTGATGATCTTGACGCCCAGGCTGGCGCACAGGTCCAGAAACTGAAAGGTCTCGGTCAGATCATACGTAATCGGGTTCTGCGGATTTACGCCGAAGGCATAACGATAGGGCAGGCAATGGGAGAATGGCACCGGCACCCCGGGCCCGGGCCTGCCTGGACGCGAGAGCGCGGGGTCAGGCCGGAAGGGCACAAAGTCGAAGGCGCTCAGGCGGACCGCGAGTTCGATCCGGTTGCCGCCGGCGCGAATGGCGGCAACGATGTCCCGCAACATGCGGGTGCGGTTCTCGAAGGACCCGCCGTACTTGCCCGGCCGGGTGAAGGCGCCCAGAAGCTCGTGCAGCAGGTAGCCGTGGCAATGCTTGATGTCCACAAAATCGGCGCCGACATTCCCGGCGATGCGCGCCGCCGCCGCGTAGTCTTCGACCAGTTGATCCAATTCGCTGTCGGTCCAAACCTGCGCGTCGCTGGTGACTTTGAAGCTCGCGTCGAGCAGCGGGTGCCGGCAGGCAACCCGCGGTTCGAGGCGGGAATGGTCATTGGGCTTGCAGAACCGGCCCGAGTGGGTGAGTTGAAAGCCGATGACGAGATCCTCCGAGCGGCCATAAAGCTCCTGGTGCGCGCGGATCAGGGCTTCCCGGAGCTTCGCCAAGTCGGACTGATTCCGCGCGTTAATGATGAGCTGGTTGGGATTGGCCCGTCCGTCCGGGCGAACGGCCATGGCTTCGCCGCCGAAGATGAGCTTGGCGCCGCTTTGGCCGAAGCGCTGCCAGCGCCGGAGGACTTCGGGGGTAACGCCCCCCGTCACGGTGGCGTCCCAACCTTCCATCGGCTGGACGGCATAGCGGTTGCCGAGGCGCTTGCCATTGATAAGCACCGCCCGGCAAGGCTGGGCCAGCGGCGAGGCGTCGCCCGTGGCAATGGCATCTTCGCAGGGCAAATCTATTCCCAGGGAAGCCACGTGGCCGCGGAACTCCGCGACGGTTTTCAGGGAGGGAATGCGGATCAACTTTGCAGCTTCGGACATAGGCGGGCAGAGCATGCAGCCAACGGGCGCGCGTTGGCGAGCCCTTTTTTGCCTCTTGCCGGGCACTGCCTGCCAACTGGCCAGGGTGGCCCCGCCGGAGTATATTGCCTCCCATGAATGATCGCGAGGCGGTCAAGGTGTTAATCGTAAATGATGACGGGCAGTATCTCACGGGAACCGCCTTTGAGTGGGAATTCACCGATGAACGCGGCAAAGCCAGAGTATTTGATTATCAAGCGGATCGGGTCGGAGAACTCATTGATTTGGTGCGCAAAACGCAGGGCCGGGTCTGGATTGCCGTGAAGCTGGACCCGCGGGAAGTCTTTGAATTCTGCGACCGGTGCGGTTGCCGGATGTGGGCGTTCAAAACCTATTTTGACGGACGGCAGTTCCTTTGTCGCAATTGCCGGGAAGTCGAATCCGGCGCCAAGCCCGGGCTCCCGCCCCGGGGCGCCAGCGGGGAGGTTCCGTAATTCTGCGAGTTGGGCTTCAGTAGAAGTGCGGATTGTCCGCCGCGGTTTGTTCTGTGAATATATGGTGATGCGCGGAGAGCCCCGCCGGGGGCCTCAGCCCAACCATGAAACGCAACCTGGCGAAACAGATTCGAGCGGCCTGACGAAGCCATGAAAGTGTTTGTGCGCGACACGCAAAGCGGCTGGTTCTATCAAGGACCGTCGCAGTGGACGCCGGAACAAAAGATGGCGCTCGACCTGGGACAGGTGGCCCGGGCGGTGGAGCAGATCTTCGAGGCCCGCCTGGAAAACGTCGAGATTCTGCTGAGTTACGACGAGCCCCGCTACGATCTGGTCCTCCCCGTCCCCGCGGCGCCGTCCCGGGCGGACACCTCCCGCCGCCCCGACCCCGAGCAACCGGATATGCCCGGCGAAAGAAAGTCCGCGGCGCACCGGCATAAAAAGGCTCCCCCGCTGTGAAAGAACCGTGACCCGGGATTGCGGTTCTCCACTGGATGCTTTCCCAACCGGCTGATGCGCGCCGTCATTCAACGGGTGTCGGAAGCCAGCGTGCGCATCGCCGGCGTCACCAAAGGCGCCATCGCGCAGGGGTTGCTGGTGCTGCTGGCGGTGGAGGAGGCGGACACGCCCGCCGACCTCGAATGGCTCAGCGGCAAGATTGTCCGGTTGCGCGTGTTTGATGACGAGAACGGCGTGATGAATCGCTCGGTGCAGGAAATCCAGGGCGGCCTCCTGGTGGTCAGCCAATTCACCCTGTTCGCCAGCACGAAAAAGGGCAACCGCCCGTCCTACAGCCGTTCGGCCCGGCCGGAGATCGCGGTGCCGCTTTACGAGGCGTTCCTCCAGCGGCTGGCCCTGGACCTGGGGCGGCCGGTCCAGTCCGGCGAATTCGGAGCGGATATGCAGGTCAGCCTGACCAACGACGGGCCGGTCACGATCATTATTGATTCCAAGGCGCGGGAGTAGCCTCTCGCGCTGGCCGCTTCGGCTGACCCGCCCGCGTCAGGGCGGCCGCCGCCGACAGTGGGAATCCGTGCGGCTCGGGGCCGATCAGGCGGCCTGCAGCGTCATTATTTTCGCCGCCGGCCGTTTTTCGTCCCGGGCGGGCGCGCCGTTGGAAAAGGCCAGGTAGAGGAACGCAAAGACATTGGTGACCGGCAGGAGCAGGAGGACCCCGATCCAGACGCTTTTGCCCCGCGCCGTGGCAATCTTCAGCGGCCATAGAATGGCCGGCACCAGATTGAGCAGGGGCACAAAGCAGGCCAGGAACCACCAGCGCGACATTCCGGCGGCCCGCAGCAGGGGAAGGAATTGAAACAGCGGCACCCATACCCAAAAGCCTCCCGGATTGCCGGTCTTGCGGCAGATCAACAGGCAGCAATAGGAGTAGAACAGATGAAACGCCAACAGGACGCCGAGGAAGGCAAGCACCTGTTGGGGGCCGATCATTCCCCGCAGGACGGCCTCGGCGGGTGGGTGTCCCGACCATTTTTGCTGAAGCCGGGTTTCCAAGGCCTTCACCTCCGGCCCGGCCAGCCGGGCCACTTCGCGTTTGGTCCAGGCCACCGCCGTGTTGGTCGAATGTTTGGCCGCGCCCGCCACAGAATAACCAAGCTGCTGCTGGACCTCGGGGGACAGGTCCGCGACTTTAAGGCTCGCCATCCCGCGGTCATGGACAATGAAAATGTAGCCCTTGGCCTTCGTGGTCACTGTCACATTGGTGTACGTCGCTGTCTTGGTTTGGAGCACTTCCAGTTTGGATTCCGTGGCTCCAACGGCTGACGAGGGCAGCACCGCATAAGCAGCCAGCATCAACCCCGCCAGCGCTTTCGTTGCCCAACCAGACGCGCTAAAAGCTTTCATTGTCATGTTCGTTCGCCGCGCCGCCAAACCCGGCGCCGCAGCCGCCCGGACAATCCGCACGCTCCGTGCCATGATGCGCGAGGGAAAGGGGCGCGTTGCCGCCCGGGCGGGCAGAACGTTGAGGGGTAAAGCAGCCGTTTTCGTCGGCGAAGCGCAGTCACAGGCCTGCCTGGGCTGCCGGCCTTTGCGAGGCGCTTCCGGGCGCGGCGGGCGAGAGCAAACCGCCCATCCCGCGCCCCCGGCCAGAGGGACGCCCAAGGGAATCTTCCGGGCGCCCTACTTGGGCTCCACCGCAGGCTCCATCAGGTCCTCGGCCTGCTTGGTGGGCGGTGCTGCGGGCTTCTCTTCTCCCGCGGGCTCTTCTTTCTTCTCGAGCAGGAGCTGGTGGCGTTCCTTCAGCAACGCGTCCAGGGTCCAGGAGGAAACCAGGTAAATCCGTTTGCCGTAGCCCTGCTCCTGGGTGAGCTTGTCTTCGAGCTTTTTCTGCTTCTCTTTGAATTCCTTGTCCAGCCTGGCCTTGTCTTCGTCCTTCTCCTCCTTGCCGGGCGTCCGTTCCTTCGGAATCTGCGCCGTGACCGCCAGGACGACGGGAAGATTGTCATTGGTCCGCTGCCCGATCTTGAGGCTGTAAGTAAAGTCGTCGAAGGTCTCGAGGGTTAGCGTGGTCGGGTGGTTGAGGCCAACCTGTTCCGGTTTGGTATCCGCCGGCAGCACGTCGTTGAACGAGGGCGAACTGAGCGCATAGGCGAAGCCGGAGGTCTTGGCGGGGTCCAGTTGTTCCGCCGGTTTGGCTTCCGCCAGCTTCCATTCGCTGGCGCTCTCGGTTTCCCGGCTGGCCTTCCAGGAGTTGGTGGCGGCCGGGTAGGTGACCGCAATCGAACGGATTTTCTCGACCTTGAAAAAGTCCTTGTTCAGCCATTGCTCCGGCTTGGGTTCGAGATTGCTGAGCGGGTCCGAGACCAGCGCGACCGTTTTGACCTGGCCGCCGACCATGACATAGCGGCCATCCGGCCAGCCTTCATCCTCTTCCATCTCGCCCATCGGCGAGGCGCGGCCCGCCGCTTTGCGCATGTGCGATTTGCCCAGCAAGAGCGATTTAATCGGCTTGCCGTCCTGACCGCGCAGTTCCACCCGCACGGCCGTGTTGGTTTCCGGCCCCGGGGGAAGCAATTGGTAGCGCCCTAATTGCGAAGGGCCGATTTCCTCCGTCTGCGCCGCCTTCAGGTCGGCGGCCTTGAGCAGGAAACTGCTGATCTCGGAAAAGTTGGCCGGGTAATCGTCGCGCTGCTTCACCCGCCAGCGGTTGTCAATGCGGACCAGGTCCAACTGGTTCGTGCCGCGCTGGATCAGGATAGCCGCGACATCATTGACCGGCAGTTCCCCCAGGAGCTTGCGGGAGTCGCCCTCGCGCCCGCCGCCCTGCCATGAACTCTGGTTCCGCTGGTACACGACCAGGCCGGCCGCGCCCACCACCACCACCAACACCAATAGGATAAGAAGCTGTTTCCGATTCATTTTGCCGAAGTCTTCCTGCGATTTACCATGGCAATAACCACCCCGGTGGCGGTCACCGCCAGCGGTACTGCCAGAATATTGATCCATTTGAGACGCGTCTGCAGCGATACTACTTCCTTGCGCAAATCCTTCTGCACTTGCTTGAGGCGTTTACGCGTATCCACTTCCTCCTTGCGCAATTTCTCCAGTTCGTGGCGCTGCTCCGGAGACAGGATGAAGCGCTGGTCTTTGTCCTGTTTCTGCGCCTGCAATTCATTGACTTTGCGCTGCGCTTCGGCGGCGCTGTCCTCCAGGCGCTTGATCTCGCTCTGGAATTTCTTGTTGGCGGCGGCCTCGATCTCTTTCACCCGGGTGAACGGGCGGCTTAAGGTGGCCCGGCTGCGCACGGCAATGAGATTGTTGTCGCCGGTCATCTGCTCGATAATGTTCTGGGCCAGGTTGAGGTTGGCGTTCATCGGCATCTGCAAGGCGCCGAAGGGGCTGTCAATCCGCCGAATCGTGAAGGGGTCGAAAAGCAGGTCGGCATCGCCAAACAGCACCACGGTGTTATCGCTCCGGGTTTCCTTGAGGGAATCGCCCGCCTTTGACTCGTCCGGTTTGGCTTCGTCTTTCTTTTCATCTTCGCTCTTTGCGTCCTGCGGCGCGCCGTCGGGGAAGGCGGTCTTGAACTTGCCCGTCAGGCGAATCGCCAGGTTGTAATTCACGCCGGAGGGCTTGAACTCCTTCATCGTGCTCTCGCCGGAGAGGTTGGCCAGCATCGCGTCCACCAGTTGCGAGTCTTTCGAACTGTGCAGCAGGACGGTTTGCTTCAGGCCGTCCTGCGGGGTGCCCGTGAACGCGCCGCACAACGGCAGCCAGACGTTGTCAATCTGGCTGGTGGCCACGTCATCCCGGTCTATGGCATCCGCCGTCAGACCGAGCCAGGCCGGCGCCTCCTGTGGTTCGCCGTTGCGCCCGCGCAGTTGCATCTTGTATTTCAAATCCGCCACCGCTTTGGACGAATCGAACTGGAGGCCCCAGGCCTTGAGCAGTTTGTCCAGCGACGAGCCGCCGCCGCCCATATTCATCATCATCTGATTCTGCTGCCGGCTATCCGCCAGGCACTGCGCATCGAGAAAAGCCAGCAGTTTGCCGCCCCGCATGATGAACTGGTCAATGGCGTACTGGGCCTTGTCGGTGATGTCTTTCGGAGCAATAACCACCAGCAGTTTGACGTCGTCGTCAATCTTGTCCGCATCCATGCCGATGCGCCGGACGGAGAAGTCATTCTTCAACTCGCTGATGATGGTCCAGGGCTGGCTGCCCTGCTGGCCCATCTGCTGCATCATCGGGTTGGACGGCATGCCGAACACCGGCAGCGGGCTCATGACGCCGATCACGGGCTTCTCCGGGTTGGTGGCGCGCACGATGATGCGGGCCAAATCGTATTCCAACAACCGCTCGCGGTTGGGCGCCAGGAACGGAATGGATTGCACCTCGTCCAGGCACTTTACCGCCAGGCCCAGGTAAAACCGGTCAACGCCGGCCAGCGCCTGCGGCTCGATCCCATCCAGCCGCGCGGAATCTTCCGCATCCGAATCCGGTTGCGGGTCATATTTCTCGATCTTGATCTTGCCACCGGCCACCTGGCGGTATTCGGTCAGCAGGTCTTCGACCTTGCGCGCAAAGCTCTTGAGAAAAACCGTCTCCGGCGTCGCGCTTTCGCTCTGGGTGCAGTAAAAGCGGATCGTCACCGGCGTATCCAGCTTCTTGAGGATGGCCCGGGTTCCGTCCGAAAGGGTGTAGGCCTTCTCCTGCGTCAGGTCCAGCCGCATGCGCAGCGCACCGGCGATGAAGTTGAACGCCACCAATATGACCAGCATCACCAGGACGCCGACCGTCGAGTAGAGAATTGTCTGAAATGATTTCTTTTGCATCTAAGCCTCCGATTCAACCGGCGCGATGGGTGCGCAGGATCACACTGGTCGTAAAGAGCGAGAACCCGATGACCGACAGAAAGAAAAGCAGGTCGCGGGAATCGAGCACTCCCTTTTGGAATCCTTCAAAGTGGGTCATCACGCTGAACGACGTCACCAAATCCACCAGGCGGGGCGCCACCTGCTCCAGCACGTTGATCACCGGCGGAAAACCAGCCAGGATCAGGAACAGGCAGACCACCAGCGAAATGATGAAACTGACCACCTGGCTGCGCGTCAGTGCCGAGGTGATGCAACTAATCGCCAGGTAAGCACCGGCCATGAGCCAGCTTCCGATGTAGGCCGTCAGGATCACCCCGTTGTCGGGATCGCCCAGGTAGTTAACCGTGAGCACCACGGGGAAAGTCAGCGCCAGGGCCAGCGCCAGGAACAGCCACGAGGCCAGGAACTTGCCCACAATGGCCTGCCACGCGGTGATGGGCATGGTCAGCAGCAGTTCGATTGTGCCCACGCGCCGCTCTTCAGCCCACAACCGCATCCCCACCGCCGGCACCAAAAACAAGTAGAACCACGGATGCCAGTCAAAGAAGGGCCGTACCAGGGACGCCTCCTGCCGCTCGAAGAAGCCGCCCACAAAGAAGGTGAAAAAACCGCACAGCAGCAGGAAGATCACGATAAACACATAAGCCAGCGGCGCCGTGAAATAAGCGCCCAATTCTCGCTTCGTAATGGTCCAAACATTATGCCAGGCGTTCATTATGCTGCCTCCTTTGCCGTGTCGGGCATGGTAATGCTCCGAAAAACCTCATCCAGCCGGCCTTCTTCGGCCTGCAATTGCTCGATTTGCCATTCGCGCGCCGCCTCGCCGACGGCCGCCACCAGCGCGCCGTTGGCGCCGCTCCGGGGGAAAGCCCGGACCGTCACATGGCCATCCTTGTCTTCCACCACCGTCACCCGCTTGACTTGCGGCACCTGATAAAGCCGCGTGCTGACCGTGCCGGCGGCGACGTTCCGGACCCGCAGGGTCACCGCCCCGGCCCATTCGGACTTCTGCCGCAACTCTTGCGGCGTGCCATTGGCAACGATCTTGCCCCGGTCAATAATGATCGCCCGCGTGCAGGCGGCGTCCACCTCCTCCAGAATATGCGTCGAGAAAATGATGGCCTTCTTCTCCCCCATCCGCCGAATCAACTGCCGCACCTCATGCTTCTGGTTGGGATCCAGGCCGTCAGTCGGCTCGTCCAGCACCAGCACATCCGGGTCGTGAATTATGGATTGCGCAAAGCAGGTGCGATGACGGTAGCCCTTGGAAAGCGTCTCAACGCTCTGGTGCAGCACCGATTCCAGGAAGCACATCTCGACGGCGCGGCCGACCGCCTGCTTCCGCGCCTCCCCGCGCAAGCCGCGAATCTCCGCCGCGAAATTAAGAAATCCCAGCACCGTCATGTCCGTGTAAGCTGGCGCGTTTTCCGGCAGGTAACCGATCAACCGCCGGGCCTGAATTGCGTGTTCGACGACATCGAAGCCCCCCACCGTCACCGAGCCGGCGGACGGCGGCAAAAAACCGGTAATGACGCGCATGGTCGTGGATTTGCCGGCTCCATTGGGTCCGAGAAACCCCAGCACCTCGCCCCGGTTCACCGA
>Ga0208461_1000057_pt1 | contig 113061 bp, 104 predicted proteins | sample AD_JPNTR4_MetaG_FD_184448 | JGI IMG/M metagenome (GOLD analysis project Ga0208461, IMG submission 184448) | Active sludge microbial communities of municipal wastewater-treating anaerobic digesters from Japan - AD_JPNTR4_MetaG (SPAdes) (version 2) | ecosystem: Engineered > Bioreactor >...
CCTTTGCCGAAGGCTCGAATGTCGATATAATAAATTGTAATATCTGCCATTGGTAAAGCGCCCATCAGCAATTGTGCCTGCTTCATGGAGTACATGCAGCAAATTTGTGAGCAAATGGGGTTGCCAACGGTGTTGTCGCGTGAACCGGTGCAGAGCACATAAGCGATGCGGTCGGGCACTTTACCGTCGCCCGGTCGCAAAATGGTGTTGTAGGGTCGTGTCGGAGCAATTTCGCGCTCCATCTGCATGGAAGTTATCACGTTTTTGTATTGACCGTAGCCGAAGCGGGGTATCTCGAGCGGATCGAAAAGATTGAAACCGGTAGCGAGGATGACCGTTTTGGCATGAAGCTCGTAATATTCCGTTTCCATCGTAAAGTCGATGCAATGCGTAGGACAGGCTTTTTCGCAAGCACCGCACAGGGTGCAGTTTTCGATATCGATGACAGCCGCTTTGGGATTGGCAATGCTGAATGGAATAAAAGCCGCCTTGCGACCGATGAGCCCGAATTGATATTCGTCCCGAACGCTCACAGGGCAGGCTTTTTCGCACAGTTGACATGCCGTGCAGTCTTCCACTCTTACATAACGTGGTTTTTTCGTGATTTGTGCAACGAAATCGTTGTCGCCTTTTTTCGCGATATGGGTTACCTCGCTTTCGGTGAAAACGGTGATATTTTTGTGTCGAGCTATTTCCGATACTTTTGGAGTCGTGATGCAAGCGGCACAATCGAGGGTCGGGAAAACCTTACTCAACAAAATCATTTTCCCGCCAAGCGAATGATCTTTTTCTACCAACAGCACCTTGTAGCCGGTGTTTGCAAGATTGATAGCTGCCTCGCCTCCTGCAATTCCTGCACCGATAACCAAGGCGTCGTACTCGATAATTTTTCTTTCTTCCATTAATTGTTGTTTGAATGGATGGTTTTTATCAGATAATCGTTGAAACTGCGCATTTGTTTCACAAAGGCCTCGCTGCAAACCGAGCACAAGGCGGCCATGCGCAGACGCGCAGGATCGATTTCCTTTTCTTTCATTTTTTCGTGCGTCATCGCCACGATGTTTCCTGTTTTTTCGGTACACGATTCGCCGAAAATACAATCGGTGCCGTCGGCAGCAATGAAAACTCCGTCGAAGCCTTTTTCGTAGGCATGCATAATCCACGACGGTTTGATACCGCTCGAACACGGAACGGTGATGGTATAAACCGTAGGCGGATAATGCAGTTTAAGCAATCCCGCCATGTCGATGGCGGGATCCGAAATCTTTTCGGTGGAAAATACGAGTATCTTCGCGTTCTTTTTGAAGGAATCCGACATTTCGAAACAGTTTTTTCGATGTTGGGGTTATTTCTTTCTCAGATAAACTTTGAAATATCCGTTCTCGTCGATCGATCCGAGATATTCGTGTCCCTGTTTGGTGCACCATTTCGGGATATCGATTTTTGTGCCTTCGTCGGCCGACAATACTTCCATCACATCGCCCACATTGATGGTGCCGATGGCTTTTTTTGCTTCCAAAAGCGGTCCCGGGCAGGCAGTCCCGCGTGCATCCACCGATTTGGCTATTGTCAATCCTTTCAATTCTTCTGTTGTCATGATGTTTGTTTTTTATGGTTTCCCCTTTTAGTCGAGGAAACGAGGTGAATATTTAATGTGAATATTTTTTTTGAGAAACGGTCAAATAAACCATTGCATGCTGCTTTCGCCTGCATCGGCAACGAAAGTGGTTGCTCCGGCAAAACGGAGATTGGGGTAATCGATCATTTCTTCTTTCTTGAAGCCCATCAGGTGCATCGACATTTCGCACACCGTGATTTCGATTCCGAGCTCGGCTGCTTCCTTGAACATTTCGTCGAGCGACATTACGCCTTGTTTTTTCATCAGACTTTTGATCATCATGGGCCCCATTCCGCACATGTTGAGTCTGGAAAGTTTCAGTTTGTTGCGTCCTTTGGGAAGCATGAATCCGAACATTTTCGAAATAAAATCTTTTCCTTTGGCTTTCTTTTTGGGATCGCGCAAAGCCGCCAATGCCCAAAACGAAAAAAACAGTTTCACTTGTGTGTCCATAGCCGCGGCAGCCAGCGAGATGATCATTCCGGCCAATATTTTATCCATATCGCCCGAAACAATGGCGATGGACAATTGATCTTTTCTCGAATTTTCCATTCGTGTGGTTTGAGCTTTCAGGGTTTCGAGTTCCGCCAAAAGCTTTTCCATGCTTATTTCTCCCGATTTTTCCATGTTGTTGATTTTTTGTAGATGAATACGATGCGAAATAAGGAAATATTTCCTTATTAAATTCTTTTTATCACGTGCAGAATCATACAATATTTTGTGATATGTATCACTTTTTCGATATCTTTGTCGTATGAAGAACGAATGCCTCAATTGTGCCTGCGTCATGAAATCGATGCAGTCGCTCAAAAGCTGTCAGTTGGAACAGCTCGAAAGTAATCATGCCGTAGTGCAATTTCGGAAAGGTGATCCCATCATCAAACAGGGAATGTTTTCGACCAACGTTGTTTTTCTGAAAAGCGGGTTGGTCAAAATTCATATCACGGGCCCTTATCACGAACAGATCGTGCGTTTGGCCAAAGCGCCTACCTATTTGGGTTTGCCAACCACAATCGGCGATAAAATCAATCAATATTCCGTTACGGCAGTGCAGGATTCCGAAGTTTGCTTTATCGATCTGAACATCTTTAAGCGCGTATTGGAAGAAAACAAAGACTTTTCGTCCCATATCATTCTCGAGTTATGCAAAAGCGAACTCGAAAGCTATCGCAGATGTGCCAACCGCACTCAAAAGCAAACGCGAGGCAATTTGGCTGATGTTTTGCTCGATTTGTCGGAAAACGTTTTCGAGTCGGCTGAATTCGTCTTGCCCATTTCTCAATCGGATATCGGCAATTTGGTTGATGCCAGTCGCGAAAGCGTGAACAGACTTCTATCCGAACTGATGAACGATGGAATCATCCGCATGGAAGGAAGGAAAATAGAGATTTTGAACAAATCTTCGCTGCAATTGATTTCGCAAAACGGATAAAGTGGCGAACCTCCATTGTGATTGTAGTGCCAATATGGATGGAATTTCCCCATTCCCACATAATTTCCATCATACGATTTTTTTACCGGCCACAGCGCGGATTGAAAATTATCATGTATTTTTGCAGTCGATAAAAAAATCGTATGGAAACGACTGAAGGCGAAAATAATTTGGACAAAAAGTTTCAGCGCGAATCGATTGCTCCCATGCACACGGCAGAACATATTCTGAACCAAACAATGGTACGCATGTTTGGTTGTCCGCGCTCGCGTAATGCCCATATCGAACAGAAAAAGAGTAAGGCCGATTATCTGCTCCCGCAACCGCCAACCGACGAACAGGTGAATGCCATCGAAACAGCCGTTAATGAAGTGATTGCACGCGATTTGCCCGTTACGGAAGAATTTATGTCAATGGAAGAAGCTTCTCATATTGTGGATTTGTCGAAATTGCCGGCCGATGTTTCGCAAACATTGCGTATTATACGCATAGGCGATTATGATGCATGCGCCTGCAGTGGGCTACACGTCAAACATACATCCGAAGTGGGACGATTCGAAATCATCAGTCACGATTACGCAGACGGGCGTTGGCGCGTACGTTTTAAGCTCAAAAACAATCACTTGTAAAAAAAACTCTAACATCGCATCTTTTTATCGATTATTGTTGACATGAAAAAGATTTTTCGATTTATACGCAAAGTCATTCTGTGGTTTTTCATTTTATCGATTGGCGGGGTAATACTCTATCGTTTTTTCCCGGTCGTATTCACCCCCCTGATGGGCATAAGGATGGTTCAACAAATCGCCGAAGGAGAAAAACCGGTTTTTCATCACCAATGGGTTTCTTACAACTATATATCGGATAATCTGAAACGGGCCGTAATTGCCTCGGAAGATCAGCGTTTTTTCGAACACAACGGATTCGACACCATCGAAATTGAAAAAGCACTGAAGGAAAACAAAAAACGAAGACGTCCTCGCGGTGCAAGCACCATTTCGCAACAAACGGCTAAAAATGTTTTTCTCTGGCCAAACTCATCTTGGGTGCGTAAAGGATTGGAAGCCTATTTCACGGTTCTGATCGAATTGATTTGGCCGAAAGAGCGAATTTTGGAAGTTTATCTCAACTGTATGGAAACCGGAAAAGGAATATATGGTGCCGAAGCCGTTGCCAACCAACATTTCAATACAACAGCCCAAAAGCTGACAGCTTCACAGTCGGCTCTCATCGCCGCTACGTTGCCCAATCCCATTCGATACAATTCGGCAAAGCCATCGGCCTATATCTTGCGTCGCCAATCGCAGATAATGGCGCAAATGAGATATATCCAATTGCCCGACAAAAAGATTACCGGAAAAAATCAAAATAATCAGTAGATTTCTTTTGCAACACGATACACACTCTCGGTGGCCATCAGCGAATAAAAATGAATGCTGGGCACCCCATGACGAATCAGCTCCTTACACTGGGCAATGCACCATTCCACGCCCACTTCCTTGGCTTCGTCATCCGTAGTGCACTTGCGCAATTCCCTTGCCAAATCTTCGGGAATGTTCGAACGAAAAACCTTCGGTAAAACGGTCAACTGACTCATCAAATGGATGGGTTTGACGCCGGGTATAATAGGGACGGTAATTCCCGCAGCACGACACTTATCGACGAAGTCGAAATATTTCCGATTGTCGAAAAACATTTGCGTTACCAAATATTCGGCACCATTATCCACTTTCATTTTTGTGTAATAGATTTCGGACTCCATGTTTGGTGATTCTTCGTGTTTTTCGGGATAACACGCCATACCGTACGAAAACGGATTTTCAGGCGCTTCAAACCGAGTCCCGTCATAGCCGATTCCTTTGTTGAAGTTGTTCACCTGAATTTGCAAATCGGTGGCATGTTCGTGGCTATCCATTTTTCGCTGTTCGATGTCAAGTTTATTGGTATCACCACGCAGCAACAGCAAATCGGTAACGCCGAGAAACGAAAGATCGATCAGTGCATATTCGGTTTCTTCTTTGGTGAAGCCTTTGGCAATGAGGTGAGGCACCGCCGTTATTCCGTATTTGTTTTGAATGGCAGCCGCAATGGCTACTGTCCCCGGACGTTTGCGAATATTAATTTTGCGGATAACCCCATCATCCCCTTCCTTATAAATATTTTCGCTGTGATGTGTAGTTATGTTGATATATTTCGGGTCGAATTCCTTCAATCGGTCAATTGTCGTGAAAACATGTCGAATACTGTTTCCTTTGAGAGGAGGAAGCAACTCGAAGGAAAACGCCGTTTTCCCCGCATTTGAATTGATCAATTCCGAAACGCTCATATTTTTGATGATTATTTAAAAATTGCTCTTATTATATCCATTCCGTTGGCATAGATCACAAGCCCCAACAATAAAACCATACCGGCTATCTGTGCATATTCCATAAACTTCTCGCTCGGCTTGCGACGTGTGACAACTTCGTAAAGGAGAAACAACACATGTCCGCCATCCAATCCGGGGATAGGGAGTATATTCATAAAGGCAAGAATTACCGAAAGAAAAGCGGTCATCATCCAAAATGCATGCCAGTTCCAAGTTGGCGGGAAAAGACTTCCGATTGCACCAAAACCGCCCAAAGACGATGCTCCTTCCTTAGTAAATACGTATTGAAACTGATTTACGTAATCTTTCAGCGTTTGAATGCCCATTTTTATTCCGGCAGGAAATGATTCGAAAAATCCATATTCAAGCGTTACCGTTTGATAGACTTGCATTTCGTTTTTCGGATAAAAACCCAGATATCCGGCCGTATCCACTTTGGCAACGGTAGAATCCAAAATGCCTTTTCGGTAAAAATCGAGTACAATCTCCTGATTTTTATATTTCGACAATTCTTCTCGAAAATCATTGAAGGTAGGAGTAATTACGCCATTGATCGCGACCAAACTGTCGCCGGGCATCAAGCCGGCCTGTGCGGCTCCCGAATTAGGCTGAACATCATAAACAACTGTCGGCAGACGAAACGAGGCAAATCCTTGCTTGGACGACATCAATGTTTGCATGAAATTTTCAGGGATATCAATGGTAACTTCCCGGCCGTCGCGCAATACGGTAACTTGGCGCGCATCGGCTACATCGAGCAATGTGCTCACCCCATATCGTTCCAATTCCTTTCCATCGGCTCTGAGCAGAATGTCTCCATCCTTAAATCCGGCCTGCTGTGCAGCTTGACTGAATTCCATTCCCATCGTGGCATTTTTCATCGGCAAATAGGTATCGTTCCAGGTGAAAAGCACCATCGAATAGATGAAAAAAGCAAGAATAAGATTGAACAAAACGCCGGCAATCATCACCAGTAAACGCTGTCCTGCCGGTTTCGATCGGAATTCCCAAGGTTGTGCAGGTTGTTGCATTTGTTCCTTGTCCATCGATTCGTCTATCATTCCGGCTATTTTCACATAACCACCCAAGGGCAGCCAACCTATTCCGTATTCCGTTTCGCTGTTTTTGGGTTTATATCGAAAAAGAGCGAACCAAGGATCGAAAAACAGATAAAACTTTTCGACCCTTATTTTGAAAATTCGGGCAAACAGATAGTGCCCGAATTCGTGAAAAACGACGAGAATAGACAAACTTAATATTAATTGTAATGCTCTGATTAAAAAAGTCTCCATGTAAATATTGATGAGTTGAGTTGTTTATTTTATTCGTTGTATCAATTCAGTTGCCACCATTCGGGCTTCGGCATCGGTTGCAAAGTAGTCGTCGAGCGAAGGCGACTCCAAAAACGAAACTTTTTGCATGGTGTATTCGATGACGTCGCTCATCGGCAAAAATCCGATTTCTTCGCGCAAAAACGAAGCTACGGCTATTTCGTTCGCAGCATTCATGATGCATGGCATGTTTCCGGCTTTAGCCACAGATTCGTACGCAAAAGCAAGATTTCGGAACTTGTCGGTATCGGGTTTCTCAAACGTCAAACTGCCCAAAGTCGCAAAATCCAAAGGCTGTATGTTCAGATTCAACCTTTCGGGATATGAGAGTGCATACTGTATGGGCAATCGCATGTCGGGTTGACCGAGTTGGGCGATCACCGAAGTATCTTCGAATTGCACCATCGAATGAATGACAGATTGCGGATGCACCACGATTTCGATTTGCGAGGGAGTCACATCAAACAGCCATCTGGCTTCGATCATCTCAAACCCCTTGTTCATCAACGTGGCCGAATCAATCGTAACTTTCGCTCCCATATTCCAATTGGGATGGGCAAGTGCCTGAGTCTTGGTCACTTTTTTCAATTCGTCCACCGAATAGCCACGAAAAGGGCCACCCGATGCAGTGAGGATTATCTTTGAAATGGCATTGTTGCCTTCGCCATTCAGACACTGAAAGATGGCCGAATGTTCGGAATCTACCGGCAAAATAGGTGTTCGATAATGAAGAGCCAGTTCGGTAATCAGTTCGCCGGCAACCACCAGCGTTTCCTTATTGGCCAAAGCGATGGTCTTTCCGGCCTTGATGGCTTCTATCGTCGGTTTCAATCCCGAAAAGCCGACCATCGCCGTCAGCACGATATCGATAGGTTGGCTCTGCACGACTTGAGCAATCGCCTCACTCCCACTCCACACCTTCATCGGCAAATCAGCCAAAGCCTCCTTCACGAAAGCATACTTTGCCTCATTGGCAATCACCACCATTTCGGGGCGAAAGCGACGAGCTTGTTCCACCAGCAATTCGGCATGATTGTTGGCCGTGAGTGCATACACCTCGAACCGGTCGGGATGTTGCGAAATCACGTCGAGTGCCTGCGTACCGATGGATCCTGTGGAACCGAGTATGGCGATGGATCTTTTTTTATCTTCCATGAGCAAAGGGTTGTCCTTTAAACCGTGCAAAGGTACATGATAATTTTTAATCCACATACCCACTGAATAAAATTTCAATCCTAACCATTCTGAAAATGTTTCCAATGAGGAGGTTATGGGTTAAAATGATTTACCGATTTGCCGGTGAATTCCGGTCATAACTGTCTCCTTATCTTAAAGTGACAAGCACTGCCGTCGGGCAAAAGACAAGCTGTTTGATCCGTCAGCTGACGGAGAGTTGTTTGTCTTTTAGCGAACAAACAGCTGTCGGATCGATGAGGAGATGCATTTTTTTTGCATTCAAGTTGCGCTGACGCTAAACATGAACGAGCGGGAATAACTCAAGCATCGACAATTTCCTCATCAATGAATCGTTGAATCGATAAATCTTCAAATCAACACTATTATTTCTTTGCACTACTTGCCCTCTCCTATCATGGCATTGTAACAATCCAAAAGAATTAACGTTATTCGTAGAGCGAGGAGAGTTTTTGCAACATATCGTCGATGGAATGTGCAGTCATGGTCAGATTGTCTTTGCGAATTGTCCACGATCGACTCACGTCGTCAATCGTCAACTCCACCGGAGACTGATTGTCGATACGGAATCCTTTCCTCGAAAGGGCTTTGGTGGTCCATCGGGCCATCAATCCGTCGGGACGACTTACACGAGTGGCAATGGTTTTGTCCAAAAGTTTTTTAACAACAAAACTACCATATTCCTTATCAAATTCGTAGGAAGGATTTTTGAATACGTCATCTATTTTTCCGGTCAGCACCATATCTTCGGGTGTACCCATAATCACCCGATGACTTTTGTCGAGCAGCCATATTTTGTCGGCAACTTGCATAGCCGTTTCGATTTCGTGTGTCGAGAGCAATATGATTTTTTTCGTGTCGCGAGCTAATTTCTGCAACAAAAGCAAAATACGGATTCGGTTAGATAAGTCGAGATGCGAGGTAGGTTCATCCAACAAAATTACTGAAGTATCCTGTGCCAATGCACGTGCAATGAATGCCCGTTGACGTTCACCATCCGACAATTCGTTGACGTTTCGTTGCTCAAACCCCTTCAAATTTGTCATGTCGATAGAACGATCGACCAACTCTTGATCCTCGTCGGTAAGTTTTCCCAACCATCCGGTATAAGGATCGCGTCCAATGGAGATAAGCTCACGCACGGTGAATGATGCCGGCGGTTGATTGTCGGTGAGAACTACGGAAATTAAAGTAGCCCTTTGTCGGGTGGGAATCTGTCGAATATTTTTGTCGTCGATGAAAATTGTTCCGCTCAAGAGGGGTTGCAAACACGCAATAGAGCGAATCAGGGTAGATTTTCCACATCCGTTTGGGCCAATCAAAGCGATCAGTTCCCCTTCACGGGCTGAGAGATTCAATCCCGATTGCACAAAAATCGGTTGTTTTCGGGAGAAATAACCGATGCTCACATTTTGCAACTGGAGGTGCGACACGAATTTGCGAAACTATTTACAATAATTAGAAATGCGATTGACGAGAAATGGTTTAAAGACTGATTAATCCTTCAGGCAATCCCATTCGGATAATTTTTTGATCATCGTCTATTTCGGTAATGAAATCTTCTGTTGCGGGAATCAAATGTTCGGTTTCTGAGCCGGCTACTACAAAAAGCACGTTCATTGTGGAATGATCAACAAATGTGATTTTGCCGATTTCGCCCATTTTTTCGTCATGCACTGTGTAGCCCACGAAAAAATCGAAATTGGGGGCATTATCCGCAGCAACAGATTGTACAACAGTGCGCGGCAAAAATACGGGAGTATTGCAATATCTCGCAGCAACAGACTGATCGTCGATGCCTTCAAACTTTACGTAAGCGGAAATATCGGTATGAAAGCGCATTTCTTCAACAAAAAAGGGGACAAAAATGCCGTCGATGTCAAAAAAATAAAACGATGAATCGATGTCGGCATAAGTCTCTTTATCGAAAAGAAGCACAATTTCGCCTTGGATGCCGTGAGGTTTGAGCAGACGCCCGATCTGCAAAACGTCGTTATCGGTAATCATAGGCCCAATCAGCGTTTGCGTTGCATTTTGATGGACTTTAGTTTTTGAGGCGATGCATTTGCCTTCATATCCGCTAAGTGATAGGTTTCGTCGAGCATGATTTTTCCATCAGACAATTCGTATAAATCGCTAAAAATTTTGGCATTATCCACATCTTTGTTCCATTGCATGTACGATTTTTTCATCTGACTTGCCAACATGCGCACCAAATGATCTTTTTCCGTCCCATCTTCCATCGCAGCTGCAATCTTGATCATGCGTTCGAGTATTTTGCCATAATGGCGATATTTCATCGTAGGACGACTGTAATCGATATGACCGGGAGGGGTATTTAGCTCCTCTTGCTTGATGACTTCGTAGGGATAGTCGATATCGAGCTTGAAATCGGACATTATGGCCAAATGATCCCAGAGGATGTGTTTAAAATCATTCACATCACGTAAGTGAGGAAACATATTTCCCATGATGTTGATGATTGCATACGCACATTTGGTACGTTCTTCCCGATTTTTGACGGTTACGCAGTAATCCACCATATTCTGAATGTTGCGTCCATATTCGGGCATAATCAATTTTTTCTGTTGTGTATTGTAAATCATATTTTTATCTGAGTTTGAGTACGTCTCCTTCAGTGGGAACGTATTCATAATTTTTTTTGTTCAACTTATACAAACTCGAGACGCGAATGCCGTATTTCTGAGAAATACTATACATCGACTCGCCAATCTGCACCACATGCTCAAAATATGGCTTGTCGGCTTTCGATTTTTTCTTTTCGAAATAAACGATATCACCCTCGCTCAACGGGAAATTTTCGGGAACTTCGTTGTATTTGAGCAAATCTTTCGTTTTAAATCCAAATTCTTTGGCAATACTTTCGAATGTGTCTCCTTCGATAGCAATTACGTACACCAATCCGTGTGTCTTGTAGGGTTGATGTTTCCACTCGGGATGTTCGGCCAATTCCGACGATCGCGACTTTGAATCGTTTTTTCTATAGTTTTTATCGTCGAATCGATACAATTCGTAATCTTCGATAAGTTTGATCAGCTTATTGGCATAGGCTCTGTCGGTAGCATAGCCAGTGGTTTGCAAACCGCGCGCCCACCCTTTGTAATCGGTGATTTGAAGATCGAAGAGACTGCGATAGCGTGCACCGTTCGACAAAAATTCCGAATGATCTCTATAAGAATCTTCCACACTGCGATATTTGCGAAAACAATCGTTTGGGCCATCGTCCGGCGCAAAAACTTTAGGGCCTTCCCATCCTCTGTGGCATTTGATGCCAAAATGATTGTTGGATCGAATGGCCAAATCACTCATACCGGCACCTGACTCGAGCAAACCTTGAGCAAGTGTAATAGATGCCGGAATTCTGTATTCGCGCATGTGATCAACTGCAATTGGGCTATAGCGAGTAATGTATTTCTCGTATGCAGGATTACGATTTTGAGCAGAAATGCCAAAAGTAGCAAGAAATAAAAACAACAAAACGAGCCGGCATAATGAATTGTGCGTATATTTGTCGAGTAAAACGGTCATTATTGTCGATCTTTTTAAAATATAAATCAGAATAATCGCATGAAAGAAATCAATCTAACCACAAAGATAACGGTTTATACCATTGAGGAGTGCAACGAAACAGAAAAAAATCTGATTGAAGCCGCAAAAAAAGCCACCCAACATGCTTATGTACCTTATTCGAAATTTAGCGTTGGAGCTGCAGTATTGCTCGAAAACGGAGAAATAATCTCGGGGAACAATCAGGAAAATGCCGCTTATCCTTCGGGATTGTGTGCCGAACGGACGACTGTCTTTTTTGTAAACGCCAACTACCCCGATCAAAAAATCCTGACAATTGCGATTGCGGCTTTCTACAAAGGAAAATTTACAAAAGAGGTGATCACTCCCTGCGGCGCATGCCGACAGGTACTACTCGAAGTGGAAAATCGCTTCGATATGCCTATGAAAATTTTGATGTATTCCGAAGAAGGAATTTATTGCGTAGAAAGCGTAAAAGACATTCTGCCGCTCAGTTTCGGAGACTCAATGTTGCGATAAAAGAAATCGGAGTTGATTCCCGTCAGAACTCAAAACGATGTATCCTCGATACCTACAAGAAACCATTTCCCATTGTTTTGCTTGAAATAATAATTGGCATAAATGCCATTATCAATTCCACGAAGCTCGACAATGGCCGAATCGGAAGTAAAACGAACCCGTTGCAAATATTGATCGTAATCGCGTGAAACGTAAGTGCTGTCATATGATAGGTCGAGGTATTCCCAGTCCTGTTTTTCAATCACTTCCTGCATGGGTGCAAGGCCTTCGTCGTAAGGGTTTCCCACAATTGCGTAAATCGGAAACGATATACGTTTTAATTGAAAAATTCGATCGTCGTTGAAATTTTCAAAGAAAGTGGAAAAATCTTCGATTTGGGATTGATTTTTCGAAACGGAAACGGTGGATTTTGATGCGTTTATGCCATCGGAAAAGTGCTTTGGTGAATCCTTTGTGGTACACCCTGAGCCGAAAGTGCTTATCAAAATGAAAAGCAATGCGATAACCTTCATTTTTTGTCTTTAAAATATGATGCAAAATTACATATAAAACCATTACATTATCCTGATTATCCGATAAAAATAACTACAAATTCGATAAATTTCTTCTTTCGCCCATGCAGATGCAAATTCCTGCTTCTCGAAACCACTCGTCTGTTACGATAAAATAAGTCGCCGAAGTGAGCAGGATTATAACTCCGATGTTGTCTTTCGTTTTCATCAAAAATAGCTATCTTTGTTCGAATAAAACGCTTGTAAAATAAATGAACCTACAAGAACAAGTAAATGATTTGATAGCGTCACAACGCAGCGAGTGGAAAGAATTTGACGAGGCTCTGCTCCAACTCGATAACATAAAAGTTAAAACATTCCGCTGGGGAAAAGATGTTTCGGTCAGCGTTCAATTCAATCCCGGAAGAATGGTTTCGACGGCGGCTAACATCGACAAACAAAGCATCGAACACCGGCCCTGCTTTTTGTGCGAAGCCAACAGGCCGAAGGTGCAACGAGGCATTCCGTTTCTCGACAAATATTCGATTCTTGTCAATCCGTTTCCTATTCTTAAAAACCACCTCACTATTCCCATTCATTCACACGTACCTCAACGCATTCGCAAAAAAATTGGCGACATGCTCTCGTTGGCCGAAATGCTACCCGATTATATCGTTTTTTACAACGGGCCCAAATGCGGAGCATCGGCACCCGATCATTTTCATTTGCAGGCAGGTCTTAAAACTGCCGTTTTGCTTCAGGGCGAAAACGAACTTCGATCCTGTCTGATCATCGAATCTTCGACGAAAGAGGAAGCCGAAGAACGATTCGAAGATGTTTATCATTATCTCCGAAATCGTCAACCCGAAGAAGATGAGCCCATGCTCAACATCATAGCCTATAAGGAAAACGAAAATTTCGTTTTGCACATTTTCCCGCGTAAAGCACATCGCCCCCGCCAATATTTTCTGGAAGGAAAAAATCGATTGATGGTAAGTCCCGGAGCAATCGATATGGCGGGATTGATCATTGTGCCCCGCGAAGAAGATTTCGAAAAAATAAAACCCGAAGAGATCGAAGATATTTATTCACAGGTTTCGATGCCTATCATTTAATTTTTATGAAAGATCCGGAAATCATTCTTATGATCATCAATAGCGAAGATCGTCCCGGAGTAACCTCGGGATTGACCGAAATACTTGCCCGTCACGATGCATTTATTCTCGATATCGGACAAGCCGATATCCATCGCAACCTTTCGCTGGGGATTTTGTTCATGGCCCAAAATTCAGGCGAAATCATGAAAGATTTGCTCTTTAAGGCATACGAGATGGATGTAAACATTCGTTTTAACCCGATATCGAAAGAGCAGTACAGCAATTGGGTCAGCCTGCAGGGCAAAAACCGCTACATCATCACACTCTTGGGCAGAGTGCTTACTGCAAAGCAGATAGCAGCAGTTTCGAAAATCGTTGCCGATCAAAATCTGAATATCGATAACATTGTCCGACTCACCGGTCGCGTGCCACTGGATGAAAAACAGCGCTCCCTCAAATCGTGTGTCGAACTCTCGGTGAGAGGAACACCTTCGGATCGCCGCTTTATGCAGGAAGAATTTTTGAGGCTTTCGTCCGAACTCAATTTCGATATTTCGTTTCAGGAAGAAAGCATGTATCGACGAATGCGACGGCTGATTTGTTTCGACATGGATTCGACCCTGATTCGCACCGAAGTTATCGATGAACTTGCAGAAAAGGCAGGAGTTGGCGAAGAAGTGAAAGCCATCACCGACGCAGCCATGCGGGGCGAAATCGATTTTCAGGAAAGTTTCCGTCAACGTGTCAAATTGCTCAAAGGACTCGATGTATCGGTGATGCGGGAAATAGCGGAAAATCTGCCCATAACCGAAGGTTTGGATCGACTAATGACAATATTGAAAAAAGTCGGATTCAAAACGGCCATTCTTTCGGGTGGATTCACCTACTTCGGCAATTATCTGAAAGAGAAATACGGTTTCGATTATATGTATGCCAACGAACTCGAAATAGAAAACGACAAACTTACGGGGAATTACATTGGCGATATTGTGGACGGAAAGCGCAAGGCCGAGCTACTCAGATTGATTGCTCAAGTCGAAAAAATCGACCTTCGACAGACGGTAGCCGTTGGCGATGGGGCTAACGATTTGCCCATGCTCGGTGTAGCCGGATTGGGAATTGCCTTTCATGCCAAACCGAAGGTGAAACAAAATGCCGAGCAATCATTATCGACCGTCGGAATCGACGGCATTTTATATTTTCTCGGATACAAAGATTCGATGTTGGATAATTATTGAAAATTTGTTTCGTAAACAAACTGTTTATAGTTTAATCATTCAAAATCATCACAATGGGTAAAAATCCGGATTCTATCACACCGGTCAATCAACTGATCTGTTTTGTGGATACCGACACAGGTATAAAACTGTGCGAACTTTCGGCAAAACTCATCTCGCGAACACACGAATCGTCTATCACGCTGCTTCAACTGATGAACAAAGAACAGGCTGCAGGGATAGACAATCTCGAGAAATACAAAAACGACACATTTCAATCCACGATCGAACTATGTAAAAATAGAGGAATCACAATTCGCATTTTCGTAAAGATTTCCGAAAATTTTTTGGACGATATCGTCAACATGATTGATGAATTTGGATACAATTTCCTTTCGATAGGCATTCATCGGCAAATTATCGACGACTCTGCATGGCCACAAAATATGAACCTGCAAAACAACGAATCCCCAACGGATTGGAAAACATCAAATGCAAATGACGACGATGTTGTTGCCAAAAAAAACGATATCGTCGAAAAGCTTTCGTCGTTACTCAATCGAGTAATGATTATGACAGGCATCTTTATCAATAAAGATTTTGAAAAGATGAATCATATTTTTATACCTTTACTCGACAACAAAGATATTCCGCTTTTCAGGTTTGTCAACTCTTTCTCTACCAAAGAAGTATCATCGGTAATTACCTGGGATGCGGTCGGCATCATCGAGAATAATCCGGATCTGAAAAAAATGTATCGAGATAAATTACGGAGCAGCGATGGCAAATTTACCCTGTGGGATACAAACAAAAAAATAGATTGCAATTTTATAGAACAGCAGGATTTGATGATTATTGGTCTCGAAAGTTGGTGCAAACTCATAGGAACAGCCCTCTCGTGGTTTCATGCTCTGCCTTCAACCTTAATCATCAAAGACAAAACAGATTGAAAATCATGACTCAAAAAGAAATACAAGATACTTTATCGGCCGTCAATCGTGCAATCGAAAACAATCGGCTCAAAGATGCATTCGATGGCATAAAAGCTTTGCTTGACGGACAACAAAATTGGGCGCTTACCGACCGTCTGAACGAACTCGAAACCAATTACCGGTATATGATTCATTATCTTACTGATGGCGGAAAAGATCCCGATCAGCGCAATATATACCGGCTATTGCAACGCAATACATACAAACTGGCGCAGGATGCGGCCGAAAATTTGTGCATGAAAACGAGCCCGTTGCTCTTTTTCGAAAAATCGCGAGTATTGATGATTCGTCAGCCAATTTCGATAGACGAATATCGTGAAATGATAAACAAACAGATAGACACATTTGCAGTGCTCGATTTATTAGAGGATGGGTACGAAAAAGATTCGCGAATGAAACTCAATGCACAAGCTCATGAAAACACGGTTTCGGATCTTTTTTATGCCGTTTTTGCAGGCCCTCGTGCCAATGATGATCTGATAGAATCGTATCGTAACTTTATGAATGATACCAACATCCCGATCAACGACAAATGTATGCTCGTATCGGCACTGACAATGAACGTGATGCAGCGGTTTGACTCTAAAAAAATCGGATTTATGATCGACGTGGCTCAGTTTGGAGTACCCGAAACGGCCATCAGGGCAATTATCGGATTAATTCCCGTTTTTCAGATTTATGCTTCACGTTGGAAACTGTATCCCGAAATCGGCAACCGGTTGGAAGTTTTGGCTGACGATGCGTTATTCACTCGTCGTACAATGTTTGCCATCATACAATATATTCAAGCACGCGAAACGGAAAAAATCGCACGAAAACTTACCGAAGAAATTCTTCCTGAAATGATGAAAATAAGCCCGATGATCGGGAAAAAAATCAATTGGGACGAATGGATGGGCGAAAGCAGCTTTGACGACAAAAATCCCGAATGGCAGAAAATTCTTGACGAATCGGGATTGAGCCAAAAGCTGGAAGAGTTCTCCGAAATGCAACTCGAAGGGGCTGACATTATGCACTCCACTTTTTCGAATCTGAAATCCTATCCTTTTTTCCACGAAATGAGCAACTGGTTTTTACCCTTCGATGGGCATCATTCGCAAGTACAACAACTCATTTCGGACCTCGAAGATAGCAATCAGCTTTTAAAATCGCTTATCGAACAACCTATCATCTGCAATTCCGACAAATACTCGTTTTGCTTCAGCATTATGTTGCTGCCGGCAGAATATCGCAAGATGACGATTTCGCAACTTTCCGCCGAAGGCGATGAAATTCAGAAGATGATGGAAGAAGGCATGGCTCTCAATCCCAACCAAAAGGAGGAAATGATTTGTCGGCAATATTTGCAGGATTTATACCGCTTCCATAAACTTTTTTCTAAAAAGTCCGATTTCATCGACATCTTTGCTCTCCCACTCGATTTTCACAAAATCGAAATATTAAGTCCGATTACGGGAACGCCCGAAAATCTTCAGCGAATAGCACTCTATTATTTCGAGAAAAATCACTTCGAAGAAGCGCTTGAAGCATATACCTTATTGGCCGGCAAGGGATTGCAAAATGCCGAAGTGTGGCAAAAAATAGGTTACTGCCGTCAAATGTTGGGCGATATTCGCGGTGCACTCGATGCTTACCTCAATGCCGACCTCATCGACGAAAACAACCCGTGGGCATTGCGTCGGATAGCCCAATGCTATCGTTTGCTCAAGCAGCCGAAGGATGCACTCGAATATTATCGTCGACTGGAACAACTAAAACCGAACGATTTAAATATCCAACTCAACATCGGGCATTGTTATCTCGAACTGAAAAATTTTGCAGAAGCTCTCAATTATTATTTTAAGGTCGAACTCATCGATGGCAGCAATACTCGAGCTTGGCGTTCAATCGCCTGGTGTGCTTTTCTGTCCCGAAAATTCGATATCGCACGGTCCCATTATGCCAAAATCATCGAATCGAAGCCCAATGCTCAGGACTATATGAATGCCGGACACGTAGAACTTTGTACGGATAATATCAAAACGGCCATAGAACTTTATGAACAGTCGCTCAAACTGTCAGATAGCTTTGATGTATTCATATCGATGTTGCACGAAGATAAGGATGAACTTCGCGAAGCAGGCGTCAATATCGAATTATTGCCAATTATCGTGGATAAAATCAAGTACGATCAGGAAGAAAATCAATGATCATCTGTTGAACATGAAATTGAGTTATGATTTGTAAAGATTTTTTTTCACGATAAAATCATACACTTGCGAAGGAACAAAAGCCCGCATGTTTTTACCTGCTTTTATGCCATCTCTGACAAAAGTGGATGAGATTTCGACAATCGGAGCGGCAGCGCAATGTACATTCGATGAAAATTCCGAAGGAATTGTGACAGGTGCCCCTGTTCTAGGATAAATAAGGATTTGATATTCGCGGCGAAGGCGCTCATAATCTTTCCACTGATCGAAGATTATCCAATTGTCGCTGCCAATAATCAACGTAAATTCGGTATCGGGATTTTCGCCCGAAAGTTTTTCGAGTGTATTGATGGTATACGACGGTCGCTTCATGCGGAATTCGACATCCGAAACCTGCAAATTGTCGAAATCGCGCAAAGCAATTTGAACCATTTCGAGGCGGATATCGTCGTCCAACAAATCGTCGGCCTCTTTCAACGGATTGTGAGGCGTTACCACAAACCACACTTCGTCCAGATAAGTAAATTCGCGCATATAGTTGGCCAAAACCAAATGACCTACATGGATGGGATTGAAAGTTCCCGAGAATATTCCGATTTGTTTTTTATTCATTTCCATCCAATTTCGGATAGAGCATAAAGATCATAACAGCTATTCACCGAAATTTTCGACCTTTTAGCATTCGGGCATATCGCGAATCATACTTTTTTAAATAGCGATATAAGCCACAGCAACAAAATTGCTCCTACCAACGACGTAACGAGACTTCCGATAATGCTACCGTCGGGGCCAATGCCCAACAGTCCGAAAACCCATCCACCGATGACTCCGCCAACAATACCTACCACAAGGTTGATGAGCAGTCCGAAGCCTCCGCCTCTCATTATTTTACCAGCCAGCCATCCGGCAACTGCACCGATGATAATAAACCATAACCAATTCATAATTTTCTGATTTAAAAGTTGTCTGTCGGGTTGCAATTTGCAATCGATCATGTAATAATATCGTTATTAACATCTCAGAATTGGAAATTGTTTACAACAAAGAAACAATTCCTCATCAACACATCCGGTTTTTATAATCTTCGTACCCGAATTGCCGATAAAGCACAAATTCGTTGTCTTTCGTCCAGAGACCGATAGAAGGATGCGAAACCCCATTGAACATGGTGGTTTTGACAATGGTATAATGAATCATATCTTCAAAAACAATTCGATCGCCCACCTTCAGAGGCTCGTCGAACGACCAGTCGCCCATGAAATCGCCACTCAGGCAACTGTTTCCTCCCATGCGGTAAGTGGGCTTCCCCGCAACAGCCTCCTGATAAGCGCCCCGAATAACCGGTTTGTAGGGCATTTCGAGACAATCGGGCATGTGGCATGCAAACGAAACATTGAGCATTGCGGTTTTCACACCGTGATTTTCGACGATGTCCGTAACGGTGGATACCAAAGGACCTGTTTGCCAAGCAAACGCGCTTCCGGGTTCCAGGATAATCTCAAGATGTGGATAACGCGATTTCAGATCTTTCAATAGTCCGATCAGATGTTCGATATTATAATCTTTGTGCGTCATCAAATGTCCACCACCCAAATTAAGCCATTCGAGTTGTGGGAACAGATGACCGAACTTGCTTTCCACCACTTTCAGGGTTTCTTCCAACGCATAAGAATTATTCTCGCACAGGTTATGAATATGCAAACCCGTGATGCCTTCGGGCAGCTTGTCGCCAAGTTTATCGGCCGTAATTCCAAGACGTGAACCGGGAGCACTCGGATTGTACAAATCGGTTTCAACAACCGAAAATTCCGGATTGATGCGCAGTCCGCATTTAATGGGTTTGTCCGAAGACTTGACTTGCGGATAAAACCGTTCGAGCTGACTAAGCGAATTGAAGGTAATATGACTGCTATATTTTAATAAAACGGGAAACTCCTCGTCGGTGTAAGATGGCGCATAGGTATGTGCCGGACGGCCCATTTCCTCGAAAGCGAGTTGAGCTTCGGCCACAGAGCTTGCGGTAGATTGTCCGATGTATTCACGTATAATAGGAAACGATTTCCATAAAGCGAAAGCTTTGAAAGCCAAAATAATATTCACACCTGCCCTATCCTTTACCGAACGGATAAGTTGGAGATTTCGTCGAAATAACTCTTCTTCCATCACATAGCATGGAGAAGGAATTTTAGAAAAGTCTATCATTTTCGGATAATTTGTTTAGCCGACAAAGGTAAGCAATTTTCGAAGTTTAGTGGGGAAATATTTTTTCGTGGAAACCGTTTTCACCAAAAAAATCGCCGAAAGCTAACTCCCGGCGATTGATGAGTGCGTATAAAAAAATTCTCCGTGTTATTTCGAAAAAGTGGCATTCTTCATGCTGCCGGTTTCAAGCAAAGCTTTATGAAAAGCAAAGCATGAATCCAGACTTTGAGGAATATGTCCTTTAACACCCAAATTGAGATATTCGTGCAAAAGTGGCCGGTAATCGGGATGAGCACATTTATCGATAATTTCGACGGCGCGCGAACGAGGATCTTTGCCACGCAAGTCGGCCACACCATACTCCGTTACGATAATTTTCACCGAATGTTCGCTATGATCTTCGTGAGTAACTTTTGGCACAATACAGCTGATGTTTCCATCCTTCGCAGTAGAAGGGGTGAGGAAGATAGAGAGATAGGAGTTTCGTGTAAAATCGCCTGAACCGCCTATGCCATTCATCATTTTTGTCCCATTTACATGGGTGGAATTGACATTCCCAAAAATATCCACTTCGATAGCCGTGTTGAGTGCCAAGACGCCCATACGGCGAATTACTCCGGGATTGTTCGAAATTTCAGAAGGACGTAGCACTAATTTCTTTTTGAAATAATCCAAATCGTTATAAAACTGATGGAGCACATCATTGCTGACCGTGAGTGAACATCCGCTTGCAAACGAAATATTGCCTTCCTCCATCATTTCGATTACAGCGTCCTGAATAACTTCGGTATAAACTTCGAAACGCGGAATGCCATCGTTGTTACCCATTGCAGCAAGTACAGCATTGGCAATATTTCCCACACCTGATTGCACCGGCAGAAAAGTACGAGGAATGCGCCCCTGTCTGATTTCATCTACGAAGAAATTGGCGACATTCTCACCGATGCGGGCAGTAATTTCGTCAACAGGAGCAAATGCACTGCCATCGCCGTCTTTCTCTGTTTCCACAACATAAATTTTGTTAGGATTCACCTTCATGTATTCCAATCCGATGCGGTTTTGTACTTCATAGATAGGTATTTCGCGACGTTTTGGCGGATCCATCAACTCATACATATCATGCAGTCCACGCAATTTCTGAGGGACACTTTTATTCAATTCCACAATCACGATCTTTGCCATCCGGCAAATGGTTGGCAGGATGCCGACGCCGGTTGTAGGAACAATCTGACCGTTTTCGGTAACTTCGCATGCTTCAACCACAGCCACATCCACATTGCCCAAAAATCCATAACGAATTTCCTGCGCAAGTTGCGAAAGATGGAGGTCGTAATAAGCCACTTCGCCGCTGTTGATGGCATTCCGCAAATCCTTATTGGTTTGATAAGGCGTACGAAACTTAATAGCTTTGGCACGCGAAAGAGCTCCATCGATAGCGTCTCCCGTGGAAGCACCGGTGAAAATACCGATTTTGAAAGGATTTCCTTTAGCGTGTTCATCTTCCGCCCGTTTGGCTATTTCCACCGGAACAACTTTAGGACATCCGGCATGCGTAAATCCACTGAAACCAACATTATCGTTGTTTTTGACAAGGGCTGCAGCTTCTTGAGCACTCACATAATTTAAAGACATAATACGAAAGTTTGTTATTTTTGTTGTCGTTGAAAAACTAATAAATTCGTTTGAGTGTTTAGTATTTTCGAGTAAAGATTTCGGAGTATATAAAGGCCTTCTTCCACTCATCGGTGTCTCTTTCAACAAGTTCACGCACCAAGGGATGAGCCCGTTCGGTCCTGCGTGAGATTTCGTCCGGCGACTCTGCGTCTGCAATTGCGTACAAAGAATTTTCGATGGCCTTTTCTCCTTCGTTAATATTACTATTATTCACAAGATCGATGGAGGATTGGAAAACGGGACGTTGGTTTGATTTTGGTCTTACCGATTCTTCGTTTTTCGCGTTTTGAACCGAACGTCGACGAAGAATATCGGGTGTTCGATCATTGATGGGCGGATGATTTTGCGGAGAGGAGGAAACAACAGTACCTCCGTTATTTTCCTTTTTCGGTTTTTTGAAGAATGAAAATACGAGAATGAATAAGACGAGAATAAAATAAATAATATCTCCGGCGTCCATATATTTATTTTGATTAATTTTGCAGTCCACAAAAGTAGTGAAAATTTACGAATTAAGGAAGTTGGTCAATAAAAAATCGGGAGTAACTTCGCAGTCTCTCCCGACAGATTAACCAAAACCTTAACTATGAAAAAATTTTATTATTTCTTCACTGCAAATGTAAAACAAGATTATTGAATCTGCAACTTTTCGAATAGAAAATCTTTTTTCTTTCGCAGCAAAATTTTAATATGGAATAATCACAAAATGGATAAAAACAACAATCATACAAATACCGAAAAAAAATTATTTATCGAAACTTATGGCTGTCAGATGAATGTGGCAGACTCTGAAGTAGTAGCCTCGGTCATGCAAATGGAAGGATATCGACTTACCGAAAATCTGAAGGAAGCCGACGCCGTTTTTGTGAACACCTGCTCCATACGCGACAATGCCGAACAACGAGTGGTACAGCGCCTCGAATATCTGAATGCAATCAAAAAACAAAAAAAGGGGAAAATGATTATCGGTGTGCTCGGTTGTATGGCCGAAAGGGCGAAAAATGAACTTATCGATAACTACAAAGCCGACATTGTCATTGGTCCGGATGCCTATTTGGACTTGCCCAATCTCGTCGGACTTGCCGAAAAAGGCGAAAAAGCCATTAATGTAGAGCTGTCGAAGACCGAAACATATAAAGATGTCATTCCGTTAAAGATTGGAGGAGGCATCACCGGATTTGTTTCTATCATGCGCGGATGCGACAAGTTTTGCACCTATTGCATCGTTCCGTTCACTCGCGGAAGAGAGCGAAGTCGCGAACCGGAAAGCATTCTGAACGAAATACGAGACATGCAGCAAAAGGGATTTAAGGAGGTTACGCTTTTGGGGCAAAACGTCAATTCATATCTTTACGATGACGGCAATCGAAAAATCGATTTTCCGTCGTTGCTCGAAATTGTGGCTCAAGCGTTCCCTACGATGCGCATCCGCTTCACGACCTCTCATCCCAAGGATATGACAGACAGAACGATTGAAGTGATAGCCCAATATCGCAATCTGTGTAACTTTATTCACCTGCCTGTGCAGTCGGGTAGTTCGCGCATGCTCAAACTGATGAATCGCAAATACGATCGCGAGTGGTATCTCGACCGCATTGCTGCCATTCGTCGCATCATCCCCGATTGCGGTTTGTCAACGGACATCATGTGCGGGTTCCACTCCGAAACGGAAGAAGATCACCGGGAAACGCTTTCGCTGATGCGTGAAGTACGCTTCGATTCGGCGTTCATGTTTAAATACTCCGAACGACCGGGAACTTTTGCGGCCAAAAGGCTCGAGGACAATGTTCCCGAAGAAGTGAAAGTGCGCAGGCTGCAGGAAATTATCGATTTGCAAAATCAACTTTCGCAACAAAGCAACCAAAACGATGTCGGCAAGACTTTCGAAGTGTTGGTAGAAGGATTTTCGAAACGTTCGCGCGAACAACTTTTTGGTCGTACCGATCAAAACAAGGTGGTTATTTTCGATAAACAGAATTATCGTGTAGGCGATTTGGTCACGGTTCGCATCACCGGACACACTTCTGCAACTCTTTTTGGGGAAACTATTATCGACAAGGTCGAATAATTTTTAACAAATTCGAGAACAATTTTCCGACAAAAATCGTTGTAAATAATAAAGATGGTTTTATAAACCGTCGAAAAAGCAACAAACTAACTATTTTAAAAAATTAAAACTATGAAATCAGAAGCTAAATTACTTTTAGGATTAGGTATCGGTGTAGCTCTGGGAGCTGCTATCGGCTACATCATGGGAAGCGATCGTAAAGAAGAATGGCTCGAACAGGCCAACGAATTCGCCGACAAAGTTCGCGCAAACGTTAAAACGGCCATATATCGCGGAAAAAGCGAAGTAAACGATCTGAAAGAAGATATTGACGATATTGCCGAAATTGCGAAAAAAGAACTTGCCAAGCAATAAATTGTATATTCCTTTTATTAACTAAACGATGGAAGATAAAACAGTTAGTACATTGTTTGAGGAATTGAAAGAAGATGTATCGAAGTATGCGAACGATACTATTCAGCTCGTCAAACTTCAGGCCTTCGAAAAAATCGGAATAGGCTCCGGCAAAACAGCTTATAGTGTCCTTCTCATCTTTTTTGTTTTGTTAGCTTTGTCGCTCATACTCATCACTGTAGGTTTCTATTTGGGTGAGTTGTTTCAAAGCAATTGGATAGGTTTTGGTATCGTGTCGGGAGTGACTCTACTGCTGCTTTTCATATTACTACTTTCGAAAAAATCGATAACCAAATCCATTACCAATAAGATAATTGAGTTTTTGATGGAAGACGAAAACAAGAAAAAAGAAGAGAAATGAAAACATATAAGCTTACTCCTCTCGAACAACTCCAAATGGAGCAAAAAAGGCTTCGTGAAGAACGTGCCATTGCCGAGCAGCGCATGGGTTTTCAATTCCAATACTTGGCTGATAACTGGGGAACTCTTCTCACAAAAGGTGTTGCCTCTTCCATCAAAAATAAGATTACGGAAACGGTAGATGGCATTTCTTCAGCAGGCAATGCTTCGCCGGCACCTTTCATCACCAAACCGTTATCGGTGTTTAACTGGAGAGGATTGATCAAATCCAACCTGCCATTTCTCGTAAGTTCAATTGTATGGAAAACGGCAAAACCCGCATTAATTGCTTTCGCAGCAAAAAAGGTATCGTCCCTTATTTTCGGGAGACGAAGGAAATCACTTAAAAAGTGAGAATAATTTTGGACGGCGCTTCATCACTAAAAGCGTCAGTTAAATCAACGATCGGTGGACGGTGCTAACGCCGTCCACTTTTGCTATCTTCGAACACAGCAAATTCACATCCTCGACACTATGCACATGAACATTGATAACCCCTTCGAAAATACCGTCGTTCGACGACACATTTACACTCTGGATATTCACAACCACATCTTCAGACAGTTTTGACAAAATAGTGTTCAAAATGCCAATTCGATCGATTCCGGTGAAAGCTATTGACGCCAAAAAAGAATACTGATGATAATCGCCCCAGCGCACGGCGATTATTCTGTCGCCAAAATTCGATTTTAACTTTATCCCTGTTTCGCACGAACGTTTGTGCACTTCCACCTCGTTGCGATCGTTGATATAACCAAAAACCTCATCACCGGGCAAAGGTTTGCAGCATGGCGCTACAATGAAATTTTTTTTGAATCGCTCTTCCTTGAGTTCATAAACTTCTTTCGTATCAACGGCGGGAGAGGACGATATATTTTTTTTATTGCTGTCGGACGGGGGAATAATAGGGCTCGTTTCAACCGGAGATTTTTTCATAGCGCTCATGGCCTGCTTCATATACTTCATGAACAAATTTTCGCTCTTAGGCAATGTCTCCTTTATTTTGTAGAAACGATCGGGTGATTCGGGCAAAACAACCTCGTTGTTTCCTATCAGATAATAAAGATCTTCCCTTTTCTCGACCTTATAGTAATTCAATATTTTGGTCATGACATTATTGTCGATGGGTTCGTTGTTGAACAGTTCTTCGAGCATGACCTTGCCTTTTTCGGCAATTCTTCTTTTCTGTCGTCGTAGCGACGCTTCGATTTTTGTACGGGCTTTGGCCGTGGTTACGAAATTGAGCCATTCGGGCTGTGGATTCACGGTTTGCGAAGTAAGAATTTCTACCTGATCGCCGCTCTTCAGCTTATAACTCAATGGCACCAACGTATGATTGACTTTTGCGCCGAGACAATGATCCCCGATTCGGGTATGAATACGGTAAGCGAAATCGAGAGCAGTGGCATCTTGCGGCAGTGTGATAATTTCGCCTTTGGGCGTAAACACGAAAATCTCCGACGAAAAGAGATTCATTTTCACCGTATCCAAAAAGTCGATTGCATTGGGATTGGGATTAGCCAATATTTCCTGAATGGTGCGAATCCACTTGTCGAGCTCACTGTCTTCCTCCACTCTATTTTCCTTGTATTTCCAATGAGCAGCAAACCCTTTTTCGGCGATATCGTCCATGCGGCGACTACGAATCTGAATCTCGATCCATTTTCCGTCAGGACCCATAACAGTGAGGTGGAGTGCCTGGTACCCATTCGATTTGGGATGACTCAACCAGTCTCGAATGCGGTCAGGTCGAAGTTTATAAATATCGGTAATGGCCGAATATATGTCCCAACACTGTTTTTTCTCATCCATTCCGGGCGTTACTTCGAATATAATGCGTACGGCAAACAAATCATACACTTCTTCGAAGCTGATTCCCTTGGCTTCCATCTTTTTCCAAATGGAGTAAACCGATTTCACTCGTGCACGCATTTCGTATTGTATGTCCATTTTGTCCAAAGCCTTAATGACAGGTTCGGCAAAATGTTCATAAATCTTGTTTCGTTCAGGAGCGGTCTCTTCTATTTTTCTGGTCAGTTCGGCATAAATATCGGGATGCTCGTACTTAAAGCACAACTCTTCGAGCTCGGTTTTGATGGCGAACAATCCCAACCTGTGCGCCAGCGGCGCATAGATATAAAGCGTTTCGCCGGTTATCTTGAATTGCTTTGCAGGAGCCATTGACGAGAGGGTGCGCATATTGTGCAGTCGATCGGCAATTTTGATAAGAATAACGCGAATGTCCTCCGACATGGTGAGCAACAGCTTCCTGAAATTTTCGGCCTGAGCCGAAACATTGTCGCCGAACATTCCACTCGAAATTTTGGTGAGTCCATCCACAATCTGTGCAATTTTATCACCGAACATCATGCGAATATCCTCCACCGTGTAATCTGTATCCTCCACCACATCGTGCAGCAATGCTGCCGAAATGGAAGTCGAACCGAGCCCCATTTCCCTCGAAACAATGCGAGCTACGGCCAGCGGGTGCATGATATATGGTTCGCCCGATCGCCTGCGCGCACCTTTGTGGGCCTCATTTGCCAAATTAAATGCTTTGGTAATGATATCGACCTTGCGCCGGTGATTAGAATTTAAATAATCGTTGAGAAGAGCTTGAAACTCATCGTTGATCATTTTCTCTTCTGCTGCCTGTCTTTCTTCGTCGCTCATTGTGCTGAACTGTAATATATACATAGCGAAATTACAAAAATTCTGCCAATTATATCACTTCTGATCAAGAATTAGCAGATAAATACCTATTTCTCGTTTTTATTGTTAAAACGAGAAAAAAATATCCTTATTTCGACAAAATAAAATACCTTTGTCGCACAGTTAACAGGGGTGCCTTATAACAACGGGCTGAGATCATACCCAATTACCTGATCCGGATAATGCCGGCGTAGGGAAAAAGGCAAAGCTCACATTTACACGTGGCTTTATTTTTTTGGTATTTCTCTTCAATAATCCCCTTTTTTGTTTCACATTCTTCCGTTTCGATCAAAAGATTCGGAGGCTAAACCAACGTAAAATGAAAAAGGTTTTTACTTTTCTCACAGGAGTTCTTTCTCTTACAACCCTCGCAGCTCAACAAGCTCCGAGTGACAGTTTAAAAAACATTCAACTCGAGGAAGTGGTGGTTTCGGCCACGAGGGCAACGGCTACGATGCCGGTTGCATTTACTGACATTAAAAATGAATCGATCGAAAAAAACAATTTTGGTCAGGATATTCCCTACATCATGGCATCGACGCCTTCGGTAACCGTCACCTCCGATGCGGGCACCGGCATCGGCTACACCGGCTTTCGCATTCGCGGAACGGATGTCAATCGCATCAACGTAACCATCAACGGTATTCCATATAACGATGCCGAATCGCATGGCGTTTTCTTTGTCGATTTGCCCGATTTTGCTTCATCACTCGCATCCATGCAAATACAGCGTGGCGTGGGCACTTCTGCCAACGGTGCGGCAGCTTTCGGTGCAAGCATCAATATGAAGACCGATAACTCGGGTATAAAACCTTATAGTTCGATAGGAACAAGTTTCGGTTCGTTCGGTACGTTGAAAAACACGATTTCGGTGGGAACAGGACTGCTGAACCGCCATTTTGCCATCGACGGACGATTCTCGAATGTGAAATCCGACGGATTCATCGATCGGGCTTCGGCGGATATGCAATCCTACATGTTTTCGGCCACTTATTTTGCCGATAAAACCATGATCAAGTTCCTCACTTTCGACGGAAAAGAAAAAACCTATCAGGCCTGGAATGGTGTTGATCTGGATTTGGTGAAATCCGATCCCGAACACTACACCCGCCATTACAACGAGCTGGGACGCTATGTGGATGACGATGGCAATATCCGGTTTTACGACAACCAGATAGACGATTACCACCAAACACATTATCAACTGCTGCTCACGCAATCGCTCAACGAAAAATGGATGTTAAACGGAGCTTTGCATTATACCAAAGGAAAAGGATATTACGAAGAATATAAAACTGATCGCGATTATGCCGAATATGGATTGACGCCTCCCATCGAAGATGGTCAACCTCGTATAGAGACCGACCTCATCCGTCAGAAATGGCTCGACAACGATTTCTACGGACTCATTTTTGCCGCCAACTATCATCACCGAGCTACCGAAGTTACGTTGGGTGGCGGAGCAAACCATTATGGCGGCAATCATTATGGCAAAGTACTTTGGGTGCGGTTTCCCAACAAATTTATACCCGGCCGGGAATGGTATCGAAGCACATCCGACAAAAACGATTGGAATATCTATGTGAAGACTACTTCCGAAATTCTTCCCAACCTAATCGGGTTTGCCGACTTGCAATATCGACATATCTTTTACGAACTCAACGGCCAGAACGACAAATACGACGCAGAGAAAGGAACGATGTTCGATTTGACGCAACAGCACGATTTTTCGTTTTTCAATCCCAAAGCCGGCCTCACTTACAAAATCAACCCTCGCAACCACCTTTATGCTTCGTTCGCCGTTGCCAATCGCGAACCCAATCGCAACAACTACACCGATGCCGGCCCCAACGAAAAACCCACTTCGGAAAGGTTGTATGACACCGAAGTCGGTTATCGCTACAAATCGCCGAACTTCAGCTTCGGAGCCAATTACTATTACATGCACTACAAAAATCAACTGATCCTGACCGGGAAAATCAGCGAGATAGGTGAACCGCTCACAACCAATATTCCCCGAAGTTATCGCACCGGTTTGGAACTGACAACGGCTCTTCAGTTACACCCCCAATGGCGATGGGATGCCAATCTGACCCTGAGCAGCAACAAAATCGATCATTTTGTGGAACAGAGCGTGGATGAGTATGATGCCGACTGGAATTGGATCGGATCGCGCGACAACGATCTCGGACAAACCGATATTGCCTTTTCGCCCAATATCATCGCCAACAGCATCTTTACTTTCACTTACCGGCAATTCGAAGCAGCGCTGCAAAGCAGTTACGTAAGCCGCCAATATCTCGACAACACATCCGACCGCGATCGATCCATCGATCCCTATTTTGTGAATCATCTCCGGTTGAGCTATTCCCTAAAGACGCCGCACACCAAATCAATCGATTTCGGTTTTCTGATAAACAATTTATTCAACACCGAATACGAAACCAACGGCTATATCTGGTACACCTATTACCTGGCCGGAAAACGGGTGAACGAAAAGCGCTATTTTCCGCAAGCGGGCACTAACGTGCTGGCCAACATCGTCGTCAATTTTTAGTAGGACAACTCCCCCACGAAAATCGATTCGAACATGCAGACCATCGAAATCATCGGCGCCGTCATCGGCATCATTTATTTGATACTCGAATATAAAGCCAACAAATGGTTGTGGCCGGTGGGTGTGTTGATGCCCGTGGTGTATGTGTGGATTTTCTTCGAAAGTAAATTCTATGCCGACATGGGCATCAACATCTACTATTTTTTCGCCAGCATCTATGGCTGGATTAGATGGAACCGGGGGAAAGACAAACAAAACGAATTGCCTATCGGGCGCACTCCCACTCGATATGTTTTGCCTCTGGCAGTCGTTGGCGTCATTTTATTCTCAGCCATCGCCTTCGTCCTGGTCCGTTTCACCGACAGTCCGGTGCCCTACGGCGACGCTTTCACCACAGCATTGAGCATCGTTGCCATGTGGATGCTGGCGCAAAAATACGTAGAACAATGGTGGCTGTGGTTTGTGGTGAATGTCGTGTCGTGTGGGTTGTACGTATGGAAAGGATTGTATCCTACTGCCGGATTGTTTGCCATATATTCTGTGGTCTCGGCGTTCGGATATTACAAATGGAAACGAATGATTACGGAACAATAAAAGTTACCACTCATCTTGTCTTTACCTTGGCGTCTCCTTTGCGTCCTGGAGCCTTTGTGGCTATTATTTCCTATCACGAAGACGCAAAGACTCAACAATTGTACAAAGCTATATTTTTTTCTTTCACGTTGCAGAGAATTTGTATTTCGGAACGTTTTCAGCTGTCGGTTGAAAATTTTTTTCGCCGATTCTCGCTGATTATTTTCTCGCCGATTCACGCTGATTTTAATCTGCGATGATCTGCGAGAACTATTTTTTCTGATCTGCTTATATCTGCGAAAAATTGTTTGCTGCCAAAAAGACACAAAGCACGGATCGCTTTGCTCTGCTAATCCGTGCTTTGCTACTGTTGCAAACTGCGTTTACTTCTTCTTTTTCGGAATGTGAATGGCTTCTCCCAAAGCATCGGCGCAGGCTTCGAAAAGCGCTTCGGAATAGGTAGGATGTCCGTAAATGGTTTTCACCACTTCATCCACCGTAATTTCCATCTCCACGATGAGCGAAGCCTGATTGATGATTTCAGCAGCCACCGGCCCGATGATATGAACGCCGAGTATTTCGCCATAACGGTTGTCGGCAATCACTTTCACAAAACCGACAGTGTCCCCCGAAGCAAGAGCCCGTCCGTTGGCCACAAACTGAAATTTGCCTACACGCACATCACCATATTTTTCGCGCGCCTTCTCTTCGGTAAGGCCCACCATCGCCACTTCGGGCAGGGTATAAACTACCGACGGCGCCGAATGCAGGTTGGCTTCGCGATGATTGCCCTTGACGGCGTTTTCGGCAGCTACTTCGCCCATGCGAAACGCCGTATGCGCAAGCATCCACAGACCGTTGACATCGCCCGGAGCGTAAATTCCCTTCACGCTCGTCTCCATATATTTATCCACCTTTATTTTCCCGCGATCCATTTCAAATTGCACTTCGCCTATTCCTTCCGTGTCGGGCACTCTGCCGATGGCAAGCAACGCTTTGTCGGCAAATACGGAATCGTGACCGTCGATTTTTATTTCGAGCCGATTGTCCTTGTCCACAATCTCGGTAATTCGAGCGGAAGTGATGATTTCCATACCTTTCTTGCGAAGTGTCTGCGTGAGCAGGTCTGAAGCTTCGTGATCGATCATGGGAATGATGCGGTCCATCGCTTCTATTACGACAACTTTCGAACCGAACGAAGCAAACGACTGCCCCAACTCGATTCCCACTACGCCGCCACCAATCACTGCAAGTGTCTCGGGCACTTCGGTGGTGAAGAGGATATCGTCACTGGTGAACACTTTCGGACTTTCGATTCCGGGAATGTTGATGCGGTTCACTTTCGAACCACCCGCCAGAATAACCTTATCCGCTTTCAGAATTTGCTTATCGTTGACCACTACATTTTTATTTCGGTTGATTTTGCCCACGCCTTTGTAAATGTCCACGCCATTGCTTTTAAGGAGTCCTTCAACACCACTCGTCAGCTTTTTCACCACACTGTTTTTAAAGCTCATCACTTTATCCATATCGACGGTGAATTTCGTGCTTTCGAGCATGATTCCACGCGAAGCAGCATTTTCGATATTTTCGATGATTTCGGCATTCTTCAGATAGGCTTTTGTCGGAATACATCCCACGTTGAGGCACGTTCCTCCAAAAGTTCCCTTTTCCACAATAGCCACTTTGGCACCGAGTTGGGCTGCTCTGATGGCGGCAACATAGCCTGCCGGTCCCCCTCCGATGACAACTACGTGATAGGAGTTTTCCTCCATGCGGATCAAGGGTTTTTCTTCTCCCTGCTGCACCACAGGTTGGGGCTCTTCTTCCTCTTGGGGGATGAGATCTACGTTTTCACCTTGCTGTCCAATATAACCTATGACGGTAGTTACGGGAACAGTTTCACCATCGTGATGCACGATTTTGAGCAGAACGCCCGATTTTTCGGCCTCGATTTCCATGCTCGTTTTGTCCGTCATGATTTCGAGAATAATTTCACCTTCGGTCACGGGGTCGCCTTCTTTCTTGAGCCATTTTACGATTTGCCCTTCGCTCATGTCGATACCGGCTTTGGGCATAATAATTTCAAAAGCCATATTTTTTGGGTTGAATGATGTTAATGATCAGTATTTGTTTTTGATTCCGAAATTTCGGAACGGATTTCCGTTTTAAATAAGCAGCGACAGCGGATTCTCCATCGAAGCTTTCAGATCGGCCATAAACTTGGCACCTGTCAGCCCGTCGATAATGCGATGATCGCAGGTGAGGCTCATTTTCATAATCGGGCGGATTTTCGGTTCGCCATTGTATGCTACCAGTGTGTCTTTTGTAGCAGCCACACTCAAAATGGCCGCATTGGGCATATTGATGATCGCCGTAAAATTATCCACGCCATACATGCCCAGATTGCTGATCGTAAAGGTGCTTCCCGATTGTTCATCGGGTAGCAGTTTTTTCGAAAAAGTGCGTTCGGTAAGGTCTTTGATAGCTACTACAAATTCGCTCAGCGACATTTTGTCTGCATTCTTTACCACCGGAACCAGCAATCCCTCGTCCATACCCACCGCTATTCCCAAATTCACGTAGTTGTGAAAGGTAATTTCGGTTGCTTCTTTGTTGAGGCTGGCATTGATGAATTTGTGCTTCAACAATGTTCTCACCACCGACATCGAAATCAAATCGGTAACGGTCAGTTTCTTCCCCGTTTTCTCCCTGATCGGATCGAGCAGTTTCGCACGCAAGGCAAGCATTTCGGTCATATCCACTTCCCATGTCTGCGTAAACGTGGGCGCCGAATAAAAGCTCTCGGTCATGCGTTTGGATATGATTTTGCGCATCTGGCTCAATGCAACTATTTCGGTTTCGCCTGCCGGTTGCGATTGTGTCGCCGCAGAAGTAGAAGGCGTTACTGCTTGTTGAGTCGTGTTTTGCATTTTCGCTGTTGCCTGCGATGGAGCTTTCGGTGTCGAAAGTTCTGCAAAATAATCGCTGGTCAATCGTGCTTTGAGTTCGGGATCGGAAATGAGCTTTATCACATCATCTTTCATGATTTTGCCGTTGCGTCCGCTTCCTCTGATTCCTTTCAACGATATTTGATTGTCTTCGGCAATTCGCTTGGCCAAAGGCGAAATGTGGATTTTGTCCTCAAAGTTGAATCCTGCCACATCATCGCGATGAATGCGCCCTTTGTAGCCGGTTCCGATAACATTAGACAAATCGACGCCCAATCGCCTTGCTAAAGCTCTTGCCGCCGGAGTTGCCCGTAATTTCGTTTCTTCCATCGATATGTACAATTTCAATTATCGTTTGTTTACCAGTTTGAGAATATATTTCTTAATTCTTTCCACGCTCGGAACCATAGCCGTTTCCAACAGGTGATTGTATGGCGTAGGAATATCGTCGGCAGCCAGTCTCAGAATGGGACTGTCGAGATAATCGAAAGCATCGCTTTCGGCAATCATGGCTGCCACTTCGCCGATAAATCCGCCGGTTTTGTGGGCATCGTTCACCAAAAGCACGCGACCGGTTTTCTTCACCGATTCGAGAACGGTTTCCTTGTCGAGGGGAGCCAGCGTTCGCAAGTCCACCACCTCTACGTGCACTCCGTCCGATTCGGCCAGTTCGTCCGCGGCTTTCAGCACTCGTTCGAGCATTCTGCCGTAAGTTACCACCGTCACGTCGTTGCCTTCGCGCTTAATTTCGGCTTTGCCGAGCGGCAACACAAAATCGGGATCGAGCGGCACCTCGCCTTTCATGTTGTATTGTGCTTTATATTCGAGGAAAATAACCGGGTTATTGTCGCGGATGGCTGCTTTCAGAAGTCCTTTGACATCGGCAGGCGTCCCGGGAGCCACCACTTTGAGTCCGGGAATGTGCGTGAACCACGCTTCGAGCGATTGCGAGTGTTGTGCGGCCGAACCGACTCCCGATCCTGCAGCGCAGCGAAACACAACCGGTATCTGACCTTTTCCGCCGAACATATATCGCGTTTTGGCTGCCTGGTTGACGATGTTGTCCATCATGTAAACGATGAAATCCATAAATGTTACGTCCACAATAGGACGCATTCCCGTCATGGCAGCGCCGATGGCACATCCCGAAATGGCGTTTTCGGAAATTGGCGTATCGCGCACGCGTTCTTTCCCGAATTCTTCGAGCATTCCTACCGATGTTCCGAAATCTCCGCCGAATATTCCGACGTCTTCACCCATTAGAAATACGTTTTCGTCGCGACGCATTTCTTCGGACATGGCCATAATAACTGCGTCTCTGACAGACATTAATTTGGTTTCGTTTTCCATTTATGTTGTTGTGATTTTTTTTGATTTAGCTGTGATTGATAATAATTTGCATGAGTGGAAAATTGGCTCCGTTATGGTGCGAAGATATCTTCGAAAGCCGATTCAAGAGAAGGCTCCGGACTGCTGAAAGCAAACTGTACGGCTTCTTCAACGGCTTCTTTCGAAGCCTTGTCCAAATCGTCAAGTTCTTTTTGAGTTGCGATTTTGTTATCGATCAAATATTTCGAGAATTTGAGGATAGGATCTTTTTTCTTCCACGCATCAATTTCCTCTTTCGTCCGATATTTTCCCGGATCGGAAGTGGAGTGTCCGTACCACCGGTAGGTGAGGCTTTCTACCAGTACAGGACCGTTTCCTTCGCGAACATACGCTACCACGTCACGGAATCTGTCGTAAACGTCCATTACGTTGTTGCCATCTTCGATCAGATAGCCCGGAATCCCATACGAAGCAGCCCGACGATAATTGTAATCGATATTGATTACACTCTTGATCGGCGTACTTATTCCGTACATATTGTTGATGGAATAGAAAATGACCGGAAGTTTCCAGATGGAAGCAAGATTGAGCGTCTCGTGAAATGTGCCCTCGTTAACGGCGCCATCGCCAAAAAAACAAATTACTATTTTTCCGGTTTTTTTCATTTGTTGCGTTAGGGCTGCACCAATAGCCATTCCCATACCTCCTCCAACAATGCCGTTGGCACCAAGATTTCCCTTATCGAGATCGGCAATGTGCATCGATCCCCCTTTCCCTTTGCACGTGCCGGTGGCACGTCCTAAAATTTCGGCCATCATCTCGTTCAGGTCGATTCCCATCGCAATGGTTTGTCCATGCCCGCGGTGGTTGGAGGTAATCAGATCGCCTTCGCCGATAGCGGCAATAGCGCCAACGCTTGCCGCTTCTTCGCCTACCGAAAAATGCGTCATACCGGGAACTTTTCCTCTCTTCACAAGCTCGTTCACCTTGTTATCGAAATTTCGAATATCCAGCATCTGCCGATGCATGGTAAGCAATTCGTCTTTCGAAAGAGCTTGTTTAATTGTGTCTGTTGTCTTGGTGGATTCTTTGGATTTTGAAGCCATAATTTTTTGCTGTGATTTTATCAATTATTTCAAGTTCTATTTTCTTAGACTAAAGTAACGCTTGAGCGTACCATATTGTTTAACATACCGTTTTTTTATCGGCATTTTCATAAGCAGCTTGCTCATAAGTCACTTTATAAAATTTCTTACGGAATTTTATTTAGAACCGTTTTACATAATTTTTCAGACAGAAAAACAAATCAGATTATTTTTTGTTCGTAACAAAAATGTTTTTTTCTTCGACAAGCGTTCCATGCAAATACAAATGTGTAATTTTGATCCGATCAATACAAAGTGTTAGAATGACTAAAAAACCAACATCCGCAGTTGTTGTGGCTAACGGGCAATTCCCCACCCATCCGATTCCGTTATTGGCTCTACGCGAGGCAAAATATATCGTATGCTGTGACGGAGCTGCCAATGCATTCATTTCCAATATCGGAATTCCGGATGCGATAGTTGGCGACTGCGATTCCATTTCTCCGGAAAACAAAATCCGTTTCGAAGATCGGATATATCCCGATCCCGATCAATATACCAACGATTTGACAAAGGCCGTCAACTTTTGCATCAGTCGAGGAATAAAGGATATCACTATCGTTGGCGCCACAGGCAAACGCGAAGATCATACCTTGGGCAATATTTCGCTTTTAGCCGAATATCGGTTGAAAGTGAGGGTAACCATGATTACCGATTACGGCCGCTTTACCCCTATCCACGGCGAAACTACGTTCGAGAGCAAAGCGGGGCAACAAGTTTCGGTATTCTGTATCGATTCCAATCCAATAACTCTGACAGGGCTGAAATATCCACTCGAAAACGCACTACTCACCAATTGGTGGCAAGGCACACTCAACGAATCGCTTGGCCGACAATTTACCGTCAGTACGCAGGGAAGAGTGATTGTTTTTCAGGCATTTTAAAATAATTCGCGCAACACATCAAGCGATTTGAGGGGTGGAAAATCGAAAACATGCAACCGATAATATTCGAGCAGGTAATCGATAATCAAGTTGCGATTGGTTTTCGATAAGCGGAACAAATTCATGTTTCGAAAACTCATCTTTTTCAGCTTTTCGAGATATGCAGTCTCTTCCGGCGAAAGAAAATGTCGATGAAAAGGTTTCAAATCCACATATTCGGCATTCATCAAATCGAAGTAGCAATTTTGTCGATAGTGCTCCAAATTGGGCAGAATGCCCATGTAACGCGTCAATTGAAACAGAAAGGCAATGTGAAAATTGGCAAAACCGAAATCGGTGTTTTCAAGAACCTCGATCGAATGTTCGAGAAAAGCAAACAAAGGCCTGTTTTCTTGCGTTTCGCGCAATATTTTATCCAGAAATTCCGAAAGGAAGAAAACCACCGAGATTTTACCCAAATCGGAATTGAGTGCCGTCAACGGAAATGTTCGTTCCACATCTTTCAGCCGCTGAATTTCGCGCAACGGAAGGTGCTCCACATCCATTTCCAATATCGAAAACGGAAAGAACAGAGACGGCTTCACTTTCGCTTTCTTGCCGGCCTTTTGGGGCAGCAGATATGAAATTCGTCCGAAATCGAGCGTAAAAACATGAACCACCGAAAAAGCATCGCTATATGGCGAAATGCCCAACACCACACCACGTGTTTTATGCTGCATATCTTTTTCGAAAAATAATCTTCGGCAAATATACGACAAACGCCCCAATTTGCATTGGAGCGTTTATGAAGCGATTGTATATTTTTCGATTAATACATTTTCTTTTTGATGCGGGCAGCTTTCCCACGCAAGTTGCGGAGGTAATAAAGTTTGGTACGACGAACCTTACCTTCACTGTTGAGAACAATATTTTCGATGAAAGGAGAATTCATGGGAAAGATACGTTCAACGCCGATATTATCCGACATTTTGCGAACGGTAAATCGTTTGTTGTCGCCATGCCCCGAGATTCGGATCACAACACCGCGATATTGCTGAATACGTTCCTTGTTTCCTTCGACGATGCGATAAGCAACCGTCACCGTATCTCCACTTTTGAATTTTGGGAACTCCTTTTTAGTCCCGGCAAAAGACTCTTCTGCTATTTTTATTAAATCCATGTTTTGTAAAGCTTTATGTTAATAATTAACGAAAAAAGAACGCAATATAACGGCATTTCCCGACAGAGATTGCGCAAAGCGGATGCAAAGATAAGAATAAATCTTTAATCCACAACGAGAAATATCTTTTTATGTGCATTTTTTCGTTTTTATACCTTTCGATGACGGAAAAATACGTATTTTTGACACGCTCAAAGGTTATTCATCACACAGAAAATCGCCTTAATATAAAAAAGAGATAAACCATCAAAAAATGATATTCAAGAAGTTACTCTATCTATTCACGCTCGGATTGCTGCTCGTTTCGTGCAAACCGTCATATACCGTCACTCATATTCAAGATTCTGTCGTGAGAATCGATAGCACATTCGATGCTTACCCGCAACCCCAAATGCATGCGCTGGTACAAAAATACAAAACTCTGCTCGACAAAGAGATGAATCAGGTAATCGGAACTTCGGCTCAATTCATGGACTATGGCATTCCTGAAAGTCTGCTCACCAATTTCACCTCCGATGTCATGAAAGCCTATGGAGACGAACATTTGCCGGGAGGTGCAGATATCGCCGTGATGAACGTTCATGGACACAGAGCAACGATGCCAAAAGGGGAAATCACCATCGGGAATATTTATGAAATTTATTCGTTTGACAACACGATCGTCTTTCTTGATCTGAAAGGCACCGATTTGAACGATATTTTCAGAGCTTATGCAGGCATGGGCGGGGCGGGAATATCATCGAACGTAAAACTGGTCATCGAGAACAAAAAGGTGAAAAGTGTTTCTATTGACGGGAAACCCATCGACGATAACAAAATCTATCATATCGTTACGTTGGATTACCTGGCCGACGGCAATAACGGAATGACGGCTTTTAAAAATGCCGTGAAGACGACCAATACCGGCATTACGCTTCGCGACATTATGATTGATTACGTTCGCGAACAAACCCGTCAGGGAAAAGAAATAACGTCGCAACTCGACGGTAGAATTACTGTACTCAACTAATTTAAGGCGAAATGAAAACCTCATACAATCATCTTCTATTCATTATTTTCCTGTCCTTCAGTGTCGGAGTGTGGGGACAAACGAAGCTCGTGATATTACACACCAACGATACCCATAGTCGCATCGAGCCGGTGCCGGCAACCGACAATCGCAATGCCAATCTGGGCGGAGTAGAACGTCGTGCAGCCTATTTTGATTCGGTGCGGAAAGCCAACAAAGATGTCCTGATTCTCGATTCGGGCGATTTTCTGCAAGGGACTCCCTACTTCAATATGTTCAAAGGAGAAGTCGAGACCGAGGCGATGAACTTATTGAGATACGATGCGACCACGCTCGGGAATCACGAATTTGATTACGGATTAAACACCATCGCCGGCGTTGCACGCAGCGCAAAATTCCCCATCGTATGCTCCAATTACGATTTTGCCGGAACACCCGTCGAAGGTTTGACCAAGCCCTATATCATCCTGAAAAAGGGAGGAATCAGAATTGGCGTTATTGGAATTGGCATTCAACCCAAAGGATTGATCGCATCCGCCAATTACGAAGGAATGAAGTTTCTATCGCCCATCCCTACGGCAAACCAATATGCCGAGATGTTGAAAAAAGAAAAAAAATGCGATATTGTGATCTGCCTCTCCCATCTCGGATACACCGACGATATCGATTTGGCTGAAAATTCACACAACATCGACTTCATTTTGGGCGGACATAGCCACACCTTTATGAAGGAAGCTAAAACATTGAAAAACGCGGACGGAAAAGATATAGTGATATTTCAGAATGGCGACCGAGGAATGTATATCGGCCGTTTGGATGTGGAATTGGAGAAGACAAAAAAATGAAACGTTCTTTTTTATCAATATCAATCCTATTTACAACAATAATACTTTCTGCACAGATACCGACAAATTTTTACAACAAAGTCGATAAACAAAAAATGTCAACTTGGGTTGATTCCGTTTATCGCACCATGACTGTTGAAGAAAAAGTCGGACAGCTTTTTATGCCCATCGTCGAACTCAACGAACAGAGCAAAGCGCAAGTTTCAGCATACATAGAAAATCAAAAAATCGGAGGAATTCTTTTTGGTAAAGGGACACTTTCTACACAAAACGAAATTACACGATATGCACAACAAATTTCGAAAATTCCGCTATTTATTGCCCTCGACGGCGAGTGGGGTCTTTCAATGCGGTTGGCCGATGCTCCACAATTTCCCCGTAATGAGGTTTTGGGCGCAATCATCAATGATACGCTTCTTTATCGATATGGTGCCGAAATAGCCCGACAGTGTCAACAAATGGGCATTCACATCAATTTTGCACCAACGCTCGATGTCAACACCAATCCCAATAATCCGGTAATCGGAACACGTTCCTATGGCGCCAATCCACAAAATGTGGCACGCAAAGGCATCGCCTATTCGCGAGGATTGGAAGATAATGGTGTGATGGCTGTCGCCAAGCATTTTCCGGGACATGGCAATACTTCGGAAGATTCACACAAAACATTGCCAACCGTAAATCTTTCCGCCGATCAATTGAACGAGATCGAACTTTTTCCCTTCAGAAAATATATTGAAGCCGGCCATTCGGGTTTGATGATCGGACACCTCAACGTCCCCGCTCTCCAAACCAATGGCCAGGCCTCTTCCCTCTCGCCGAATATTGGCGAAAAATTGCTCAAGGAAAAAGAAGGTTTTACCGGACTTGTTTTTACGGACGGAATGGCAATGAAAGCCGTCGCAAAACAGCCGGATATGAGTGTGAAAGCCTTGTTGGCAGGAAATGACATCGTCTTGGGCACTCCAAAGCTGTCACAGGAATTCGAATCCGTGAAAAGCGCCGTTGATCAAGGAATCATTTCGCAATCGATGTTGGAAGAGAAGGTAAAAAAAATCCTTGCCTACAAATACATTCTCGGCGTATCCCGGAAAAAACCTGCCGATGTTTCGGATTTCATACTGAAACATCAAATCGGCACAGGCAATACCGAATGGCTTCAACGAAAACTATATGACAATGCCCTTACGCTATTAAAAAACGAAACCGATTTGGTGCCTTTGAAACACCTCGAAACAAAAATCATAGCCTCCGTTGCTATTGGAGAAGTGGTGCGAAACGATTTTCAAAAAATGCTTCGTAAGTATGACAACGTGAAGGATTTTCAGATATCAACACCGGATGATTTGGCAAAAATCGAACAACAGCTGTCCGATTATAATATCGTGATTTTTTCGATACACAATACCGGATTGAAAGATACGCCTCTATTGCAAAAACTCGTGGAACAAAAAAACGGGATTCTTGTATTTTTCACCTCTCCTTCGGAGACCGATTCGTACAAACTCTCGGTTTCGAAAGCCAAAGCTGTCCTGATAGCGCAAGATAACAGTGCCTTTGCACAAATGAGTGCAGCGCAGGGAATTTTTGGAGGAATTTCCATTTCCGGTAAACTACAGGTGCAGACGACGGGGTTCGAGCTTAATCACGGAATACGGACGAATAAAATCCGGCTCGCATATAACGTTCCGGAAGAAGTTGGAATTGCTTCCGCCAATTTGAAAAATATTGAAACCATTGCTTACGAAGGCATTCGCAACAAAGCCTATCCGGGTTGCGTAGTTTTGGTTGCCAAAGATGGGGTTGTTATCTACGAAAAAGCATTCGGTAATTTTGAATACGGACTTGGATCTCGAGTTACCGACGAAACGGTGTACGACTTAGCCTCTGTCACAAAAGCATCGGCAACCTTACCTGCCGTCATGAAACTTTTCGACGAAAAAAAATTGAAACTGCAAGATCCGATCAGCAAATTTGTTCCCGAAACGAAACATAGCAACAAAGCCGGCATTTCTGTTCAGGAACTTCTTTTTCACGAATCGGGCATCACCCCTTTCATCCCATATTACGAGTCCGCTATCGACAAACGCAGCTATTCCGGTCCGCTTTTTGGACCTAAATCGGAAACCTACAACGCCTATTACGCGGGAGCTTGGGGACGAACCGACTATAAATTTCGTTCAGACCTGATAGCCTCACAACCTTCGAACAACTTCAACTTGTCCGTTGCAAAAGATCTCTATACCGGCAAAAAAATGCACGATGTGCTGCTTAAGGACATCATCGATACGCCGTTGAAAAATCGAGAAAGATATGCTTACAGTTGTCTGAACTTTATGCTTCTGAAAGAAGCCGTCGAACATATTTCGGGACAAGATTTAAATACCTATGTACAAGAAAATTTTTACAGAAAATTGGGGGCATATACTACTACATTCCAACCCCTCACATATCTATCGTTCAACGATATTCCTCCCACCGAAAACGACCCTTTTTTCAGAAAACAACTTGTCAGAGGATATGTTCACGACGAAGGAGCAGCGCTTTTTGGAGGAATTTCGGGCAATGCCGGTTTATTTTCGACGGCTAACGACTTGGCTAAACTCTATCAGATGTGGCTCAACAAGGGAAAATATGGCGATGAACGTTTTTTGAGCGAGGAAACCGTTAACCTGTTCACTACCAAAAAAAGTATGGTCAGCAGGCGCGGATTGGGATTTGACAAACCCGACCCTAAAAATCCCAGACTTAGTCCCACAGGAACTTTGACGCCCGAATCGGTTTATGGACATACCGGATTTACGGGTACTTGCTTCTGGATCGATCCCGAAAACAATCTCATTTATATATTTTTGTCGAACAGAGTATATCCGTCGCGAACACCAAACAAGCTTTCGACGTTAAATATTCGCGAACGAATTCAGGACGAAATCTATAAAGCTATCGATACAAAAAAAGACACGATCCACTAAAAGAACATTATTCCATGCAAGAAATCATCAAAAGCAGTCACATAGCCGACGATCTCGAAAAGGTGATCAAAAGTATTCATCACGACAAGTTATTTGTCTTGACAGACGAGCATACCGCTCAATTGTGTTTCCCTGTCATCGAATCGTTGGAATCGGTGAAAAATGCGGCACAAGTAGTCATTCCGGCAGACGATACCAACAAAACCATCGAAAACCTGCAACGCGTGTGGCAGTTCCTCACCGAAAACGGAGCCAGTCGCCATTCGCTTTTAATCAATCTGGGCGGAGGAATGGTTACCGACTTGGGTGGATTTGCGGCAGCCACGTTTAAACGCGGAATTAAATACATCAATATACCCACCACTATTCTCGGAGCGGTGGATGCGGCCGTAGGCGGAAAAACCGGCATCAATTTTATGGGATTGAAAAACGAAATCGGCGCTTTTTATCCGTCGGAATATGTAATTATTGCTTCCACATTTTTCACGACGCTTCAGCCTAAAGACATCCTTTCGGGATATGCCGAAATGATTAAGCATGCACTCATTCACTCCCAACTCGATTGGGAAAAACTGCTTGCTTTTCCGCTGACAGACATTCATTGGGAAGAAATGCTCGAATTGGTTTTCCGATCCGTTTCTATCAAGGAACGCATCGTCGAGAAAGACCCTTTCGAGCAAAATATACGCAAAGCACTGAATCTGGGACACACCGTCGGCCATGCATTCGAAAGTTTCGCTCTCGAAAAAATGCAGCCTGTCCCTCATGGATATGCCGTGGCTTGGGGATTGATTGCAGAGCTGTATCTTTCGCACAGCCTGTGTGAATTTCCGAAAGAAAAATTGCAAAAAACAGCACGTTTCATCCATCAACATTATGGCGCTTTCAACATTACGTGCGACGATTATGAAGAATTGTATCGTATGATGACTCACGACAAAAAGAATGAAGGAGGAGCCATTAACTTTACGCTGCTGTCAGAAATTGGAAATGTGAAAATTGACCAGCATGCCGACAAAAAACTCATTTTCGAATCACTCGATTTCTTTAGGGATGCTGTGGGCATTTAAGGAAAATAAAAACAAGACAGGCAAAATAAGGGAGCTCCCTGCCTCATGAGTTTTTCAAGCTTTTGTTGATAGCTCCGATGTAATTGAGCAACTCGTCCCTGCCCTGCCCTTTTTCGGAAGAAGTAATAAAAATCGGAGGCAGTTCCTCCCAGGTCTCGAGCAATTTTTCCCGATAAGCTTCTATATTCATTTGCAGTCGGCCTGTCCCCAACTTATCGGCTTTGGTGAATACGATGGCAAACGGAATAGCGTTTTCGCCCAACCATTCCATAAACTCCAAATCGATTTTCTGCGGTTCGAGCCGGCTATCCACCAAAACAAACAGGTTTGTCATTTGCTCACGCTCCAATATATAATCTTCGATGATTGCGCGCAAACGCTCACGATTTTCCTTTCCCCTGCGGGCATAACCATAGCCGGGCAAATCTACTAAATACCATTCGTCGTTAATCACAAAATGATTGATCAACATCGTCTTACCCGGAGTAGATGAAGTCATTGCCAAGCCTTTTCGGTTGGCAAGCATGTTGATAAGCGATGATTTCCCGACGTTGGAACGTCCGATGAAAGCATACTCCGGTTTGCCGTCCTGCGGACATTTTCGATAATCGGTATTACTAATCACAAATTCTGCCGTTTTAATAATCATAACGAATGTATTTTTTCTGAATTTATTTTCTCTCGATAAACATTATTGGCGAACCATCTGATCGCTACGTCGAACAGAAAGCAACCACAATCCCAATCCGGTCAACAGTCCGTTCATTAAAAGCAATTCATATCCAACAGTATATCCTGCAAATTTTTTCATTGCCACTTCGAATACAAAGCACAAAATCGGAGACAATACCGCTACATAAGGAACGTACTTGTCCACCGGTTTTAATCGCGTGTAAAGGCCAAAGACATAAAGTCCGAGCAATGGCCCATAAGTATAGGACGCAAGTTTATAAATTGCCGTAATAATGCTGTCCGAACCAATAGCATGGATTATAAGAATAATAATCACAAATACAGTACTAATTCCTACATGAACAAGCCGACGTGTATGGATATTTTGCTTCTCGAGATCGGAATTATTATTTGCCGTTTTCATTTCGAGAATATCCACACAAAACGATGTCGTGAGCGCCGTCAATGCAGAATCGGCACTCGAAAAAGCCGCTGCAACAATGCCGACAACAAATACGCCCAACACAACTTGTCCCAGGTGTTGACTGGCTATCATCGGCAAAATATTGTCAGAAACGGCAGGGAGCTCAATTCCCTTTTGCTGCGCAAAAATCAATAGTAAAACACCCAGACACAGAAACAAAAAGTTGATAGGAGCAAAAGCGAGCCCATACGAAACCACATTTTTCTGTGCATCTTTCAGGTTGCGAATCGTAAGATTTTTCTGCATCTGATCCTGATCAAGTCCCGTCATCACGATAGTGATAAACATGCCGCTGAAAAACTGCTTGAAAAAATTCTGAGTGCTTGCCCAATCGTCAAAAACAAACATGCGCGAATGCGGATTATTTTTGATTGCAACGGCCATTTCTCCGATGTTCATATTTATCTCTTTTGAGACGTAAAAAATAATCAATACTAATGCCACAATGAATAGCAATGTTTGTAGCCAATCTGTCCATATTATGGTTTTTATTCCGCTTTTATTGCTATAAAGCCAAATCACCAGAATAATGCCGACAACAGTGATCACAAAAGGAATTCCCCATTGATCGAAAACAAGCGATTGAAGAATGAATGCGACCAGATAGAGACGTGCTGCTGCTCCAACAATTTTAGAAACAAGAAAAAACCAAGCTCCTGTTTTATACGATTTTTCGCCATAACGCTGACCAAGATATCCATAAATCGTTGTCAAATTGAGGCGATAATATAATGGCAAAAGCACGTAGGCAATGACTAAATAGCCGAAGAAAAATCCGAAAACCATTTGCATATAGGTCATGTCGAGATTTCGAACCATTCCGGGAACAGAAACAAAAGTAACACCCGAAATAGAAGTTCCGATCATGGCCACTGCCACCACATACCATTTCGACGATTTGTTGGCTCGAAAAAAAGTATCGTTATCAGAACCTCTGCGACTTGTGAGGTGAGAAATAAGCATCAACAGCCCCAAATAGACGACAATAACAACCAGAATAAAAGCGCCCTGCATTCTTCTTTCGACTTTAAAGATTCATGAAATAATCAGTCAACTCCGGAAAAGAATCAAATTTTAAAATATATCTGTCAGTTGTTCCAAACCCATACGTAACGAAAACAAAGGGTACCCCTGCTTTTGCAGCCTCACGACTGTCCGAATCGGTATCGCCGATATAAACAGGTGATTGCAGTCCATTCCGTTGGATGAGCAACTGCATGTTCACACTTTTGGGTTGAAAGTTCTGGCCATGTTCGGCATAATCCAAAAAAAGCGATCGCGTGTTGGTGTAATTCATAAAATTCACCAGTCCACCTTCTTCGCAATTACTTACCAAATAAAGTTTGTATTTCTTCGAAAGTTTTTCCAATCCTTCCAGCACTCCGGGAAAAACGCGGGGAGTCATACTTCCCTGCATCGATAAATAGGCATCGATCACCGCCTTGAACAATTCGTTTTGCTCCTCTTCGCTCGCATTAGGCAAAATCGTATTCAACATATATCGAGCTTCTTTGCCCATGAGGGCGCGAATATCGGCACGCGTAACTTTTTTGTCATGACCGGTCTTCTCAAGTCCTATATTCCAGCACTTCACATAGGTATCCACGTTATCCCAAAGCGTTCCATCCATATCAAAAATCAATCCGTCGGGTCTTTTCATCTCAAAATCAATTTTAAATAGAATGCAAAAGTAAGTAACCACGACAGAAAGGGCAACTAAAAGAACGTTAAAAACAAAATGCTGCTCTATTTTATGCTAAATTTGCAATAAAGATGTGCGTTATGAAAAAGTCGCCTATTTATGTGATCATTAATCCGGTTTCGGGTAGCGAATCAAAACAGAATATTCCTGAAATGATAGCAGGCGCTTTCGACCAGCGAAAGTTCGATGTGATAATTCGCATCACCGGCTATCCCGAACATGCCACCGAAATAGCACGGGAAGCCATAAACAACAATGTCAGCACTGTGATCACGGTCGGAGGCGACGGCACTGTGAATGAAGTTGCTCGTGTTCTGGTTGATACCGACACCACGCTGGGCATCATTCCTTCGGGATCGGGAAACGGATTAGCGCGAGAGCTCGGCATTCCTATGGATACACCAAAAGCTATCGAAATCATACGCGACAATCATACACGTATAATTGATTATGGCGTTGCCAATAACCACATCTTCTTCACTACTTGCGGAGTAGGATTCGACGCTTTTGTAAGCGAAAAATTTGCCGACGAAAAAAAGCGAGGTCCTCTCGGCTATGTTCGTAATGTCCTGGAAAGTGTGATTGATTTCAAATCGGAAGATTATGAGATAATCTACGATGAAGGTTCGATAAAAGAACGTGCTTTTATCGTCACTTGTGGCAATGCATCACAATATGGCAACGATGCTTTCATTGCACCGGGAGCCAATTTAGAAGATGGCAAAATGAACGTGTCGATACTCAAGCCACTGAACGCGCTCGAAATACCTCAAACCACACTACAGCTTTTCACCAAAAATATCGACAAGAACAGCAAGATGATTACGTTGCTCACGAGTAATCTCGTCATCAAACGATCACATCCCGGCATTATGCACGTCGATGGTGAACCTGTAAGTACAGATCGTGAAATTCACGTTAAAATCGTGCCAAAAGGATTAAAGGTTTTAGCGCCGTCGAAAATGGACATAAAAAAGAAAGAAAACGAAAACATTTTTACAGCACTCACTCGTTGGCTTGCTGATGAAAGTTCAATTTTCTAAATCGAAATAATCGATCCACAATAAAACTTATTTATATGAAAAACTTTATCTTTCAAAATCCGACCAAACTAGTATTCGGAAAAGGACAAATCGCTAAATTACCAGAATTGATTCCGGACAATGTCCGATTGATGATCACTTTCGGAGGAGGGAGCGTCAAACGAAATGGTGTGTACGACCAAGTGAAAGAAGCACTGAAAGGTCGGGAATACATCGAATTTTGGGGAATTGAGCCCAATCCTCATGTAGAAACACTGCGCAAAGCTATTGACGAAGGCAAACGAAATCAAATCGATTTTTTGCTTGCCGTTGGAGGCGGCTCGGTACTTGATGGAACCAAACTTATCGCTGCGGGTATAGCGGACGAAAGAGATGCTTGGAATATTGTACTTTCGGGCTATGCCGATAAGCAAATTCGGTTTGCTTCGATTATGACTGTGCCTGCTACCGGATCGGAAATGAATCAGGGTGGCGTAATTTCGCGTGCCGAAACAAACGAGAAATATGGATTTGGGGGCAAAAATTATCCCGAATTTTCCATTCTCGATCCCGAAGTTACTTACTCGTTGTCCGACTATCAAATCGCATGCGGACTCTCGGACATATACACGCACGTCATGGAGCAATATATGACTACTCCCGGACAGTCACGTATTATGGATCGCTGGGCCGAAGGATTGCTATTGACCGTTATCGAAATTGCTCCACAAATCAAAAACGATCACACTAATTACGATCTGATGGCCGATTACATGCTTTCCGCCACACTCGCATTGAACGATTTCATCCGCATGGGGGTCACCGAAGACTGGACGACTCACCAAATCGGGCACGAACTCACGGCTCTACACGGAATCACTCATGGACATTCGCTTGCTATTGTTATGCCTGGTACGCTTCGCGTGCTCAAAGAGCAGAAAAAAGCCAAACTGCTGCAATATGGCGAACGGGTTTTCGGGATTACGCAAGGTTCAGAAAACGAGCGCGCCGACAAGGCAATCGAAAAAACCGAAGATTTTTATCGTTCGTTAGGTCTTTCAACCCGTTTATCCGAAGTGAACATTGGCGATGATACCATCAAAATCATCGAAGAACGCTTCAGCAAAAGAGGTTATCTTTTGGGCGAAAATCATAATGTGGATTCGAAAATTATTCGCCAAATTTTGGAAAGTTGCAAGTGAAAGTTCGGAAACGATTCCTCTTTTAACATCTCACACATAAACCATTTGTTTTATGCAATGTTATAAGTAATATCGAAAAAAAATTTTCAATATGAAACCTGGAACTTTTTTTCTTATCTTTTTCATCCTATTGTCAGTTTCCATATCTTGTCAGGCCCAAGAAAAGGATAAAACCACGAATGGACAAATTGGTACACTTCCACCGGTAGAAACTCAACCGGCAAATACCAATTATGCTCCGGCATTTGAAGGACAAACGCGCATCGGAGGCATAAAAACCACTACACCTTACGAAGTGAAAATAATTGCCGAAGGGCTATCGAACCCTTGGTCGGTAACTCCCCTCCCCGATGGCCGATTGGCCATTACCGAAAAAGCCGGGACCATGCGCATCGCCACAATCGACGGGAAGGTTGGCGGAAAAATCACCGGCTTTCCTGAAGTAGATGACAGAAGTCAGGGTGGCTTGCTCGATGTGGCTCCCGCTCCCGATTTCGAAAGCAGTCGAATGTTGTATTTTACCTTTGCCGAAAAAAAGCCTCAAGGTTCGCTTACAGCAGTTGGAAAAGGAAAACTTTCGACCGATGAAACCAAAATCGAAAACTTTCAGGTAATCTTCCGAGCTGTTCCCTATTTTGATAACAGCATGCACTTTGGTAGCCGCATAGTTTTCGATAAAAACGGCAATATTTTCGTCTCTACCGGCGAACGCTCGGACCTGGCTACACGCCCTAAGGCACAACTTCTCGATAACGGATACGGAAAGGTAGTCCATATTACACCCGAAGGAAAACCGGTACCGGACAATCCTTTTATAGGCGTAACAGGTGTTATGCCCGAAATCTACTCTTATGGACACCGAAACGCTCAGGGACTGGCCATTCATCCCGAAACGAATGAGTTATGGCTCAGCGAGATGGGACCCCGCGGAGGCGATGAGCTAAATCTAATTGAAGCGGGAAAAAATTACGGGTGGGCTGTCATAACTTACGGTCTCGAATACAGCGGCAAACCGGTGGGCGAAGGCATCACCCAAAAAGAAGGAATGGAGCAGCCAATCTATTATTGGGATCCGGTGCTTTCTCCAAGTGGAATGACGTTTTACAGTTCCGATATCATCCCCGAATGGCAAAACAATTTGTTTATCGGGGGATTGAGCAGCAAGCATATCGCCAGACTTGTCATACGCGACCACAAAGTGGTGGGAGAAGAACGGTTGCTTGCCAATGAAAATCAACGCTTTCGCGATGTGGCGGAAGGGAAGGATGGTGCTCTTTATGCAGTAACAGACGAAGGAAGATTATATCGTATTTCAAAGAAATAAAAATAATTAAGAAACAATCAAAACCAATGAACAAGCGAGAATTTATCAAACGGAGCGTTGCGGGAGCAGTAGCTTTGGGAATAACAGGAAAAACATCCGTTACCCTCGCTGAAAATCAGAAAATTCCTGAAGTAAAAAAACGCAAGCTTGGCAAAACCGGATACGAAGTATTTCCGGTAATTTATGGCGGTATCACTTCGATGCGAGACGGACAAGACGCATCGAACAATTATGTAGCGTGGGCAATCGATCACGGCATCAATTATTTTGACGTCGCTCCCTCTTATGGCGATGCGCAAGAAAAACTCGGAATTTCGCTGCAACCCTACCGGAAAGACAAATATTTGGCCTGCAAAACAACACAGCGCAAACGGGTGGACGCAGAAAAGGAATTTGAACAATCGCTGAAAATGCTTCACACCGATTATTTCGACGTCTATCAACTTCACAGTTTGACTACACCCGACGACGTAGATCAAGCTTTCGGTCCCGGAGGAGTTATGGAAATGATCGAAAAAGAAAAACAACGCGGACGTATTCGCAAAGTCGGGTTTTCGGCACATTCGCAAACACAGGCCATTCGCGCCATTTCGATGTACGATTTCGACACGATGATGTTCCCTACCAATTGGCAAATGATCATGCGTGACGGATGGAGTACCGAAGCAATAAAGACCGCAAAAAAACACGATATGGGCGTTATCGCCATCAAAGGCCTCATTCATCGCAGTTGGATCAACCAAGAGGAGCGGAAAGCATACCCTAAATCCTGGTGTAAACCCATTGATGTGTCAGATGTTCCTTTCGGAGTTGCTGCCCTGAAGTATACTTTCAAAAGTGGTGCAGACGTAATAATTCCGCCGGGCGACTTTCGCGATTTCGCATTCTGTGTCGATCATATCGACGAAATTCTAGGATCTCCTCTTTCAAATAGCGAACAGGCACTGCTCGATCGCGAGTTTCTCGCCGTAAAAGATCACCCTTTCTTCGAACCAAGAACATGAGAAGGGAGAACGTTGTAAACAATTAATCGAACAACCGCCATTTTGTACTTTACGAGTACGGAAGGATTGCGATCCTTCGGGGAGTATATCCAACTCACTGCGGAGTGTCACTCTGTCGGTCAATAGCGGTCACGAGTAATTCAAAACTTCTTCCGCAATGTGCAACTAAATGTTTCCATTGATAATTGCAACGAAAATTTCACCCGACAAAACTAAAAAAGTTGTTTCAAACTGGTTTTTGAAACAACTTTTTTTAGTTGATAATACAGCTCTCTTTTTCAAACTAAGCTGCTACTGCACTACCGATAAGAAAAGCTCCGGCCAACGAAACAATGGCATAAAGTTCAGGGAATACAGCCAAAATAAGCGTGTTGCCGAAAGCATCATGTCCTTGTCCGATAGAAGCCACACCATTGGCACATACCTGTCCTTGTCGAATGGCCGATAAAAGACCGACAAAACCCAATGCCAATCCTGCTGCCAATGTAGCCATCGACTGAAAGAATGTAATATCGGGTTTCAGAATATTAAAAATATTCTGAAACATAAAATATCCGGCAAATCCATATAATCCCTGTGTACCGGGAAGAGCTGTTAACACCAAAAAATTGCCAAATTTTCCGTCCACTTTTTTTGCAGCTCCAATAGCAGCATTTCCTACAATAGTAACTCCATAGGCGCTTCCGATACCCGAAAGAGCAATCATAATCGCAACGCCAATATAGGCAATGAATAAATTTGTTTCCATAAATTTGTTTATAAATTATTGAATTGTTGATTAATGTATTTCTTTTTAAGCTTCTTTTCTGAATGGGCTATATTTCTTTCCTCCACCTTCGAATTCCGCGTTCTTGTAAAATTCCACAAAAGTAAGACGCACGGGATGAACTATAGCTCCAAGCACATTCATAAAAATATTAATGGCGTGACCGATCAAGAAAATCAAAATTGTTACAAGGGGTCCAATGACAGCATTCTTGGGGCTCATTCCTGTTGCAAGACTATTAAATACACTGGCTAATATGCCACCCGACAATCCCAATGCAAATAATCGTACATACGACAAAATATCGCCCAACAAACCCGTAGCCATGTTATAAGAATCCCATAAACCAAGTCCAAAATTCATAAAAAGATTTTTCCCCGGAGAATTGAAAAAGAAAATTAAAACAGCCGCAAGAATCAAAAAGATCAAATGTAACGTCCCAAACATCGGCATAAAGTCTTTTAACAGAGCTGAAACAATAAAACTAACAAGTAAAATAACCCAGCCAATAGTTGACAAAGCATAAACAAAACCCAGATGCTTGATACGGTTAGCCACTTTCATGCACATTCCAAACAATATTTGAATAACACCCAACACGAGTGAAAGCATAAACATTTGATTATTATCGAAAAATACTAGATCTTTCAATTGCTGCACAAATGGAATTTTCAAATCATAAATACTAAAACCAAAAAATCCACCGGTAAGCAACCCCGCAACCATTGTGGAAGCTCCCAGCACTTGGGTTAGCGACAAAACTACTTTCAATGACGAGCCTAATTTTTTTTTCTGCAATATCTTTACAACTGTAGCTGCCAAAAAAAGAAATAATCCGTAGCCTATATCCCCTAGCGATAGGCCGAAAAAAACCATATAAAACGGAGCAAAATAAGGTGTAAGATCTATCTCGTTGTATTTGGGTAACATATACAATTCGGCAATCGGTTCAAAAAGTCGAGCAAACCTATTATTCTTGAACTTGATTGGTACATCATCATCCGGCATGGGATCAGAAATTTCGAAATAAGCATTTTTCGATTCGAGATATTGTGAAATCTCGTTCATATTGTCCTCGGGAGCCCATCCCTGCAAAAGCATCAATTTATCGTCAGCAAGCTTATTGCCACTACTTTTCACACGAGCAAAAGTAATTTCCGATTCGACTTGTTTGATGGCTACATCTATTGAGGGAATATCTGCCGATAACATCGCCATCTGCTGGTCGAGCTGCTGCATTTCATCTTTTAATGACTCAATGATTCCATTGATCGTACTCAGCGAAACTTCGGGTATTTTCACTTCCTCTATTATATTGAGCTCATCAATGGGAACATCACTCTTTGTAACGGTAATAAAATATGTTTTGGAAGCTTCCTGCTTTATAACAATTGCATCGAATTTCGACTCCCATTCAGGATTATATTGAGCACTCGGAACAACAAAAAAATGAATCTTATAGCCGCTATCGGCAATTTTTTTCAACATCTGAGGATCAAAATTGCCCCAAGGTGCTATCGCATCGCGTTCTTTTGTGGCAACTTGCAATTGCTGTTGAAGCAAAGCTTTTTTCTGTTGGATACCATCGACTTCATCAATCAATTGAAAACCCCTTTCGATGTCGGCAGGATGAAGCGTTTGATCGTTTTTTTTATCGCGTGCTTTATTTAATACTTTTTTTGTTTCCTGCAATTGTTTAAGTTTTGCTACAAGCGATAAAGAAGTCTCGTCGTCGGAAACCACTTTATCGTTCGTGGCAACATGAATCAATCCCAGATCACGCAGATCGGTGAGAAACACTTCATAATCTTTGTAAAATACCAAAAAGGTAAATTTTTTCATTTTCGCTACCATAGGCTGTTCCCTTCCTGTTTACGTTGTTCCTGATGGGCACGCATGATTTTCTGAGACGATTTGGAAAGATTTTCTTCATCTTCGAGATAACGTTTTATCTTCAGAATGGCGTCTTGATAACCCGGAATCTGAACTTTTTCGAACAAGTTGACTTTTTGGGTAGTTTTTTTGCGCGCAAACTCCAATCTCGTTAATCTCAATTCGTAAAAATCACGCTTGATACTTATTTCTGCCAATGTTTCGAGAGTTTGAATTCCGTCCAAAAACCATTTAGGTTGATTGAATAAACTGAAAGGTTTTACCTCAAAATCCACTTTGTCGAGTGAAGGAACAGGAACACCGGCTATTTTTTGTCTCGAGAGATGAACATCTTTAATACTGACAAGCGAAGCATCGAATTCTGTCCACAAGCCCACCATTTTACCATAGGAACGGATTTTTTCTTCGAGTTCCTTCTCAAAAAGCTTCATTTCGTTTTTAGCCTTTTTCACTTCCATACGCAAAGCGGTTTCCTTGCTTTGCAGCGTAGGCAATGCCCGAACCCTTACATTTAGCTGTTTTTCGAGTTGTTGGCGCGACGTTTTATTATATTGAAATTTGATTGCCATCTGATAAAAGAGTGAAAACTTCGGAAAATAACACACAATTAATTCGTCCAGTATTTTTCGACCAATTCTTGTTTCATATTGACTTCTGCGGGCTTGAAATGCCTGGAAAGCAAACTCCACGTTTTGTCCAACATTTCGATCGTGTTTAAATTAACGTCGATCGAAAGAATATATTCGGAATAATCGAGAGCAAAAGCCAGCGCACGCTCATCGTAATCGGTAAGATCGAAACCGTTTTCGAGTTTCGTTTTGGCATTGGCGGCGTCGGCATAAAGTCTGACAGCAGCATTCATTATCTGAGGATGATCTTCACGTGTTTTCACGCCTTGAACCAATTGTTTCAGGCGCGAAAGCGAACGGAAAGGATCGACGATGACCTTGCCCACATCACTATCCCGACGCAAAAACAATTGGCCTTCGGTGATATATCCCGTATTGTCGGGAACAGCATGAGTGATATCGCCTCCCGAAAGAGTAGTTACAGCCAGTATAGTGATGGATCCACCCGTCGGAAACTGAGCGGCTTTTTCGTAAATTTTAGCCAAATCGGAATAAAGCGAACCCGGCATCGAGTCTTTCGACGGAATCTGATCCATACGATTTGATACGATTGCCAGTGCATCGGCATACGAAGTCATATCGGACAACAAAACGAGCACTTTTTCATTTTTGTCGACAGCAAAATATTCGGCAGCAGTTAACGCCATGTCCGGAACGAGTAACCGTTCTACGGCCGGATCTTCGGTAGTATTCATAAAACAAATGATTCGGTCTAAAGCGCCGGCATTGCTAAACACATTTTTAAAGTACAGGTAATCGTCATAGGTCATCCCCATGCCTCCCAAAATTATTTTATCGGTTTCGGCACGCAAGGCCACCGTTGCCATAACCTGGTTGAATGGTTGATCGGGATCGGCAAAGAAAGGAATCTTTTGTCCTGAAACAAGCGTGTTGTTGAGGTCGATGCCTGCTATACCGGTTGCGATCAGCTCCGACGGTTGTCGTCTGCGCACGGGGTTTACAGAGGGGCCGCCGATGGGCCGTTCTTCGCCTTCGGGCACAGGGCCACCGTCGATAGGATTGCCATAGGCGTCGAAGAATCTGCCAGCCAACTGGTCTCCAACTTTCAAAGATGGGGCCTTGCCAAAAAAAACCACTTCGGCATTTGAAGGTATCCCTTCCGTTCCCTCAAAAATTTGAAGCGTAACCTCGTCTCCTATAATCTTCACAACCTGTGCAAGGCGACCCTCGACGGTTGCCAATTCGTCATACCCCACATCGGTAGCTTTCACCGAACAAGTAGCTTTTGTAATCTGGGTAATCTTCGTATATATTTTTTGAAATGCCTTTGCCATGATTTCAAATTTTCTTTTGAGAAACTAATGTTTTTAATTGTTCACAATATTGATTGTATTTATCGGACTCGAATTCGGCGTAATTCATCTGTTTACCTACGTAGATCAATTCCTTAAAAAAATCGGCCACTTGATTGAAATTATCGAATTCGAAATCGGTACGACAAATGTCCACGACAATATCCAATATTTCTTTTTGACGTCCAATTGGTGTAACGGAGTCTATCAAATCAAATGCATCCTGTTGCAACACGATAAAATCTATCAATTCCGATTTCCAGAATGTGATGTGATATTCCACCGGCACACCATCGTCTCCTAAAATGTTGATTTGTTCGGCGATTTCTTTTCCACGTAGCAAACGAGTTCTGATTTCGTTAACTTTCAGCGTCCAATCGCTCGAAATATGTTCAGAAATGAATTCTTCGAATTCGGGATATTCGATGTATTTTGAATAAGATTCGATAGGATTGATGGCCGGATAACGTTTTTTATCGGCTCTATCTTGTTCGAGGGCATAAAAACATCGTGCCACTTTCTTCGTATTTTCGGTTACCGGTTCTTTCAGATTTCCTCCGGCAGGCGAAACAGTCCCGATAAAAGTAATTGAACCTTCGTGTCCGTTATTTAAAACCACGTGTCCGGCACGACCGTAAAAATTGGAAATGATAGCCGACAAATCCATCGGGAATGCGTCGGGACCGGGGAGCTCTTCCAAGCGGTTGCTCATCTCTCGCAGAGCTTGAGCCCAACGTGATGTGGAGTCCGCCATAAGCAAAACTTTCAATCCCATCGAACGATAATATTCGCCGATAGTCATCGCCGTATAAACCGATGCTTCACGAGCGGATACCGGCATATTTGACGTGTTGGCAACAATGATCGTTCGTTCCATCAATTTTCGGCCGGTATGAGGATCAATTAGTTCGGGAAACTCGGTAAAGATTTCAACTACTTCGTTGGCACGTTCACCGCAAGCAGCGATGATAACGATATCTGCCTCGGCCTGTTTGGATATGGCATGCTGAAGCACTGTCTTTCCCGTGCCGAATGCACCAGGGATAAAACCTGTACCTCCTTCAACGATAGGGTTTAGCGTATCGATTGAGCGCACTCCCGTTTCGAGTAACTTGTAAGGTCTGTGTTTTTCCCTATAGGTTGTGATGGGAATTTTAACCGGCCAACGCTGTATCATGTTGATTTCGGATTCATTTCCTTCATCATCAACAACTACGGCTATAGTGTTATAAATATTGTATTCCCCTGCTTCCGCGATACTTTTCAGCGTGTATTGTCGGTTCATGGTGAAAGGCACCATGATTTTGTGTGGTTGAAAATTTTCGTCAACTTCACCCAACCATGACCCGGCGGTTACCACGTCGCCCACCTTTGCAATAGGTTTAAAATCCCAAAGTTTTTCTTCGTCGAGAGGAAAGGTATATTCGCCACGTCTGAGAAAAATGCCTTCCATCTTGTCGAGATCATTTTCCAGACCATCCAGATTCTTCTCCAAAAGTCCGGGACCAAGAACCACTTCGAGCATATGTCCCTGAAATTCCACTGCCGAACCGACAGTGAGTCCGCGTGTACTTTCGAATACCTGCAGATATGCATTTTTACCTATAACTTTAATCACTTCCGACATCAAGCGGGTGCCATCAAGGTCGATATAAGCGATTTCGTTTTGGGAAACAGGCCCCTCCACCTCTACGATCACCAGATTGGAAATGATCCCTTTTACTGTTCCTTTTGTCAACATATATAATTATTCTTGTTTGGAATCGTATTTTATTTAATTGTCTTCAGGGATTTCTATTTCGTTTTTCAATCTCTCTATTAATTGACGAAAAACGCGTTCACCTTCTTCTGCATTGAGGCTTACCCATCGTTCCAGTATCTGTAATTTGCACAAATAGGCAAAAATATATTCGATATCGAAATAATCGAACACCGTATTTTCTTCGAGCCACTCCCAGCGAAATTTATCGATCTTTCGTTCACGCTCGTAGATATCACCTTCTTCGGAGAGGCGCTGAAGCGTATCAAAATATTCGAGTTCCTGACCTATTCCGAAATCGCGGGCATTGATATTGAGCCGCATGGTTTTGGCAATCTCGTTATTTCCTACAATTACACGCGCTGCATCCATCCCGTATTTTCGTGCATAGATAGCCGAAAGCACGTTACCAATATTCAGATTGAGCTCGAACCACCGAGCTATAAGGCTGTTTTTTGTCTCTCTGCCATAATCCATGTACAATGAGGAGAGAAGATCTTCCCACAATTGACCACTGTTTTGAGCTTCATCGCTCAGCCAGGTTTGAATGAATTGAATATAATACGACGGGATTTTTTCGTTCGGCTTCACCAATTCGTAGGAAGCATCATCGATCGCTTCGATGATTTCGTGTCGCGATAACACACCTAACGAATTTATGGCAGCATCCTTGTTTTTGAGTATTTCGAGCAGGTTGCGATTGTCGTAACTGAAAAAATAGATATCCAGCAATTTTTTATCGGCAGGCTTTAATTCTTCATCGAGTAAAGCTCTGAATTCTTCTACAGTGAATGGCAGTTTGGTGCTGTCGAACGAAAAATCGGGCAGACCGGACACAAAATAATAATATTGATTTTTGAATAGCATAGGCAAAATCAAACGGATATCGATGGCTGTCGGATACCTTAATTATTGAAATAAAAGCTTTTGGACTTGCGGGCGGAGGAACTCCTTGAAATATTCGATAAATTCTTCTTCGCCAAATTTGACCTTGTACGAGCCATCTTCGGGAGATAATGTAAATCCGCTTTTGATGCCGTTTACCGATTCTATTTTTAATCCTTTATCGAGTATGTCTTTTGCATTGGATGCAATGTAGTTTTCTATATCTTTGGAATTCTGAACGCCGATGGTAAGCTTCTCGTTTTTCGACCAGTTTCGCACCAGTTCGACAATTATCTTTTGAATAAATGTTTGATCCTGCATTGCTGCTTTCACGTTGTCCGATGCCAGCTTGTCTGTAATCAGATTCGTGATTTCGGTTTTGAGTGCTTCGATGGCTTGCGCAGCAAAAAGTTTAAGTTCTGCCTCGGTATGACTTCGCATTTCTGCACTTTGCTTTTCGGCCGTAGCAATGATTTCTTGTGCCTTAGCTGTAGCTTCGTCTAAAATTTGCTTTTTTTGGGCGTTTGCTTCGGCAATAATTTTTTCGGCCTCCTGTTTTCCTTTTTCTACTCCTTCAGCGTATAATTTCGATGTGAGTTCCTGAATTTTGTCCATATATGATTTGAGATGTATTAAGAGCTAAATTTGAGACGAAATGACTTATGATTTTTATTCCACTTATAGATATTGTATTCACAAAGGTATAAAACAAAAGCAATCATGGGAAAAAAATGAAGTAAAAATCTTTTAAACAAACACGCTTTTTTTTAAAATTAGTCAACAAAGGCTCATTCATATACACAAAAATTTTCTTATGCGATTTTTGATGGGATATGGCGAACCGTAAACAGGTCAATGAATCGAAGAATGGAGGTCAAAAAATGGGTCGTACTCTATTCGAACCATGTACGACGCAAGTACGACCCAAATACGACCGAAACAAATCCCGAACATATATGTAAAAATAGTAAGTAAACCCGATAGTTATTCGGCACTGATTAAACTATATTTAAAGGCATCTGACTTTTCAGTCAAGCAACCCAGTTTTCCAACTATCTATATTTCAATTCAAATATTCATCAATCTTTCCCGAGATCAACATGAGCGAAATTTCGTAAAGTTTAGTTTGGTATCTGGCAGTCAGCAATCGTTGCTCGGCCTCGAGCAAACTGTTTTGCGCTTCGCGCAATAAAATTCCCGACAAGTCGCCAAGCTTGTATCGATCCATCGCAATTTCGTAATTGAGGAGGGCATTCCGGAGACTTTCCTCTTCGAACTGAGTAAGCAGAATATTGTTTTTGTAGGCCATCCACATATTCGAAAAATCGCTTTGTAATGAAAGTTTGAGTCGATCAAGCTCAAGTTGACGGTTCTCCATGGTTATCCGTGCGTTTTTCTGTTCACGTTTTCGATTGAAACCGTCGAAAATATTGAATCCGAGAGTAAGTCCGATATTTGGTCCCCAGTTTCGCTGTTTGTCCCATGTCCCCTTATTGTATCGGTAATCAGAGAAACCATAACCCGCATTCAGTCTCAAGTACGGATAATTGCGGCTTTGCAGGGTTTTGAGGTCGAGCGTGCCGAGCAATCGATTTTTTTCGGAGAGTTGCAACGATGTGTTTTTTGCCATCATATCACGAAACAATTCTTCTTTGGAAAGTGCATCATTAAAAACAATATCAGTATCACTCACGAATAGAGGTTGTTCCACATTTTCCATCCCCATCATCTGATTGAGCCTGATTCGCGATGTGTGAAGCACTTCATACTGTTGTATGAGTTGCGAGCTGTCGGCATTGAAATCGACGCGTGCTTGCTGCAAATCCAATCGCGAAAGCGAGCCAATCTGATAGCGTGACTCTACTATACGGAGCCGTTCACGGGACAAATCAACCGCATGACGCAAATTGCGCATCCGAATGGCCTGTTGAACATAATTATAGTACTCGGAGGTAAAGTCGGCGATAAAATTCTCGATATCGAATTGAGTATTGAGTTCGCCAATACTTTTCAATTCTTTCAACCTTTTGTAATTCGTTTGTACCTTAAATCCTTCGAAAAGTGTCCAATTCAAATCAACGCCGGCAGTGAGGGTATTTGTGTTGGAATTTCGCAAAACCTCCGTTTCGCCTTCATCAGCCGGATATTGATCGGAATTGCTATTACTTGTCGATAAGCCGGCAGAAGCATCCAGAACGGGTAAAAAACCTGCATTGCCCAACGATAAATTGTTGTCGGAAACTCGCTGCTCATTTCGCGAAATTCTGAGATCGTAATTATTTTCTATCCCAATCTGTAAACATTCTTTCAAATTCATTACAGGTTGTGCTTGGGCAGCCGGATACCAAAGCAAACACATTAATCCCATCCACACCCATTTCTTCATATCTAAATAATTTTCAATCGTTTGTTGTTTTGTCATCTGCAGAATTATCGATCAACGCTACCGATATGTCAGTTTGTTTTTCGTTACGTATTTTTCTGTCAGTAGAAAGATACATGTATATTGCCGGCACAAGGAATAGAGTGAGCAAGGTTGCTATCAGCAAACCGCCTACTACTGCCGTTCCCATTGCAATACGACCATTAGCACCCTCGCCCGTCGCAAAAGCCAAAGGCAGAGTTCCGAGAATGGTGGAAATGCTTGTCATGAGTATGGGACGTAATCGTTGCACGGAAGCTCCCATTACGGCCTCATATTTCGACAAACCGCTCTCTTGACGTTGATTGGCAAATTCGACGATCAATATTCCATTTTTTGCTACCAATCCTATCAACATAATAATTCCGATTTGACTATAGATATTCATCGTAACACCAAACATCCACATAAACAGCATAGCTCCAAAAACAGCTAAGGGAACAGACAACATGATAACCAACGGGTCTTTGAAACTCTCGAATTGTGCAGCCAGAACCAAAAATATAAGTAGAATGGCCAATCCGAAAGCAAATAACAAACTCGACGAGCTTTCTCTAAAATTGCGCGATTCGCCTTCGAGCGTTGTCCGAAAACTGTCATCCAATACCTCTGCCGCAATCCGATCCATTTCTTCAAGCCCCTGACCAAGCGAATATCCGGGAGCCAAACCGGCAGAAACAGTGGCAGAACTGAAACGATTGTAACGATATATTTGCGGCGGAGCAACGGTTTCCTGCAGTTTCACAAGATTATCCATCTGAATCATTTGCCCGTTTTTGTTTTTCAAATAAATAGCTTTTAAATCGACAGGAGTGTTACGCTGCTGACGATTGATTTCGCCCAAAATCTGATATTGTTTTCCGTTCATGTAAAAATAGCCCATACGTTGGCCGCTCAAAGCATACTGAAGAGTTTGACCAATATCGCGGGTGCTCACACCCAAAACGGCAGCTTTATCCCGATCAATCACAATTTGCGTTTCAGGTTTGGTAAATTTCAAATTCACATCGGCCATCTGAAAATAAGGGCTTTGATTTACCTTTTCCATGAATGGAGGAAGAAATTCTCGAAGTTTTTCGAGATTGTTGGCTTGTAACACATATTGAATGGGCATTCCGCCTCTGCGTCCTCCGAAAGTTGGTTGTTGTTGGACAAAAGTACGTGCCGCAGTTTCGTTCCGCACGGCTTTCGAAAGCTCATCTGCTATTTCCATTTGCGTACGTTCGCGTTGATCGATATCCGGAAGGGTCAATCGCACTGTTCCCATCCCGCTTCGAATAATGTTCAAATTCGAAACTCTTTCGGGAGCAACGGAATCGGCTATTTCGGAAATCCGTGTGGTATAATCTCTCGTAAACTCAAATGTTGCTCCCTCCGGAACGGACGTGCGAAGAACAATTTGCGATCGATCTTCCAACGGAGCCATTTCGGCAGGAATGATTTCCCAAAGCACGACGATAAGAAGTGCCGTGAATATTATAATGGGAAATATAAGCCATTTGCGCGCCAAAAACCGTTGGAGCATCTGTTCGTAAAGTAGGTTGAACTTATCAAAATAAGCCTCAGTTTTTTCATGCCACTTTCCTTGCTTTGTCTTGGGTTTAAGCATTTTGGACGAGAGCATCGGCACAAACGATAAAGCTACAAAAGCCGAAATCGTCACCGCTCCGGCTATTACAATACTAAATTCGCGAAAAAGGCGGCCGGTCATTCCTTCCAAAAAAACAATCGGGAAGAAAATGGCTACAAGTGTGATTGTGGTGGAAATTATAGCAAAAAATATTTCCTTCGATCCTTCGATAGATGCTTTTCGAGGGCTCATTCCCTGCTCAATCTTTTTGTAAATATTTTCCGTTACCACAATTGCATCATCCACCACCAATCCCACGGCAAGCACAACAGCAAGCATGGAAAGTACATTAATCGAAAATCCGGCCAGATACATCACAAAAAATATCCCGATCAGCGAAATCGGAATTACCAGCGTCGGGATGAGTGTGATACGCCAGTCGCGAAGAAATACAAAAATAACCAGGATCACCAGTAAAAATGCAATGATCACGGTTGTTTGCACTTCGTAGATAGAGGCACGAATAAAGCGTGTATTATCGAATGCAAAATCAAGTTTTACGTCGCTCGGTAAATCTTTCTGCATCTGCTCTACACGTAAGCGGGCTTCGTCGGCTATACTGATATGATTGGCTCCGGGTTGGGGTATAATGACACAGCTAACCATAGGCACGCCATTTCTACGTAAGATGTTCTGACGGTTTTCAGCATCCAGTTCGGCATAGCCAATATCTCTAAAGCGTACGATTCGAAAATTATCTTCGATAATGACCAAATTATTGAAATCTTCGGGTGATTGCAATAACCCCATAGTTCGAATAGACTGTTCTATCTGATCGCCTTCGATGCTTCCGGCCGGAAGTTCGATATTTTCGCGATCGAGAGCATTTTTGACATCTATAGGCGTAACTCCATACGCTGCCATCTTCACCGGATCGAGCCAAAGGCGCATTGAATAGCGATGCTCACCCCAAATTTCTACAGCACTGACGTCTGAGATGGTTTGCAATCGTTCCTTGACGGTAAGATCGGCAATTTCAGACAATTCGAGCAGCGATCGAGTGGGACTTTCAATCGTAATCTGCATAATAGGTTCGGAGTCAGCGTCGGCTTTCGACACTGTGGGAGGATCGGCATCTCGCGGCAAATAGCGCTGTGCAACCGAAACCTTGTCGCGCACGTCGTTAGCCGCAGTCTCCATATCCACACTGAGTTCAAATTCGACAGTGATACGCGAACGTCCTTGACTACTCTGGCTGGTGAGTGATCGAATTCCAGGAATGCCATTTATGTTTTGTTCGAGTGGTTCTGTAATCTGATTTTCGATAACTTCGGCATTTGCTCCCGGATAGGATACAGTTACGGTGATGATGGGATTATCCACGTTGGGATATTCGCGAACCGGCAAACTCGTGTATCCTATCACTCCAAAGAGAATGATAACAAGCACGAAAACCGTTGCCAATACCGGTCTGTGGATACTTAATTCCGATAAATTCATGCTACTCAGTTTTGTTAGGTACAAATTCTCCAATTTTCACCAAAGCGCCATCCGTAAGCTGCATGACGCCGGTTGTCAGCAGTGTATCACCAATCGACAATCCGTCGGTAACCTGCACAGAGGAAGCTGTGCTCAATCCGGTTTTGATTTCCACTTCTTTGGCTTTTCCGTTTTTATATATATAAACAAGTTGTCGTCCCATTTCGCGGATCATAGAGATACTGGGAATCACAATGGCATCATTTTTCTGATCCAGTTGTATGATGACATTTGCAGACTGCCCGGGTTTGATCTTCCCTCCAGGGTTTTGAAAAAGTGCCCGGGCAAAAAAGGTTAATGTTTGCACGTCGAGTCGCGATTCGATTGCATACACTGTTGCATGATAGGTGGCCAAATCATTGTCAACCGTAAATGCCAGATTTGTCCCCGGTTTGATTTCGTTTACCATATTTTCATTAACCGAGAATTCAATTTTCAGAGGAGAGATTTTAGTAAGTTTGGCAATGACAACCGTAGGTGATGCATAGGCTCCTTCGCTCACCAGTCGGAGACCTATAGCGCCATCGAAAGGTGCTCTTAATTCGGTTTGGGCGATGCGTGCTTTCGTCAACTCAATGTCAGCTTTCAATGTTTCGAGTTCGGTAAGTACCGATTGATACGTTTCCTGACTCACAGCATCTTTCTCGAGCAGAATCTGTTGGCGATATACACGATCTTGAGCCAATGGCAATTGCGCTTCGAGTTTTTTTAATTCTGCTTGAAGAGGAGCATCATTCACTTTAGCCAGCAAATCTCCTTTTTTGACAAAGGTTCCTTCCTGAAAATAAATTTTCGTGATTTTACCTGATGTCTCAAACGTCAAATCTACCTCCTCATCAGGTAACATGATACCTTTCATGCGAAACATATCGTTAAGTGTCTGTGGTTGAAGAATAGTGGCCGTAACGACTAAAGGTTGTCGACCTCCACTCATTCCCGTTTCGCGAGGTGATACAGTGTCGTCGGCTTTTACTTTCTTCTTGACAGTAGGAAACAAAGCCATTATCAAAATCAATAAACCGATGGAAACAAAAATAATTATTCGGGTTTTCTTACTCATGATGTGGATACAAATTTCCTCAAATTTAGCTATTCCGTCTGACTTTAACGAATAGCCGGTTTACACTTTTAGGTTTTTTAGTTTCGAAAATAGACGTATAGTAAAATTTAATCGACGAAACCGACTAAAATCAGAAAAAATATAACTAATTTTGACAATCATCAGATCGGTCTTTTTTACACATCAAAAAACACAGAGATTATGAATTATCGTAAGTTATTATTAGTCGTACTTGCCTTATTTATGACTTCAACCATTGAAATGATGTCGCAGGATTGGGCTAATCTTGCCCGCTATCGCGAGGAGAATACCAAATTAGGACTGCCGCGCACTTGCGACACGCGCGTAGTTTTCATGGGAAACTCCATTACTGAAGGATGGATTAAGCAGGTTCCCCATTTTTTTGCCAACGGCATGTATATCAATCGGGGTATCAGTGGCCAAACTACACCTCAAATGCTCGTAAGATTTCGTCAAGACGTCATTCACCTGTATCCCAAAGTTGTGGTGATTTTGGCGGGGATAAACGATATTGCAGGAAATACCGGCCCTTCGACACTCGAAATGATCGAAGACAATCTTTATTCGATGACTGAGCTTGCACAAGCACATGGCATTCAGGTAGTCCTTTGCTCTGTGCTTCCTGCTCTCGATTTTCCGTGGCGACCGGGCATGGAACCTGCCCTGAAAGTTGTGGATCTCAACAAACGCATCAAAGAATATGCTCGAACACATGGAGTGGTATATTGCGACTACTTTTCGGCAATGGCTGATGAAAATAACGGATTACCGAAAAAATTATCCGAAGACGGTGTACATCCAAACAAGGCCGGTTATGCCATTATGGCCCCGCTCGTCGAGAGAGCCATTGCTCAAGCTCTGCTCATGTGGAAAGAATGGAAATAAGAGAAAACGAAGTAATGAAAAATAAATAAAGCGGTCGTAACCGCCTTATTTTTTTATTTTATGCGGTTTGCATGCATGCTTCTCTTTCTTCACTGTAGCACCGCATTTTTTACATTCAAATTTTGGATCTTTATGATCGATCACGTCACTATATTTACAGGCAGTTTTACTCATTGCTTACGAACACATTTTTACTCAAAAACAGACAATGCTTCACTTTGATTTCAAAAAAAAATCAATTCAAACCACGATCAACATCAGACTTGAAACAAACAAAATATGACCAATGACATTTCGGGCTGTTTTCCGAAATACAAGAAACAGCCCGAAATGATATCATAATGAAATTAAGATCCTTAGGGAAAACGATAAACAACGCTATTTATATTCATTCCGGCTCCTACAGAAGCAAGCACCATCGTATCTCCTTTTTCAAGATTATGCGGATGCATCTTACCCTTCATTACCATATCAAGAAGCGTAGGAACAGTAGCAACCGAAGAGTTGCCAAGCCACGAAATAGTCATGGGCATCACATCTTCAGGCACTTCGTTCAAATCGTAAAGTTTGAAAAGACGTTTGATAATGGCATCGTCCATCTTTCCGTTGGCTTGATGGATAAGCACTTTTTTCACATCGCTGATATGAAGTTTAAGTTTATCAAGACCATCCTTAATAGTTTTGGGAACATTTTCGAGCGCATACTGATACAAACGGCGGCCATTCATCTTCAGATAAAGTTCTTTTTTCTCGGCCAATTCGGGATTATAAGAATATCCCATATGCAGCATATTGGCATATTCCAAAGCATCGCTTCGCGAATTATGACCGATAATGCCGATAGGCTCATCGCTTTCGCGGGCTTCGATTATGGCAGCTCCGGCACCGTCGGCATAAATCATGCTGTCGCGATCGTGCGGATCGGAAATGCGCGAAAGAATGTCGGCACCGATAACCAATATTTTTTTGGCATCACCCGAACGAATGTAATAATCGGCCTGGATGAGCGCCTGAATCCATCCCGGGCAACCAAACAACAAATCGTAAGCCACTGTGTAGGGATTGGCAATACCCAATTTCTGTTTGGCACGAGCGGCCAATGTCGGCAAAATGTCAATGCGATTGTTGTCCACTTTTGTTTCGCCGAAATTATGTGCAAAAATAATATAATCGAGTTCTTCCTTGTCAATGCCGGCAGTTTCGATAGCTCTTTCGGCTGCAACTTTAGCCATATCCGACGTATTTTCGTCGGGTTCGGCATACCGCCTTTCGGCAATAGTGGTTATTTCGAGAAATTTTTGGACTATTTCCTCATTGGGTGTAGGAATTTTTTCGCCGGTGGAATCGTAAAACTCATTCGACAGAAAATCACTGTTTTTCTGCCTTTTAGCCGGGACATAACTTCCCGTTCCGGTTATCACGCTATATATTCTACTCATATATCGACTTTTAATTATCATTTAACTTAAATCACTACAAAGGTAAAAATTAATTTGCAATGAAATGATTTGGCGTATCTTATTTTGCGTTTTTATTCTGCAATTCGTCATTCACAAATATTTTAGGTTGTCAAATGTTCTCGTAAAACCACTGTTTTGTCAGCTATCTTTGTTTTAGAACGCCTTCACAGGTGTAATTGTTTTTCGTCAATTTGGAAGGAATAAAAAAGGCAAGGATGAAAATTGGATATTACGAGATTTCATTCTGTTTGGTTCTTTTCGCCGACGCTCGATGCAGCTGCAATTGTTCTGCCTTTCAGGCAGGAATTCTATTGTTGTCTTTGTCCACAGGTCGGTGACCTGTGGTTATGAAGGATATTGCCTTTCAGGCAAAGATGAGCCGGTGAATTGAAGGCTTCGACAGCGATGGATTCCTGTATTCGAAGGTGTTTTTGGCTTGAAAAGCCGAATTTTCATAACCACAGAATTTATTCTGCGGCATGAATCAGCGTCAGAAATCTGCCTGGAAGGCAGAACATTTATTTGCCACGAAGACGCTAAGTCGCGAAGTTGGCTTCGCCCTCAGATTATCATAACCCCGCACTGCTCGGAATTCATCGATAAATCATCGAATCGGTAAATTATCCATTGTACATTCTCAATTATCAATCAATTGACTTATGGTGCAGAGCACCACAATCTTTTGTAGCAAAATACATTTACCTATCCGAATAACAAAGCTGCATCGCAGCGAAATATTGTTCTGCTTAAACATCATTCCGTTCACATCCTTTCACATTCGCAATTGTGATGTTTTGTTAATAAAATCGGACAAATTCCTTTCATGAGTTTTCAGTATGACATTAATATGTGTATATCAGCAGATTATTTGTATGTTTCTGAAGTAAAAATTCATCGATTCGGCAACAAAATTGCCCCGTCAGAAATGTAGAAAACGCGTTTGACTCCGACGGACCCGTTTTCTACTTTGTAGAAACCACGTTCGACTTAAAGAATGTTATATCTACTTTGTAGATTTCGCAAATGTGAATGAAAACGTCCAATCTTGTTAACATTCTATAGGCATTCGGCGCCAAATTGCCCAATCTTGAAGTGCAGAAAGTACAACTTTGTCCGACGATCATACTTTCTACAAAGTAGACGGAGCAATTTTGTCCGCCGATTGCCCCGTCTACATTCCTGAAAGGTACATTTTCGAGCCAAATTGCCTTTTCTGTTAACATGCTATAGGCATTTTTTGGCTAAAACATGTAATCTACAATGTAGAAACCATGACTTTTTGCGACGGACATGCTTTCTTCACTCCAAGATGACAGGTCATGACAGGTCAATCGTGTCATTTCGAAGTGAAAACGGGGGATCATTCCTCGCCAAACGTGTCATCTTTGAGTGAAGATGACGGAATTTGAGTAATAGGAGTGTTAAATCAGCCTCATTATTTAACGATTTTCTACGGATTTGCATCATCACGAAGTGTAGAAACCACAACTTTTTCGGCTGATGTAGTTTTTCGCGAGTGCGGACGATGGGTTTTTCTCCGATGAGAGGGTACTCTTTGAGTGATGCCGGGTACTCTTTTCGAAACGGATGTGTCATCTATATAATAGGAGAATATCGAAACGGGATTGATTGCTTATCTTTTCACAAGTAAATCTGTCAATGCGCTTTCGAGGGATGGAAAAAGAAAGTTGTATCCCGAAGCTATGATTTTATCGGACGACACTCTGCTTCCCTCCAAAAGAAGGGAAGACATCCGGCCGAACATTATTTTCATTGCCAATGACGGAATAGCCGGCGCCCAAAATGGTTTTTTCAGAACATGCGCCAATGTTCAGATAAAATCTTTGTTGGTCGGCTGATCAGGTGCTACAGCGTTGTATGCACCATTCATTTGGGTGTCTTCAATGGCTTTGACGTAGATGCGGCACAAGTCATCGATATGTATCCAAGGCATATACTGTCGCCCACTGCCAATTGCCGAACCTATGCCGAACTTTGTTGGAATCAACATTTTGGTCAATACGCCTCCTTGTTTTGACAGTACAATCCCGGTTCGGATTTTTACGGTTCTTATTCCCATTTTTTCGAAATTGTCGGCCGCTTGTTCCCATAGTCGGCAGGTTTCTCCCAGAAAGTCGTTGGCTGGAGGATCCGTTTCGCAGAAAATTTTATCGGAGGTTGTCGTTCCATAATATCCAATGGCCGATGCCGAGTTTTCCACATATTGAGGATCATGGTATCTTTATACACTTCAAACCGCTCTGCCCAAAAGCCTTTCGTCCATCGCACGTCTGTCATAGCCACATTCTTCAACTTCACATAGCTGCTGCAGCTTGTATTTGTCGATCCTTTTTCCTGCGCTGTCAACAATAACGGAAAAAGTAAAAAAAAAAAGCATACAATCTTACCGGCTTTCATCATCAAACACCTATTTTCATCGATTATCACGAAGTCTTATATAATATAAACGTTAATCGATGCGGCTTTGTACTCAAAAAGCAACGATTGAAGGCATGATGAACAACGATGTTGGATACATAAACTACTATAATTCATTGGTGATGCCCTAATTTCACCTTTGAATCAGATAGTTTCATCTACTGATTCACATAAGGGATGTATTTTCAAAAATTTTATCGTACATTTGTGTACAATAATTTTCAAAATTCAAACCTAAATATCAGTCATAGATGGGAAAAGTATTAATTATTGGCGCAGGCGGTGTAGGAACGGTAGTAGCCAACAAAGTGGCTCAAAATCATGACGTTTTCACCGAAATTATGTTGGCCAGCCGTACAAAAAGCAAATGCGATGCCATAGCCGAAGATGTGAAACGTCGCACCGGCGTGACGATTGAGACATCGCAGGTAGATGCGGACAATGTATCCGAATTGGTAAAGCTTTTCGATACATACAAACCCGATATCGTGATCAACGTAGCACTACCATATCAGGACCTAACCATCATGGATGCCTGTCTGGAATGTGGCGTGAACTATCTGGACACGGCAAACTACGAACCGCGCGACGAAGCACATTTCGAATATAGTTGGCAATGGGCCTACAAAGATAAATTCGAAAAAGCCGGTCTAACTGCCATTCTCGGATGCGGATTCGACCCGGGAGTTACAAGCGTTTTCACGGCTTATGCGGCAAAACATCATTTCGATGAAATTCATTATCTCGATATCGTGGACTGCAATGCCGGCGATCATGGCAAAGCATTTGCCACAAATTTCAATCCCGAAATCAATATCCGCGAAGTAACCCAAAAAGGAAAATATTGGGAAAACGGAAAATGGATCGAAACCGAACCGCACGAAATTCATAAACCGCTTACATACCCTGAAATCGGACCAAAAGAATCATACGTGATTTATCACGAAGAGCTCGAATCGCTGGTAAAAAATTTTCCCACGATCAAGCGTGCCCGCTTTTGGATGACTTTTGGTGAGGAATATCTCACACATCTGCGTGTGATTCAGGATATCGGAATGGCACGCATCGACGAAGTAGAATTCAACGGACAAAAAATTGTTCCCATTCAGTTTCTGAAAGCCGTTCTTCCCGATCCGGGAAAACTGGGTGAAAACTACAAGGGACAAACCTCAATCGGCTGCAGAATAAAAGGCATAAAAGATGGTAAAGAACGCACCTATTATATTTACAACAACTGCAGTCACGAAGCCGCATATCGGGAAACCGGAGCTCAGGGAGTAAGTTACACGACAGGCGTACCCGCAACGATCGGAGCAATGATGTTTATGCAGGGACTGTGGAAGAAACCCGGCGTGCACAACGTGGAAGAATTTGATCCCGATCCGTTTATGGATCAACTCAACAAACAAGGACTTCCCTGGCACGAACTTTTCGATATCGATTTGGAAGTATAACAAACTCGCTCATACAAAAAGTCTTGCCCGAACTTGCAACCGCAAATTCGGGCTTTTTTTTACACAATTTCAAAACATATCGTTATATCGATTTGATCGGAAAATGAAATGATTGTGCCGGAACAACAAAAATTTATTGAACGAACTTCAGAATTTGGAGCAAAATTAAGTATTTTTGCCGATATAAACATCTATACTTCAATTCGCCAATGAAACCCAAAAGTTTAGTAGATATCAACGATTACGACAAGGATGATATTGTGCGTATTCTTGAGAGTGCCGCACGCTTCAAAGCCAATCCCAACAGCGATTTGTTGCAAGGGAAAGTGTGCGCCACGCTTTTTTTCGAACCATCCACGCGCACGCGCCTGAGTTTCGAAACGGCCATCAATCGACTTCGCGGCAGAGTCATCGGATTTTCGGACGCAGGCACTACAAGCTCCACCAAAGGAGAATCACTCAAAGACACCATCATGATGGTGAGCAACTATGCCGACCTCATCATCATGCGACACTATCTGGAAGGTTCGGCACGCTATGCATCCGAAATTTCTCCGGTACCCATTATCAATGCCGGCGATGGTTCAAACCAGCATCCCACGCAAACGCTGCTCGATTTGTTCACCATTTACGAAACTCAGGGTACACTCGAAAATCTGACGATTACCATCGTAGGCGATTTGAAATATGGACGAGCCGTGCACTCACTCATTCAAGGTATTTCGCATTTTCATCCAACATTCAATTTTGTCGCTCCCGAAGAGTTACATATTCCCGACAAATACAAAATCTTTTGCGACAGCAAACAGATTCGATACAGAGAATTTGTAGATTTTGCTCCCGAATCCATCGAAACAGCCGATATTCTGTATATGACACGCGTTCAAAAAGAGCGCTTTACGGACTTGATGGAATATGAAAAAGTGAAAAACGCATATGTTCTCAACAACGAGATGCTCAACAATTCGAAAAGCAATCTTCGTGTGCTTCATCCACTTCCTCGCGTGAAAGAAATCGATCAGGATGTGGACGACAATCCGAAAGCCTATTATTTTCAACAAGCAAAAAATGGCATATATGCACGGCAAGCCGTAATTTGCGATTTGCTGAATATGGAATATCACAAATAACGATTTTGCATTCTTCGAGATCGGGTTTTCCCTATTCCGAAGAGATTTAAACAAAAATGAGATATGAGAAAAGAATTGCAAGTTGCCGCACTCGAAAACGGCACCGCCATCGACCATATTCCCACCGAGGAACTGTTTAAAGTTGTTTCGCTGCTGCAATTGCAGAAAATCGATCATCGCATCACCATCGGCAACAACCTGCGAAGCCGCAAAATGGGGAAAAAAGGCATCATCAAGATTGCCGATAAATTCTTTCGCGAAGACGAAATCAATCGTATCGCTCTGATCGCCCCCAGTGTAAGCCTCAATATCATCAAGGATTACGAAGTTGTCGAAAAAAAAGAGATTACGCTTCCCGACGAAATCGTCGAAATTGTGAAATGCAACAATCCAAAGTGCATCACCAACAACGAACCGATGAAAACACGATTTCACGTCATCGACAAGGAAAAAGTGATTTTGCAATGCCATTATTGTGAATTGAAGATTAACAAGGATGAAATCGAATTGAAATAATTGCGAGACGAAATATTTGGAAAATCCCTTAGAAAAAATGAAACAGGACTGGAAACCGGGCACTATGATATATCCGTTGCCGGCCGTAATGATCAGTTGCGGCAGCAAACCCGAAGAATATAATATCCTCACCGTAAGTTGGGTTGGAACGATTTGTTCGAATCCGCCCATGTGCTACATTTCGGTGCGCCCTGAGCGACATTCTTATGAAATCATCAAACGCAATATGGAATTCGTGATCAATCTCACCACCGAGAAGTTGGCTTACGCGACCGATTGGTGTGGGGTACGTTCCGGCAAAAACTTCAACAAATTTCCGGAAATGAAACTTACGCCCGGCAAAGCATCCATGATTGAAGCGCCCATCATCGAAGAATCGCCGTTAAATATCGAATGTCGTGTGAAAGAAATTATTTCACTCGGCTCGCATGATATGTTCATAGCCGAAGTGCTAAATGTGAAAGCCGACGAACAATTTATGGACGCCGAAACGGGAAAATTCGATCTTCAACAGGCCGGTTTACTTGCCTACGTACATGGCAATTACTACGGATTGGGTAAATCAATCGGGAAATTTGGTTGGAGTGTGCAAAAAAAGAAAAAATCATAAAACCCTTCTTTCCGTTTTTATCCAAAAGAATAATTTGAATTACTCACTCGAAAGAATAAACTATGCCTCTAAAATTACCCGATAACCTGCCCGCTATTGAGATTCTGAAAAACGAACATATTTTCGTGATGAACGATCTGCGTGCTTCCATGCAGGACATTCGTCCATTGAAAATACTTATTCTCAACCTAATGCCCTTGAAGATTACCACCGAAACCGATTTGATTCGGTTGCTGTCGAATTCACCCCTACAGGTTGAAATCGAGTTTCTGGCACTATCTTCGCATTCACCAAAAAATACGCCCATCGAACACCTGATTCAGTTTTATATAAAATTCTCGAAAATCAAAAATTCGTTTTACGACGGAATGATTATTACAGGAGCTCCCGTCGAGCTGCTTCCATTCAGCGAAGTGAAATATTGGGACGAACTCACGCGTATTTTTGATTGGGCACGTACGCACGTTACCTCCACATTTTATATCTGCTGGGCAGCACAGGCGGCAATGCACCATTTCTACGGAATAGAAAAATACCCGCTCGAAAAAAAATTATTCGGCGTTTTTCGACATACGATCAACGATCCCGCATATCCTCTGTTTCGAGGCTTCGACGACGAATTTTATGCGCCCCATAGTCGCCACACAACGGTGAATGCCGACGAAATCCGTCAATGTCCCGATCTGAAGATTCTTTCGGAATCGGACGAAGCAGGTGTTTATATTGTTTCGTCGAGAGGCGGCCGAGAATTCTACGTTACCGGCCATTCCGAGTATTCGCCGCTAACGCTGCACAACGAATATGTTCGTGATTTGAAAAAAGGACTTACTTCGGTGGAATTGCCAAAAAATTATTACCGTAACGACGATCCTCAACAACCTCCGCTGGTGCGTTGGCGATCGCATGCCAATCTACTGTATATCAATTGGCTCAACTATTTCGTTTATCAGGCAACACCATTCAATTTGAGCGAAATACAACAATTGGGAGATTTGTAATTGAAAACCGTACGAAAAATTGAGTTATTGGCTCCGGCAAAGGATAAGCAAATCGGGAAAGAAGCGATTTTGCACGGAGCAGATGCAGTTTATATCGGGATCGAAGGATTCAGTGCCCGTTCGGCTGCCGGCAATTCCATTGAAGATATCGCAGAATTAGCCGATTTTGCCCATATCTACAATGCTCGCGTTTATGTGGCAATGAATACCATCCTCTACGATAAGGAACTTTCGAACGTCGAAAAGTTAATTCACAAAATTTATCGTGCAGGGGCTGACGCACTTATCGTGCAGGACATGGGCATTCTGCAACTCGATATTCCTCCTATCCCGCTTCATGCGAGCACTCAGACCGATAATCGAACGGTTGAAAAAGTCCGATTTCTGGAACAAGCCGGTTTTTCGCAAGTGGTGCTGGCTCGGGAACTTTCTTTCGGCGACATTGCCGAAATTGCTTCGCAGACGAGCGTTCCGCTCGAAGTTTTCGTTCACGGAGCGCTATGCGTCTCCTATAGCGGACAATGCTATCTGAGTCAGGCCATAACGGGCAGAAGTGCCAATCGGGGCGAGTGTGCACAACTCTGTCGGTTGCCTTACGATTTGGTGGATGCCAACGGACAGGTATTGCAAAAAAACGCCCATTTACTTTCGCTGAAAGATTTGAATCAGTCGGATCATTTCGAAGCATTGCTCGATGCCGGCGTATCGTCGCTGAAAATCGAAGGTCGTCTCAAAGATGTTTCGTATGTGAAAAACGTTGTTTCGGCATATCGTCAGAAACTCGACGAGATTTTCAATCGAAGGCCTGAGTTTACCCGTGCTTCATCGGGCATCAGCAAAATTACATTCGCGCCCAATCTTTCCAAAAGCTTCAATCGCGGATTCACCGATTATTTTTCGTATGGTCGGCAGCACGATATTGTTTCGTCGGAATCACCCAAATCTGTCGGCGAATATATCGGAACCATTAAATCTGTCAGGAGAAACTCGATGGTAATCAATACGAAACTATCGCTACACAACGGCGACGGACTTTGCTTTATCGATCGTGACGGATTAACGGGCTTTCGCGTCAATCGCGCCGAAGGAAATACGATATTCCCCGCAGAAATGCCAAATGTGAACGTCGGAACAAAAATCTACAGAAATTACGATCACGAATTCGAAACGCAATTATCGAAAAAAACGGCCGATCGAAAGATCTCTGCAGTCATTGCCATCAGCGAATTGCCATTCGGTTTTGCGCTCCAAATCAGAGATGAAGACGGCGTGAGCATCTGTCTTGCAGAACCTTTTGAAAAGAATCCCGCAAAAACGGAACAAACCGAAAATATACGCTCGCAGCTCTCACGAACAGGAAATACGCCGTTTGAAATTAAGTCGGTAAACATCGATTTCGATAGTCAATGGTTCATTCCTTCCTCGATATTGAGTGACTGGCGCAAAAAACTCGTAGAAAAACTGCTTTCGGCACGAAGGATAAATTATCGGCGGGAGACAAAAAAACTACAGGCGACAACACATCCCTTTCCTACAAAGGGACTTACCTACTTAGGCAATGTTTCCAACGAAAAAAGTCGATTGTTTTACAATGCCCACCATACAGAGATTCTGCAACCATCGTTCGAACAAGTTGCACAGAAAAATGTTGTACTCATGACAACCCGACACTGCATCAAATTTGCACTCGGATACTGTCCGAAAGAATCAATCCGAAAAAACGATTTCAAAGAACCACTCTATCTTATAAATGGCAAATCGAAATTGAGACTTTCTTTTGATTGCAAAGAATGCCTCATGCAAATCGCTCAAAACGAATAAAACGATATGGGATTATTTAATTTTTTATCAACATCCGGAAATATTAAAACCGTAACTCCAAACGAGTTCAAAAAAATAATTGCCGATCCGAAAGTGCAATTGGTGGACGTTCGCACAATCGATGAATATGCCTCTGGCACGATCGGCCAAGCCATTCAAATAGACATTACTTCGCCCGATTTTATCAAGAATGCAAGGAAAAAGCTCGACAAATCACGCCCTGTTGCAGTATTCTGCCGCAGCGGAGTGCGGAGCATGCGCGCTGCCCAAATGCTGGGCAAAGAGGGATTCCCCGTCATCTACAACCTTAAAGGCGGTATATTAGCCTGGAAATAATCGGCTACAATCGCCGGGATTATTTACAGTTAAGAAAATTTCCCGAATTACATCGACGTGAATTTCACGCAAACCGGTTTACTGAGTTGAATATCCTGATGAGTATCGCTCAACAGTCCGGTTTTGGGATCAATCGAAAACACCTGAATTTTGTTGTCGTCGCGACACGCAACGAGCAAATATTTTCCGTTTGGAGTAATGGCAAAGTTGCGCGGATGCAAGCCGGTAGGCTGATAACCGATTTTGGTAAGTTTGCCGTCATCGGGGTTAACGGAAAAAATTGCGATACCGTCGGCTTTCAACCTGTTGGAAGCATATACAAAGCGTCCGTCAGGGGAAACGTGAATATCGGCACTGCCATGTGCACCAACCGTGTCGGAAGCTATCGTTTGCTTTTGGGTCAACATTCCGCTGCTGTAATCGAACACTATAACCTGACCCGAAAGCTCACCCAACAAGTAAACATATCGTCCATTCGGATGAAAATCGAAATGTCGCGGCCCTGTTCCTGCGGGGACAGGAAAATCCTTTAAACTTTCGTTCAAAACAGAAGGTTGACCTTTGAAAGGTGATTCGAGTGGAGTCAGTCGATATATTTTATCGGCTCCCAAATCGGCAGCAAAAATATATTGCCCATCGGGCGAATATCTTACCGAGTGCAGATGCGAACTTGTTTGCCGATCTTTATCGGAACTCGAGCCATGAAATTGCAAGAGCGTATTAATAGGCAAAAGCGATCCGTCTTTTTCGACTTGGAAAGACGAAATGCTGCCGCCGCTGTAATTGGCAGTAAACACGGTTTTCCCTTTTGGGTCAATTGTAATATAACAAGGATCGGCACCCATTGTCAATTGTTTGTTGAGATGTTTGAGTATTCCCGTAGATTTATCGAACGAAAATGCATGAGCCGCACTGTGTTTTTCGCCATTTTCTTCTACTGCATACACAAATTTACTGTCCGGACTAATGGTCAAATAAGAAGGATTCTCCGTTTCAACCATACTCACAGAATCGGCTTTACCCGAATCCATATTAAAACGATAGACATAAATACCCTTGCTGCCTTTGTCCGAAGTATACGTTCCGACCAGCATAAAGAGATCGCTTTCGCCGGCAACAATTTTTTCTGCAACCGAACCTTCGGCAGATGTTTTCTGAGTTTTATCCTTATTGGAACAAGAGGCAAACAACATGGCTATTATCGATAAAAAAACAACGATTCGTTTCATACTTGTTTTGTTTTTGCAATGCTAAGATACATCTTTCTTTCGAAAATCGGATCGATCTCTTAAATTATCACTCAGGCAATTTTTCAATTTAAAAAACGAAAGTTTGCATATATGCCACCCTATAACTACCTTTGTGAGTCAAAAATCGTTCTATTAAACATATAGATAACAAATAACTCAAAGATATGCTTACGAAAATACTATCTGTTTCAGGCAAACCGGGTTTATATAAATTGATATCGACCAGTAAAAACATGAACATCGTAGAATCGCTTGCCGATGGCAAACGTATTCCCATCTATCTCTCTGAAAAAGCCGTTGCATTGAGTGATGTCTCGATTTACACCGAAGAAGAAGATGTTCCCTTGCGGGAAGTTTTCGCAAAAATTAAAGAAAAAGAAGGAGGCAAAAAAGTTGCTATCGATAAATTGACTCAAAACAAGGACCTTTTTGCCTATTTTGCAGAAATTCTTCCGACTTACGACAGAAACAGGGTTTATGCCTCCGACATAAAAAAACTTATTGGTTGGTACAATATTTTGATAGAAAATAATATCGATTTTGAAGCAGAAAACAATGCTTCAGAATCAACCGAAATGCAGGAAGAAAAGTCCTCGACTTTGACCAACGAAGCCAGGAATGAAGTGAATGCCAAACATTCCGAATCTTCGTCAAAGAAAGCCGATTCGAAATCGAAAAAAGTTGAGACGCAAACACGAAGCAAACACTAAAGATGTAGTTCAAAAAAAATAGATACTTTACCCGAAATCACTTATTCGAGATTTTGAATACAAAAGATTTATTTACCCGGGCAATAGCCGGTACGATTTATATCATCGTCATACTGATTGGCCTACTTGGCGGCAGGTTTTGGTTTATGCCCATCTTTGCCGCCATTCTCGGATTTGGCCTTTACGAATTTTACCGGATGGTGGAAAAAAACACCACCCATGCCATTAGCAAGATATTTAATATCTTTTCCGGAGTACTCATCTTCTTTACTGCTTTTCTGTTTCTCGAAAAAATTAATCTTTTCGCTTTTCCGGCAGCGATTTTGGCCTACTTATTGGCGCTTTATATGTCGGCAATCATTGTCAATCGATACGATATTCTTCATGCCATCATCTATTCGGTTTTCGGCCAAATGTATATCACTCTTCCACTCTGTTTACTGATGCTGCTTTCGTATCATTTCAACCTTTTCGACGAAAAATTTCATTACGTACCGGGACTTGCCATTTTTGTTTTCATTTGGGTGAATGACACGGCTGCCTATTTCATCGGCTCACTCATCGGCAAACATAAATTCATTTCACGAATTTCGCCGAAAAAATCAGTGGAAGGATTTATCGCAGGAATCGTGTTTACAGTGATCGCAGGATTGATTTTTGCACATCTTATACCCGAATATCCGACAGATTTTTGGGTAATCTTCGCATTTGTCGTTTCCATATTCGGGACATTGGGCGATTTATTCGAGTCGCTCATCAAGCGAACCTACGATCTGAAAGATGCGGGAACCCTTATTCCCGGACATGGGGGAATTCTCGATCGTATCGACAGTGTGCTCATTGCGCTTCCGGCTTCCTATTTGTTTCTGATGGCTTATTTCGAATTGGCCATCCGATAAAAATCACCACACTTTCACCAACGCCTTGAAAGTCTTCACCGATGGATCGTTCTGAGCTTTTTCGTCGGTTCCGTTCATTCCGTCGATAAAAATGCGCGTATCGCTCCAAAACGTGTGCATTACTCCTGCAAATCGGGAACTCATAACCGAAGAAGAATTCTCACGAAACATTTTCATCATTGCCGACTGTTGAATGGCTACTTCGGGCTTGCGCCACGGACATGCCACTACCGAAAAGCCCTTTGCAGCAAAAAACGCAGGTGTCGGCACAGCCTGTTCGTAGTGCCAATCATTGATGATCACATCTTTCGGAATCAAGTCGATGGCTCGATACGTATTGTTGTAGCTGCCTTCCCACTCCCCAACGCCCGTTGTTTTTCCGTCGATAAGTCTGTCACCCCAAATCCACAACTGTTTTCCGTTTTCGGCCAAATGATTGCGAATGAGGGTTACCTCCCGTGCAAAAAGTACTGCCGGATCTTCGCCTTTGCACCGCTCGCAATCGGGATGAGCAATATAAAAAACCTCATCCATCCCCGCATGAAATGCATCGGACCGGCAAGCCTCCACGATTTCGTCTACCACATCGAACACGACCTTGTGTACATCGGGATGCAACGGACAATAACTTTTGCAATACAATCCGTCGGCGTTAGGCCACTTGTAATCTTTGGGCAGTTGAATCGAAGGTGTTTCGTCGAATTGGGGATAAATTTCGAGCAATTTGCCGACTTGTCCTGCCCATGATTGGTGTCCCAAAAGATTGATTTGTGGAATGAGGCGGATATGATTTTTTTGACACGCATCTGCAATCTTTTTCAAATCGGACTCCGACAGCGGATCGCTTGCCTGCAACTCGGGATGCGATTTGTATTCATAACGATAATCGATTCGGAGAACAATGGTATTGACACTGTCGGCAGCCAGTGTGGTGTCGATTAATTTTACAAACCTTTCGACATCGGCTTTTGACGGGGCATTCAAACAAAGTCCACGAACCACGGCTACAGGTTGTGCATGCAAAACGGATGCAGAAAATGAAACGAGAAATGCTAAAAGCAGGATGTGTTTTGTTCTCATATTATTAGTAAAAAAAAGGAATAAAAGGTTGAAGATCTTTTGCAAGTTCTTCAACCTTATGATTAAAAAAACAAATTAACCTTTGAAATCGACTTTGTGATGTGAGCCATCACAATAAGGTTTGTTGTTTGAATGGCCGCAACGACACAAATGTATTGCACCGCTTTTTTCTTCCGTTTTTCCGTCGGGATGAACAATCTTGAAATCACCTTCGAGGTGAAGTGGCCCATTGGGCAGCATTTTGATTTCGACTAATGAACTCATAAAGCATGTTTTTTTAAAAGGGTTAAACTTCAATTACTTTATTTTTTGGCACTGTGGCCACAAATTCTTTCAGGTAATGTGGTTCGAAATAGGCAACATCTACGAAATCATTAGCATCGAAAGCTTTTTCGGCAAGGGGAATCATGGCAATGGCCAAAGGGTAAATGTTGTCGGCAAAGAGTGCATTGGCGTGTGTGATGGTGTTTTTGCATTTGTCGGATCCATTTCCAAAAAAGAGGATTCTGTGCTCGGCAAGCAAATCGCTAAAACTGTCGGGAGTAATAATTTCGGCCGTAGTTGCTCGGATTGTTTCCAACGAATGATCGTAAACCGTTGCAAACACTTCCATCCGGCGTGCGTCGATCATGGGACACAACAGCATTTGATCATCTGCAGTATCAACCATCATCTGCGCCATAATGAGCGGCGTAGGTATGGCTATCAGAGGAATGCCAAATCCATAACTCAATCCTTTGGCTTCGGAAACGCCAATTCGCAATCCCGTATAGGAGCCAGGACCACTACTCACAGCAATAGCTTCGATCTTTTTCTGTTGGGTGCGGGCAAAAGTGACAGCCTCATCCACAAAAACACCCAACAAAACGGCATGCGACAATCCCTCGCGATTTTGGCGGTTGAAAATAATTTGTCCATTTTCGGATAATGCACACGAACAAACAGATGTAGCAGTTTCGATATGAAGTATAACACTCATTTACGATTAAATTTGAAGTTTAAACATTTGATTCGAAAATTGGTTCACTGCGAATTCCATAAAAAAAGGCCATAGCCCCTTGCAGGGATATGGCCTTCGATGAGATTTCTTTCGATTACTTAATAACGGTTCCTGTCTCTGTTGTCGCGATTTCCGTATCCACCACCACGATTGTTTCCACCTCTGTGAAAGCCACCGCCTCTTCTGTCATCGTTTTCAGTGCGAGGACGAGCAACAGATACTGATAAAGTACGACCGTCGTATTCGGCGCTGTTTAATTCATCAATGGCATTTTGACCATTTTCATCTGCCATTTCTACAAAACCGTATCCTTTTGAACGATTAGTTTCTTTGTCAGTAATGATTTTTGCAGAGGTAACGTCTCCGTAATCCTCAAAAAGTTCTTTTAAATCGGCATCGCTAATTTGATAGCTTAAGCCAGCAACAAAAATGTTCATGTAAAAAAATTAAAAAAATAAATAAGTGAAAAAACTATTTGCAGAAGTATGTATAAGAGAGGTTAACAATTACGTACTTTTGAAAGAGTAGAAACCAGATAACGTTCTGCCATAAAAAACTTTTGCGGGACAAAGGTAAAAAGAATTTTGAAACAATAATGCAAAAACGAATATTTTTTTCGAATATTTTTTCACGATAATCATATTGCAGGTTTGCAAAGCACCAGATCGACCCTATTCAAGTGCTTTGCACATCTGCAAAGCACTGAAACAACCCCGTGCGGGCTCTTAGCAGGTCTGCAGAGCACTGGTTCAACCTTGTGCAAGTGCTTTGCACGTCTGCAAAGTGCTAATTCAAACTTGTGCAGATGTTTTGCAGGCTTGCAATGAGGTTGGATTATTCGATATATCGGTTATCATCCGAATCGAGTAGGTAAGGGGATTACTCCCCCGCCCTCTCACACCACCGTGCATGCCCTCGCACACGGCGGTTTCTTTTAATTGTTTAACTTCTCGTAATTTAATGTGAGGTTGTATAGACCCGCTTCATCAAACCATTTGTTATTAAGAGCCTAGTGGGCTTGTGGGCAACCTGACTTGCACCAGTGTCCTTTTCCGGAGAAGGCTAATATCCAGCTTTGCCAGCTTTCAACTCCCTGTCTTTCAAGAAAACGTTGCAGGGTAATTACCCTCTTGCACTGCTTTAATCTGTAGCACGAAAGTTTTCTGCGTATCCATGAATCGAGATTCTTTAATAAGCCTTTGCATCGGGCAAAGCGAAAGTAGTTTCAACCATCCACTTTCATGACTCTCTCGCCTGCCGCTTGGCTGCGTACGTAGATATTGCAATCGTCGGCATATCGAACAAATTTGTGTCCTCTGTACTCCAGTTCTTTGTCAAGTTCATCCAAAACTATGTTAGACAATAGTGGAGAAAGTGGGCTGCCTTGTGGTGTGCATTCGGTGCGCTGACTGACAACTCCGTCAACCATAATACCACTTTGCAAGTATTTGCGTATCAAGCCCAATAGCGTTTTGTCGCCAATGGTTAATGATAATCGATACATTAAGCGGTCGTGGTTGACAACATCGAAGAATGTTTTTAAATCCATATCGACAACGAAGTATCTACCCTGTTCTACATATTCGCGCCCTTTCTTGAGCGCTTGGTGAGCACTTCGATTGTGTCTGAATCCGTAGCTATGGTCAGAGAATGTGCGTTCGTAGAGGGGACTCAGCACCCGGGCTATGGCTTGTTGGATGATACGGTCGGTGACCGTGGGTATACCCAACTTGCGCTTGCCTCCATTGGGCTTCGGAATCTCGACTTGTTTGACGCCTTGCGGTTCATAGATCCACATCGCTGCATATCCCGCACTGTTGGTGCATTCTGCAAGATCTCCCGGGATAAACAATACTGCTTTCGACAGGTACCACCGGATTTACTGGAAACGGTTACGGTTGGTTTTTGTGATATCGCAATCCATGGCTCGCTCGCCCTCCGTTTGTCAGCCTTATATCCGATTTCTGTGCGTTGATACGCTGTCTTTGCTGATGCTTCTTTCAGATTTGCAGTCACCTACAACACCCGTTCGGCTGAGCTCACGGCCGAAGCCTTGCCATTCGCTAACACCTCCTTACAACTCGGCGTGTACAAGAACTTGCATCTTGTTAGTAGTATGGTATGCCCGGCATACTAACTAAAAAAGACCATAACCCCTTGCAGGGATATGGCCTTCGATGAGATTTCTTTCGATTACTTAATAACGGTTCCTGTCTCTATTGTCGCGATTTCCGTATCCACTGCCGCGATTATTGTTTCCACCTCTGTGAAAACCACCGCCTCTTCTGTCTTCGTTTTCAGTGCGAGGGCGAGCAACAGATACCGATAAAGTACGACCGTCGTATTCGGCACCGTTCAATTCATCAATGGCATTTTGACCGTTTTCATCTGCCATTTCCACAAAACCGTATCCCTTTGAACGGCTAGTTTCTTTGTCAGTAATGACTTTTGCAGAGGTAACGTCTCCGTATTCCTCAAAAAGTTCCTTTAAATCGGCATCGCTAATTTGATAGCTTAAGCCAGCAACAAAAATGTTCATGTAAAAAAATTAAAAAAAATAAATAAGTAAAAAAACTGTTTGCAGAAGTATGTTTAAGAGAGGTTAACAATTACGTACTTTTGAAAGAGTAGAAACCAGATAACGTTCTGCCATAAAAAACTTTTGCGGGACAAAGGTAAAAAGAATTTTGAAACAATAATGCAAAGATGAATATTTTTTTTCGAATATTTTTTCAAGATAATCATATTACAAGCCTGCAAAAGGGATTGCATAATTCGAGATATTATCCGAAAGCAATCAAACGATACCTTTCGGAATTGTTTTAACAGGGATGTTCAAACAGGAAGATGAAAAAAAATCAATTTCTATCGTTTTCAGGTTATAAAATCAGAAATCGAGGATGAATTACAAAAAAAATGTTTACAACATCCAACAATAAAGATAAAAACATCGTTTAGAAAAAGACAACTGATTATTAACCAATTCAGAAATTATGAAAAAGTTTTATTACTTATTCATGTTAGCACTCGTTGCTACATCCGCACTCACACTATCGTCGTGTTCCGAAGAAGAAGTGGAAGGCAATATCACAAAAGCCACCATGATCGTGAAAAATTGGAAATACTCCTCCATTCAAGGGCACGAGTTGCCCGATTGCTTGAAGGACGATGTTTACAATTTCAAATCGGACGGTACTTTTTCCATCAATGTTGGCACTTCGACCTGCTTCGGTGAAACAAATCAGGAAGGAAACTGGCAATTATCCACCGACGGCAAACAATTGTCGTTGAAAGTAGGCGCCATAACCACTAACTATGAGGTAGTGGACATTGCGCTCGACAAACTGGTTTTGAAAATGACCATTGGAAACATGGGCTTAGTAGAAGTAACCTTTAAGTAATCAGGATTCGGTCATTTATCTTCAAAAAATGCAATATCGATTACTCGTTATTGCATTTTTTATTCTACCTTGCAAAATAAATGCGAAGGGAAAAAACATTCTTTCCCCGACTACGTTTAAAACACAGACAAACATCTAATTTGATTTGAATATGAACGACACAGACACTAAGCCACGGCCGAAAACGAAGAGTGGCAGAGCAAAAACCGGATCGGCACATCAGAAAAAAAATTTCATCCTCGACACCAATGTCATTCTCCACGACTACAAATGCCTGGACAATTTCGAAGAAAACGATATTTACATCCCCTTTGTGGTACTCGAAGAATTGGATAAGTTTAAAAAAGGAAGTGACCAAATCAATTATAATGCCCGCGCTTTCATTCGCGAACTGGACGAAATCACCGATGATACGCTCTTTACCAATGGCGCCGATTTGGGCATCGGTAGAGGCAAACTTTATATCGTAAACAGTCCTAAAACCAACATACGCATTGCGGAAGCTTTTCCCGAATACTCTTCCGACAACCGCATTCTTTCGACAGTGGTCGATATTTCGGAAAAATATCCGAAGATGAAAACCATTCTGGTTTCGAAAGATATCAATCTTCGCATGAAAGCCCGTTCGTTGGGACTGTTGGCTGAAGATTACATCAACGACAAGGTAGTGAACGTCGATATTTTTTATAAAGGCGAAGAAACCTTCGAAGGAATTAATCCCGACCTGATCGACAAAATTTATGCGCAACCGGCTGGTGTGGATTTCGACGAATTCAATTTTGAAATGCCCATCGAACCCAATCAATGCTTCATTTTGAAAAGCGATCGCAATAGTGTGCTGGCACGCTACAATCCGTTTACGAAAAAAATCAAAAAAGTTGACAAGGACAATAATTTCGGCATCCTTCCCCGCAACGCCGAACAGGCTTTCGCTTTCGAAGTGCTCAACGATCCCGATATCAAGTTGGTGGGTCTCACGGGAAAAGCCGGCACCGGCAAAACACTTCTTGCACTGGCTTCGGCTCTCAAACAACACAAAATTTACCGGCAAATCCTGCTGGCACGTCCCATTGTATCGCTTTCGAACAAGGATTTAGGCTTTTTGCCGGGAGACGAAAAGCAAAAAATCGCCCCATACATGCAGCCGCTTTTCGACAACCTGAATGTGATAAAAGCCCAACTTGGCATCAATAGCTCAGAGTTGCGGGTGATTGAAGAACTTCAGAAATCGGGACAGCTCGAAATTGAAGCACTGGCCTACATTCGTGGTCGCAGCCTTTCTGAAACGTACTGCATTATCGACGAAGCCCAAAACCTTACGCCTCACGAAGTGAAAACCATTATCACCCGTGCCGGCGAAGGAACAAAAATGGTTTTCACAGGCGATTTGCAACAAATCGATCAACCGTATCTGGATGCTCAATCCAACGGATTGGCTTACATGATTGATAAAATGCGAGGCCAGGCGATTTTCGCGCACGTCAATCTGGTGAAAGGCGAAAGGAGTGAACTATCGGAACTTGCGAGCAATTTGCTTTAACGTTTTTTCGGACCATAACTTTTTCAGGCGCTCTCGGAAAAACTTTTTCGGGGAGCGCTTTTTCCTATCATTCCATGCCTCGACTATTGCCTGCACGGCAAAACGAAAAAAAGATATCATCGAAATTGTTTATCTTTGCACTGCAAAAAAATAGAGTAAGATGCAAAAACCATCCATCCCGAAAGGAACACGCGACTTTTCGCCCGAAGAAGTGGCAAAACGCAATTATATTTTCGACACCATCAAAGAAGTATATCGCCTGCATGGCTTCCGGCCGATAGAAACGCCGGCCATGGAAAACCTGTCCACACTGATGGGAAAATATGGCGAAGAAGGCGATAAACTGCTCTTCAGAATATTGAATTCGGGAAATTTTCTTGCAGATATCGATGCCGGTGACTTGACGGAAGGTAACGTTGCCCGGACTGCCGCCAAAATTTCGGAAAAAGGACTTCGATATGATCTTACCGTGCCATTTGCAAGATATGTGGTGATGCATCGCAACGAAATCACATTTCCCTTCAAGCGCTACCAGATTCAACCCGTTTGGCGTGCCGATCGTCCACAAAAAGGACGTTATCGCGAGTTTTTTCAGTGCGATGCCGACATTGTGGGCTCCGACTCGCTGCTCAACGAAGTAGAACTGGTGCAAATCATCGACGAAGTTTTCACACGCTTCGGCATCAGGGTCTGCATAAAACTCAACAATCGGAAAATTCTTTCGGGCATTGCCGAAATCATCGGCGAAGCCGATAAAATAACGGACATCACCGTTGCAATAGATAAACTCGACAAAATCGGGCCGGACAATGTGAACGCCGAATTGCGCTCGAAGAATATTTCGCAGCAAGCCATCGACAAGCTGCAACCGATTATTCTGTTGCAAGGCAGCGATCGCGAAAAAATAGCCACACTGCGAAACATACTCTCCGATTCAGAAACCGGAATGAAAGGCGTGGCCGAAATCGAATATATTCTCGACAAAGTAGATGCAATAGCTCCGGGAAGCGAATTGCAACTGGATTTGACGCTGGCCCGCGGCCTCAATTATTACACGGGAGCCATTATCGAAGTGAAAGCGCTCGATGCCGAAATGGGCAGCATCACCGGAGGAGGACGATATGACAATCTGACCGGTATTTTTGGACTTCCGGGCGTTTCGGGTGTAGGAATTTCTTTTGGCGCCGACCGCATTTACGATGTACTGGCACAACTCAACCTTTTCCCCGAAAAATCCACGCACGGCACCGACATCCTTTTCGTGAACTTTGGACAGAAAGAAGAAACATACATTCTCTCCTTGCTGCCACAACTACGTAACGCGGGTATTTCAGTCGAACTGTATCCGGAACCTGCAAAAATGAAGAAACAGCTATCATATGCCGACAGCAATCAAATTCCGTTCGTGGCATTGATGGGCGAGACCGAAATGGGCAACGGCACTATTTCGCTCAAAAACATGAAAACAGGCGAGCAACAATCTCTCACACTCTTTCAGCTCATCAACAAGATAACCTCATGAAAAAACATTCCGATTTTATACTATCTGTTCTCAAAAAGCGTTTATTAAAACATGAAACATATCTTCATCGTTTTATCATCGCTGTCCATCATCACTATAAACTGTTTTGCACAACAGCGCAAACTGCAGAACATGCCTTATGCCGATCAGCGAATATTTCATTTGGGATTCACTATCGGACTAAGCACGCAAGACCTCATTCTCACTCAATCGGGTTATATCAACGATGACGGAGAAGTCTGGTTTTCCGAAATCCCGCATTATTCTCCCGGATTCAGCGTTGGACTGATTGCCGATCGTTATCTGAACCGATATATGAACCTGCGCCTCATTCCCACCCTGCACTTCGGGAGCAAAGACCTTGTCTTCAAGGAACAAACTTCGGGTGAAGAGTTCGCAACATCGATACGAAACAACTATTTAACAATTCCGTTGCAGGTGAAAATGGCCGCCGGAAGAATTAACAACTATCGCCCCTATCTGTTGTTGGGTGGCTACGGTAGCATAGAATTAAATCGCAAGAAAGAGCAAGCAGTACTGCTCAAATCTTTTGACTACGGGATAGAATTGGGCTTTGGGTGCGATTTCTATATGCCGATGTTTAAGTTATCACCCGAGCTGAAATTTTGTTTCGGATTGACCGATATTCTCGAGACAGATCGTTCGGATTTAAAGGACGAAGCTTTGCAAAAATATGCAAAGTCCCTTTCAAAAGCGACGCAACGCATGATCGTGCTCTCGTTTAATTTCGAATAATCGTAAAAACTTTACCGAAAAAAAGCGTTTCAAAAAAAAACAGGCCTACAGAATTTCCTCAAATTCCGATTTTTTGGCTCCGCAAATAGGACATTCCCAATCGTCCGGCAAATCGGCAAACGGAATTTTCTCATCGGCTTCGTTATACACATAACCGCAAGCCGTACACTCGTATTTTTTTAATCCAACCATCTTGTCTGATTCCGTTTTTTCATCAAAAAGAGAACGATCGACATAAGTGGGTGCATTTTTGGGTGCAACTCCTTTTTTCACCTTATGGTAATAATCGTAAGTAAGCGGCTCACCCTCAAGATCGAGAACGTCACCATTCAGCAACTCGCCAATGAATATCAGGTGAGTGCCCACATCAAACGCATCGATAAGAGCGCATTCGAAGTAGGCCAAGCTTTCGTTTTTCAGAATCGGAACTCCACTTTCGCCATACATCACATCCAAATTCGAAAATTTATCGATATCCCTACCCGATTTATATCCAAATCGATTGATAAGATCGGACGAAACATCACGCGAAAGAACCGAAACCGAAAAAGCTTTATACTGTTTGATGAAATCGGATGTATAATTGTCTTTATTGCAACAAACAGCAAACCGAGGCGGTTTTGATGTTACTTGAAAAACGGTATTTGCAACAAATCCGGTGCCTCGGAATCTATTGCCCGAACAGACAATATATAACCCATACGAAATTTTTGAAAATAAATCGGGATTAATCATATAAAAAAGATATTTTTCAATGGTTTGTCGTTATTATACGGTATGCAAATATAAACCTTTTTTTCAAAAAGATGTGACCCAATATGCGTAGTGTGTAAAAAAGCAAGAAAGCATTTCGTAATTTTCGGGCCTATTTATGATTTCGATCGAAAATCGACTGAAACGTTTTTTTGCCTTTCAAATAATAGTTGTAGAGAATACTGCCACCAAATTGCTGCTTGATGCATGGAACAATGGTTTTTTCGAGGTTTTGTGCACGCAACAGACGATATGCCGGTTTCATTCGCATAAAATCGGATTCAGCTCTCATCACGGCACGAGCATTATCGAATTTTCCGCTTATCAATAAATGCAGGAACGCTGCAAAATCGAGGATGAAACGTGCAAAAAGCACTCTTGGCAACATTCTGTCCGATACATTTTTGTATATCATCAGCAGATTATTGCGAAAATTGAAATAAGTCTTCTGCGGATTCTCTTTGTTGAGAGACGCACCACCAACATGATATACAACCGACGTCGGAACACACTCGATAACATATCCTCGTGCATTGAGCCTCCAACAAAGATCAATTTCTTCCATGTGAGCAAAAAAACGTGCATCCAATCCACCTACTTCCAAATATTTTTCGCGTCGAATACACATACAGGCGCCGGTAGCCCAAAAAATGGGAATTGCGGTGTCGTACTGACCATAGTCTTGCTCCACACGTTGAAGTATGCGTCCACGACAAAACGGATAGGCATACCGATCGATAAAACCACCGGCAGCTCCGGCATATTCAAACAGATCGCGACTATGAAACGAACGAATTTTTGGCTGCACTGCTACCGTCTCCGGATGACGATCAAGATATGAGACGAGTATCGATAGCCAATTGCAGGTTACTTCGACATCCGAATTCAGCAAAACTACATATTCGGCCTCAACCTCGCGGATGGCTTTATTATATCCTTCGGCAAAACCATAGTTTTTATCGAATGCCAGAAGTCGAACATCGGGAAACTGCTTTTCGAGTAGAGAAACCGAATCGTCAGATGACCCATTGTCGGCAACGACGATTTCGGTATCGTTTGATTTCGAAAACTTCAATACTCCGGGCAAAAACTGTTCGAGCAAATTTCGCCCATTCCAATTCAAAATGATGACCGATGTTTTATTCATATTTTTTCAGCCGTTTCACGCTTAAATTTCCATCGCTTGTGCGACCAAAGCCAATACGCAGGATCGCGTAAGATGGTTTTTTCGAGAAGCCGCATATATTGTTCGGTCACGGCAAATTTTTCTTCTTTGGATGCATCGGTCGTAATTACAGAAAATCGACCGACATAATGCCCTCTTTTTTCACGACGTAGATCGAGATAAACAACAGAGAATCCAAATTTTCGTGCGATGCGCTCCATACCTATAAGCGCCGGCGTGTCCTGATTGAGAAATCGAGTCCAATGCTGGCCGGCGTTACGGCGAGGTCGTTGATCGTTGATAAAACCAATGACCATAGCCTTTCCCTGCTGACGATTGTGAACGATCGTCCGCATGGCATCACTCATTTCTATGCTCAGAGGAGAAAAACGAGATCGGATTTTCAAAAAAAAACGATCGAATGCTTCGTCACGCAATTTGTGGTAAATTTGACCCTGAAACAATTCGGGAAATAGATAAAAGCCGATAGACGAAACATATTCCCAATTGCCGTAATGCCCCAAACTGAGCAGACAAGAGTTACCGTCTTTCGTAAGCTCGTTGAGCAATTCGGGATTTTCAAATTTCATCCTACGTTTCACATCTTCATTGCTAATGTGCAACAATTTAATAGTTTCGATATAATAATCACACAGAAAATGATAAAATTGACGCTCAATTTTTTCTATTTCGATCGCCGATTTTTCGGGAAATGCATTTTGAAGATTAACACGAACTATCTTACGCCTATATCTTACAAGTCGGTACAAAACAACAAAAAGTACATCGGAAAGAAAATATAACAAACTCCATGGGAGCAGGGCATGGATGTATGAAATACCATACAGTAAATAATACTTGATATTGTTGATTTTTTTCATGAAATACCTCTTATATAATTGCTTTCATCGCCGATCGATCTTCGTCCAATTCTCCAATTTGCACTTTTGTGACCTTATTCACGAGAGAAGGATTATAATCGGCAACCGTCTTGATATAATTCTCTGTAAATCCATACATTTTTGAACCATATCGAGTATGCTCGAAAATCACTTTTTTTGAAGCACCTTTTTGAGAGAGATAAAATTCGTGCAATTTTCTATCCGAAATATCCAGTAAAGCCTTACTTCGAGCATGTTTCTCTTTCGGATCGACACTGTGAGGTATTTTGAGCGCCTGAGTTCCTGCTCTTTCTGAATATGTGAACACGTGGAGTTGCGAAATAGGTAACGATTCAATAAATTTTCGGCTTTCTTCGAAATAAGCATCGGTCTCGCCCCTCACTCCCACAATAACATCCACTCCGATAAATGCATCGGGCATTGTTTGTTTTATTTTTTCCACTTTGTGGCGAAACAAAGCCGTATCGTAGCGACGTTTCATCAATTGCAGAACATCGTCGCTGCCGGCCTGCAGAGGCAAATGAAAATGCGGTGCAAAGCGCTTTGAATTTGCCACAAAATCGATAATCTCATCGGTAAGCAAGTTGGGTTCGATTGACGAAATGCGAAAACGCTCTATGCCTTGTATGTCGTCGAGAGCAAGCAGCAAATCAAAAAAACGCTCGCCTGTTGTATGGCCAAAATCTCCAATGTTGACGCCTGTCAACACAATTTCTTTTCCACCCTCAGCCACAACCGACTGTGCTTGTGTCACCAGATCGGCAATAGAACCGTTACGACTTCTGCCCCGTGCGTGAGGAATGGTGCAAAACGAACAAAAATAATCACATCCGTCCTGTACTTTCAAAAAATATCGTGTTCGATCGTCAGCCGACAAAGAAGGCACAAATGTCTTTATCCGATTGGTTTTGGACGTTATCACCGCTCCCTTGTCTTTCTTGGTCAGATTGTCGAGATATTGAAAAATATCGAGTTTTTGTTCAGCACCCAATACCAAATCCACGCCTTCTATCGAGGCTATATCATCGGGTTTGAGCTGTGCATAGCATCCGGTTACCACTACAAATGCATCCGGATGTTGCTGAATCATTTTGCGAATAGCCTGACGGCCTTTCTTGTCGGCCAATTCTGTAACCGTACATGTGTTTATCACGCAAATATCGGCTTTTTGTCCTTTTCTTGCTTTCGTTATCCCCGCCTGAGACAACTGTCGTCCTATAGCAGATGTTTCTGCAAAATTCAATTTACATCCGAGTGTATAATATGCAGCTGTTTTATTTTCGAATATGGATCTGTCAATCATATTTTTAATGTGCAAAGGAGATACATCTTCTTTGTCGAAAGATATTTCGGATTGGTTTTTTTGAAACTTAATAGTTTGACTGTACAAAAATACAACAAAATCATTTTATTTAATGAGGTTTTTCTTTTGCAATTTGAAAAGAAGGACTTATTTTTGCACAAAAAAGATAAAAATGTGCAGCAATGATAGAACAAAACTTCATCAAACTTTACGAAAATAGTTTCAAAAAACATTGGGAACTCAATGCCCTTAGCGATTACCACGCCGATAATCTTTTAACTTATGGCGATTTAGCCCGTTCCATTGCACGCACACATCTTTTGTTCGAGAAAATGTCCCTTGCCAAAGGGGATAAAATAGCTCTTGTCGGAAAAAATCACACTTCGTGGGCAACCGTTTTTCTATCCACAATTACTTATGGAGCGGTTATTGTACCGATTCTGGCAGATTTTCATCCTGAAAGCATCGAGCATATCATCAATCACTCCGAAGCCAAGCTTGTATTTATTAATAAACAAATTTGGGAAAACATAGATTCGCAAAAAATAAACGTCCCCGTATTCGCGATTCCATCTTTTGAACTGATAAAAGGAGAAAACATGGATTCGGAAGACATACGCAAACAAGTGGATGACTCGTTTAAACTAAAGTATCCGGAAGGATTTCGCAAGTCTGATATTCAGTACCCAACTATTGGAAATGAAGAAGTGATTTGTTTGAACTATACGTCGGGAACAACCGGATTTAGCAAAGGTGTAATGCTTACGGCCAACAATTTTGCAGGCAACATCACTTTTGCGCAGCGGCTCAAACTGCTCTTCCCCGGTGAACGCGATTTGGCTTTTTTACCATTGGCTCATGCCTATGGCTGTGCTTTCGATTTTTTGTATGCTCTTAGCCAAGGAGTTCATGTTACTTTGCTTGGCATTCCTCCAACACCGCGAAATTTAGTCGAGGCTCTACAGGAAGTCAAACCACATATTATTATTACGGTGCCACTTATCCTCGAGAAAATCTACAAAAAAAGTATTCAGCCGCTGCTTAACAAACGGATAATGAAAATTATATTGAAGATTCCGGTTGTAAAGCACATGATCTATAGTCAAATCAAAAAAAACATTTCCCATTCGCTTGGAGGCAATTTTAGGGAAGTAATTATCGGTGGAGCTGCGCTCAATAAGGAGGTGGAAGATTTCTTTTATGCCATAGGCTTTCCATTTACCGTAGGGTATGGAATGACCGAATGTGCACCACTTATCTCGTACAGTCCTCACCAAGAATTTATACCGAGATCGTGTGGCAGAGTTTTGAAAGACATCATGCAAGCAAGAATCGACTCCGAAGATCCTGAAAATATTCCGGGTGAAATCCAGGTGCGAGGCGAAAATGTGATGTTGGGATATTACAAAAATCCCGAGGCGACTTCGTCTGCTTTCACCAAAGATGGATGGCTCAAAACCGGAGATTCGGGCGTTATGGATAAAAACAACTGTCTATATATCAAAGGAAGAATCAAAGCCATGCTTCTCGGCCCTAACGGTCAAAACATTTTTCCTGAAGAAATAGAATCCAGATTGAACAATCTTCCTTACGTGGCTCAGAGTTTGGTGATTAGTCGGGATGGGAAATTAATAGCACTTGTATTTCCGGATTACCTGTCACTTAAAGAAGCAGATATTCCTCGCGAGATGCTCGATAACATCATGGCAGATAATCTCAACACGCTAAACAAACATCTTGCTAACTACGAAAAAATCAGCAAGATAGAAATCATGGAAAATGATTTTGAAATGACTCCTAAACAAAGCATCAAACGGTTTATTTACCAATAATCGCCCCGAAAAAGTTAAACAATACTAATACGGCTTGTTTTTTAGATAATTTATAGCGATAAATATGTTGTATAACATATAAATCATATATCTTTGCTGCGTTTTTGAAAAAGAAATTTATTTATCGTTTAAAATTATTGAAAAATGAAAAAAGTATTATTATTTGTAGCTATTGTAGCTACTTTGGGTTTTGCATCATGCACTGGTAACAAACAGGCTGAAGCGGAAAAAGCTAAGGCTGACAGCCTTGCTGAAGTTGCAAGATTAGACAGCATCGCTCAAGCTCAAGCCGACAGCATCGCTGCCGCTGCTGCCGCTGCTGCCGACACTTTGCAACAAGCTACAGAGGAAGCCGCTGCTGCTGTAAAGTAAGAAACGACATTGTTCGAAAGAATGCTTAAGCCATCCCATAGAGGGTGGCTTTTTTCATGGCGTTATGAAACAAAAGTATTATCTTTGTATCGTACGTAACGAGAATCATGATAACATTAACGTTATAGATATTGAACGATCAAATGATTAAAAGATTTATTCCCTTAGGATTTCTTCTAATTGCACTCACCTGTTCCGCCCAAAAAATGGGAGAACTTTTCAAAACAATGCCTCAACATGTTCTGCCGGGATTTTCCGAAGCAGACAAAATTATGCTACTCGTTGACACAGCACTGACAAGCATTCCCTATCCATTGGGAAATATTGAAAGGATTAATTACACCGACGATTTTTTAAAAATAAAAACCTCGAGCAGAGGAAATCTTCAGATAAAATTACTTCCGCTCATTAATAACACAAAAATTGTATGTGTTGTGAAAACTGTTTGTGGACAAGCATGCGACAGTCAAATTCAATTTTATTCAACCGAGTGGAATCCGATCGAATCTGAGCCCCTTCTTCCTCATCTTTCGGCAGAAATGTTTTTTGATCGATCGCAAAAAAACAACATCGATTTCGAAAAAGCACTTCGATTAATTGACATGGAGCCAATTAAAGCCGAATTTAAAGGTGGATCTGACGATCTTACTCTTATTTTGGATTACGAATCGTATGTATCTGCTGAAAATGTTGAACTAATAAAGTCTTTTATTAAACAAGATTCAATAACTTTGCGGTGGAATAAAACCTCATTCCAAAACTAATTTTTTTTGAATGCACCCGTAGTTCAATGGATAGAATACCGGATTCCGGTTCCGACGATGCGAGTTCGATTCTCGCCGGGTGTACACTAACACATTCTCCATAAAATCAAAGCTACCGGTTTTGCGGCTGAAAATGATTTTCAGCCGCAATTTTTTCTTCGATACCTTATGCACGGATCTCAAATTTTTCCTATATTTCGAAAAAAATTGCGACGTGAATTATACTGAATTTGACGATCGAAGCTGTGTAGCCCGATTTCAGAAACCGGAGGAAAACGGGAACATAAAATGTATTCTTTGTCCTCATGAATGTACTTTGAGAGAAGGACACTCAGGATTATGCCGCACACGCAAAAACATTCATGGTACATTATATTCGTTATCCTATGGCCGGCCGTGTTCAATAGATATTGATCCTATTGAAAAAAAACCTTTATTTCATTTCTATCCCGGTAGCAAGATTTTGTCCCTCGCAACCGCCGGGTGCAATTTCCATTGTTTAAACTGCCAAAATTGGCAAATATCGCAAACTTCGCCTCAAAATGCACATCCTTACATCGAACCGAAAAGGATTGTGGATACAGCTTTATCGCAAAATATAGGATCTATTGCTTTTACATATACCGAACCTACCGTATTCTACGAATACATGTATGACATTGCTCAACTGTCGCGCGAAAAGGACATAAAAACGGTTATGGTTTCAAATGGTTTTATCAATCACGATCCTTTGGTCGAATTGTGCTCTTTGATAAATGCAGCCAACATCGATCTAAAATGTTTCGACGAGGCGACCTACAAAAAACTCACCGGAGGACGTCTTTCGACCATACTCGAAACTCTGTTGACCTTAAAACAACAAAACGTTTGGCTCGAAATTACATTTCTTCTTATTCCGGAAATCAATGACGATCTCGAAAAAATAAAAAAAATGTGCGAATGGCTTGTACGCAACGGATTTGATGACACTCCTTTGCATATCAGCCGCTTTTTCCCTGCGTATAAATTGTCTCATCTTCCGCCTACTCCCACAGAATTACTCTTAAATGCAAGAGAAATCGCGAAAAACTCCGGAATCAGATATGTTTACATTGGGAATGTCCGTCATTCAGAAAGCGAAAACACCTATTGTCCGCAATGCGGAAATTTATTAATTGAGCGAAAAGGTTTTTCCGTTACAAAAAACCATATAGAAGATGGAAGATGCCCATATTGTAATACGCAAATTGCCGGAAGTTGGGGCTAATTCCTGAACTCCGATTCCGAAAACACAACAGCCGAAAAAATATAAATATCAGATTGCCGCCAACCATCCCATCCAATTCCGGCCTTATCACGGGCACAATGGCCCAGAAACTGTTCCAAATTCCATCCTGTCTCATCGGCGACTTGTGGTAAAAACACACCACTTGCAGAACCTTTTCGCAAATAAATTCCGTGCTTGCCAAGCACAATTTGAGAAATATCATCAATTTTTTTCAATGGCGAAAGCACAGATATTTCTATTTCAATTTGTTCGAGTTCATGCTCGGCAACCGGCGGAAAGCGGTAATCGTGAATAGCTGCAGAAACAGCCATTTGGCGTATTGTGTGAATTAATGGATTCTCGCTTTCTATCATTCCGATGCAACCTCTCAGTTGCCCGTGTTTGTGTAAGGTAACAAAAGCTCCGCAATGCGAATAAATAGCTGCAGAACATCTGCTAAGATCTATTTCATTCACATCGTGTCCAAAAAGAGACTTTATGCTGTTTCGCGCCACCGCCAACAGAGTTTTCTTATCTTCGTTGGTTAAATAAAACTCATCATTTTGATTGAGATCAGCTTGTTGACAAGCAACTATCGCCCAATATCCGACTACTTCGCGACGATCACCGTAGTTTCGTTCATCACCCGAATTTCGGTAATCGATAGCTTGATAATGAAGGGAGGAGTTTGAGTAAGTCAAATGCAAGAGAGTAAGTACCGAAGTCCATCCACACAAACTCGTAAGTAGATTTGGAATACGTTTCTTCCGATTTTCAATTAAAGTATCAATGAGAATTTGTGGATTATTTGACGTTATGGCATCTTTTGTGGCAGCATCCACCTGCTTAGCCGCTTGATAATGAGGATAATGAGAAAAATCTGTACTAACAACAAACAAATTGTTTTCGGTGAAGTAAGGTTTAAGAGCTTCCGCAATACGAGAGCAAGTCTCCGGCTTTGAAGCAGCTATAACAATCGGAACGATTTGAAATTCATTTTTCAGCTTGTAATGCAAAAAAGGCAACTGCACCTCAATGGCATGTTCTTTTGTGTGTGGAGCAATTTCATTCGTAAACACATCGGGAAAATCCGAAACAAGTTTTCTACCTATATCGCAATTCACTTTTTCCTCACCATAAGGCATCTCAAAATTCCCATCACAATAAACCGATGCCTTTTCAAATTGATAATGATGAGATGACGCAAGTATAAAAACGTTTTCGTATTGTCGATCTTCTTCGAGTTGATTAAAAGCTGACGCTGCAACTCTCCCCGAAAAAACATAGCCGGCATGTGGACTAATGAGAGCCCTCACCTTTTGCACTTTACGTGGTTCTGCTATTCCCAGATAGGTTTCGACCACTGTCTTCAGTTGTTTTGGATCGTCAGGATAGAATTGGCCTGCTACCGAAGGTTTTCTGTTTTTCATAAGATCGGATTTTTTTGTTTTAACAACAAAGTATCGATCAAAGTTTCATAATTGCCTAATTTTTGGTGAAATCACTTTAAAAACTTTATAAGTATCTATTTGTAGAAGATAGATAACTGAGAAGATAGTTCGAATTTGTAAAAAACAACTGAAAATATCATCCATCGAATAAAAATATTGATGTACTTTTGCACTTTGGAAAATTTCGATTGACAATATGAATTCAAAAATAGAAGGGAAAAAACCGACTCCGATCATTGACTGGTTCATAAGATTGATAAAAGGAGTTATTGTGGGCATCGGCTTCATTCTTCCGGGCTTGTCAGGTGGCGTTCTGGCAGTTATTCTGGGAATTTATGACCGTCTGATACGATTTTTATCCGATTTAAAAAAACATTTCATCGAAAACGTCCTCTATTTCATACCTGTGATTATCGGCGGAGCGATTGGCATCGTTTTGTTTTCGATTTTGGTCGAAAAAGCTTTTGGCGTATATGCGGCCGAATTTATCTGTCTATTTATCGGATTCGTGGCAGGAACTTTCCCTTCGCTATACAAAACGGCAGGAAAAGAAGGTCGATCATGGCGCGATATGCTTATATTTTTACTTTCGACAGCATTTATTTTTCTTTTGATGATATATGGTGGTCGGCAATTTACAGAAGTTTCTCCTAATTTATTAATCTGGGCCGCTTCCGGAGCACTAATCGGACTGGGGGTAATCGTGCCGGGAATGAGTCCATCCAATTTCCTGATATACTTTGGGTTATACGATAAGATGGCGACGGGAATCAAAGATTTCGATTTTTCAGTAATCATCCCTCTACTTATAGGTTTTATCCTGTGTGTACTTGCTTTCGCAAAACTGGCGGCCTATCTTTTCAAACGTTACTACTCCGAAATGTATCATTTCATTCTGGGAATGGTGATAGGCTCATCGCTGGCAATTTTCCCAACAGTGGTTTTTCCGGCTTTTGCACCTGAGCAGCTCGCCGCTACGAGGCTAAGTTTCGGAATGGCATTTTTCCTGTGCGTCGTTTTCTTTGCAATCGGGACGCTTATTTCATTTCTGTTTAGTAAAGTTGAAGAAAAGTACCCAAGAGAAGATATTTTCTAAGGAAAAAATACCGATCAATAAAAATCTCAGATTCTAATTTTTTTCTCAAAAAAAAACTGGTAATTGAAACCTCAATTCCCAGTTAAAACTATTCAAAGTGGAGTTGGAGGGACTCGAACCCTCGTCCAAACGAGGAAGCAATTTGCTTTCTACATGCTTATCTTCTCTTGATTTTTCGAGAAAAAGTAAGGCAGAAGCTACCAACTTTTTCCTTAGCTTTTTTGTTTCAGATAGGCGCCAAAGCCTCGCCTATCCTATCTCCGATTTATCTGCACCACCGATTCGGAACGCTTCGAAGCCACAGCTTCCGGGTGATGTCTTGTCCCAACACCTGTGCCGGGATTAAGCTTTAATCTACTATACTTCGATTAAGCAGCAAGAGCATAATTGTTATTGCCAGTTAATTGTTCGACATTTGAGATTAAAGTGCTAACTGTCAACGCACTGCATGCTTACAAACCTCTTCTACTCGCTGTCAAAACCAGTCAACCCCGAGTATCATCTCAAAAAATTTTACTTTTGGTTGTCCTTTGACACAAAATTACGATTTTGGTTTAATCCAACCAAATTTTATTGCGTCTTTTCAAGGTCATTGAGTTATATTGCAATATCCATGATAAAAAATAAGACGAAGTACAAATTATCCTTCATTGATCAATATTATTGAAATTTGAATTTCTCGATCGTCAAAAATTCTGTATTTTTGCAAGATTATTAAACACACTGAAAGAAACAACACAAGATCATGAACAAAATTGTAGGAAAAGAAGGCTTATCCGATAAAGTCGTAAAGTTCGAAATCGAAGCTCCACTTATTGCAAAAAGCAGGAAACCGGGACATTTTGTCATCGTCAGAGTCGGGAAAAAAGGAGAACGCGTTCCTTACACAATTGCAGCTGCAGATCCTCAAAAAGGAACAATCACTCTGGTTATCCAACGTGTAGGCAAATCCTCCGAAAAACTCTGCCAACTCAATATTGGAGATTATGTAACCGATTTAGTAGGCCCCTTGGGTAAAGCTACGCACATCGAAAATTTCGGGACAGTACTTTGTGCCGGTGGCGGTGTTGGAGTTGCGCCAATGCTTCCTATCATAGAAGGAATGAAAAAAGCAGGGAACAAAGTAATTTCCGTTTTGGCTGCGCGCACAAAGGAACTAATAATTCTGGAAGAGCAGGTTCGTAAGTTTTCCGATGAAGTCATCATTATGACAGACGATGGTTCGTATGGCGAAAAAGGGTTGATAACCAATGGCGTTGAGAATGTCATTCAACGCGAAAAAGTTGATTTGTGCGTGACAATCGGGCCCGCCATCATGATGAAATTTGTTTCCGAATTAACAAAAAAATACGACGTGCCAACCATAGCCTCGCTCAACACGATCATGGTTGACGGTACCGGGATGTGTGGAGCATGCCGCGTTACGGTGGGAGGAAAAACACGCTTCGTATGTGTCGATGGCCCCGAATTCGATGCGCATCAAGTCGATTTCGACGAAATGCTGATGCGCCTGAAAGCATACAATTAAAAAAATGCTAAAGAAAATAAACACAAATTCATAAGTAAACTATCCATAACATACAATGAATAATGAATATTTAAAGGCAGAACGTGCGCAAGAATGGCGCGAAACCCTGCGAAAATCGATGAAAAATAAGGATCGAACCGATTTGCCCCGAGTGAAAATGCCGGAAGTTCCTCCCGAAATCCGTTGTCACACATACGACGAAGTCAATCTGGGGCTTAGTCTCGAGCAAGCAATTGGCGAATCACATCGTTGCCTCGATTGCGTGGACCCAACCTGCATTACAGGATGTCCCGTTGAAATCAATATTCCGAAATTTATCAAAAATATCGAACGCGGAGAAATTTTCGAAGCCGCCAAAACATTAAAGGAAACCAGCGCCTTGCCTGCTGTTTGCGGTCGTGTTTGTCCCCAAGAGCGCCAATGCGAGAGCAAATGTTTTTACACCCTCAAACTAAAAAAACAACCCGTTGCCATTGGTTATCTCGAACGTTTTGCCGCAGACTACGAACGCAATAGTGGACAAATATCGATTCCCGATGTTGCTCCGGCTAACGGCATCAAAATAGCAGTTGTAGGCTCAGGTCCGGCCGGACTTTCATTTGCCGGAGACATGGCCAAGATGGGATACGATGTAACGGTTTTCGAGGCTCTGCACGAATTGGGCGGAGTACTCCGCTACGGAATCCCCGAATTTCGCCTTCCCAACGAAATCGTAGATTTTGAAATTGACGTACTTAAAAAAATGGGAGTTAAATTCTTGACAAATTGCATAGTCGGAAAAACTATCCTGCAAGAGGATCTCGTAGCGGAAGGCTTTCGAGGTATCTTCGTTGGCAGTGGTGCGGGATTACCCAACTTTATGAATATTCCGGGTGAGAATCTCAACGGAGTGATGTCGTGCAACGAATACCTGACGCGTATCAACCTCATGCAAGCGGCTGACCCCGAAAGCGATACGCCCATACATTTAGGTAAAAAGGTTGCCGTAATTGGTGGAGGCAATACCGCCATGGATGCCGTTCGTACGGCACGGCGTCTCGGGGCCGAAAAGGCGATGATCGTTTATCGTCGCTCGGAAGAAGAAATGCCTGCCCGAATTGAAGAGATAAAACACGCCAAGGAAGAAGGCATAGAATTTCTAACCCTGCATAATCCCATTAAATATGAAGGCGATGCAAACGGCCGCGTTCAACGGATGCTCCTTCAGCGTATGAAATTAGGCGACCCTGACGCCTCCGGACGTCGCAGTCCCGTTGCCATAGAAGGAGACACCGTATGGATAGATGTGGATGAAGTAATAGTGAGCGTTGGCGTTTCGCCAAATCCTCTTATTCCACAATCTTTTTCGGGTATCGAAGTAACGTCACGCGGAACTATTGTTGTGAATAACGAGACCATGCAATCTGCAGTAAAAACCATATTTGCCGGAGGAGATATCGTTCGCGGTGGGGCAACCGTAATCCTCGCAATGGGCGACGGTAGAAAAGCAGCAAAATCGATGCATGAATATTTATCGTCAAATCAAACTGAATGAAAATTCTTGCGGACGCTCATATACCTTACCTAAAAGGTGTAATCGAATTGTTTGGCGAAGTAGAATATTTGCCGGGCAATGAATTTAGCAAAGAAAAAATCAAAGACAAGGATGTCTTGATAGTGCGTACTGTAACCCATTTCGGGAAAGAAATTCTCGAAGGGAGCAGTGTGAAACTGATATGTTCGGCTACTATCGGATACGATCACATCGACACGGCCTATTGCGATGCCCACAACATAGCCTGGCGCACAGCACCCGGATGCAATGCCAATTCGGTCGAACAATATGTTACTGCCTCTTTGCTTTACATCGCTCAGAAACAAGGATGCAAATTAAAAGATAAAACTATCGGAATTGTCGGCGTGGGGAATGTCGGAAGTCGTGTGGAAGCCGCTTGTCGAAAACTAGGCATGAAAGTACTTCTCAACGACCCACCTCGCGAAGAACGAGAAGGGAAACAAAAATTCGTTTCTCTCGATACGATTAAAAACGAAGCGGACATCATTACATTACATGTTCCGTTGACAAAAACCGGGAAATACCCCACATATCACTTGGTGGATTTCGAGTTTTTTCGTTCATTACGTAAACAACCGGTTATTATTAATTCCTGTCGCGGAGCAGTTGTTGACAATCAAGCATGGGGGAAAGCCATCTATGAACATTTAATCTCGGCATCGGTGATAGATTGTTGGGAAAATGAGCCCAATATCGATTTGGATCTACTTCGAAAAGTAGATATAGCGACACCGCATATCGCGGGTTATTCGGCTGACGGCAAATGGACAGCCACCAAAATGACACTTGAGAACGTGAACGATTACTTTAAATTAGGCATCGATCCCATACCGTTTCAAAAGATTCCCGACCCCGATCAACCAATTATCGATTTGCAACATGTTCCGCCTGAAGAACAGTTGCCTACTGCGGTGTGGCATACCTACAATCCGATGAAAGAAACAGAAGCACTCAAATCGAATCCTGAAGATTTTTACCGTTTCAGATCGAACTATCCGCTGCGGCGTGAATACGTAGCCTATACGGTAGTCAATGCAGATCCGACAATTGCCGAAACTTTAAAAATGTTAGGATTCAATGTAAATTCTTTTCGAAATCGAAAAACTCTCTGAATGCCCGGATGTAAATACACATACCGGTTGACCTACACTTTAAAATGGTTAATTAATTTCGTTTTAAAAAGAAAATAAATAGATTTGCACTCGGTTTTGAGAAAATATTAAATACAAATCATAAATACGTTCGTCATGAAAAGAAAACTTATCTATGAATCGCTTGCGATTCTGTTGTTTATTTCTTTTTTGGGGGTTTCTTGCTCAAGTCTGAAACCACTCAAGCAATCCAACTTTGCAGTAACACCCTCACCCCTCGAAACTGTAGGAAATAAGATTCCGGTTACTGTGAATGGTATTTTTCCCGAAAAGTGGTTTAATGCGAATGCAACCGTATCGATTACCCCTGTTTTAAAATATGCCGAAAACAAAGAATCCGAATCAACAGCCTATACTTTTCAAGGTGAAAAAGTGGCCGGAAATGCCACGGTAATTCCGAAAGACAGAGGCGGAAACTTTACGATGATTTTTTCATTTCCTTATCAACCCGAAATGAATGTTTCAGAACTTTTCGTGCGTTTTGACGCAAAGATTAAAAACAAACCGGTAAAATTGCCCGAGATAAAAGTGGCTAATGGCGTTATAGCTACCTCCACTTTGGCAAGTGCATTGTCAACCAAACCTTCGGTTGCCGACGATGGATTCCAAAAAATCATCAAACAAACCCAAGATGCGAATATTCTTTTCTTGATTCAAAATGCAGCGCTTCGCCAAAGCGAACTCAATAAGGAAGGACTTGCCGCGTGGAAAAAACGCGTTGAGGAAGCCTACAAAGATCCAAAACAAAATATCTATATAGAAGTTTCGGCTTATGCATCACCTGACGGTGGAGTTTCTCTAAATGAAAAACTTGCAGCCGAGCGTGAGAAAAATACGACCGAATACCTCGAAAAAGAATTGAAGAAGAAAAATATAGACACAGAGGTAAATGCACATTATACCGCAGAAGATTGGGAAGGCTTCAGACAATTGGTTCAAGCTTCTGACCTCCAAGACAAAGCTCTTATCCTTCGTGTACTTGAAATGTATCCCGATCCGGAAACACGCGAACAGGAAATAAAAAACATATCGTTTGTTTATGAAGAATTAGCCGAAACCATACTGCCTCAATTGCGGCGTTCGCGACTGATTGCCAACATCGAAATTATTGGAAAAACCGACGAAGAAATCATGTCGTTTTGGAAAAATGATCCGAAACAACTGTCGGTGGAAGAATTGTTGTATGCTACTACGCTCACCGATGATCCTGCACAAAAAGAACGCATTTATCAATACGTCACGGTTAACTTTCCTCAAGATTATAGAGGATGGAACAACATTGGCACACTTTTCTATGAAAGAGGTGAGATATCTAAAGCTCAACAGGCTTTCCAACGTGCTATTCAAGTAGCGCCCGATGCTCCCGAAGCAAACATGAATATGGCTCTTATTGCTTTGTTGAACGACGAAAACGACAAAGCCGAAGAACTATTGGGAAAAGCATCACAGGCCAAAGATATTGATGGGGCATTAGGTTTGCTTTATCTAAAAAATGGAGACTACAACAAGGCTGTAGCCGCTTTTGGCAATACAAAAAGCAACAATGCAGCATTGGCTCAATTGCTCATTAAGGATTACAGCCGCGCTTCAGAAACATTAGTTAACATTACCAATCCCGATGCAACAACAGCGTACTTGCAGGCTGTGATTGCAGCACGCACTAACAAATACGCTGAAGTTTTGTCGAACCTGCAAACTGCCATTATTCGTGATAAATCCATGGCTAAACGTGCTGCTAACGATCTGGAGTTTGCCAAATACCATACCGATCGCGATTTTATAGCATTAACAAAACAATAAAAATTCTATTTACAACTCTTATTCTGAACGGGATAAAGCATCTTGCATTATCCCGTTTCTGTTTTGGGCAGAAACTGTTTCGAAAAAGATATACGGATAAAATAAAAAATGTAATTTTGCAGGTCGTCTCAATTCATATTTTCGAATCAAACATACAATAATAAAATGTTATCGCTCAAAACCAAAATTACATTCAGTTTTGCATTACTGATCTTTATGTTGATCGTAGCAGGTTTGATGTCACTCTCAGAATTTAAAAAGGTAAGCAGCTCGGCAGACCAAATCATCAAAAACAAATACGCATCGATCGAACAATCTAAATCGATACTCAAGTCTCTGGAGCACGAAAATACAGGACTACTGATGTTTTTGGCCGGAAATATGGAAGAGGGGATGAAAATCATATCCGAATCCGATTCTACCATCCAAAAAATTATTGCAGAAACTACCGCAAGTGCAATCGAAAAAGAGGAGAAAGATTATCTCCTGACAATTGATGAGGAATATCAAAAATTTCATTCTTCGGTGTTGACAGCATGTCGAAAAGCAAATTCAATTCCACTCGATGAAAAAAACAAACTTTATCTGACCGAGATTCATCCATTGTTTTCTTCTGTAAAGACTGCGGTTGATGTTTTTGTGGAACACAATCAAGAAAATATCATTAGTCAGGCATCATTCTTCAGCCAACGTTCGAAAAGAGCAATTATGCCTGCTTTGGTATCCATTATTGCCGCCATTTTGTTTTCTATTATACTCAACTTTTTTATCAACGAATATTTCGTTTCGCCTATCAAAAAAATAACAGAAGCCGTATCTTCTTTTTACCCCGAACAATATAATCTGAACATCAAAATCAATTCGAAAGACGAAATCAAAGAACTCGAGAAAGAAATTAACAAAATGATTCTCCGTCTGCAACGGAGCAGAAGTCAAAATGAATGATCCGAGATGAAAGCTAAAATTATTATCAAATACTTGGGATTTGTTTTGCTATTCAATGCAATTTTTCTTTTTATCTCAGCAGGTATATCTTTATATTTACACGAAACATCTTATGTCCCATTGTTGTTTAGTGCATTTATGTGCACGATTCTCGGAACTCTTCCTCAAATATTCGTTGAAACACCTGACGAAGTAAGTTTTCACGAAGGATTGGCTATCAGCGTATTGGGTTGGACCATAACCTGTTTTGTGGGGGCAGTTCCCTACTTTATGTGGGGCGGGGAATTTACTTTTGCCAATTCGTTGTTCGAGAGCGTTTCCGGTTTTACCACAACGGGCGCTAGCATTTTGAAGGATGTGGAAGCTTTGCCAAAAGGAATGCTCTTTTGGAGGGCATCCACCCATTTTATCGGTGGGGTGGGGATCATCCTTTTTGTGTTGCTCATCCTTCCCAACAAGAGCGGAGCCCAAGCAAGCCTTTATCGTTCGGAGGTATCGGACCTTTCAATGATGAACTTTAAAACCCGAACTAAAGAAATCGCCAACATCATTGTTACCGTCTATTGCAGCCTGATAGCGCTCGAAACCATTCTGTTAAAAGTATTCGGAATGGATTGGTTCGATGCGATATGTCACTCTTTTGCAACGATTGCTACCGGCGGTTTTTCGACCAAAAACCTCAGCATTGCCTACTACGATAATGTTCAGATCGAAATCATCATCGAGTTTTTCATGTTAATCAGCAGCATCCATTTCGGGCTGATTTATGCAACGATCTTAGGGAAAAAGCTGAATATTTTCACTTCGAAGATTACCCGGTCGTATATTCTGGTTATGGCCATCGGCATTCTTCTGGTTACCCTGCAATTGTCGTACGAACACGTATATGATTTCGGCACTTCACTTCGTTATGCTTCTTTTCAAGTCATCAGCCTAGCCACTACCACCGGATTTGCCACGGTGGACACCCCAAATTGGCCGCTGTTTTCCATCTTGATACAGATTTATTTCACTATTCAATGCGGTATGGTAGGATCCACAGTGGGCGGTTTAAAATTTGACCGAGTATATCTGTTTTTTCAATCACTGATCAAACAACTCAAATTGGCAAAACATCCCAACGGTGTGTATGCCGTCAAAGTCGATGAAATGACAATTAACAACGAAGTGGAATTACAGACGGTTGTTTTTATTTTACTTTACATTCTCACCTTTTCAGTCGTGGCATTACTTTTGACAGTCATGAACATTGATGGAATGACTTCGTTTTCGGCATCCATTACAACCATAGGCAATGCAGGCCCCGGATTCGGTAATGTCAGTTCATTGGGCAATTATGCAGGATTGCCCGATGCAGCCAAATACTTGCTTTCTATCAATATGCTGTTAGGCCGTCTGGAAATCGTTAATGTTATTGTTTTTCTGACAATAATCACGAGAAGGAAATAAATTATTTCCCAACCCAAAGAAATTAAGCCTTTATAGATCGCGAAGATCGGAATTTTATATCCGATTTTTGTAAGTCACAGGTAAAAAATAATAAAGCCCGCTTTGTGAGTGGACTTAACCGGTGTGATCCGCCTGGGGCTCGAACCCAGGACCCCATCCTTAAAAGGGATGTGCTCTACCTGCTGAGCTAGCGAATCGACCTAATTGCTTTCTTGCAAAAGCGAGTGCAAAGGTATAGCCTTTATTTTAAATTTCCAAAAATTAAATTCATTATTTACGCATTTTTTCGCGAATTCAATCTTTATCAATACCGATAATGTTCGGGTTTGAATGGCCCGTCGATGCTCACTCCGATATAATCGGCCTGTTTTGGAGTAAGTTTCGTCAATTTTACGCCAATTTGTTCCAGATGCAGACGAGCCACTTCTTCGTCGAGATATTTTGGCAATCGATAAACACCTACCTTGTAATTATTTTTCCACAAATCAATTTGTGCCAATGTTTGATTTGTAAACGAATTACTCATCACAAACGAAGGATGACCTGTTGCACATCCTAAATTCACCAAACGGCCTTCGGCAAGCAAAAACAACGAATTTCCTTTCGGGAAAGTATATTTGTCAACTTGCGGCTTGATATTGGTATGCCGGATGCCGGGATAACTGATAAGTTTGTCCACCTGAATTTCGTTATCGAAATGCCCGATATTGCAAACAATGGCTTGATCTTTCATTTGTTCCATATGTTCTATCGTTATCACATCACAATTTCCGGTTGTGGTAACGAAGATATTGCCTTCTTTAACGGCTTCTTCCATCGTGGTTACTTCAAACCCTTCCATTGCAGCCTGTAGAGCACAGATCGGATCGATTTCGGTAACCAGCACACGAGCTCCATACGAACGCATCGATTTGGCACAGCCTTTGCCCACGTCGCCATAACCTAAAATGACAACTACTTTTCCCGCAATCATCACATCCGTTGCCCTTTTAATGCCATCGGCCAACGATTCGCGACAACCATACAAATTGTCAAATTTTGATTTCGTAACCGAATCGTTAACATTAATAGCCGGAACCAACAATTCGCCACGCTCCATCATCTGATACAGACGATGAACGCCTGTGGTGGTTTCTTCCGAAATGCCTTTCAATTCGGCAACTGTGCGATGCCAACGCCCGTTATCTTCTTTCAGGATTCGATTGAGGGTATCCAAAATCACCTGTTCTTCGTGATTTTCGCCCTTCCTGCCGATCGTCTTGGGATCATTCTCGGCCTTATATCCCATATGAACAAGTAGAGAAGCATCCCCACCGTCATCCACAATCAGATTGGGGCCTTTGCCCTCCGGAAATCGCAAAGCCATCTCGGTGCACCACCAGTATTCTTCGAGCGTTTCACCTTTCCATGCAAAAACCGGTATACCTGCAGCGGCAATTGCGGCAGCAGCATGATCCTGAGTCGAAAAAATATTGCAACTTGCCCAACGCACATCAGCGCCCAATTCAACCAGCGTTTCGATAAGTACTGCCGTTTGAATGGTCATATGCAGCGAACCTGTGATGCGTGCTCCTTTCAGTGGTTTCTCCTGAGCATATTTTTTACGCACCGACATTAATCCGGGCATTTCGTGTTCTGCTATTTCTATTTCTTTTCTCCCAAAATCGGCGAGCGAAAGGTCGGCAACTTTATAAGGAAGTTCCGACGAAAATTTTTGATTCATATCCATACGAAGTATTGATGTTTTTTAAGACTGCAAAGATACGAAACTAAACAATACCATATTACCTTTGATCGTCATAAACCCAATAAACAGGTTTGATGAAAATAATTTATTCTAATTTTATCCCTTTAAAAGGATTTCATGCTATAAATCTATTCGGGATTGTTTTTGTTAGAAAAGACGGTCCGAAACTTGATCAGAGGATATTGAACCACGAATCCATTCATACCCGTCAAATGCTCGAACTGCTAATTGTCGGATTCTATATCTGGTATATTTTCGAATGGATTGTCAGATGCTTACAATATAAAAACAGTTACGAAGGGTATCGGAATATTTGCTTTGAAAGAGAAGCATTTTCCCACGACACGAATTTTTCATATTTGGAAAACAGGAAGCCCTTCAGTTTTGTGAAATTTATATTCAACAAATGACAGTTATCCATCAAAATCGATTATGGATTGTTATAAGAGCATGAATCGAATCATTTTGTATATAACGCTCATTTTTACATCGTTTTCTATGTGTGCACAAAATAACACTAAAACTCAACAAAAAATGAAATTCAATCAACTCACACCCGAAGAAGAGCGCGTCATTGTTTACAAAGCTACCGAAATGCCCTACACAGGTGAATATCTTAATAATAGAGAAGAAGGAACTTACGTTTGCAAACGATGCAACGCCCCACTCTATCGATCGTCCGACAAATTTGATTCACATTGTGGATGGCCTTCGTTCGACGATGAAATCGAAGGAGCCGTAAAACGTATTCTTGATGACGACGGACAGCGTACCGAGATTATATGTGCCAATTGTGGAGCACATTTGGGCCATGTTTTTTTGAACGAAGGATTCACGCTAAAACAAACTCGTCATTGCGTCAATTCCATATCTCTGAAATTTATACCTGCCAAGTCAGAAAGTGAACTTAAGAAAGCTTATTTCGCGTCGGGTTGTTTTTGGGGAACAGAATATTTTTTTATGAAAGCACCGGGAGTAGTCAAAACAAATGTAGGTTTTATGGGAGGGCATGTCGATCATCCCACTTATGAACAGGTATGTCAGAAAAATACCGGCCATTTCGAAACGACCGAAGTGATTTACGATCCCGAAAAAACATCATACGAAAACTTATTGAAATTGTTTTTCGAAACACACGATTTCACCCAGACCGACGGACAAGGTCCCGATATCGGTCCACAATATCGTTCGTGCATTTTCTACTCTTCGTCCGATGAAAAACAGTTGGCTGAAAAATACATCCAAATCCTCAATGAAAAAGGGTATGTCGTTGCAACGATGCTCAAACCTGCTTCCACTTTCTGGAAAGCCGAAAATTATCATCAACAGTACTACGAACATAAGGGAACTAAACCTTATTGCCACAAATATACCCGCATTTTTTAGAAATTGACAACCCTTATCTTATTTGTTTTTTGGGTTAAGCCTCCCGAGTATTTAAATAAATACTCTGTAAAAACTTATGAGTCGATTAAATGAGGATAGTAAATACTGAAAAATCACAATCACAATAATTTTATATAGAAGGAGAAATATGAGAAAAATCTCTTCTCAGTTCTGGCTGTGACAATTGTGACAATGTTGTGAAATTTACAACATATTTTATAATGGAGAGATAATCAAAAACCATCAAAGAAGCAGGAAACGAAAAACTCACGTTCTTGGACGAAACACTCCAAAAATTATAAAAAGACGGATTGACAGTCAATAAACACGACAAAGCCCCCGATATGACATCGGGGGCTTGTCGATAAGACGGCGGCTACCTACTCTCCCACATGGTTTCGCAGTACCATCGGCGCAATTGGGCTTAACTTCTCTGTTCGGAATGGGAAGAGGTGGATCCCCAACGCTATAACCACCTTAATAAGTTCACAGCCCGACACGGCTGCACTGTTTCATTAAACATGATGTAAAAAGTAAAACAAAAAGACTTACAGTAAGCCTTTTTCGATCCGCTAAAAAGATTTATCAAACCCTCCCTTTTCCGGCTCTTTGTAAGAAAGTTTTCGGGTTATTAGTACTGCTCGGCTTTGACGTTACCGCCTTTACACCTGCAGCCTATCAAGGTCGTCGTCTGCAACCACCCTTATATAGAGATCTAATCTTGAGGTAGGCTTCGTGCTTAGATGCTTTCAGCACTTATCCCTGCCCAGACTTAGCTACCCGGCGGTGCCCCTGGCGGAACAACCGGTAAACCAGCGGTCTGTCCAACACGGTCCTCTCGTACTAGTGTCGGAGCCTCGCAAATCTCTTGCGCCCACGATAGATAGAGACCGAACTGTCTCACGACGTTCTGAACCCAGCTCGCGTGCCACTTTAATGGGCGAACAGCCCAACCCTTGGGACCTTCTCCAGCCCCAGGATGTGACGAGCCGACATCGAGGTGCCAAACCGCTCCGTCGATGTGAGCTCTTGGGAGCGATCAGCCTGTTATCCCCGGCGTACCTTTTATCCTTTGAGCGATGGCCCTTCCATGCGGAACCACCGGATCACTATGTCCTAGTTTCCTACCTGCTCGACCCGTCGGTCTCACAGTCAAGCACCCTTTTGCCATTGCACTCTTCGCACGGTTACCAAGCGTGCTGAGGGTACCTTTGAAAGCCTCCGTTACTCTTTTGGAGGCGACCACCCCAGTCAAACTACCCACCACACACTGTCTCCCTTTTTTCAAGGGATTAGATTCCAGATAAGCAAAGGGACGTATTTCAAGGCCGACTCCTCGACTCCTGGCGAAGCCGATTCTCTGTCTCCGTCCTATCCTACACATCACTTACCCAGAACCAATATGAAGCTATAGTAAAGGTGCACGGGGTCTTTCCGTCCCGTCGCGGGTATCCGGCATCTTCACCGGAACTACAATTTCACCGAGCTCGTGGCTGAGACAGCGCCCAGATCGTTACACCATTCGTGCAGGTCGGAACTTACCCGACAAGGAATTTCGCTACCTTAGGACCGTTATAGTTACGGCCGCCGTTTACCGGGGCTT
>Ga0208461_1000060_pt1 | contig 110739 bp, 103 predicted proteins | sample AD_JPNTR4_MetaG_FD_184448 | JGI IMG/M metagenome (GOLD analysis project Ga0208461, IMG submission 184448) | Active sludge microbial communities of municipal wastewater-treating anaerobic digesters from Japan - AD_JPNTR4_MetaG (SPAdes) (version 2) | ecosystem: Engineered > Bioreactor >...
AATGGATAAATGATCATGTGTAATGGGGAAGGAATGAAAGAAGGGAGAATCTGAAATGAGTGCGCCATCCGAAATTCATGAAGCAATCTCAATTTTGATTACCCACACTATTTCACATAGAACCAAATAAAAAATGCTTTTTCAACCCTTCGAGTCGGATTTATTTTCGATTAGCGCCATGAATGCTTGTTTGTAGGTTTCGCCTATGGGGATTTGGCGGCGGTTGATGACCAGTCGGTTTTTATTGACGCTTTCGATTTTGTTTTTCTGCACAATAAACGAACGGTGTACTCTTATAAATCGTTCGGAAGGGAGCATTTCTTCCATGTTTTTCATGCTCATCAGTGTCAGGATCGGCTTCGGTTCGCCGGCAAGAAAAATTTTGATATAGTCTTTCAGACTTTCGATATACAAAATATCGTCGAACATAATTTGAATCAGTTTGTATTCCGATTTTACGAAAATTCCCCTTTTTTCTTCGCTTTGAGAAGCCGCTTTGTGGGCAATTTCGAACCAGTGAAGGGCTTTGTTGGCTGCCGTCAGAAAATCGGAATAAGAAATGGGTTTTAGGAGATAATCAATGGCACTTACTTTGTATCCCTCCAAGGCATATTCGCTAAAGGCAGTCGTGAAGATGATGCGTGTATCGGTACCGATGATTTGAGAAAATTCCATCCCGTTGACTTCCGGCATTTGAATGTCGAGGAACATCACATCGACGTGCTCTTTTCCCAAATCTTTCATTGCCGAAATAGCACTCGAATATTTTCCGGTAAGCCTCAAAAAAGGAGTTCGATTGACATACGATTCGAGCAGGTTGAGGGCTAAGGGTTCATCGTCAATTATCCAGCAGTTGAGTATCATACGACGTTGCAACGGTATTAATGGTTAAATGAGTGATATAGGTGTCGTCCGACACTTTCGTGTTCCATACATAACGATTTGGGTAAAGCATTTCGAGGCGCTTTTGTACCTGCTCGAGGCCGATACCCTTGCCACTCTTGTCGGATTCGGTTTTGGGGAAATAACTGTTTTCGCAGACGAAATCAACTTTGCCGCCGTCCAACTCTTTCAGTTTAATACGAATGAACGAAGGCTTGTCTCCGCTGATTCCGTGTTTGAAAGCATTTTCGATCAGAGAGATAAAAATAAGAGGAGCAATTCGTGTCGAAGTGTTGGGTAGGATTTCGAAGTCGGTACTCAATTCCACATTGTCCGAAAGTCGGATACGCATCAAATCCACATAATTGCGCATAAAATCGACTTCTTGCACCAGAGGTACAAAGGTTTGATTATTATCGTATAAAATATGACGAAGCAGTTTGCTCAAATCTTGCACAGCCTGTTGAGCCTGTGTCGGATTGAAATCGATAAGGGCATAAATATTATTAAGTGTATTGAGCAAAAAGTGAGGATTGATCTGATTTTTCAAATTTTGCAATTCGGCTTCCGTTTTTGCTTTTTCCAGTTCTTTTCGTTTGTTCTCGTCCTGCATCCATCGACCACTCATTCGAATTGCCACGCTCAATCCTACAACGGTGATGAGCGACATCATATCTCTCAAAATAAAAGGAAGAACACGCGGCGGTCTTTTTTTTCGGCGGGGTGGCCTGCCTGACGAGAAAATATCGGATACTAAATCGTACGAGAAATGCATCAAAACGGCCAATCCGATAATCAGGAGTAGATTGATGAGGATAAATTCTTTAATCTTATGAGTAAAAAGGAATTTATCGATGAGATAACAATAATTGATGTAAAAGATCAACATGAAATACAACGTAGTCATGGTCGATCGCCAAAAGTACGGCCACGAAATGTTGCTTCCCCTGTCGGTAAACAACAAAGGAAGCGCCAAAACAATTACCCAAACAAATACATGTATAAATAAATTGTCGTTTCGTGTTGAGATTGTTCTTTTTTGTATCATTTACAAAATATGGTTGCAAATATAACCGTTTTATCCGGAAAACATCGAGCGGATCGAAGTTAAAAGTCCGCACCCGGATGAAATCCGCCACCTCTTCCTCCGCCGGGTCCGCGCATCATGTCTTCGCGAGTGGCTCCTCCTTTAAATATATTGAATCGATATACGAAGTGGAACATAAAATAACTGGTAAGCGTGTTGGTTTGTGTGTCGCGAATATAGTTTGCAGTAACCGAACGGCTGATGTTGCTGCGTTGCTGTAAAATGTCGTAAATCTTAAATCGTAATGTGCCGTTTTTTTGTTTGAAAATTTGTTTTTGAACAGATGCATTCCACAACCATTCGTTTTGCTGGTAGCCATCCGCATAGCCTGTATTGCTCGAGTAGTTTATATCGCTTTCTATCGAAAAGTCGTAAGGGAGATAAATCGTGGTGTTGGCCGATCCACCGTAGTTGTAGTAATTCTGATTCTGCTGGCCTTCAAGACTGTTTCGAACGCCATTGTAGCTAATGTTGCCCCGCACCCCGAAATCGATGGCATCCGAACGATAATTCAGTCCGAGTGTCTCTCCCAGATTAGTCACTTTACTCAAGTTGGCTTCGCCGTTCGAAAACCCGTTGGTATGACTATAGCCGGCAAATGTCATCGAGAATATTGAGAATTTGATGTTTTTGAGAGGTAGGTTGAGCATGAGTCTGCCGTTTGTATTCCAATTTCCCGCTACATTTTCGTAAGTGGTTTCTTTCCTCCCGGTTGATTTATCCGTAAAAGTCGAAGAAACAATATCGTTGGTCAAATACCGGAAATCACCAAAAAAGTTGAGTGCCTGGTTTTTTTCGGGATTAAAGTTCATAAAGCGAATATTTACCCTATGTTCGAATGAAGGCTTAAGATCGGGATTTCCGTAAGTAACATTCAACGGGTCAGATACGTCCACCACAGGGGAGAGTTGAGTTACCGAAGGTTGATCGGTATTGCCATTGTAGCGGATCCGCAAGTTTTTCTGGCGACTCCAACGGTAATTGAATTGTGCCATCGGGGCAAAATTCCATACATTTTGCGTGAGATCGTGAATGTTTTTTTCGCCAATAAATGTTTTACTTCTCGAACTCGAAGGCTGTGCACTTATACCGAGCATATAGTCGAAAATGCCTCTGTCGGCTCTGAAATTCAATTCGATGGACTGATTTACGAATTCGTTTTCGAGGCGCTTGCTATAGAGCGAGTCCAGTACGGTGTATGCGCCATCGGCATCTTTCGATCGGGTATCCCTGTTCGATTCCGAATTGTTCTGGCGGTAGCTATACGCCAACTGAAGAAAGTTCTGTCCGCCAAGTGGTTCCACATACGAAATATAGCCGCGAAAATTATTACTTTTACTTTCATTCGTAAATTTCTGATCGATGAGGTCATCCTCTTTAGCGCCAAGGTAATACGTGTTAGAGAGGTTATTACCCGAGTTTTGCGTATCGCTCATCCCTCCCCGCAACTGAAAACTGATCACACGACCGGGTTTCCCCAATGTGCGACTTACATCGAGTCGGGCCGACATACTTTTGCCGTCTCCTTCAGATTGATAACGCGAATCCCCATGGTTGACGGTATCATTTATTGTGCTGGTAGTAATGAAATCTCCCGTTTCACTTCTCCTATTGTTGTAGATCGAACCTTCCGGTTGAAATATAATTCGGGTGAGCGTGTCGGGATTCCATTCCATACGCAGATTCATGTTGAAATTCTGACTGTAATTGTTCGAAAGATTATTTTCGTCTTCGATGGTATTTCCGGTGCTTAAAAGGTTTTGTGTGTGCACTTTGGATGTAACCGTATTATCGGTAGATCCGTATCGGATGTTGCCTCCAAGTTTAAGTTTGTCGGAAAATGTTTTTACAAAATTAAAACCGGCATTGTTTGATGTCGAGATGCCGCTGTTGTTCCCACCGAACATACCTCTTCCGCCTCGTCCTCCCATGCCTCCAAACATGCTCGAAGCCAAATCGGAAAAACCGGCGTTGTTTGTGTTGTTCAATCCTCCCAGAAAAGTGAATTGATCTTTATTTTTCATGTAATTGACCATTGCGTTGCCTTCATAACGATCTTTATTGCCATACCCTGCAAAGGCATTCCCAAACAATCCTTCTTTCATTCCGGGTTTCACGCTCAGGTTGATCACCGTTTCTTCTTCGCCGTCGTCGAATCCGGTCATCAGCGAAATATCAGTTCGGCGGTCGAGCACCTGCACCTTATTGACCATTTTCGCAGGTAGATTTTTAGATGCCACTTTGGGGTCGTCGCTGAAAAATTCTTCGCCATCTACCAGTATTTTTTTTATTTCACGACCATTCACCGTTATCTTGCCGTCACTGCCGATTTCCACACCGGGCATTTTTTTGAGTAGATCTTCAACTACGGCACTCTCGGTAATTTTGTAGGAATCGGCACTGAATTCGAGCGTATCGCCTTTCACCGAAATTTCAGGCGCTTTGGCAGTTATTACCGTTTCGGAAAGAACGATGTTGTCGGGCAACAACTTCAATAAACCCAATCTCACCGAAGGATTTGAATTTGTAACCCGGACATTGCGGTAGATGTCTTTGTATCCGATAAATGAAATGTGAACGATGTACGACCCGCTCTTCACCGGAATACTGAAATTTCCCTTTTCGTCGGAGGCTTTACCCCCGACAAAAGTACTGTCGGGTTGTTGAAGTATGCGCACGTTGGCCAAAGCTACCGGCTTGTTTGTTTCTGCATCGATAAGGGTGCCCGAAATATTTCCTTCGGAAGCACTGTTTTGCGACCATACCGATGGCATGGCAAAAAAAAGAATGGCTGAGATGATTCGTATTTTTTTCATACTTAGCTGCTATTTGATTGCAGCTACAAAAATAATTTACCCTCTTACGATAAGCAAACAAAATAGATTAACACTGTTTATTTATCGACAAACGTGAAGGAATCGGCGATCAATCGAGTTTGTCGTGGTTAAAAATAATACCCGATACCCAAAAAAGCATGTATTTTTTTTGTTAATTCTGAATATCCGGCCTCAATGGAAAATGGTCCCAGCACGGTCATGTAGGAATATCCCAAGTTGATGCCCTTAAAATATTGACCATTGAATATGTGAAGAGGTTTATCGTTTTGAGCCAGTATATGTAGATTTGCATATAACCACTGATTTTGTGTTATTTCATATCGAAGGTTTGCCTGAAATTTGAGGATAGAATGATTCATTACTTCCATTCCGCCCGATCCGGGAAGCGAAATTTGTTGCGTGAGATAATTCCCGTCGTATTTGCCTCCGGCAAAATTTCGATAGATAGCAGGAATGCTGTCCTCTGCATTGATGATGGTTCTGCCGGTGATTTCGGGAGTAAGAAATATATGTTGCCCTATTTTAAACGGTTTCGTCAATTTCAGATTGAGTACATTAAGCGGGAGCTTATGATTCATTTCGTAAAAATTGTCGGTGAGCATTGCGTATCGGAACAAAAGGTAATGGCCTGAGGTTGGAAAATAACTTCTATCGAGATTATCGAATGTGCCTTCCAAAAAATAATTGATATATAGTTTGTTGTCAAAGCCTGTTTTTTGCAGATCGATATTGTTGGACAGAGTAGAGAAGAAATAGTAATTGTCAAAATTTACGCCGAGATGCAGTTTTATGTTTCGGAAATAAAATTCGGAAAAATTAAGATCCATCGTGTTTTGAGTTACTCCAAAGCTGTAGGATCTTTGGCCCCGATCGAAAATATTTATTTCATTACGTCGGAGGCGGTAAGTAATGCCTCCACGGTAGAAAATTCCACGATTGAGATAATAATCGATCGTCAAATAAGGATTTTTGCTCAAGCGAGCCGTTATTTCCATCACCGAGTTGAACGATGCCCCTCGTCTGATAACCGTGTTGGCCAGAATGGCAGCAATATCGTCCGTGTCAAATCGCAGGCCGAGATTCAGCGTTTTGAAATCCTTTTTTTCGACTCGGAAAAACAGGTCGAAAGGAGGTTCACCTTTCAATTCGTAGCGTACACTGTTGAAAAAGCCTGTGCCATAGATTTGCGAAGTCAGCGTTTCGAGTTCTTTTCGTGTGATTTTGTTATTTTTGATGCGGATCGATTTGAGCATGCTTTGTTCTTCATCGGGAGTAATGCCACTGAAATGAATGCTCCCTATTTCGAGAGAATCCATTTCGATGAAAGGATTTTTTTCTTTTCGATCAGGCAGTTTTTCATCCGTTATGCCTAATTGAGATTTCAGGGACATCAGTTCGTCCCATTTTTCGCGTGTGGCCTTTTCTCCGCGAAAAATGATCGTATCTATCGAATTTCTCTCGAAATCCATCATCCCGTAAGGATGCAAATCGGCTGAAATCAACAGATCGGTATTTCTGATGTTTTCGTCGAATTTTTCTTTGCCGATGAAATTGCTTAATCCCGAAATCACTTCGAATAATGTACCTCGGTTTTTATCCTTTTCCTCATCGCCGGGTGGCATCACTACTCCAATCACGATATCTGCGCCCATTTTCCGTACCAGATCGACCGGATAATTATTTATGATTCCTCCATCGATGAGGAGCATGCTGTCTATTTCCACCGGGGCGAACATTCCGGGTATTGCCATGCTGGCTCTCATAGCTTGTGCCAGAATACCTTGTGTGAGATCGACTTCGCGCCCTGATCTTGTATCGGCTGCCACACATCCGAACGGGATGGGTAGTTGATCGAATTTCATAGCGTCTTGAAATCCGATAGTTAAGTTCAAAAATAAGTTATCCAGGTTTTGACCCTTTACCACGCCGGAAGGCAAGCTTACCTTCCCGGATTTCTGTTTGAGTTGAAGTTCGTAGGGCAGCGAAACGATGTATTGATTGGCATTTTCTTTCAGGTAAGGTGATAAATTTTCGCGATAAACATTATCGGTAAGCAAATAATTCCAATCTTGCGCTTTGGCAATCGAATCCAAGTCCGATGCGCTGTATCCCAAAGCATAAAGCCCGCCGATGATGGCGCCCATACTTGTTCCTGCAATATAATCGATGGGTATTCCGGCTTCTTCCAATACTTTTAGAGCTCCGATGTGAGCAAAACCTTTGGCTCCTCCACCCGAAAGCGCAATCCCGACTTTTTTGCGGGATTTCTCTTGTGCGGATATTGGCGTAGCGAATGTAAATGCAAGAAATACAGTTATAGAAATCAGACGTAGAAAATGATATTGTGATAGATTCATTGTTGAGCCATTTGATGATACAAAAATAGCTCAAAACCTTAAATCCTACAATTGCAATTTGTTAATTCTTTGAATGATTTAAAATTATATACTTGCAGCAGAACGTTCAGTAGCCGTTTCTCCCTTATTCTTCACCTCTAATCATGGTCAGCAGCATCTTAAAGCGCTCTACGGCTTTTACCGAATGGGGATGATTGGCCGGCAAAATTATGCAGTCGCCCTTGTTCAGCGAATAGGGATTTCCGTCGATGCAGATTTCGGCTTTGCCATCGATTACCTGCAGCAATGCGTCGTAATTGGCCGAATGCTCTGTCAAACCTTGATCTTTGTCAAACGAGAAAATCGTAATGTTTCCCGCTTTGTTTTTGGTTACTTGTTTGCTCACAACGCCGCCCTCTGCATATTCCACAGCGTTCTCGAGATTGATTACTTTCGCTTTTTCGAATGTTGTCATGATGATAATAATTGATTAGAAATTAGTTGCCAAGCAGTATTTTCATATCCTCGTCAACCGTAGTGATGCCTGCGATGCCGAAATTGTTTGCCAAAACATTCACCACGTTAGGTGAAAGGAATGCTGGAAGGGTTGGTCCCAAATGGATATTTTTCACGCCCAGTGAAAGCAGTGCAAGCAACACGATCACTGCCTTTTGTTCGTACCATGCAATGTTATAGGCTATGGGTAGCTCATTGAGATCGTCGAGGCCGAAAGCATCTTTCAGTGCAAGAGCAATGCGCACCAGCGAGTAGCTGTCGTTGCACTGACCGGCGTCGAGCACACGGGGAATCCCGTTGATGTCTCCCAGTGGAAGCTTATTGTAGCGATATTTGGCACATCCGGCCGTCAGAATGATGGCGTCTTTCGGAAGTTTTTCGGCAAACTCGGTATAGTAGTTTCTACCCGACATGCGTCCGTCGCATCCTCCCATAACGAAAAATTTACGAATTGCACCCGATTTCACGGCTTCCACAATCTGACCGGAAAGACTGACGACTTGATGATGGGCAAAACCGCCAACAATTTCGCCTCTCTCGATTTCGGTAGGAGGCGCACATTTTTTGGCATGTTCGATGAGTGCCGAAAAATCTTTCGGCTTGCCGTCCTTCCGATCCGGAATATGTTTGAATCCGTCGAATCCCGAAGCTCCGGTCGTGTAAACTCGATCGATATAGGTGGCCGATTTGCGGGGAGGAACAATGCAGTTTGTCGTGAAGAGAATGACGCCGTTGAAGTTTTCGAAATCTTCGGTTTGATGCCACCACGAACTGCCATAGTTGCCTACAAAATGACTGTATTTTTTGAATGCCGGATAATAATTGGCAGGAAGCATTTCGCTGTGAGTATAAACGTCCACTCCCGTTCCTTCGGTTTGTTTCAGCAGTTCTTCCATATCTTTCAGATCATGTCCGCTGATCAGAATTCCGGGATTGTTGCGCACCCCCAGATTCACTTTGGTGATTTCGGGGTTTCCGTAATTCGACGTATTGGCTTTGTCGAGCAATTCCATCACTTTGACTCCGTAACTGCCCGTTTCGAGTACCAATGCCGTTAATTCGTCTATCGAAAGCGAATTGTCGGTAGTAGCAACCAATGCACGCTGCATGAAAGCATAAATTTCGCGATCTTCGAATCCCAGATTGAACGCATGTTCGGCATAAGCAGCCATGCCTTTCAACCCATAAATGGTAAGTTCGCGCAGCGATCTCACATCTTTATCTTCGGTGGTCAATACACCCACTTTCGGAGCTTTCTCGTTCATTTCTTCTTCGGTTTTGCCTGTCCAATAGGCTCCGTCGAAGGTGATATCGTTTGTTTTTCCTCCTGCCGAAACAAGTCTTTCCCGCGCCGTGTCGCGCATCTGACAGGCCATCAAAATTCGTGTAACGAAACGGTTCTTGTCGAAATTGGCGTTGGTGATCGTCATAAACAGACTGTCGGCAATAAATCTGTCTATTTCGGGGATTTCAATATCAAAGGCCCGCAATCTCACCATATAATGCGAGATGCCTTTACACAGATACGTCAACAAATCTTGCAGATTTGCCACATCGGAAGTCTTTCCGCAAACGCCTTTCAGAACGCATCCTTCATTCTTTGAAGTTTCCTGACACTGAAAGCAAAACATTTTGTCCATTATTTTTTTGTTTAGTTCGACGATTTATTTTTACTGCTGCAAAAGTAGATGATTAGGCAGGCTAAAGATGTAACCGAAGTTACAAACCCGGGAATTAACAAATTTTACTTTTCGGAAAATCCGTTATGTTGAAAGATGGCACTATCTTTATTCAATCTTTATTCAATAAAATGAATTCACTTCAGGAATACGATTTATCGACGTGTTCGTTATTTGACGGAATGACAAATGATGAATTGGACGAATTCGTCGACAAATCGGTGTGCGAAATATGGCGCATCGATAAGGGCGAGCGTGTCGTACGTCAAAACGACCTGATTCGTTATCTTATTCTTTTGGTGGATGGTTTGGTGCGTACCGAAATGATTACGAAGGAAGGCAATGTTCTCGAAATCGAATTCCTCGAACCGATTCGGCCACTGGCTCCGGCATTTATTTTTGCTACCAACTGTCGTTTCCCTGTAGATGTGATTGCGATGCTACCGAGCGTTTTTTATCTGATTGAGAAGAACGTATGGCTTGCCGAAATGATGAAAAACGAACGGCTGCTTACCAATTTTCTGAGACTCAATTCGAATATGACTGTTTTTCTGTCGAATAAAGTGCAAATGATGTCCATCAAAAGTCTGAAAGGTAAACTTTCCCTTTACATCCTCGAAAATACGACCCCGCAGCAACCTTCGTTCGTGATGAAACGCACACAAACGCAATTGGCAGAATATTTCGGTGTTCAACGTCCGTCGTTGGCGCGCACCATCGGCGAAATGATCGAAGAAGGACTTATCACGCTGCAAAAGAAGACGCTCACCGTCATCGATCGAAAAAACCTTGAGGCAAGCATCTGAAGAAATGGGAAAATTGGAAGGCGATTTCAAAGTTTATCGATTCAATGATTTGTGGATAACAGAATTTACGGTGAATAGTTTTTGCCGTTATTACCAATCACCCATCACCGGCGTTACCCCACATCAGCAGGTGTCTTTTGGCTTTCAATTCATGATAAATATTGAACGATTTCGCTTTCGATAAAAAATTATCGAGTAATTTTGTAATATAGTATTCAACATCAACTTTTTTGACGATGCCCAAAATCATTCGTTTTTTGTCATCTTATACTGCAACCATCGTTTTTCTGCTGATCTATGCTTTGGGGTTGGCATTGGCAACGCTCATCGAAAAATATCTCGGCACTCAGGCTGCCAAGATGCTGGTTTATTATTCGCCTTTGTTTTTTCTGCTGCAATCGCTGCTGGTTGTCAATTTTATACTGATTCTCGACAAACATGAATTCATTCAAAAACGACGCCGGGCACTCGTGGTAGTACACGTAGCGTTTATCGTTATCCTGACCGGCGCTTTCATCACGCATGTATTCGGCAAAGAAGGGACAGTACACATTCGCGAAGGCGAAACGGTCGATCAAATGCTTATTCACACCAATCGGGGAATGCGTTTCGAAAAATTGCCATTTACCCTCCGGCTAACCGATTTCGAGTTGATCCGTTATCCCGGTTCTGAAAGTCCATCGTCCTACGAAAGCAATCTTCGGGTAGAAATGGGCGAAAAATCGTTCGAAGCAAAGGTTTACATGAATCATGTGCTTGACGTGAAAGGATATCGTTTTTTTCAGGCATCGTACGATGAGGACGAAAAAGGTACGGTGCTTTCCGTAAACAAGGATGTCGTTGGGCGAAGAGTTACTTATTTTGGATATTTGCTATTATTGATCGGATTTGTACTGGTTTTCACCACCAAAAATTCACGATTCCGACAACTCATCCGTCAATTGAATGAAGTGCGTTCGACCATTGCAAAAATTATCCCTATTGTTTTGTTGCTAACCATCCCCACTTTCTTGTCAGCTCAGGGAAAGACGATAGCGAATGCTGTGCAAGAAGCAACGATCGATCGCAATCATGCAGCAAAGTTTGGCGCACTGCCCGTGCAGTCGAACGGACGTATTGAACCCGTCAATACCTTCTCTTCCGAAATTCTGCGAAAAATCTATAAACAGGAGAGCATTGGAGATTTCAATTCCGATCAGTTTTTGCTCAGTTTTCTTGCCTTTCCCCAAATTTGGACACAAACGCCCATTATCGCCATTCCAAGTAAAGAGATTTCGGCCAAACTTCAGTTGCCCGAAGATTATGCTTCCTATAATCGATTCTTCGACCGACAGGGAAATTACCGTCTGTTGATGTCCTTGCATCGAGCTTATATGAAGTCTCCATCGGAACGAGATTCTTTCGATAAGGATATGATGAAACTCGACGAACGGGTAAATATTATTGACCGCTTGCTTCATCACGGCATGCTTGCCATCTATCCCGATCCTCAAGATTCAAGGGGTAGGTGGGTCGCGCCCGGAGACAGCCTTTCGACCTTTTCGGAAGCCGATTCTCTCTTTGTCAGGCAATCGTTTGCCCGCTACTTGGCGGATGTACGGCAGGCTTCGCAAAACGGCGATTGGAGCAAACCCGACGCTTCGCTTCAATTGATTAGTGAATACCAAATCCAAAACGATAAGCTTTCACTCATCCAACCTCAAAAACTCCATGCCGAAATTCGTTACAACGAATGGAAAATTTTCGATCGCTGCAAAATCGGATATTTTATCATGGGCGGATTGTTGCTGATCTTCTCCTTCATTCAAATGTTGAAAAATCGTCAACGCCCGGCTTCGCTTTCGAAAGTTGTGAAAATCGTCATCGTTGCAATATTTCTTTTTCATGGTTATGGGATTGCCCTGCGGTGGTACGTTTCCGGCTACGCCCCTTGGAGCAATTCGTATGAAACAATGGTTTACGTTGCTGCCGTTACCGTATTGGCAGGAATGATTTTTGGTCGAAAAAGCACTATTACACTTGCTATGGCAACGGTTTTTGGCGGCATCATTCTTTTTGTTTCCGGATTGAACTGGATGGATCCGCAAATCGGGAATCTGGTTCCCGTACTCAAATCGCCATGGCTCATGTTTCATGTCGCCGTCATCGTTGCGGCTTACGGATTTCTGGGCGTCGGTTTCCTGATCGGGATAGTCAATCTACTGCTGATGACTTTCACAAAGCGCAATCGTCTGTTGGCTTATCGTATCAAAGAACTAACCCTCATCAATCAAATTACGCTCATGGTGGGGCTTGCACTATTGACCATCGGCACATTTTTGGGAGCCGTTTGGGCAAACGAGTCGTGGGGACGATATTGGGGCTGGGACCCGAAAGAAACTTGGGCACTCATCACCATTGTCGTTTACACGGTGGTAACCCACATCCATTTGGTGAAAAAATGGGACAGCGACTGGTTGATGAATTTACTTTCCATATTGGCATTTTCGTCGGTATTGATGACATTTTTCGGCGTGAATTATTTTTTAAGTGGTATGCATTCTTATGGACAGATCGACACAATGTCAAATATATTTTTGTATATTGCACTTGTGTTTGCATTCATTGGCTTTTTGGGGGTGATTTCTCATCGCCGGAAATCCTTGTATGAAGAAGTCTTCAAACATCAAGATTTGCATTCCTGACTTCTTTATTTCTGATTTCTTTATTTCTAACTTCTGATTTCTTTTAAAAAACATGATTCACTGGGGATTTATAGGATGTGGCAGCGTTACCGAAAAGAAAAGCGGACCGGCTTTCAGCAAAATTGAAGGTTCGGAGGTAGTTGCCGTGATGCGACGCGATGGTGAAAAAGCTCGCGATTATGCACTCAGACACGGAATCGGGAAATGGTACGACAATGCCGATCAGTTGATTCACGATCCGGATGTTGAGGCCGTTTATGTAGCCACACCTCCCGGATCACATGCCGAATATGCAATCGCGGCCATGAAAGCCGGAAAGCCGGTGTATATCGAAAAACCGATGGCCGCATCGTATGCCGAGTGCGTCGAAATCAACAAAGTATCGCAAGAAACGGGAGTACCCTGTTTCGTAGCCTATTATCGAAGGACTTTACCCTATTTCAAGCGTGTAAAGCGATTGCTCGACGATGGAGCTTTGGGGAAATTATCGTCCATTCAGATTCGATTTGCTATTCCGCCTTACGAAGCCGACTACGACAAAAATCACTTACCCTGGCGGGTTAGAAAAGAAATTGCCGGCGCCGGATATTTCTACGATTTGGCTTCTCATCAGTTCGATTTACTGGATTTTCTTTTTGGTCCTATCGAGAATACAGAAGGATTTGCAAACAACATTGCCGGACTGTATGAAGCGGAAGATTCGGTGAATGCCGCTTTTCGTTTCGCGTCGGGACTTTCGGGAAGTGGAAGTTGGAGTTTTGTCGCTCCACAAAATACACGCACCGACTTGATCGATTTTGTGGGAACAGAAGGAAAACTAACTTTCTCCACATTCGAATTTACACCTATAAAGTTGGAAACAGCCGAAGGCATTCAGGAATTTCGGGAAGAAAATCCCGAAAATATCCAGTATTTTCTCATCGAAAGCATCGTGCGATATTTGAATGGCGATGGCAATTTCCCTGTTAGCACGGGCATCTCTGCTGCACGCACCAATTGGGTGATGGATCGAATCTTGGGAAAGTTGTAATTAGGGAAATGCCTTTCGTGAGGTAAAACCTCAACCCAAAACTTATGGATAATTGAAGATTGAGAATTTAAGAAAGAAGTGAAGAAGTCGGAAGTCAGAAAGTTCATAACCCCTGCACTGCCTGGCGGCAGCGCTTGTCCCCTTATCTTAAGGGGACGGTTATATGGCAAGTGTGATCCGACTCCCCTCTTAAGATAAGAGGGGTACCGCCGGAGGCGGGGAGGTGTTATGATGTAATGGAGAATTGAGAATTTAAGAAGTTAGAAATGGGAATTTTAAATTACAAATTTTCGTTTTGTTTGTTCTTTTTTTGCCGGCATCGATATTCGTTTGTGCAACTGCAGTAGTTCTGCCTTTCAGGCAGGGATTGCAGGGGCGTCTTTGTCCGCAGGTCGGCGACCTGCGGTTATGAAGGTTATTGCCTTACAGGCAAAAGTGAGCCGGTGAATTGAAGGCTTCGACTACGATGGATATGTATCGAGAATAGTTCCGGCTTGAAAAGCCGAATTTTCATAACCTCAGAATTTATTCTGCGGCATGAATCGTCGTCGGAAACCTGCCTGAAAGGCAGGACTTTTATTCGCCACGAAGGCGCAAAGACGCGAAGTCGTCAGATTATCGGAATTCATCAGTAAATCGATAAATCATCAAATCAATCAATTGTACATTGTGCATTATCCATTATCCATTGATTGTTGGGGCGTTGCCCCAAACCCCACATGCTTTTTTGCCTTGATGCAAAAAAGTATGCAAAAAAAATCAAGACTGCATCTCCTCATCGACCCGATAGCTGCTTGTTCGCTAAAAGACAAATAACTCTCCGCCTGACGGCGGCTCAAACAGCTTGTCTTTTGCCTGACGGCACGCTCCCTGCGCAGATCGGGTACCCCGATGATGAGATGAGGTCGGGAAAATAAGGGAGAATGGATGAGTGTGAGAGAAGAAAAGAAGTTAGAAGTGAAGAAATATCATAACCCCTGCACTGCCTGGCGGCAGTGCTTGTCCCCTTATCTTAAGGGGACTGTTTAGATGGTGTAATTCCATAATTGAGAATTAACAAGAAGTAGAGAAATAAGAATTTTAAATTACGAATTTTCGTTTCGTTTGTTCCTTTTCGCCGGAGTAGATATTTCTCAATGCAGCTGCAATAGTTCTGCCTTTCAGGCAAAGACTAGGAGATGGATTGAAAGCTTCCACTGCGAAGGTGTTTTTGGCTTGAAAAGCCGAATCTTCATAACCGCAGAATTCATTTTGCGGGGTGAATCGGCTGCTCTCACCCTGCCTGAAAGGCAGAACTAATTATCCTTCAAAAAAAAAATGTTCCCTGTCCTTTTCCCCTGCATCCGCATTCACCTGTCCCTGCGAAAGCATTCGTCACTCGACAAATTGTAAGGCAAAACTCCCGAGAGAACGTCAACCGCAAATCAGAACTTTACCGCTGCCGGCATACTTCACCTCCTGCGGGTTGCCGTCAAAACCCACTTCTCCAAATTCCACCGCAGCCGAAACAATCAAAGTAACCTCCTCCGTTAAATCGTCGCGCAGCGATTCGTTCAACCCAACTTCAACCATTTGTCCCTCCCGAATATTCACGGCAGGAATCCATTCGCCGGTGAAGGTCTGGAAAATCCCGTTCAGCTTGTCGTTTGCGGGAACGTATTGTTTCAAATCTTCCCGATAAACCATGTCCGATACACTACCCAGACTTATCGATATGCGGAAGTAGGGCAATCGCCGGATATTCAGCAGATCGAACGACGTGTTGATGCGGGGAATATGCACCACCGCCCTCAAATGCTCCCTCTCTATTTCGACACCTGTCGACACCTTCAGTACCGAATTGAAAGAATAGTTCCGGTTGAAATTAAAGCCGCTCAAAGCCTGACGGCAGGAAGAAAGCCGGATATTCCTCGTGCCAACTTCATTTTCGATATCCGTCTTTTGAACAGCTTTAGCCAATGCGTTTAACGATGAGGTAAGATTGTAGTCGGCAACCCGTTGCAATCCGCCAAAAGTGTTTTTAACACACGATGCAAACCGTGTGCAACCCTTCCACTCGTTTTGCTGCAAACGCAACTTTTCGAATTTGGAAGAATTTTTAATCGTTTGCTTTGAAGCACCCCCTTTGCTTCTGACGATAATCTTATCGCTTCCCCGCCGTTTGTAGAAACTGAGTCCACCCACGTTCCCTTCAATTTCGAATCCGCCTTTAAGTACAGCCATAGCATGAATGTATTACGTATTGTATCGAATTGTATTGAATAGGACAAAGATAATAATAAATTGTCCGAAAATCAAGAATAAAGCTGAAATAAAACATAGATAATACATATTTTATTAGTATGTATCAAATAAATGATATATAAGTATTATATATGTTTAATATGAGTATAATCATAAACTAAAAAACGGCTAAAGTAAGAACGAAATTCGATGAAAAAAACGATTCCGGGACGAATAACGAGAGCGAAAAAAGTGAACCGGGTATCCAAAGACAAAAAAGAGGATATTGCCTTTCAGGCAAAGGCAGCCTTATTGTCGAAGGAAGCGACATATCGTTTTTCGGCAGAATTTTGGATTGAAAAGCCGAATCTTCATAACCGCAGAATTCATTCTGCAGGGTGAATCGGCAACTGTCACCCTGCCTGAAAGCAGAATAAATTCTCATTCATAATAACCTAACATCTATTATCGTGTAAACTATATGATTGCGATGAGGTACTATGATAAAAGCAAATTAAATTGGTTAATTATTGAAAAAAGCTTTATCTTTGTCCAAGCTAAATGAAGGCTTCGGTTCGATTCGTCGTACTGACGTCTATCACGTGTGGGACGGTTTCCGTCCCACTTTTTCAGCCAAATGAAAGCTTAATTCTCGTTTTCATCCAATTGGATACGAGAAATCAAAAGGAAGCCATAAGTTTTTTGTCTTTCCGACAATATTTTTGAAGCAAGAATGTGATAATGAACGATTGATACGGATTTTCAAAAAACATCTTCATCGTTATTTTGTATTGTGAGAATTATTCGTAATTTTGCGAACAACAAATTGAGATAATTATTAAAACGATGGTTTACCCCAAAAATAAAGCATACGACATTGATACCGAAGAGTTGGCACGTTTCGCCAAAGCGATGGGACATCCCGCCCGCATCAACATTCTTCGGTTCTTAGCTTCCATGGACAGTTGTTTTTTTGGTGATATTTGTCAGGAACTTCCCATTGCAAAGGCTACCGTTTCGCAACACTTGACGGAACTGAAAAACGCAGGATTAATCAGAGGCGAAATCGAACCGCCCAAAGTGAGATACTGCATCGATCAGGAGAATTGGGAAAAAGCCAATGAAGCTTTCCGGCAATTCTTCTCGAACATTCAATCCAAAGAAGTTTGTTGTGATCACGAAAATTAATTGTCCGGATTAAGGGACGAAATAAAAGAAAAATTCTACCAATTTTATCAAGATAATTTACAGCCATGAATCTGATTTACACCATTGTCAAGGTGCTGCTTTCGTCCATTGTGCTGGTAGCTGTTTCCGAAATATCCAAACGAAGTACTTTTATGGGCAGTATATTGGCTTCCATCCCGCTGGTTTCGCTGTTGGCCATCATTTGGCTGTATATCGATACCAAAGACACGGCACAAATTGCCTCGTTGTCCAGCGGAATTTTCTGGCTCGTGATCCCTTCACTCGTCTTTTTTATCGTGTTGCCCGTGCTGCTAAAAAGGAGTCTCAACTTTTGGCTGTCACTTGCTATTTCGTTGGCACTAACTATTATAGCCTATTTCATCATGCTGTTTATTCTCAAAAAATCAGGAATACGACTCTAAAATTCAATAATATGGAAAAAAATATCAAATCCGTTGTCAAAGACACGTACACATTGATCGCCAAGCAATCGAAAGAACAGAACGAAACTTCCTGTTGCGGCGTTGGCGGATGCTGTTCTACCGTCGATTACGCCGTTTTCAGTGAAAACTACCGCCAACTGAAAGGTTATCACGAAGATGCCGATTTGGGATTGGGATGCGGCATACCTACCCAATTTGCGTCCATCAAAGAGGGCGACAGTGTACTCGATTTGGGCAGTGGAGCGGGTAACGACTGTTTTGTTGCTCGAGCTATCGTGGGGGAAACCGGTAAGGTAGTCGGTATTGACTTTACCGATGCCATGCTGGAAAAAGCATATAAAAACAATGCCAAACTGGGTTTTCGAAATGTGGAATTTGTCAAGGGAGATATTGAGGATATGCCGTTGGAAGACAATCAGTTTGACGTGGTGATTTCCAATTGCGTATTAAATCTTGTTCCCGACAAGCGGAGGGCTTTCGACGAAATCAAACGGGTATTGAAACCCGGCGGTCATTTTTGTGTGTCGGATGTAGTCGTAAAAGGCAATCTTCCCGAAAAATTGAAAAACGATGCCGAAATGTATGCCGGTTGCGTTTCGGGAGCTATTGAGATGCAGGACTATTTGGACATTATTCAGGAAGCAGGTTTTCAATCGGTTACCGTTCACAAACAAAAGGAGGTGCAACTGCCACAGGAAATTTTACAGAAATACCTCAACGAAGAGGAAATTCGGCAGTTTAATCAAAAGGAAATCGGAATTTTCAGCATCACCGTTGCAGGAGAGAAAGCGATTGAAGGCAGCTTAAATTAACCTGTGTCAAGATTTATTTTCTTACACCTCCGTTCCGTTTTTTCCCTGTCAAACTACGGATCGGCTTATATTAGGGGGTAAGTTTGTCATTCAATGGCTATATCGTTAGCTACAAGCCTCAACGATGATTCATTGTGCATCGAACATTGCCTATCTTTTCCCTCTTTTATATTGTTCAGGAAAAGGCATATCTGCTGCATTTAGCGGAAAGTAGGGATTCCGGAGCAATTCACGGCCCAAGAGTACCATGTCTGCCTGTTTGTTTTGCAAAATACGTTCGATCTCCTCCGGTTGAGTAATCAATCCTACCGCAGCAACACCAATTCCTGTTTTTCGTACCGCTTCGGCAAAAGGTACTTGATAAAGAGGCTTTATTTGTATTTGTTGGGTAGGGATATTCCCTCCGGACGAACAATCGATGATGTCAACGCCTCTCTCTTTCAGAATTTCGGCGAGTTTCACCGTATCACGAATGTCCCAGCCTCCTTCTGCCCATTCGGTTGCCGATAGTCGTACTATGATCGGGAGATTATCATCCCATACCGTTTTGACGGCATCAACAATCATCAGTAGTAACCGAATTCGATTCTCAAAGCTTCCTCCAAAACGGTCAGTACGCTTATTCGTTAACGGTGAAAGAAATTCAGAAATAAGATAGCCGTGCGCTGCATGAATTTCCACAGCTTGAAAACCGGATTTTGATGCTCTTAATGCTGCTTCTCTAAAATCGTTTATAATTCGAGAAATTCCATCCTCCGTAAGCTCTTCAGGCGGTAACTCGTTGTCGTAATACGGAATAGGAGATGGCGCAACTGTTTGCCAACCGCCTTCGGAAGGAAGTAACTGCTTTTCACCATTCGAAGGTTTGTCGTGCGAAGCTTTTCGTCCGGCATGAGCCAATTGAATTGCAGGAACGCAACCTTGCGAGCGGAGGAACGCCGTTATCTTTTTCAACGGTTCAATCTGTTCGTCTTTCCAAAGCCCCAAATCGTATGGGGAAATGCGTCCTTCGGGTGAAACAGCGGTAGCTTCCTGAATAATCAATCCCGCGCCTCCAATGGCTCTGGTGGCATAATGAACAAAGTGCCAATCGTTTGCCATTCCGTCCGTAGCCGAATACATACACATTGGCGACATGCCTATACGGTTCTTAATCGTAATGGATTTGATTTTGAGTGATTCTCTATATAAATTCATGATGATATTTTTGCAAATACAAAACAAGTGAAATAGAGGAAATGTTTTCGTATTGCAAGAAGAGACCTGTTGACCATCTGACAGAATAAGGATTTTCCGCGTGAACAAAATAGCCAAAATTGTAAACGCTTCAGTTTCATGGTTCGGACCGAGGATACATATATTTTTGAAAACCACGTTGCTTCATCATCGAAAATCACAACTTATCAACAATCGGATGAACGTGCAATGTATTTTCGTACTTTTGTAAAACAGAAATTCGAAGAATGGGAACACAGCATAAAATGATCAACGGCGACAGCAGATGCATGAGCGAATTGCCCGACAATTCGGTTCATCTGGTCATTACCTCACCGCCCTATTGGCAACTGAAGGATTACGGTGCGGAAAATCAGATTGGATTTAACGACAGCTACGAAAATTACATCAATCATCTAAATTTGGTTTGGAAGGAGTGTTACCGTACCCTTCACGATGGCTGCAGACTTTGCATCAATATTGGTGATCAGTTTGCACGAGCTGTCTATTATGGCCGTTATAAAGTAATTCCTATTCGGGAAGAGATTATCAAATTTTGCGAAAACATCGGATTCGATTATATGGGAGCTATCATTTGGCAAAAAGTAACCACGTCGAACACCACGGGAGGCGGCATTCAAATGGGCTCGTATCCTTACCCAAGAAACGGAATATTAAAACTCGACTATGAGTTTATTCTTATTTTCAAAAAATTGGGCAACAGTCCCAAGCCCACCAAAGAGCAAAAAGAACTTTCCAAATTGACGGCCGAAGAGTGGAATACTTATTTTGCAGGTCACTGGAATTTTGCAGGTGCACGACAAACCGGACACATCGCGATGTTTCCCGAAGAATTGCCCAAAAGATTGATAAAAATGTTTTCCTTTGTTGGCGAAACGGTTCTCGATCCTTTTGCAGGAAGCGGAACGACAGCATTGGCAGCACGCAATACCGACAGAAATTCGGTCGGCTACGAAATCAATCCGGAATTTATTCCAATCATCAAAGATAAACTGGAGGTGCGTCAACAAGATTTGAACGGGACTACGTATGAATTTGTAACCCAAGCACCCATAAACATCGATTTTGAGAAAGAAATACAGCATTTGCCCTATATTTTCAAAGATCCACACACCTTCGACAAAAAAATAGACGTCAAGCAATTGCAATTTGGTTCAAAGATCGACAAGGACAGCCCTGCTCGCAGAGAAGAATTCTACACGGTGAAAGAAGTGATCAGTCCCGATAAAATCCGTCTTAACAACGACCTCATTGTAAAATTAATCGGAATTAAAGCTGATTCGAAAAATAATGGCAAGGCAACTGAATATCTGGCTAAAAAAACAAAAGGGAAACGCGTTTTTTTGCGATACGACCAAACGAAATACGATAGTGAAAACAACCTGCTTTGCTATCTCTACCTCGAAAACAAAACATTTATCAATGCCCATTTAATCAAAAACAAACTGGTGGAAGTGGATAGCGATATGGATTTCAAATACCGGGAAAAATTTTTAAACCTCTTACATCAACAAAATGGCTAAAGAATGGATTTTAAACAGTGCGATGAATCGCTTCCAGCTTAACTTCAAAAGGAATGTCGGCCCAACCTCCGAATCAATCAGAAAATGTTCACCCAAAAATCTCGAAGAATGGCGGGAATATTATTTTAAAAATGTAAAGTCGGAAGAACATATCATCGAATTAGGAAAAAGACTGTACATCAAAATAACAGAAGTAATTCAATCAGAAGTTGCCGAAGTTACCGAGCAAGATTGCATCGATTATATGATGCAACTCGTAATAGACAGAACTTATGATGGATACACCACTGAAATCCAGACAATATACGGACAACTCCAGAAAATACTGAATATACCTATCCAGCCTGCACCCGATGAATGGGACAGACTGTTCAATGTGGATTTCTTCATTGAAATCAATGGAAAATATATCGGATTACAAATAAAACCGGTGAATTCGGGAATTCAGCTACCTGAAATATTCAAAGAATACAGGTTACAAGCAGAAACTCATCAAAAATTTACTGAGGTATTTGGCGGTAAAGTTTTTTATCTGTTTTCGGAAAAAATTGGTGATAGAAAAGAAATCATGAACAAAGAGGTAATTGACGAAATAAAACAAGAAATTGAAAGATTAAAAGGATGAAGATTAAATTTGTAAGTAAATAATCAAATTGCCAGATAAATTTTTCAATCTGCCTACTATCAATGATGGATTTCTAAAACTTCAAAAACACATCATAATCCGGATGAAACACTGCCTCATTTTTTTAATTCAATTATTGATGCTTACTGCAATATCCTGCAAGGCGCAAACGAATAATTCGGCACAAAACTTGAACTTGCTCGAAGGAACGTATTTGGAGCTGCAAAAGTTTCAACGAGAACCGGACAGTCTATTAACGGAAAATGAAAAAATAAAAAAGCAAACGTCATTCAATCTCATTAAAGAAAAAGTAAGTGTGAAGAACAATCAGTTTTACAGTTCTGCCACACGCAAAGATTTTACGGACAAAGGCCTTTCAAAATACTATTACGACATATTGGAAATATCAATTCGTGAAACAAACCAATGGGCAAAAGACGAAAACATCTCTAACCTCGATTCATTGTACCAAAGTTCTATTAAAGATGCTTTCATGAAAACGAAATGATGATCGGATTGTGAGAAGAATTCCACAAACTAAATGATTCAAAATAAAAAAAGAAGTTCATTCCTCTAATTTCCTCGCGAATTATTTGGTGGTTTGAATATTTTGTAATTACTTTGTAATAACAATAAAATGAATGATTATGGAACTTTCGATCATAAACATAGGAAACTCAAAAGGAATACGGATACCCAAGACTATTCTCGAGAAATACCACATCAACAACAAAATTGAATTGATTCTCGAAGATGACCGCATTATTTTAAAACCGGAAACCAAACATAGAAAAGATTGGGAGAAAGCTTTTAAAAAGATGCACGAAAATGGAGATGACCAATTGCTTATACCCGATGTCTTCGAAGATGAAAATTTAGAGTGATGGAGCAAATAAATCAATATGACATCGTGTTGGTTAATCTTGACCCGACAATAGGGAGTGAAATGAAAAAGACTCGCCCGTGCGTTGTTCTTTCGCCCAACGAAATGAACAAATACTTGCAAACAATCGTAGTTGCTCCGATCACAAGCAGTTCTAAAACTTATCCAACAAGAGTTGAGATTAGTCACCTTACAACCAAAGGATGGACTGCAATCGATCAAATACGAACCATTGATAGAATTCGAATCACGAAACGCATAGATAACTTAACCGACAAAGAAATTAAACAAGTAAAAAACGTTATTCGGGAAACTTTTGTCGATTAAAGTGTATTTAATACTCTGATTAACAGTATATGCTCATTTTTCAGGTAAAAACTTCTCTTTTAACGACCCAAAAGTCGTTTTCTCAAAACAGCCCGCTAATCATTCCTCCATCGATCTGGATGGTAGTTCCGTTGATGGAGCGTGCATTGTCGGAACAGAGATAACAAACCAAATCGCCCAATTCCTGAGGATCCATGTAACGCTTGTGCGGCAAATCGGCAACAGCCTTTTGCTCAAACTCCTCAACAGTCATGCCGGCTGCTTTGGCACGTACCTCCGCCAACCGGATAATGCGATCGGTTTTGAACGATCCGGGACAAACGTTGTTGATGGTAATACCTTTCGAAATCAACTCCTTGCTAATGGTTTTGGCATAACTCACAACGGCCGAACGAAAAATATTCGATAAAACCATATTCTCCATCGGCTCTTTTACACTTGTGGAAGCAATATTCACAATGCGTCCCCACCCGCTTCGCTCCATATATGGCAGACAGAGGTTAATCATGCGGATGTTGTACTTCAGCACCGACTGATAGGCCTCGTCAAGATCGTCTTCCGATATTTCGCAGAAAGTGCCGGGCTTGGGACCGCCCGAATTGTTGACCAGGATATCTATCGTTCCAAACTTTTTCACCGTTTCGTCCACGATCCTTCTGTTATCGTCTGCCGATGACATGTCGGCATTCAATGCCAACACTCCGACACCTAACGCTTCGATTTCTTTTTGTGTTTCGTGCAGTGCATCGACATTGCGCGCACAAATGGTAACATTCACTCCCTCACGAGCAAGCGCAATAGCACACGCTTTTCCCAATCCTTTGCTGCTTCCGCCAACAATAGCAGTTTTTCCCCGTAAATTGAAATTCATCGTTTGTTTTTTCTGTTTATAACATTTCAAGCGAATTGTTGTTGCTCAATTTTATCAAGTTATGCGAAAAAAACTCATTTTTTCGTAACTTTGCATTTCATTTTCGATACGTTAAAATCGATACCGTGCATCTGAGAAAATCATCCACATGCAACGGTTCGAGTAAAATAAACTGAGCACACAATATGTCAAAACAATTCAAACGCACCCTCATCACGGCAGCCCTGCCCTATGCGAATGGTCCCGTACACATCGGTCATCTTGCCGGAGTGTATGTACCTGCAGATATCTACGCCCGCTATTTGCGCCTCAAAGGCGAAGAAGTGCTTTTCGTCAGCGGCTCTGACGAGCATGGGATTCCCATCACCATCAAAGCTCGAAAGGAAGGCATTTCGCCTCAAGACATCGTGGACAGATATCATTTTCTCATCAAAAAATCGTTCGAAGATTTCGGAATATCATTCGATATTTATTCGCGTACCTCATCGGATATTCACACCAAAACATCTTCCGATTTCTTTCTGAAAATGTACGAAAAGGGGGAATTCGTCGAACAGGAGACCGAACAATATTATGATGAAGAAGCGCAGCAGTTTTTGGCCGATCGCTACATCACCGGAACCTGCCCGATATGCGGCAATGAGCGCGCCTACGGCGACCAATGCGAAGCGTGTGGTTCGACGCTCAACCCCACCGATCTGATTAATCCGAAATCGACGATAAGCGGCAGTAAACCCGTAATGCGCCGTACCAAACATTGGTATCTCCCACTCGACAGACATGAGGCATGGCTTCGCCACTGGATTCTGGACGAGCACAAAGAATGGAAACCGAACGTGTACGGTCAATGCAAATCGTGGCTCGACCTCGGGTTGCAACCACGTGCCGTAAGTCGCGATCTGGACTGGGGAATTCCCGTTCCTCTGCCAAATGCCGAGGGAAAAGTGCTGTATGTGTGGTTTGATGCACCCATCGGATATATTTCGAATACAAAAGAACTTTGCGGACAACAGCCCGAAAAATATGGGAACTGGGAAAAATGGTGGTGCGACCAAGACACCAAGCTTATCCACTTTATCGGCAAAGACAATATCGTATTTCACTGCATTGTTTTTCCCACAATGCTTAAAACCGAAGGTTCGTTCATCCTGCCCGAGAATGTGCCCGCTAACGAGTTTCTGAACCTCGAGGGCGACAAAATATCCACTTCGCGCAACTGGGCAGTGTGGCTCAACGAGTATCTCGAAGATTTTCCCGGTAAGCAGGATGTGCTTCGTTATGTACTTACTGCGAATGCTCCCGAAACAAAAGATAACGACTTTACGTGGAAAGACTTTCAGGCACGCAACAATAACGAATTGGTAGCCATTCTCGGAAACTTCGTAAACAGGGCATTGGTGCTCACTCAAAAATATTTCGACAATACCGTTCCTCAAGTTGGTGAGCTCACCGATTACGATCGCGAAACCATTCGCAACATCGAAGGAGTAAAAAACGCAGTGGAACAGAATATCGAACAGTTCCGCTTTCGCGAAGCCTTGAAGGAAGCGATGAACTTGGCACGCATCGGCAATAAATATCTGGCCGACTGCGAACCGTGGAAAACCGCTAAAACAGATATGAGCCGAACGGCAACCATTCTGAATCTGTCACTGCAAATAGCCGGAAACCTGACAATTGTGCTCGAACCATTTTTGCCGTTTTCCACCGAAAAAATTCGATCATTTCTCAACTTGTCCAAAATCGATTGGGAAAAACTTGGCAGCATCGATCTTTTGCCCGAAGGGCATCGATTGGGGAAAGCCGAATTACTTTTCGAGAAAATCGAAGATGACGTGATCGAACGTCAGGTTCAGAAACTGCTCGACACAAAAAAAGCGAACGAAGATAGCTCTTACCACGCGAAACCCGTGAAAGAAACCATCGCTTTTGATGCATTCGAAAAACTCGACATTCGGGTAGGGACAGTGCTGGAATGTGAAAAAGTTCCCAAGTCGGACAAACTTTTGCGATTTTTATTGGACGACGGATTGCAGAAACGTACCATATTATCGGGTATTGCCGCTTATTATCCCGATCCGCAAGCGCTTGTCGGGAAACAGGTATGCTTTATCGCCAATCTGGAACCCCGAAAACTCAGAGGATTTATGTCGGAAGGCATGATTCTTTCGGCAGAAGATGCCGATGGTTCCCTAGCATTGATCGAGCCTGCGAAAACGGTTCATCCGGGAAGTGAGGTAAAGTGATACGGTTTTGACCGTTAAAACGTCCACCTTCCGTCACGAGGATTTGCAATCCAAAGCTATGTTAATTGTGGATTTCAAATCCGCAAATTACCCACGTTTTCGCGTTCTCTTTGCGTCTTAGAGCCTTTGTGGCTATTTTTCATTTTTTTGCCACAAAAGACACGAAGGCGCAAAGTTGCACTAGGAAACTTTTTCGATTTTTTTTTAAACAACTTTACCGTTTTATTTTATATATTTGTGATGTATCATTAAATTGGTGACTGACAAGTCAGTTCTGCTGCCGAAAGAGATTTCTGGCAGACCGGTTGTAGCTTGTTGGTGGTTCCCTGACCATTGATGCTGATACACAGGTCCTGCGGGTTCTCTTTTTACCGTGCAGGTCGAGTTAGGATATTATGATATAGTCGAATGAAGAAAGAGAAGAGCGATGCCTACCGGTTTTCTTTCACCGCCGCCTCCCTGCAGGTGCCGGTGATGATCAGTCTGGCAGAGAAGATGGTGCGTGAAAAACTCACCCTTGCTGAGCTGAAGCCGGAGAACATCGGGAAAGAGCGGGCAATAACCAATAAAAGGCAGTTCAGAGAGATGAAAGCACGTTTGGCCACATTGTCGGACAATGAGGTCACATATCTCGTCGATGGCACCTACGAGGAACAGCGGCTGCTCTCGATGATCGCCTTTGCCAGGACCTACCGGTTCTTTTACGACTTCGTGACTGATGTGGTGGCGCGGAAGGTGACACTTTTCGATTATACCCTGACCGATATGGACTACAATGTCTTCTTCAACCGGATCGCCATCGATCATCCCGAGGCCGAGCGACTCACAACACTCACACAAAAGAAAGTGAAACAAAATACATTTAAGGTGCTGGAGCAGGCCGGAATTATCAACAATGTGAAAGAACGCATCATCCGCGTGCCGCATGTGAGCGTGGCTTTCTCTTCACTCATCTCCGCCACGAGGCCACAGGACTTAAAACTAATCCTAATCTGAAAAAGGTATGACCTTAGAAGAATCTATATACGAAAAATTCTCCTTCATCCACAAGGTAGTATCACAGGAGAGGTTCATCCGCATGGAAGGACTATCAGGTGATATCCCTTTCTGGATAGCCCCTTACGATGTGAAAGCCGAGCAGCAGGTCAATACCGAAATTGGCAACCTGGTCAAGAAGTTAAGCAACGAGGGAATCAGGGCACTCGCTGTCGACCTGTTCGAGCTGAGCTGTGAGCTGGTGGAGGAGCACATCGGCCTGGAAGATATGTTCGCGCTTGAGCAGAACATGGAGAAACTTTTTTTCATCGATGCCCTGCAGTCCTCCATCAACATCCACGAGCGTTTCATCCCCGCCATCAGTGAACGCATAGCGGCAGAGAACCCCTCCATGCTGTTCATCAAAGGGGTGGGGAGGGTCTTCCCCTTCATTCGCTCCCACATTGTGCTCAACAACCTGCAGAGTGCCGTGAAGAATATCCCCACGCTGATGTTCTTCCCCGGCGAGTATTCCGGCAAGTCGCTCAAACTGTTCAACCTGCTTGAGGACGACAACTATTATAGAGCCAACAATATTTTTTCACAAAAGATAGGATCATGATCACACCAGACAAACTGTTTCGGAAAGATGTACATCGCAAAATCGATACCGTTATCAAGGCCGACGACCAGACCAACATCTTCCAGGAGGTAGATGAGTATGTGGTCACCCGGGAGATCTCCAACCGGCTGGCCGACTTTTTTGAGTTTTACAACGAAACCGGTACCACCAACGGTGTTTGGATCTCCGGTTTCTTTGGTTCCGGTAAGTCGCACTTGCTCAAGATCCTCAGCTACGTGCTAGAGAACAAGCAATACAACGGCTACCACCTGGGAGAACTGTTCGCCGGGAAGATCACCGAAGATATCAAGCTCAAGGGCGATATTCTGAGCTGTCTCAGAAAAACCAAATCAGAGAGCATTCTTTTCAATATCGACCAGCAGGCGCAGATCACCACCAAGAGCGATGAGAATGCCATTCTGAAGGTGTTCTACAAGGTGTTCTACGACCATCAGGGTTTCTATGGCTTCCAGCCCCATGTGGCTGCCTTCGAGGAGAGCCTCGCAGGCGATGGCAAGTATGATGCCTTCATGCAGGAGTTCGCAAAACTGTATGGACAGCCCTGGACCGAAGCCCGAAAGGATTACATCAAGCCGCAGGTCAACGAAGCCATTGCCCGTGCCTGTGCGGTAATCTACAATACCGACCCCGAACAGTACAAAAACTATCTCTTCAAGTGGCAGTCGCAATACAAACAGTCCATCGAAGACTTTGCCCTGAAAGTGAGCACCTACATCAATGCCCGTGGTAAGCAATTCCGGCTCAACTTCTTCGTGGATGAGGCGGGACAGTTCATCGCCGAACGCACCCGCCTGATGCTTAACCTGCAGACCATCGCCGAGACCCTCTACACCAAGTGCAACGGCAACAGCTGGGTGCTGGTCACCTCGCAGGAAGACCTGGGAAGCCTCGTGGGCGACGACTCCAAGGTGCAGTCCGACGACTTCTCCAAGATCCAGGGGCGTTTCAAGGTACGCATGCCGCTTACTTCCTCCAGCGTGGATGAGGTGATCGAGAAGCGGTTGCTCGAGAAAAGCGACGAGGCCAAACCGGAGCTGACGAAGCTGTTCCGTAGCGAGGAGGAGAACATCAGGACACTGATCTCATTCACCAACAGCGGCATCCAGTTCAAAGGGTATAGAGATGAGAGTGACTTCGTCAACAAATACCCCTTCCTCCCTTATCAGTTCGACCTTTTCCAGCAATGCATCAAAGCACTCTCCCGGCACAACGTTTTCCAGGGTCAACACCAGTCGGTGGGCGAACGCTCCATGCTCGGCGTATTTCAGCATATTCTCAAGGAGATGGACCTGAGCGATACCCGCACGCTGGTGAGTTTCGACCAGATGTACGAAGGGATTGCCGGCACCCTGCGCAGCGAGGCGCAGAATGCCATCCTGCTATCCAACAACCACCTGGGCGACACCAACCCAATGGCCGTCAGGGTGCTGAAGGTACTCTTCCTCATCAAGTATTACGACAGCTTCAAAGGTACTGCCCGCAATATCTCCGTGCTGCTGATCGACCGGCTCAACATCAACCTCGCGCTCCACAACAAGGCCGTGGAAGAGGCGCTCTTACTCCTCGAACAACAATCCTACATCCAGGTGAAGGGCGATATCTACGAGTACCTGACCGACGATGAAAAGGATGTGGAGGTAGAAATCAAAAACCTGGCTATCGACGACAGCGAGATCACTAAAAAGATTAACGATTTGGTCTTCGACGGTACCATCCGCGATACCAAGATACGTAACCTATCCAACCGCCAAGAGTTCGACTACAGTAGGATGGTGGACGGTATACTTTTCGGAAAGGAGAAAGAGCTTAAGATAAACATCATCACCCCCAACAACGACAGCCATGACTATGAACCCTATTATACTGGAAGCACGATGGCCGACGGTACGCTGATGATGGTGAAACTGCCTCCCGAAAAGCGGTTTATAAACGAAGTGCGGCTCTACCTGCAAACAGAAAAGTACATCAGGCAGACACAGACTACGGCAGTGAAGGACACCATCACACGTATAATTTATGAAAAAGGAAAGCTGAATGAGTTGCGTATAAAGCAGTTGCAGGCCACTGTCAACGATCTGCTGGCCAATGCCACCATCTACATGAACGGCATGGTCAACCGCTCTTCCACCAGCAGCGATGGCCGTACCCGCATCCTGGAGACGGCTCAGGATCTGATACAGCTCGCCTATCCGAAGCTGCGACTGCTGGGCAGCGCCACGTTCGACGAAGCACAGCTCCGCACCATTATGGCCAAGGGAGAGCTATCGCTCTTCAACGATGATCCCGATTCGCTCTCCGCCCCCGAACAAGAGATCCTGAACCTGCTGGAGCGGCGTCAGAACCAACACGACAGAACCTCACTGAGCGACCTGAGAGATCATTTCTCCCGTAAACCCTACGGCTGGTCCACCATGGCCATCTGGTGCATCACGGCGCTGTTGTTTAAGCGGGGTAAACTGGAAGCGAAGAACGCCGACAATTACCTTGACGACAAGGGTATGATGGACGTGTTCGACAACAACCGCACCTGGCTCAGTACACTGGTCTCTCCGCAGATCAAATTCAAAAGAGAAGATATCAACCTTCTCAAGGAGATCTATCAGGAGGCATTTCATGAAATCAATCCCCATACCGAAGGGAAAGAAGCCGCGATCCTGTTCAGGGATAAGTGTCTTGCAGAGTTGAAGGGAATCCGTCAGCTGTTGGTCGAAAGTGACCGCTATCCTTTCCTGAAAGCGCTGACCCCATTGGCCGATCTACTACACAAGCTGGGCGTGATGAACTATGCAGAGCTTATTCAAAACATCCGTACATATGAAGATGAACTGCTCAACCTGATTGAACAGGTTTATGATCCCATCCTGCAATTTTGGAAGGGGGAGCAGAAGAAGATATTCGACCGGATTCTTGAATTTAAAAACGAGAACCTGGCCAACTTCGATTATGTCGATGCACCCGAGAGAAGTCTTCTGGCAGAGATCGCGAAGAGTTCCGCACCCTACAAAGGTAGTGCGATGCAGGATGCCAAGGCAGCGATGGACAGCCTGGCCGGGAAAATTTCTGATAAGATCCGGGAAGAGCGGGCTGCACTCAAGGAAGAAGCTGCGGCAAAGATAGAAGAGTTGAAGAATGACGATATGTATAAGGTGGCCTCCGCCGATATCCGGAAAAGAACGCTATACCCTTTCGAGGAAATCATTACCAGGGCCGACCGTCAACAGTACATCGGCAACCTGAAGAGCGACCGGAACAGTCTGGGTGAACTCTTTACCCGTCAGCTCAATTTCCTGGCTGCCAACAAACCGGTACCGAAACCGCCGGAAGGTGTATCTGAACCACCTCCAACACCTTTGGTGCGATTCACGTCGTTCTCCAAAGTAGAGAAAGAAGTCCGGTTCGGCAAGTCGCAGCTGGAAACTCTGGACGATGTGGATGCCTATCTTTCCGGGCTGAGGAAGGCCATCGAAGAGAAGATCAAAGACAATTACCGGATTACACTTAACTAGGATATGAACACCAATCAACTGAAACGATTTGCACAGGAGGCACGCACCAAACTGCTCCGGCAGGTGGGTGCAAAAATGGATTTTGTATTGTCGCACGACACCGCCGGTTTGAGAGGACGGGCCGACACGCTGCAGAAACTGCAGGAAGAGATCCGTCGTCACGGCAAAGAAGCCGTCATCGACAAAGTAGCCTACACCTGGTTCAACCGCCTGGTCGCCCTTCGTTTCATGGATGTCAACGGCTATCAGCCCATCGGCATGTCGGTGGTCACGCCTGCCACCCCCTCACATGTGAGTCCCCAGATTCTTACCGAAGCCCATTCCGGGAATATACCCGGAGAACTGAAGGTGAACAGGGAGCAGCTGTTTGACATTCTGGATGGCCGCCAGCCCTCCAACAACCCCGACAATGATGTCTATCGTATGTTGCTGGTCGCAGCCTGCAACAACCTCAGTTATCTCTTTCCCTTCCTTTTTGAGCGGATTGAAGATTACACCGAGCTGTTGTTGCCCGACGACCTCACTTCACCGTTCAGCATCGTAACCGATATCGTTAACGGCATGGCTGATGAGGATTGCCGGGAGGTGGAGATCATTGGCTGGTTGTACCAGTTCTATATCTCGGAAAAGAAAGATGAAGTATTCGCATCCAAGAGTGCCGTGAAGAAAGAAGATATACCGGCCGCCACGCAGCTCTTCACTCCCCGCTGGATTGTGGAGTACATGGTGCAGAACACGGTAGGGAAGCTCTGGCTGCAGAACAGGCCCAGCTCCCATATTCGGGAACATATGCCTTATTATATTGAATCCGAATCTGGGAGTACCACTGATTACCTGAAACTGGAATCTATAGAAGATCTCAAGCTTTTGGACCAGGCCTGCGGCAGCGGACATATCCTGGTCTATGGATTTGAGTTGCTTCACAAGATATACGAGGAAGAGGGATACAGTCCCGCCGAGATTCCACAGTTGATTATTGAAAAAAACCTCTACGGACTCGAGATTGACGAAAGAGCTGCCCAACTTGCCGGGTTTGCCTTGATGATGAAAGCCAGGGGCTATCACCGTCGTTTCTTCCGGAGAGAGGTAAAGCCCAACATCAAATGTTTTTCCGACCTTACATTGGGTGCAGATGAGGTAAAAGCCATATTTAAAGAGCTTCATATCCCGCTCTCCGAAACGCTGGAGGAAGACCTTGATCTCTGCCGCCAGGCAACCAACCTGGGTTCATTGATTCAACCGCAAACACCGCTTGAAACGCTGGAAGAAATCAACAACCTACTTACTGGTAAATTGGAAACTTCCAATCTGTTTTCACAGTCAACTATTCAGGAACTGCAGAGAGCTATTTCACATCTTATTTCGTTACAGAAGAAATACCATTGTACAGTTGCTAATCCTCCGTATATGGGAGGAGGAAAAATGAACGCTGAGCTTTCAAAGTTTGTGAAAAGCAAATACCCGATTTCGAAAGCAGACTTATTCTCGTGTTTTATTGAACGATCCCTGTCATTTATTCCTCAAAATGGGTTGAATGGCCTTGTTACCATGGAGAGTTGGATGTTTCTATCCTCTTTTGAAGCACTAAGAAAAAAAATAATTGAAAACACATGCATTCAAAGCCTAACTCATTTTGGTTGGCACATTATGCGTATTGCATTTGGCACAGTAACATTCATACTTGAAAAGAGGAGACCTGATGATAAATTCAGAGGAACATACTCTTATATGGAAATTGATAATATCAATAGAGAAACAGAACGACCTATTCATTTTCCAGTTAAAGACAACGGGAGATTCAAAATAGCCAACCAAAAAGATTTCGAGAAAATTCCGGGAAGTCCGATTGGGTATTGGGTGAGTGAAAAGATGCTAAAAATATACGATTCAACATCTTTTTCTTCAGATTATATTTTAAGGGAAGGGCTTAAAACGGGAGATAATGACAGATTTATTAAATTATGGTCGGAAATCTCATATAATAAAATCAATTACAAATGGTTCCCGCACACTAAAGGTGGAAATATAAGGAGATGGTATGGAAATCATGAATATGTACTCAATTATGAGAATAATGGAGAGATATTGAAAAAATATTCAGGTTCATCTATTACGGGAGAAAATGAATACTTTAAAGCGTATATCGCTTACGGAAGAATAGGTAGCGGAAAATTCTCGAGCAGATATACTCCTAAAGGGTTTATTCCCAACATGGCAGGGCTATCAATTGTGTCCAAAACTGCTTGTGATGAATCCTTATATACAATTTTAGCGATAACAAACTCTAAATTGTTTCAAACAGTTTTAAATTTCCAGAATCCAACACTAAATAATACCCCTGGATTAATAGCCAGCATGCCTCTATTGAGATTCCAAAAGGAGAATCTGCCAGATATTAAAATAAACATCTCTATCTCCCGCCAAGACTGGGACGCCCACGAAACCTCTTGGGACTTCCAGACCAACGAACTCATAGCGCTCTCTCAAGAAGGAGTAGGCTGTATTAAAGCAAGTATCAACGATGAACCTGTTATGAATTATTCTTCCTTAGAATTACTCTATCAAGAATACAAAACCAAGTGGACAACTATGTTTCACCAGCTCCACGCCAATGAAGAAGAACTCAACCGTCAATTCATCGATATCTACGGTTTGCAAGACGAACTGACACCCGATGTGCCGCTGGAAGAGATCACCATCCTGCAGGAAGAAACCACCATCGAGAACGGTGAGCTGGTGTTCCATGCCGATGAGGTGTTTGCCCAGTTCGTGAGTTATGCCGTGGGGTGCATGTTCGGTCGCTACTCGCTGGACAAGGAAGGGTTGATCCTGGCCAACCAGGGCGAGACACTACAGGATTACCTGGAGAAGGTGGGCAGGGGAGAAGAGGAACTGACCTTCGTTCCGGACAGGGATAACATTATCCCTGTATTGGATGACGAGTGGTTCCGCGACGATATCGTGGAACGGTTTTATACTTTCCTGAAAGCGAGCTTTGGTGAAGAGAACTTCCGGAAGAACCTTGACTTCGTGGAGGAGTCGCTGGGCATGGACATCCGCAAATACTTCACCCGGAACTTCTATAAGGATCATATCAGGCGTTACAAGAAGCGCCCCATCTACTGGATGTTCTCCTCACCAAAGGGATATTTTAACGTGCTGGTGTACCTGCACCGGTACACGCCCGATACCATCAACCGCATCCTGAATTCTTACCTGAAAGAGTTCATTGAGAAGCTGAAGATGTACCGCACCCAGCAGGAGCATATCGAGGTGGAGGGGTCGGTTACCGAGCAGAACAAGGCCCGCAAGGAGATCGATCGGATCAACGTGATGCTGGAGGATTGCATGCACTACGAGACGGAGATTCTCTACCCGTTGGCAACTGAAAGAATCGCCCTGGACCTGGACGACGGGGTACTGGTGAATTACAACAAGCTGGGCAGTGCCGTAGCCAAGGTAGCGGGATTGAACGACAAGAAGACCAAAGAGAAAGTACGTGGGTTCGACTGGATCGACACAAGTCAGATAAGAGACTAAGAGAAACAACATCATGAGCAAGATAGAAGAGAGCCTGGCCAACCTGTTCCAAAAGCATCGCATCATCCTCTGGTACGATGAGGAGCAATCATTCGGGGAGGAGTATGCATCGCTCACCCTGTCCGGGGTGGAGAAAATCACGGTGGAGAACAACGAGTTTGCCGTGAAGCATGCCCTTTATGTGAAGAAACCTACCGGGAAGTTCCTGCTGTACCTTCCTTATACACATCCGGAGAATGAGGAGAACTGGCTGCTCGACGTGGAACTGGCCGGCTACCTCTTCCATACCGACCGGGAGGCAATGACGCTGCAGGAGCTGGAGCTGCCCATCACCTTCAGAAGCTGGATCAGGCCGCACATGGAGTTCTTTCGTTCGAGAGAACGGGTGCAGAGGTTCATCTCCTTAAAAAGCCCGGGCGACACGGAGCAGCAGCTTACTGACAAGATGACGCAGATAACCCTGGGTGCACCTTCTGCCGGCCTGGAAGAGCTGATCACCCGCTACGCGCAACTGTTCATCGGGGAGAAAAGCGACGAGGCTGAACGGGATCTGGCCAGGTATGGCCTGGAGGAACCGTTCTGGAATAGAGTGGAACAGAACTACGACTACAAAAGCACCAATAAGGGGGTCTATGGGATCTATGATTTTCTGCTGGAAATCTTTCAGAAGGGGTTCGGTCCGCTGGCACACAAATCGGGGGTGAACAGGAACGCCGAAATCCTGCTCTCCCGCTGGAAAGACCTTCGCTCGTTTGAAGATGCTTTCAGGGAGATCAGCAAAAAGATTGAAGAGGACCTCAGGGTAACCGACACATTATCCGTACTACCGCTGGAAGAGTTCCTGCACGAGGATCTCTTCGAATGCGTGGACCGGCAGGTGATCCGTGAGCTGGTTACCCTGATCACGAACGAGTCGCAGAACCCGGCGAGGATTGAACAGATACTGAAAAGCAGGGAGAACACTTTCTGGTCGGACAGGTACGATGCTTTCTACAAGGCGCTGGAGAATGCCCTCCGGCTGACCGATGCGGTCAACCGATACAAGGATATTTCCATCGATGATTATACCGACGGCTTCCGAAAGTATACCTCCGGCTGGTACAGGGTGGACCAGTACTACCGTTTGTTCATCCAATATTACCGTGAGGTGAACCAGAACGCGGTGCTATCGGAACTCTTCGAGAGGGTACACAAAATCTACTCCAACACCTGGCTGCAGAAGCTGGGACACAAATGGCAGGAGGTGGTTGAGAAGAGCCGGCGGTGGTACGACGGTTACCTGCGGCAGTCTCTCTTCTTCGAGCGGGATGTGAAGAGCCGCTATTTGGACAAGTCGCTCCGGTTGTTCGTCATCATCTCCGACGGACTGCGCTTCGAGTGTGGCAAGGAGCTGCAGGACCGGTTCAACGGCGAGCCGCGGTTTACCTCCTCGCTGGAGTACCGGGTGACCAACCTGCCCTCCTACACACAACTGGGGATGGCGGCGATGCTCCCCCACAGGGAGCTGAGTCTGGGAGAGGGGGAGTCCATCCTGGCAGACGGCATCAGCACAATAGGACTGCACAACCGCCGGAAGATCTTACAGATGAACGCCGGAGTGAATGCTGCTGCCATCACCGCGGAGGAGTTGATGCGCATGCCATCGAAGAGTGCGGAGGCGCAGGAATTGACACAAGGGCACAACCTGATCTATGTTTACCACAACCGCATCGACAAGATGGGAGACGACAAGACCACGGAAGATAAGGTGATTGAGGCTTCGCGCGATGAGATCGCGTTCCTCGTTGAGGTGGTGAAGAAGATTGCCAACATGAACGGTACCCACGTAGTCATCACCTCCGACCACGGCTTCATCTACCAGCACGAGGAGCTGGCCGAGAGTGATTTCACCGATGCGCAGATTGGCGGAACCATCCAATGGGACAGCCGCCGCTACGTGATAGGAGAGAACCTGACCCATAACCAGAACGTGATGAAGTTCAACGCAAGGGAGCTCCACATTCACTCCGACAGGGAGATTCTCCTGCCCAAAGGGATCATACGGCTGCGGAAACAGGGCTCGGGCAGCCGCTACGTGCATGGAGGCATGTCGCTGCAGGAGACGGTGGTGCCGGTGCTCTTCATCGCCAGGAAACGTACAGACACTGTCTCGAAGGTGGAGATCGATATCATCAACAAGACAAACAACCGCATCACGACCAACATCCACACGGTGAAGTTCTACCAGAAGGAGCCGGTGGGCAGGAATACCATTGCCCGCACCATCAAGTCTTACTTCGCCGTCATCGAGGGGGATGAGCAGGAACGGAAGGTGATCAGCGACGTGTTCAACTACACGTTCGACCTCACAAGCGAGCGTTCGGAGGAGCGAGAGGTGCAGAAGCGGTTCACGCTCTCTACCAAAATCCGCAACAGCGACAACGTTTTCCTGGTCATCGAGGAGAGGGTGGAGAAGTCGAACAAGTGGATCACGCTCTTGAAGTTCAATTACAGGCTCTCGCTGGCCATGGAAAATGATTTTGATGACTTTTAAATGATCGAACATGAAAGTATCGAACAAAAAAATAAATGATCTTTTTCCCGGGAAGGTGGTGAGGAAGGATCTGACCAACAGAATAAAGGGCAATGCCAGCGTACCGACTTACGTGCTGGAGTACCTGCTGGGACAGTATTGTGCAACGGACGACCCGGAGACTATCGAGCAGGGGGTGGAGATGGTGAAGGAGATTATCACCCGTCATTTCGTGCACAGAGATGAGGCGCAGGTGATCAAGTCGACCATCAAGGAAAGGGGCTCGCACCGAATCATCGACAAGTTATCGGTGAAGTTGAACGACAAGCTGGATCGCTATGAGGCCAACTTCGCCAACCTGGGACTGAATAAGATACCGATCTTGAGTGAGTACATCAAATCATACCCCAAGTTGCTGTCGGAAGGGGTGTGGTGCATCGTCACGATGAGCTATGCCCACGTGGAGGGCAAGGATACCTCTCCCTGGAACGTGGATCAGCTGAAGCCGATACAGATTTCCTCGGTGGATATCGATGAGTACAAGGAGCTGCGCAAGAGCTTCAGCCGGGAGGAGTGGATGGAACTGCTGATGCAGACCATGGGCCTCAACCCGGAGGAATTCACCAACCGCTCCATGCTGTTGCAGCTGGCACGGCTGATCCCTTTCGTGGAGAACAACTATAACCTGATTGAGCTGGGACCGAAGGGTACGGGCAAGTCGCACGTCTTCTCGGAACTGTCACCCCACGGTATCCTGATTTCCGGGGGAGAGGTGTCGAAGGCGAAGCTGTTCGTCAACAACAGCAATGGCGAAATAGGACTGGTGGGCTACTGGGACGTGGTGGCGCTCGACGAGTTCGCGGGGAAGACGAAACGTACCGACACGGGACTGGTGGACATCATGAAGAACTACATGGCCAACAAGTCGTTCTCTCGCGGTACGCATGTGATGCAGGCGGAAGCATCAATCGTGATGGTGGGCAACACCGATCACTCGGTGCCGCACATGCTGAAGCATACCGACCTGTTCGATGCTTTGCCCAAGGATTACTATGACACAGCCTTCCTGGACCGCGTGCATGCCTACCTGCCCGGGTGGGAGACACGCAAGTTGCGCAGCGAGATGTTCACCTCCGACTTCGGCTTCATCGTGGACTATCTTGCGGAGATCCTCAAAGGATTGCGCAAGGAGGATTATACGAAGGCTTATCAGCAATATTTTGACCTGTCGACTACCATCACCACCCGCGACAAGACATCAATAGAAAAGACCTTCTCAGGCCTGGTGAAGATCATCTACCCGCACGGGGAATACAGCCGTGAGGAGGCGAAGGAGCTGTTCGACTTCGCCATCGAGTGCCGCAAACGGGTGAAGGACCAGCTGCGCAAGATGGACGAGACGTTCAACGATGAGCAGGTGGAGTTTGCATACAGGACAAAGGACGGCAAACAGTTCTTCATTGAGACACTGGAGGCGATGGAGTATGGGGATGCCAAGCTCAACATCCTGCCTGCAGCCAAACGCACTATGCCCGAACAGAAGCCGGCGGTGGAGAAGTCATCGAAAAAATATCTGGAGGGCTTCAACCTGAACGTTCGCGACAACCAGACCAACATCAGCTACAAAGGGTTGTTTGGCGATTACCTCGAGGGGGCTACAACCTACCTGATCAAGGATCCCTACATCCGTCTGCCGTATCAGATGCGCAACTTCGCGGAGCTCTGCCGCCTGATCGCCGAAATGAAGCCGGAAGAGGAAGAGATTAAGATTCACCTGATCACCTACAACAACGAGGATTTCCTGGAGACCGCCAAACAGGGGTTTAACGAGCTGGCCGATTCACTGGAGGAGCTGGGCATCACCTTCACCTACGAGTTCAACGACATGCAGCACGACCGCTGCATCGAGATGAACAACGGCTGGAAGATCATCCTGGGCCGCGGCCTCGACATCTGGCAGAAGACTTCCGGCCGCTTCGACATCGCCGAGTTCTACCAGGAAAAACGCCTCTGCAAGGAGTTCGAGGTGACGGTGGTGAGGGTGTAAGGAACCGAGTGAAACCCTGATTAAACCACCACCCCCCAAAGGAGGTGGATTTGGTAATAAGATGAAGGCATAGCCTTCAAACGTGGTCTTTGAACTGTAGCAGGGTTAGTCAAACAACGTAAAGTTTTGACTTTTGGCCTCTTCTTTTTTGTCTTGCTCCTCCCGGTACTGAACATAACATCGAATCATTTCTTCATTCAGACCAACGGCGTTCACAAAATAGCTTCGAGACCAAAAATGATTGACCAAATAAGGTTTCTTAAAAACGGGTTAAACCAACAAGAATTTTCGAGTTACATTAAACAATTGTACCTTTTGAGTACGTTAATTGCTTATAGAACAATCATGGCCTTGATTTTTATTGTGAGGCGTATATAAATTATTTTTTTTATGTATGTTTGTGGATTCAAACATGTAAAGTCTTTGCAAGATGAGTAAAAACGACACTTTCAAAAAGATGCTTCCCGACTTGATCGCGATCATAGCATTCGTAATTCTCTCTTTCGCCTATTTTGCCCCCGCCATTCTCGACGGAAGAGTTATTGCGCAACATGATTCACTGGCTGCCATTGGTCAGGGACAGGAACAGCGCGACTATATGGAACGGCATAATGGTGAGCGCACGCGCTGGATCAACTCCATGTTCAGCGGAATGCCCACCTATCAGATGTCGCCCACCTACGATTCGACCAAGCCACAGGATTTTGCCAAAAAAGTGTATTCGCTTTTTTTGCCCAATTACATGTATTTGCTTTTCATCATGCTGCTCGGTTTCTACATCCTGATGCGAGCCTTCGACGCTTCGCCGTTAATCAGCGCTCTGGGAGCAATTGCATGGGCATTATCGTCCTATTTCCTCATCCTCATTGCAGCGGGACATATTTGGAAATTCATCACTTTGGCCTACATACCTCCTACGATTGCGGGATTGGTATATGCCTATCGAAAAAAATATCTGCTCGGCGGATTGCTCATGATGATTTTTGTGGCTTTTCAGATTTCGGCCAATCACATTCAGATGAGCTATTATTTTTTGTTCGTGATGTTGTTTTTTGTGATAGCCTTTTTCGTGGAAGCGCTTCGCAAAAAGAAACTTCCCGATTTTCTAAAATCGACGGGCGTTATCGTAATTGCAGGTCTGATCGGCGTATTGGCCAATGCCTCAAATTTATATCATACCTACGAATATTCCAAAGAAACCATGCGCGGCAAATCGGAATTGTCGCACCACGATGCCGGAAACAAAACCAACAACGGTCTGGAGCGCGACTACATCACCGCATGGAGTTATGGCGTTGGCGAAACGTGGACACTGCTTGTACCTAATGCCAAAGGAGGCGCATCGGTTCCGCTTTCGGATAATACGACAGCCATGAAAAAAGCTCGTCCTGAATACGTACAGCTATACCAACAAATCGGTCAATACTGGGGAGATCAACCGGGAACATCCGGCCCGGTGTATGTGGGAGCGTTTATTTTGATGCTCTTCATCTTGGGATTATTCATTGTGAAAGGGCCGGTGAAATGGGCATTACTGGCAGGAACAGTTTTTTCGATCCTGCTTTCGTGGGGAAAAAACTTTATGGGACTCACCGATTTCTTTATCGATTATATTCCCATGTACAACAAGTTTCGAACCGTGTCATCCATTCTCGTGATTGCCGAATTCTGCATTCCGTTACTGGCTGCCCTCACCCTCAAAGAGTTGATTCAGCATCCCGAAAAGCTGACGAAAAACATGAAATATCTTTATATCAGTTTGGGATTGACTGGAGGAGTGGCTTTTTTGTTTGCCGTAGCGCCGAAAATGTTTTTCCCTTCGTTCATTTCGGCATACGAAATGCAACAATTGCAAACACTTCCGGCAGAACATGTTCGTGCAGTTATCGACAATCTCACCGAGATGCGCGTTGCCATGTTCACTGCCGACGCATGGCGAAGCGTGATCATCATTGCCATTGGAACAATTTTGCTGTGGGCGTTCATCAATAAAAAACTAAAACCCGAAATGGCAGTGTCGGGAATTCTGGTATTGAGTTTAATCGATTTATGGTCGGTGGACAAACGCTACCTCAACGACAGCGATTTTACACAACCGACCACAGTAACTCAAACTTTCACTAAGACGCCTACCGATCAAATCATACATCAAGACACCACAAAATATTATCGCGTGCTCAACATGGCAACCAGTACTTTCAATGATGGCATCACGCCCTATTGGCACAAGTGCATCGGAGGATACCACCCGGCTAAACTTCGCCGCTATCAAGATTTGATCGATGTGTATCTGACAAAGGAAATGATGTCGCTGCAAAACGACATCATAAAGACGCAGGGAAAAATGGATTCGGTGAATGTAGATGGATTTAAGGTGCTGAACATGTTGAATACGAAATGGATTATCATGCCGGCACAGGGAGGGAGTACGCTTCCGGTAGCAAATCCCTACAATCAGGGCAATGCATGGTTTGTAAATGATATTCGTTTCGCGAATACGCCCGACGAAGAGATTGAGGCTTTGGGAAAAATGGATCTGCGCACACAAGCGGTAGCCGACAAAAAGTTCGAACCACTGCTGAAAGGATTTAACGTTACGCCGAAAGATTCAGCCTCTACCATTGCCCTTTCGTCTTACGATTCGAATATACTCACTTACAACGTGGATGCAAAGAAAGATGAACTGGCCGTATTTTCCGAAATATATTATCCGCAAGGTTGGCAAATAACCATCGACGGCAAACCAACTGAAATGTTACGGGCTAACTATACTTTGCGCGCACTGCCCATTCCGCAAGGCAAACACACGGTGGTTTTCGAATTTGCACCAAAGAGCATCAAGGTTACCGACACGATTGCGTACATTGCGCTACTCATCATGTTATTGACTGCCGGATGGATCGTTTGGAAAGAAATGAAAGGAATAAAAGCCAAGAACTAAAAGCTTTATTTATTTTCCACACAGGGCTTTGAAAGGACAGTATTGGCAATTTTTTTCGTTGTCGGTTTGCTTGAAAGGAACGGCGGAATTGAACATCTCGGACAAACATTGATTCAACAAATCGGTAAACTCATCAAAATAAACCGAAGCATCGCTCACGCGTTCGGGTTTACTTGAAGAGTCGGACTTTAGAGAAATAAACGGATCAAAGTTTTCGGAATAAATCGATCGCATAAAATATAAGGCAGGCGACAACTTTCGACCGGGAAATTGTCTGTCATAAAAAAACGAGTATAGGAAAACCTGCAAAATCTTCGACAAATCGGCATTGCGGGAGGTATCGAAAAGAAATGGTAATTCGGAAAACACAGTACTACCTGCTCCTGTTTTGTAATCGACAATTCGATAGATATCTCCCTGCATATCGATGCGGTCGATACTGCCCTTAAACTGAACCGCCAAGTCATCGTTCACCCGATAAGCAGTTTCGAATTTGTATTCCGAACCAATGTAACGAAAAGGCGTAAACGACTTGTCCACTTCGAGAGTCTGCTTTACATAACTGCGAATGACTTCACCAATCAAATAATTTTCGCCAACAAGCGGTTGGACGTTTGCATCATCTCTGAAATAATACCTTGCAAAAGCTTTTTCTATCAAAGTATTCAAATAGTCGTCGTCCTTTACAATTGCCGACAACGCGTCGGGTGTTACCATTTGGTTTTCGTATCGTCTGTAAATCTGCTCCATCACCCGATGAAAAATCGAACCGAAGACATCCGACTCCACTTTCTCGCTCACTGCTTCCTCATCCGAAAACCCTTCGATCGCCGAAAAATAGAATTGCAACGAGCAATTGATGTAATTATTGAGCTGTGAAGCCGAAAGCCACAAATCACCACCGGTCCTGAATCTGTCGAGTTTTTGCATAACAGAAGGTGTTTTCTCAATCGAAATTGAAGGCATAGCTGATGCGAAAACATTATAAGTAGCCACGCGTTCGCGAATATCGAATGCATCGCCGTACAAAAACTTCAGTTGCGTGAAATACCGACTTACTTCGCCCGTTTGCAAACCTTCAGTGCGAGTGTCGTAGAGCATGAAAATATGCTTTGCTCTACCGATCATGCGATAGAAATGATAGGCATAGGTGCTATCCTGATGCTCGTAAGTAGGCATTCCGAATCCTTTACGGAGAGTATAGGGAATAAACGAATTGGCACTACTTTTCACGGGAAAAACACCTTCGTTCATCGACAAAAGAATGATATTTTCGAAATCGAGCACACGCGTTTCAAGGACGCCCATCACCTGCAATCCCGAAAGCGGTTCACCGCTGAATGAAACGCTAATACCCTGTGCCAAACGCTTCAACAAACGAAAATAGACATCAACAGATATACTGTCCACATGCTTCAATGTATCACTCAATCGGGTAATGGCTTTGTAATATTGCACGACGAATTCTCTTTCGAGATCGATGGACGAAGCATCATTTTTCGGCTCATCAATTTGCATTTTCTCGGTCGTCAGCGAGGTGTAAATAGTTTGCATAATGAGTTGCAGATAACCCGGAATCTGTCGCCAATCAGATATAGGTTTGAAAATGAGCCGGAGCAATTCTTGTTGGGGAATATCCGACAAGGAAACAACTACACGATTATTCGCAACAATATAATTTTTCAACTTTTCGGCTTCATCTTTAGACGAAGCCTTAACAAGCGGATGATTGAGAATTGCGGTTACAAATCTGTGATAAAAAACAGTTTCGCCGTCACGCGAAGTGCGCACATTGTGTTGCAAATCTGCAATATGATTCACAAGACTGGCAACCGATGCGTGCGACATAGCATAACCCATCGTTACGTTGATTTTCCCGATTTCCGGAGGAATGGAGTACAGAATGGGGAGGAGCAAATTTTCATCAGGCAAAACCACAGCCGTTTGAATTGCTTCGTCGGGATCCGGGATTGCATTGGTCTCAATCAGTTGCGAAAGAAGTTGCGAAACATATTTTGCCTGCCCCACAGCCGAAGGCACTCCGATAAGCTCTATAATAGGTTTATCGCAATCCCTCTCATTTTTTTCGATCTCGAAACGAGAAGGAAAACGACGTAAATTATCCTTTATCCAAAACGAAGCTTTGTTTTGCGGGTCATTCACCATCGGAGATTCATAATCCCAATAAAAATCAGCTTTGCCTACGTTTCGAAGATATTCCATCAACGCTATTTCGGACGGCGTAAGCGCATTGAGTCCAACAAAAACATATGACCGCGCACTCAAATCTAAATCTTCTTTGGAGAGTGCCTTTTCGGCAACGTATCGAAACGTCATTCCTTCGTATGCCCACTCCTTGGCTTCAAGCGCCGAACGAAACGAAGTGTACAATTCGAAAAGAATTTGCCATGTTTCTTGAAATTTTTTCTTCGAATCGCTCAACCCACCCGACATGAAGTTACTCCAAAAACGCCGGATAGCTTCGATTTGTGATGCCGAAAGGTAAGATTTGTCATCCTCAAGCGATTTCAAATCGCGCACGTTTCGAAAAAGCTGTCGTGCATCAATCAAATATTTGTCCACATCGTCGAAATCATTCACCAGCATTTCGCCCCAATACAAGAAATCGTCAAATGACTCGTCGGCATTCCCAATTTGTTGATAGCATCGATAAAGCTCTGTCAGCAAAGCAATTCGATCGGCTGTTTGATAGGGTGACAATCCTACAAAAAGTTCCTGAATGGTGATTATGGTCGGTGAAAAAATTGGTTTTCCCGCTATCTCCGACAGATATTTTTGGAAAAAAACGCCTGCCCGTTTATTCGGAAATACAAATGTATGCTTGTAGAGCTCGTTCCCAAATTGTGCGTAGAAAATATTGGCGACTCGATATAGGAATGGTTTCATTTCGATTTTATTGCTTGTCAAAAATACGCAAAAAACATAAATCGAGAAGCGAGTTAATAGAAGATTTATCTTGTATCAAATAACGAAGTACGCCCATCAACGAAAAAAGCCGCAAGAGACTGTTGCTCTTCCGGCTTTCCGTGGATTTTTTCAAGTTGTATCAGATATACTTTCTTACACTATGCCCTGAGCCATCATAGCATCGGCTACTTTCATAAAACCGGCAATATTGGCACCTTTGACATAATTGATGTAATTTCCTTCTTTTCCGTGCAAAACACATTGTTCGTGAATATCGCCCATAATTTGATGCAACCAGCGGTCAACTTCTTCGTTCGACCATGAAATATGCATCGCATTTTGAGTCATTTCCAATCCCGAGCAGGCTACACCACCTGCATTAACTGCTTTACCGGGCGCAAAAAGCATGCGATTTTCGATAAAGAAATCAACGGCATCAGCTGTGCAACCCATATTCGAAACCTCGGCAACAAGCATTACATTATTTTCTTTCAGGCGTTTGGCATCCTCCAAATTCAGTTCGTTTTGAATGGCGCATGGCAATGCGATATCCACTTTGCATTCCCACGGTTTCTTTCCGGGGAAAAACTTGGCTTTTGGGAACTGATCTGCATAGGGGGCAACAACATCATTCCCGGAATTGCGCAACTCAAGCATACAGGCAAATTTTTCGGGTGTATTTATGCCATCTTCATCGTAAATATATCCGTCGGGACCGGAAATGGTAACAACTTTGGCACCAAGTTCGGCAGCCTTTACGGCAGCACCCCAGGCCACATTTCCGAAACCGGACAAGGCAATCGTTTTACCTTTGATGTCGATATGATGTTCGCTGCACATTTGATGGACAAAATACAGAGCTCCGAAACCGGTAGCTTCAGGACGCAGACGCGATCCGCCATAGCTCAATCCTTTGCCGGTGAAAGTTCCGGTGTGTTCGCGAGCCAATTTCTTATACATTCCAAACATGTATCCGATTTCACGACCACCGACGCCGATATCTCCGGCAGGTACATCCGTATCAGGACCAATGTTACGCCACAATTCGGTAACAAACGACTGGCAGAAACGCATGATTTCGGCATCAGAACGTCCTTTTGGCGAGAAATCCGATCCGCCTTTTCCTCCACCCATCGGCAATGTGGTAAGTGCATTTTTGAATGTTTGTTCGAAACCCAAAAATTTGAGTGTGGATAACGTAACCGACGCATGAAAACGAATTCCGCCTTTGTATGGGCCAAGTGCTCCATTGAATTGCACGCGATATCCGATATTGACGTGAACTTTACCCTGATCGTCAACCCAAGGCACTCGGAATGTGAAAATCCTGTCGGGTTCGACAATCCGTTCGATGATTGCGGCTTTTTCGAATTCGGGATGTTGGTTATACACATCCTCGATGGAAGTAAGTACTTCCCTGACGGCCTGAAGATATTCCAATTCCCCGGGATGTTTGGCCTCAAGCTGTGTCATTATGTCATTAACTTTCATAATATAGAACGATTTTAATCGGTTTTACTTGACAAAGGTAAGTAATAATTCGATATTCAGACAAAAATAAAAGAGAAAAATTTCAATTTTTCAAATAATTTCTTTAATTATCCAATACATTGAAAATAGGATATATATCGAAAAAGACAAAAGGAAAACATTTAAGTTATAATTCGATATTGTGTAGAGATAATAATATCAATTTCACACATAATTGTTGCATTTGTTTTCGAATTCGAATTACGACTTACAGAATATAGAAGCAAACAGATTGTTCGCAATTTTTCGGATACGCGATAATTTCGTAATTTTGTATAATGATTATCCGTAATTCTTCCTAAAGAATTAACGGGGGAAAAGTTATAAACAAGTTTTAAAAATGCTTGCACAATTCACTGATATTCACTATATTTGTATCACTAATGATATAAAAAACAAGCTATGAATATCCTTGATTTTGCTATAAATTATCCCGATGAGGAAACTTGTCGGAAAAAATTCAAAGAACAAAGAGACCAAATGGGAATCACGTGCCGTCATTGTAATTGTAAAGAACATTATTGGCTCAAAAACAAGCAAGCTTACGAATGCAAGCAGTGCCATGCACGCCAAACCTTGCGTTCGGGTACTGTCATGCAGCACTCCAACCTGCCTTACCGTTATTGGTTTGTCGCCATGCACCTGCTCACGGCTACAAAGAACTCCTTCTCAACGGCAGAACTGCAGCGCCAATTAGGGCACAAGCGTTATCAGCCGATATGGGAAATGGTCAATAAATTGCGTGACGTAATGGGCAAACGCGATGATGAGTATACACTCAAAGAGGCCATAGAGTTGGACGATGCCTTCTTTTCCACCGAAATAGCCCTTGAAGACAGGGATAAACCCTTGAAACGCGGCCGCGGCAGTCAGAAAAAGACCAAAGTATTGGTAACGGCCGAAAGCAAAACGGTTGAAAACCCCAAAGCAGGTAAGAAACCAAAGAAAGTCGGATACCTGAAAATGAAAGTGATCAGCGACTTAAAGTCCGGTACAATTACAAAGAATGTCAAAGATCAAATTGAAAGCACGGCAGATTTAACTACCGATGATTCCACTTCTTATACAAAATTAAAAGAACATGTCCATTCGCATACGGCATCCGTCATCCCACCCGGGGAGCTCTCCAATGTACTGCCTTGGGTGCATACGGCAATCAGTAATGCCAAGCGACAGTTGTTGGGCGTATATTACAAAATGAAACCCGAGTACCTGCAATACTATCTCAATCAATTCTGTTACAAATTCAACAGGCGTTATTTCGGGGAAAAACAGTTTGACAGGCTGCTCATAGCCGCCGTTACTTACACCCCCGATTTTAAATCAAGAATTTATAATAGGAACAGTTGCGGATAATCATTTTTTGTATTTATAGACAACGAAAAAACCGACATGGGAAAAAATAAATTGACAAAGTTCGCCGAAATGGCTTCCTATAGCAATGTTTTCCAATATCCTTTCGAAAAGCTCAAAAACGGACTCTTTCCTTTGAAAGGACGATGGAATGAGGAATATTTTCGGAACGAAAACCCCATTGTTTTGGAACTGGGTTGTGGCAAAGGCGAATATACGGTGGAATTGGCCAAACTTTTCCCTGAGAAAAATTTTATCGGAATCGATATCAAAGGTGCGCGCATGTGGAGTGGTGCAACAGAGGCCATTCGCCAAAATCTGAAAAATGTAGCTTTCGTGCGAACCCATATCGAATTGATTCATCATTTTTTCGCAGAAAAAGAAATATCGGAAATTTGGATCACTTTTCCCGATCCCCAGATGAACAAAACGAATAAACGCCTCACCTCAACACGATTTATGAGAGAATACGGTCGTCTGCTGAATGAAAACGGAATCGTTCATCTGAAAACAGACAGCAATTTTCTTTACACCTACACAAAGGAGATGATTCACGCAAATCATCTTGATGTGTATTTCGAAACCGACGATTTATACCGATCGGAATGGCAGGATCCGATTCTTCAAATTCAAACATTTTACGAACAACAATGGCGAGCTCGTGGTTTAAACATCAAATATATTCAGTTCGCATGTCCCCCCAAAAATGACTGGACAGAACCGGATATTGAAATAGAAAAGGATGATTATCGCAGTTTCGGTCGCAATGCGAATTTCAATAAGTCAATTGACAAATAAGCACATAAAAAACATATGACACTTTATCCTCAACTTATTATCGATGCACTCAAAACGGTGCGTTATCCCGGAACGGGACAAGATATCGTTTCGGCAGGAATGGTAGGCGAAGACATCCGCATCGACGGTATGAAAGTCAGCTTTTCGCTCATCACCGAAAAAGCCAACGATCCGTTTATCAAATCGCTTGTAAAAATGGCCGAGCAGGCCATCCTGACGTATGTGGACAAAAACGTGGACATCAAAGGCAACATTACGGTGAAATCAAAACAACCGCCACGCCCTGCCCTACCCGATTTGCTTCCGGGAGTAAAAAATATCATTGCCGTAGCGTCCGGAAAAGGCGGCGTCGGCAAGAGCACCGTTTGTGTCAATCTTGCAGTGGCATTGGCACAAAAAGGCTATAAAGTCGGGCTGCTCGATGCAGATATTTTTGGACCATCCGTGCCGAAAATGTTTGGCGTGGAAAATGCAGGTCCTGTCCTCGAAAACAAAAATGGACGCGACTTGATTGTTCCCGTCGAGAACTATGGAGTAAAAATGCTCTCCATCGGCTTTTTCGTTAAAAAGGAAGATGCTGTAGTTTGGCGTGGAGCGATGGCAAGCAATGCGCTCAAACAGCTCATCGGCGATGCCGATTGGGGTGAACTCGACTATTTTCTCATCGATTTTCCTCCCGGCACCAGCGACATTCATCTCACGCTTGTGCAAACGTTGCCCATCACCGGCGCGATTATCGTAAGCACGCCGCAGGAAGTGGCATTGGCCGATGCACGAAAAGGCATCAGCATGTTTACCGGTGACAAAGTGAACGTTCCTATCCTCGGACTTGTAGAAAACATGTCATGGTTTACTCCGGCGGAGCTGCCGGAAAACAAATACTATATTTTCGGAAAAGACGGATGCAAACGACTGGCCGAGGAATTGGGTTATGCTTTGCTCGGACAGATTCCCATTGTGCAAAGTATCCGCGAAAGCGGGGACGAAGGTCATCCGGTAGCACTCAATGCCGACAGCATAACCGGTATGGCCTTTGCCGAACTCGCCGATCATCTGGTCGTTGCTGTCGATAAGCGCAATCGAGAATTACCTCCGACTCAAATCGTGGGAGTAGCAAAAAAATAAGAAATTAGAGAAAAAGCCCTTCGAAAGAAATATTTTTTCTTTTTAAAAAAGCATATCACCTCATGCAACATCCTCTCCATCAATTTCTTTATTGTCCAAAATGCGGATCGAACCGATTTGTGGAACATAACGTCAAATCGAAAAAATGCCTCGATTGCGGATTTGTCTATTATTTCAATCCATCGGCAGCAGTTGTTGCCGTTATCGAAAACGAGAAAGGTGAAATGCTCGTGGCCATCCGTGCCAAAGATCCTGCAAAAGGGACTCTCGACCTGCCCGGAGGTTTTGTGGATATGTACGAAACAGCCGAAGAAGCAGTCGCACGGGAAGTATTAGAGGAAACATCGCTGAAAGTCGTTTCTACAGAATATCTTTTTTCAATTCCAAATCTTTATGTATATTCGGGATTTGAAGTGCAAACTGTGGATCTTTTTTTTCGATGCAAGATAAACGATTTCAACAACTTGAATGCAAAAGATGATGTTGCACAGCTGCAATTCGTGGCTCGAAAAAACCTACATCCTGCCGATTTCGGATTGGTTTCGATACGTAAAGGAATTGAAAAACTCTTATAGTTTGTTATCGAAAATGCAATGGCGCTATTGCAGTGTAAAATACTTAAGGACATGAAAAAAAATATTTTAGGCATACTTTTTTTTCTCGTGATGCAAAGCACTTTTGCACAACGAACGGCTTATCATTTTCAACCGGAAAATCTTTTTAACCAAGGCAAAGAAATGTTTTTGGAGAAAAATTATGCCGGAGCTCAAGACCTGTTGGGTAAATTCATAGCCGAAAGCGACGACGAATTTCTCGAGGAAGAAGCCGAATACATGATCGCACTTTCTTCCTTCTATCGCGGTTCAGGCGACAGTGGAGATCGATTAAAAGAATTTTTGGATAAATACCCCGAAAGTGTACATCGTCATCAGGTAAATTTTTTGATAGGTTCTTTCCACTTCGACAAAAAGGAATGGGCCATTGCCAAACATTGGATGGAACAGTCTGATCTGGATTATTTGACGACTTCGGAGCAAGAAGATTACAGTTTCCGGCTGGCATATTCCGATTTACAACTGGGGGACAAGCAATCCTCACAACGATATTTCGGACTTCTGTATCAAAACAGTAAGAAATATCGCGATGCAGCCGATTATTATCTGGGCTATATTGACTATACGAATGCCGAATACGATGCAGCGCTGCAACGTTTTGAACGACTACGTAATCATCCCGAGTTCGGAGAAGAAGTAGCTTTTTATACGGCCCAAGCAATTTTTTTCAAAGAGAATTTGCAGGAAGCTATTCAGTTGGCACAAAACTTCGTCGAAAAATACCCTCAAAGCAACCACAATCCCGAAATGTATCGTGTGTTGGGGAATTCCTATTTCAGACTTGGACAACCGACCAAAGCCATTTCAAACTATCAACACTATTTTGAAAAAGCCGATAAGCCGCTTCGCGGCGATGCCTATTTTATGGGATTGGGATATGCCGAAACCAATCAATATCGCGAAGCCATTCGCATGTTTCAACTTGCCGTGGGCGAACCCGATATGCTGACACAAAATGCCTGGGTGCAACTTGGACAGATGTTTCTGAAAACCGGAGAAAAACAATCGGCACAAATGGCCTTCGAAGCTGCCTCGCGATACAATTTCGATGAAAAAGCAAGCGAAACCGCATTATTCAACTATGCTCTGCTTGTGCACGAAACAAACTTTTTGGTTTTCAGCGAGTCTATAACGTTGTTCGAAAATTTTCTAAAGCGTTATCCCAACTCGGTTTACGCCGACCGCGTGAACGATATCCTCGCCGAAACATTTCTAACAACAAAGGATTACTCGGCTGCACTTTCAGCCATCAATCGAATCGCAAATCCATCGCGACGAATCTTGGAGGCCAAGCAGGCGGTATTATTCCAATTGGGCGCACAACAGTTCATCGATGGCAATCTCGGCAAAGCCATATCTTATTTCGATGACTGCATCAGCATGGGCAATTATGACCGTGATGCACGCAACAACGCTTTTTTCTGGCGGGGAGAATCACATTATCGTTTGGGAAACTATACCAACGCCGAATCGGATTTCAACACATTTACTTCGACAGCTTCTCCTTCCTCCGAGAATTATGCACTCGGGTGGTACAATCTGGGTTATGCAAGATTTAAGCAAAATCGATATGCCTCAGCCCAAAATGCTTTTCAAAGATATATTTCGACCGAAAATGACAAGCGCAGGCCTGAAGTTGCCGACGCTTACAATCGGATTGGGGACACCTATTACTACAATCGTGCTTTCTCGGATGCTGAACGATATTACGCTCAAGCAGCCGAATTGAATCCATCGGTAGCGGATTATGCAGCCTACCAAAAAGCCTTCGTAATGGGATTGCAACACAACTATCAAGGAAAAATTGCTGCATTGGACGATTTGATGCGGCGCTTTCCTAATTCTCAATATTTTGATGATGCACTCTTCGAGAAAAGCCGTGCCCTCACCATGCTCAACCGCGAAAATGAGGCTATTTCCGTGCTTGAACGGTTGGTTTCTTCATTCCCCAACAGTTCACTCGCAAGCCAGGCAGGTATTCAACTCGGTCAACTCTACTATAACTTAGGTGAACACAAACGAAGTATTGATGCCTATAAAAATGTAATACAACATTTTCCCGGAACAGATGATGCCAAAACCGCACTCGTTTCGATGGAATCGGTTTATCGCGACATGAACGACATCCAATCTTATGTAAACTACGCCAATTCTCTTCCGGGTGGAATGCGTATCTCGACATCCAAACAAGATTCGCTCACCTACTTGGCTGCTGAAGGATTATACATGCGTGGATCGAGATCTCAAGCCGAACAGGCTTTATTGAGTTATCTGCAAAACTATCCGAATGGAGCTTACAGCAGCGATGCCAACTATTATCTGGCCGTGATTTCAGCCGAAAAAGGCAACAAAGCGCAAGCGCTTGCTTATTATCGCAAGGTGATTGATGCAAACAATCCCAAGTTTTTGGAAAACGCGCTCATTTATACTGCGGACAGCGAATTCGAAAGCGGAGACTACCGCACAGCGCTCGCCGACTACTCTAAACTGGCGAGCATGGCACGAAGCTCAACCAACAAACAAATCGGTTTGATGGGTATGGTACGCGCCCAATCCAAACTCGGTAGTTTTCACGAAGCCGCCCGCACAGCTACCGATTTGCTTTCTGCTGACAACCTTTCACCGGAGATAGCCACCGAAGCGCGCTATCTGCGGGCAAAAGCCTATCAGCAAATCAACGAAGTGGACAAGGCTATGGCCGACTTTCAGGCGATTGCCGATGACACACGCAGTGTGTACGGGGCCGAAGCTCAATTTATCCTCGCGGATACGTATTTGAAATGGAAATCATACGACAAAGCCGAAGCTCAGGTAAAGAGTTTTATGCAAAAAGGCACTCCCCACCAGTATTGGATGGCACGCGCACTCATCGTCCTTTCGGACACTTATGCTGCCAAAGGCGATAAATTTCAGGCACGACAATATCTCGAGAGTCTTAACGCAAACTACAAAGGAAACGAACCCGATATCCGGCAGATGATCGATGAACGACTGAAAAACTAAATTTCTCATTAAACGACAGTAGCGATGAAAAAAAATATATTACTCATTTCAGGTTTAATTTTGTGTTCGGGACTGTTTGCTCAAAATTCCGACACTTTGCTGAGACGTCAACTTGAATTGGAGCGACAGTTCAACCCTACATTGCAAGATGCAAATAAAATCAATTCGCTTCCGGCTTTACCCGTACCCAACATCAAAAAGGCCGATGCGAGCTATGCTACATGGGCAGGACGTGTGAATCCGCCGATAGAGATTGCCATTCCCAGAGATGCTGCTATTGCCACCGAAATTCCTTACAGCCTGCAAAAGGGATACATATCGATGAGCGCCGGCAATTATGCCAATATCAACGGAGCATTGGGTTATCGAATCATCGATAATGATAACAGCAAACTTAACTTTCTGTTTCTACACCAATCGACAAACGGAGATATCAAATTTGTTCAGAATTCCGATCCATCGAGCAATACGGCTTATCGGATGGATAACGGCGGCCAATTGGCTTACGCGTATCGATTCGCTCAGGGCACCTTCAAAATATCCGGCGGATATTCGCATTCGGCTTTCAATTACTATGGCAATACGTTTGGGAATGAACGCGTTTTCGACAACAAACATCAAACTTTGAGCTTAGCCCACTTGGTCATCGGGTTGCAATCTGCCGAATCGGATAATCTGAATTATGCAGTAAGCGCCGAAATCAAAAACTTTTCGACAAAATTCGGCACTACAATCGATGAAAGTGGATTGGGAGGCAACCAAACAAAATTGGCCGTTGAACTCGATAAGCCATTCGATGCGGCAGGATCGAATGCCAAAATAGGAGTCGAAGGGAAATGGGACGGCGTTTTTCTTGCAAAATCCGAAAATCCCGCTATCGATCTCTACAACTACCATCTCATCGATGCATCGCCCTTTATCTCATTCGAAGGTCTGAACTGGAAAGCCCGCTTGGGAGCAAATGTTCAGTTTCAGTTTGCCGACGACGACAAAGTGCGGGTTGCTCCCAACGTGCAATTATCGGTTAAGGTAGCCGATCATTCTTCGTTATATGCCAACATCGAAGGAGGATTTGATTCGAACACGATTCTGGATATGATGAACGAATCGCGATACGTGCAACCGATGTTGCAGGTGAAACCATCGTTCACACTGATCGATCTCGAGGCAGGAGCCAAAATAGGTTCGGCTAACGGGGTAAGATTCGATATTTTCGGGGGATATCGCCAAACGGACAACGAACATTTCCTGCTGGCAAGTGAAACATCCGACAATACAAGCAGTGTTCCGACCTTTATTCATGCCGAATACCTGACGCCGATTTATGGCAATCTGTCGCGCTCGCACGTAGGCGCAATGTTGCAAATCGCGACATGGTCACCTCTCGACCTAACGGCACGTTTCAGCAAAAATTTTTACTCGATAAAGGATATTTCCATCGACGGCATTTCGGCTTCCGATGCTAAAGCCTATAACAAACCCGGATACGAACTCGATTGCAGGGCTTCATTCGAGGTAAGTCAGCAAATCAAACTCACGCTCAACTATTATCTGGCAGGAGACAGATGGTCGTATTTCGAAAAACAGAACGAAAAGATGAAGAACATCAACGATTTGAACCTTGGTGCCGTTTATAGCATCAACGATGCCTTTTCGATTCACCTGAATGCCAACAATCTGTTGGCTCAGAAATACGATATCTGGTACGGCTACGCCGCACAGGGATTTAATGCGATGGGTGGGTTTTCATTCAAGTTCTGACACAGCCTCAATCCGACAAACAAACCACCCTATTACGCACAAATAAACAAATCAACCTGAGCTACGCCCGAAAAGAACCTTTTCGAACGAAACTCAGGTTGAAATATGAATAAGGGAACTGCTAATTCTTCCCGTTTTCCTCGATGCCTGCCATTTCGGGATCGATCATGATGCGTCCGCAATATTCGCAAACGATAATTTTCTTACCCAATTTAATATCCATCTGCTTCTGTGGCGGAATTTTGTTAAAACAACCTCCGCAGGCCCCACGCTGAATGGGAACAATACCCAAACCGTTGCGCGCATTCTTGCGAATACGTTTGAATGCCGTCAACAAACGCGGATCGACACCGGCTTCGGCCTTTTTGGCCTTCTCTCGAATCTTTTCTTCCTGCGCTTTAGTTTCGGAAACAATATCGTCGAGTTCTTTTTTCTTTTGCTCCAAATCTATACTCTTTTCTTTCAGCTGTTCCTTGGCGGCAGCAATCTGCTCCTCTATATTTTTGCTTAGTTCGGCATACTCGCGAATGTGTTTTTCGGCCAACTCAATTTCGAGCGTTTCAAATTCAATCTCTTTCGAAAGGTGATCATATTCTTTACTGTTGCGCACATTATCGAGCTGATTGTTATACTTCTCGATTTTGGCTTTGCTTTCTGCAATTTTTTTCTGCTGCTGGATAGTAGCTTCTTTGAGACTCTGAATTTCGAGTTCGAAATTGTGGATGCGGGTATTGAGTCCGGCAATTTCGTCATCGAAGTCGGCTACTTCGAGTGGCAATTCGCCACGAAGCGTCTTGATGCGGTCAATTTCCGAAAGATAAGACTGCAATTTGTAAAGCATTTTCAGCTTTTCTTCAACGGCCACTTCTTGTTGTTCGGCTGTTTTTTTTCTTGTTGCCATAATTTGTTGATATTAATTGTAAATGATTTGAATTTCTATCCCACACATCGATTCGTTCCATAAAAAAATGCAGTAATCGCGCGCCGAAGCGCCCTTCTTACTACATCATCCGTAACGGCGGGATCAAGTCGTACCGCTGGTGTTACAAATATTTTACGGGATTCGAGTCGAATGCCGATTTATGTACGGCAAAGGTAGGATTTTTTTTCGAAATAATATCGAAAAAAATGTCTTTTGTGCAGATTTCCGATTCGTAATGACCTATGACGGCGAGTAATAAACGTCCTTCGACATCGAAGAAGTCGTTGTATTTGGCTTCACCCGTCACAAATGCATCGGCGCCATAGGCAACGGCATCGGAAATCAGGAAAGCACCAGCACCGCCACACAAGGCCACATCGCGAATTTCGCGATTTTGCAGTTTGGTATGCCTGATCATCGGCAAATTGAAAACATCCTTCAGCAAATCCAAAAACTCCTGCTCGGGCAGTGGTTCAGGCAAAATACCCGTCACTCCGCTGCCGGCCTGCAACCAATCGTTGTGGAGCGGATAAAAATCGTAAACCGGTTCTTCGTAGGGATGCACCGAAATAAGGGCACGCAGTACATCAGCTTGTTTATAGGCCGGCAGAACGGTTTCAATCCGTACTTCCTTTTCGAAATGCAATTCGCCTATTTCACCCACAAACGGATTGGCATGTTCGCCCGCGCGAAACGTACCCTCGCCCACTACGTTGTAGCTGCAAGCATCGTAATTGCCGATGTTTCCCGCTCCGGCATTGAACAGGGCATTGCGAACAAATTCGGCATAAGCATCGGGCACAAACGTCACCAGCTTGAGAAGTTTGCCCTTTTGGGGACTCAATATGCGCACCTGTTGCAGACCCAGCATTTCGGCAATTTTATAATTCACGCCGCTCCGGGCATTGTCCAGATTGGTATGCGCAGCATACACACACAAATCGTTTTTGATGGCTTTCATCATACATCGTTCTATATACGTTTGGCCGGTAAGCGACTTGAACGGACGAAATGCGAGCGGATGATGTGCAATCACAAGATTGCAACCAAGTGAAAGGGCTTCGTCGATCACATTTTCGGTAACGTCGATGCAGAGCAGAACTCCGGTAATTTCTCGATTGATATCGCCCACTTGCACCCCACTGTTATCAAAATCCTCCTGCAACGATAGCGGAGCTATCTGCTCGATGGCCTGAAGTATTTCTTTTATGCGCATATTCGATTTTTTTTTGAATACGCAAACTTAATAAAAAAAATCGGTCTGAACCCGCACGGAAACAGAACGTTTTTTTCGTAATGCCCTGACTCGGTTATTCAACCGGAAAAATTCTACGCATCGTGTCGGCAAATATCGCACCCATTCGGCGCTGAATATAGGCATTTGTGCCATTTTCGGGATGCCAGCCGAAAGTCTGCCCGTCGATTTCCTGCTTGTCGTTGGTGAACAAAAGACTGATTTGTTGTCCCGTAACCGGATGGAGAGCATTACGCGAAAATCCGATATACCGATCGAATTCCACAAGCGGGAATCCCCATTTGGCTGCCAGCTTGCGCACCGAAGTGTTGTAGGTTACGCGCCCGTCGTGCCAGTCGGTGCAGAGAACGATGACAGCCGGCTTTCCGTATTTGGAATTGTAGTACTCGGACCGAGGGTCGAACTTCAAATTGTAGCACTCGGTCAGGTAACGTTTGATTACATAATCGAATGCGGCCGCATAATTGCTTCGGTCGAAAGGCGTTCGGTAATCGGTATAGCGCGGAAGAATTTGAGTTGAATCGCAAACATCCTTGTCGTGAACCTGCATAATAACCAGCGCATCTATTTTTTCCAACTCCTCGCGACTGTAGAGTGTGCCGGCATTCATCCGATTGGCGGCATCAGCAATGGCTTCGCCCCCTATGGCGCGATTGATGGGCGTGGCGCCTACCAGTGAACAGCCAATCTCGAACCAACCGTTGTTGGGCGAAGCAAATGAGGCTCCGGTAAGCAGAAAAGTGTATGAATTTTGTTTAGTGCTCTGTGCGGCAAGGTTCGCTGCACAAGCGATGAGGATGAAAAACAGGGATGTCAATCGTTTCATTGTTAATTGCTGCTTATAGATTTCATATTTCAGACAAATTTACGAAAACGATTTGAAGAAACCCCACCCTGTCCGCATAAATTGGAAGCTGCAACAGAATACTTATTTAACATTTGTGTGCTTTGCATGTCTGCAAAGCACTTGATTAACCGTGTTCCAATGCTTTGCACGTCTGCAAAGTACCTGATCAACCGTATTCCGGTGCTTTACACGTCTGCAAAGTACTTGATCAACCCTATTCGGGTGCTTTGCACCTCTGCATAGCAAAAAATTGCTCTCTGACGGAATTTTTGCACGATGAATGGTTCAAAATGTCCATGCATACGAAACCTTGAGCAAGAAATCGTTTTGTGGAACAGAATGAAACAAATCCCCAAAATAATCGCCAAAACGAAACGACCCGCCCACATCATGCACCGTGCGCCCTTGCGACCAAACCAAATAGAGCACCGATCCCGGCCTGTACTCCCATCGATAGACCAGATTGGAACGAAATTGCAGAAAATGAAAATCGGGATTGTCATAAGGGTACTGCTCCATCCTGCGAAACCTATCTTCGAAACGGTCGGCACGAGAATTGACCACCGTCTTGAAATCGGAATAATCTCCCGAAAACAAGTAAGGCAGGGCATACCACTGCAGCGACATATCGGGAGTAATGCCATAATTGATGCGTACCGACATCGACGCCGCGTGCTTGCAAATAGTTGAAAGAACGTAAGTCGGAGCCGGTTCTTGTGTCATCCGAACGAATTGTTGCCGATCGGTGAATATCGAATATTCGGGATTCACCGACACCGATAACCTGTTGTTGGGCTTGTAAGTCAGATGCAGACCGTACTCGATACCATCAGCCGAATTTTCGGCGCCGATATTTCCACTGAAATTGATTTCGGCCTGAAACTTTTTTCTCGAATCGGACGACAATTCGACCCAATAATTGAAATCGGCCGGTAATTTGATGGCCGGTCCGCCACGCAGCAAGGTCGTCGAAAGTTGGTTGAACTGGTAATTGAACCCCTCGCTCAATTCGTAATAGTTTTTAAAAATGATATAGCCGTTCTGTTCTATACCCGTTCCAAGTCTTTCGCCCGAAAAATTATGGATCGCAAAGATATCGCCGTTAATTTGATATTCATTCATGATACCTTTGGGTCGCCAATCGCGATAAGCCATCCAAAATCCATTCATAATGAAATCGCTCGTCGGTTTAAATCCGACATCATTTAGTTCCAAACCGGGCGAACTGAGCGAAGAAAAATACATGAAGTTGAAATGCCCCGACACTTTGCCACCATTCACCGAAGCCCCATAGCCGTCGAGGGAGGTGCGGGTGGTGTCAAGCTCCACGTGATTTGCATCGGGACGCTGATAATATCGGGCTGACGACTGTTGCAAGCGCGCAATAGCCTCAGTAGATCCTCCGGAATGGCTGTAAAAAGCTCGTGCCGTCACAAAAAAGGACTTATCTTTCCAGTATTTCGAAAAGTTTGCTCCACCGGTGTAGGCTTCATCGGCCAAAACACGAAATTGTCGTTCATCAATCTTGCGATTGGTGGCCGTCAGCATGGCACCGACAATCATGTTGCCACTATCGAGATCCTGTTCGATACGCCCTACAAAATAATTCGTCAATGGCTCCACGGCGTACTTGTTTTGCACTCCGTCGCGATCGATTTCGCTATACATCTTCTTCGTCACGGCATTCAATATCCCGATGGAAATACCGTTTCGGGTTTTGCCCGATACCTTTGCTGCTCCCAAAATAGTGGTGCAAAACGGTTCTCTCACAAATTCGTCGTCCGTGGTGTCGTATTGCAAATGAGGTTCGCGCCCCAAACGCCGCGAATAAAAAAGTTTATTTCGCTCGTTATTTGTGATATCGTAGGGATAATGAAAAATATTGCTTCCTTCGACAAAGAAAGGTCGTTTTTCGTCAAAATAAGTTTCGAAATTGGTCAGGTTCACAACCGAAGGATCAGCTTCCACCTGTCCAAAATCGGGATTGACAGTGAAGTTGAGCGTGATATCGTTGGTCAGGGCAATTTTTCCGTCAACGCCAACCGAAGCAGTAGTTCGATGGCCGGTGGCAAAAGGATTCCCATCTTCTTTTTCGGATAATGTCAGTTGAGTGAGCCCAAACGGCACGATTTCGATATCCTTTTGGGGTGAGATGGAATGAATCCCTTCCAGCGTTCCGAAATTGCCGATGAATTTGGCCGAAGCCTTGTCAATTGGCTGCCAAAGAGACATTTCGTGGTTGCGATAGATAAATCTTGCAACTTCGAATCCCCATCGATAATCCTGCTTTTTGCCAAAACGGAGTTGCGAATACGGAATGCGCATTTCGGCATACCATCCATCGGACTGCATCGATGTCTTCACTTCCCAAATAGGATCCCATGACGAATCTTCGCCGCCGGCCTCTGTTTTCAGCATATCGCCCTTGCTTCCTGAGGCCGAAACCTGAAAAACAAATGCCGTGATTTTATCTTCATAACTGTCGATGGACACCGAAACCCAATCTCCATCGGCAACATCGCGGCGCGAAATGCGACGTACTATTTTGTCGGGGTCATCGTCGAGCGATTTTATAGCCACATACAAATTATTGTCGTCATAAGCAACCGCAAACAAGGTTGGCTGCGAAGGAGTATCTCCGGAATTCGGCTCATATTGGACGAAGTAGCCCGTCCAAGAAGCATTGAGCCAACAATCATCCGTAAGTTGACCGTCGATGTAGGGCGCTTTAGCTGTTCTTTCCGACAGGTAGGTTCTCGTTTGAGAAAATACGGTAATCGGATATATAAGCAATAAAAAAAAGCAGATTTGTTTCATGGAAGCAAGTTGTTTAAGGTAAGACGAAACAAACGGGAATTTGGTTACAAAAATGAAGATTTTTTTAAAACGGAAAAGCGCGACGAATCACTCGCAGCGCTTTCCTCAATGTTTAACATTTTAAAAATCACAGCTTCGCTGTGGTTGACGTCATCGGCTAAGCTTTTGGTTCTTCGCCGTCTGATGGCGCTTCCGCAGCGATATCTTCGTTCTGCTGCGAAGCAGAATCATTTTTTATTGCATCATCTGTTTCGGGGGCTTTAACCTCTGTTGCTTCGGGTTTAACTTCGGAAACTTCTTTCATTTTCTTTGCGGTACTTACTCCTGCGGCAGCTTGAGGTTCGGCAGCTTTATCGGCAGCTTTGCGACGAGAGCGTCGTGTTTTAGCCTTTTTCGAGCTGCTATCTTTAAGCATATTCTCGTTGAAATCTACCAATTCGATAAAGCACATAGCAGCATTATCACCCTGACGAAATCCGGTTTTGAGGATACGTGTGTATCCACCCGGACGGTCGGCTACTTTTTGCGAAACTACCTGAAAGAGTTCGGTAACTGCCTGCTTGTTTTGCAAAGCACGAAACACTACTCTTCGCGAGTTGGTAGAATCGTCTTTCGAACGGGTAATAATAGGCTCAACGAACTTGCGCAATGCTTTTGCTTTGGGTACGGTAGTAAAAATACGTTTGTGCATGATCAGCGAAGTTGCCATGTTCGAGAGCATGGCTTCGCGATGCGAGCTTGTACGTCCTAAATGATTGATTTTATAATTATGTCTCATTGCTGTTAGTCTTTGTCTAATTTATATTTCGAAATATCCATACCGAACGAGAGTGAAAGGCTGTCGAGCAATTCTTCGAGTTCAGTAAGCGACTTCTTTCCGAAGTTGCGGAATTTAAGAAGATCGTTTTTATTGTGTTGAACTAATTGTCCGAGGGTTTCCACATCGGCAGCTTTGAGGCAATTGAGTGCGCGTACCGAAAGATTCAGATCAGACAATTTACGTTTGAGCATTTGACGCATATGGAGTACTTCTTCGTCGAATTCCTCCAAGTCTTCCGTATCTGTAGCTTCGATCATGATCTTGTTGTCATCGGAAAACAAAGCGAAATGTTGAATCAGTATTTTGGCAGCGTCCTTCAACGCATCTTTGGGGCGTATAGATCCGTCGGTCGAGATTTCGAAAACGAGCTTCTCATAGTCAGTTTTCTGCTCGATACGATAATTTTCGATCTCGTACTTTACATTTCGGATGGGTGTGAAGATAGAGTCAATGGCGATTGTTTGCACATCATCCGGAGCAAGCAAGCTGCGATTTTCGTCCGCCGGTACATATCCTCTACCCTTGTTGATAGAAAGTTCCATACGTATTTCGGCTTTCTTGTTCAAATGACAAATCTCCAACTCGGGATTCAAAACTTCGAATCCGGTCAGAATCTTGCTGATGTCACCGGCCTTGAACACTTCCGTTCCCGAAATGTGAAGGGCAACTTTTTCGGTTTCGAATTCTTCCACGATCCGTTTGAAACGAACTTTCTTCAGATTAAGAATAATACCTGTTACATCTTCAATAACGCCGGGAATGGTCGAAAACTCGTGATCCACACCCTCTATTTTGACAGATGTAATGGCAAATCCTTCGAGTGAAGAAAGTAGAATTCGGCGTAAGGCATTACCAATAGTAATACCATAACCCGGTTCGAGCGGACGGAATTCAAACTTCCCGAAGAAAGCATCCTCCTGCAACATAACTACTTTATCGGGTTTCTGAAATGCTAATATTGCCATGAAATTATTGTTTAGAATATAATTCTACGATCAATTGTTCCTTGATGTTTTCAGGAATGTCGGCTCTTTCGGGCAAATGAAGCAACTTCCCGCTGAATGTGGTTCTATCCCATTCGAGCCATGGATATTTGCTGTGGTTAAAGCCGTTGAGTGCATTGGTGATGACTTCGAGCGATTTCGATTTCTCTCTCACGCCCACAATGTCCCCCGGTTTCACCTCGTAGGAAGGAATATTTACTACTTTACCATTAACGACTATATGACGATGAGAAACCAACTGACGAGCAGCAGCTCGCGTCGGAGCAATTCCCAATCGATAAACGACATTGTCGAGGCGGGCTTCGAGAAGCTGCAACAATACTTCACCTGTAATGCCACGGCTGCGACTTGCTTTCTCGAATGTGAGGCGGAATTGTTTTTCCAGAACACCATAGGTGTATTTTGCACGTTGTTTTTCACGCAACTGTATGCCGTATTCCGACGTTTTTCTTCTACGTGAATTTCCGTGCTGACCCGGAGGATAATTCTTTTTCGAAAGAACCTTATCGGGGCCGAAAATAGGCTCGCCAAATTTGCGGGCGATTTTTGTTTTTGGACCAGTATATCTTGCCATTTTTTAAAATAAACTTTTTTACTGAAGCCTAAACTGTGCAGCCGCGATTACAGAGAAGTGAATATTGTAATCAAAATCACAGCTCAAGTTTCGATGTAATGAAACTTAAATAATTGTCGATTAAACTCTTCTTGCTTTAGGAGGACGACATCCGTTGTGCGGAATCGGTGTAACATCAATAATTTCGGTTACTTCGATGCCCGCTCCGTGAATCGTTCTGATAGCTGATTCGCGACCGTTACCCGGCCCTTTCACAAACGCTTTCACTTTACGCAAACCAAGATCAAAAGCCACTTTGGCACAATCTTGTGCTACCATCTGTGCGGCATAGGGCGTATTCTTTTTTGAGCTACGGAATCCCATTTTGCCGGCTGACGACCAACTTATCACCTCTCCGTCTTCGTTTGTGAGTGAAACAATAATGTTGTTGAACGATGAAGAGATGTGAGCCTGTCCCTGGGCTGTCACTTTTACGTTTCTCTTTTTAGCTGCAACTGTTCTTTTTGCCATGTCTTATCTGTTATTTAGTAGCTTTTTTCTTGTTAGCAACAGTTTTCTTTTTGCCTTTGCGTGTACGGGCATTGTTTTTGGTGCTTTGTCCGCGAACGGGTAGCCCGATACGGTGACGAATGCCACGATAGCATCCGATATCCATCAATCGCTTAATATTGAGTTGTACTTCAGAGCGAAGGTCCCCTTCCACTTTATATTCGGTGGAAATAATTTCGCGAATGCGGGCAGCCTGATCGTCTGTCCAATCTTTTACCTTGATATCTCTATCAACTTGTGCTTTCGTTAAAATGCTGTTTGCTGCACTGCGTCCGATGCCATAGATATAAGTGAGTGCAATTTCACCTCGCTTATTTTGCGGCAGATCGACTCCTACGATTCTTATTGCCATATAAGATTTTTAATTATTTGATTACAAAGATAGTAATTTTATCCCTGACGTTGTTTGTATTTGGGATTCTTTTTGTTGATCACATATAAACGACCTTTTCGTCTAACTATTTTGCAGTCGGCCGTACGCTTTTTAATAGATGCTCTAACTTTCATATTCTCTATTTTTTATTTTAGACCGGCTGAGGATAAATAATTGTTCAGCCAAAATCTGTTTTTTGTTCTTTATTTATACCTAAATGAAATTCTTCCCTTAGTAAGGTCATATGGCGACATCTCAACACGGACTCTATCTCCGGGTAATATTCGGATGTAGTGCATCCTCATCTTTCCGGAAATATGAGCGGTAATTTCGTGTCCGTTCTCGAGTTCTACTCGGAACATTGCATTAGACAATGCTTCGACGATAGTTCCGTCTTGTTCTATTGCTGCCTGTTTTGCCATAAAAGAATCAATATTCTTATTGTTTGTTTGTTCGTTAGTTATTTGTTGTTTCTTCAATAAATTCAAATGTCGATAAAATATCGGGCTTGCCGTGATGTATTGCAATGGTATGCTCGAAATGAGCGGCCGGTTTTCGGTCTTTAGTCCGAACTGTCCAACCATCGTTTTCGAATACTACATTTTTGCTTCCCATATTTATCATCGGCTCAATCGCGATACACATCCCATTTTTGATAATAGGGCCGGTGCCTCTTCTGCCGTAATTTGGAACTTCGGGTGCTTCGTGCATCTCACGGCCAATTCCGTGCCCAACTAATTCGCGAACAACCGAATATCCATGTTTCTCGCAATATTGTTGTATTGCGTAACCGATGTCACCAATACGATGACCTTCGCGAGCTTGCTCGATTCCGAGATAAAGCGACTCCAAAGTTATTTTCAATAACATCTTCACCTCATCAGCTACTTCTCCAACGCAAAAAGTATAAGCAGAATCACCAGTATATCCACGTTTGGTGGTGCCGCAATCAATCGAAATAATGTCGCCCTCTTTTAGAGGGGTATTGTTGGGTATTCCATGTACGATGTTCTCGTTAACCGACGTACAAATGGAATTTGGAAACCCTCCATATCCCAAAAAAGTGGGGTATGCTCCATGATCGCGAATGAATTCTTCGGCGATTTTATCGAGTTGAATGGTCGTGACTCCGGGCTTGATATGTTTAGACAATTCACCCAACGTCATTCCAACCAAACGATTGGCATCACGCATCAATTCGATTTCTTCGTCCGTTTTCAATATAATATCTCTTTCGCTTCTCATCAATCAAAGAAAACTTTCCTTACGGTCTTAATAAGCTGCAATAGATCCGGTTCTACCTTTTATTTTTTGTCCAGACTTCAGGAATCCGTCATAATGTCGCATCAGTAAATGACTTTCGATTTGCTGTAAAGTATCCAATACGACCCCCACAAGAATTAACAAAGAGGTTCCTCCGAAAAAGTTAGAAAACTGGCTGTTGATTCCCATCAGATTAGCAAATACCGGCAGTATGGCAATGATAGCCAAAAAAATAGAACCCGGAAGTGTAATTCGCGACATAATCGTATCGAGATACTCTGCCGTTTTTTTACCGGGCTTCACGCCGGGAATAAATCCATTGTTACGTTTCATATCTTCAGCCATTTGCGTAGGATTAACTGTGATTGCAGTATAAAAATACGTAAATGCGATAATCAGCAACGCAAAGATGAAATTATACCAAAAACTGTTTGAGTTCATGAGCGATCCGAAGAAACCTCCACCTCCCTGCGCCGTAAACTGGGCAATCGTGATGGGGATAAACATGATTGCCTGAGCAAAAATGATAGGCATCACATTGGCAGCATTCACTTTAAGAGGAATATACTGACGTACTCCGCCATATTGTTTGTTACCAACGATACGTTTGGCATACTGCACAGGAACTTTTCGAGTACCTTGAACAAGCATGATAGCAAATGCCGTAACTACCATCAGGAAGAGAATCTCGAGCAGCAGCACGAGCAAACCTCCAGGTGCATTGAGCAATCGATCGACTTCGGCAACCAAAGCATGAGGTAAACGAGCAATGATACCTATAAGAATGATAAACGAGACTCCGTTTCCAACGCCTTTGTCGGTAATTCTTTCACCCAACCACAATACGAACATACTTCCGGCAGCTAAAATAATGGTAGAGGGAAGAACCCAATCCCAAAACCCGCCGGGTATAGCTCCCTGTAATGCCCCGTAGATATATGCAGGCCCTTGCAGTACAAGAATCGCAACAGTCAAATAACGTGTGTATTGATTCATTTTTGTATGTCCGCTTTCGCCTTCACGCTGCAATTTTTGAAAATAAGGAACTGCGATGCCCAACAATTGCATAACGATAGAGGCCGAAATGTATGGCATGATTCCCAATGCAAATATAGAGGCGTTTGAAAAAGCACCTCCCGAGAACATATCCAACAAACCCAGAAGCCCCGAGCTTGCATTGTTTTGCAGAACAGTCAACAAAGCAGGATCAATTCCGGGAAGAACCACAAAGGAACCGAACCTGTACACTGCAACTAAGGAAGCCGTAATGATAAGCCGGTGACGAAGGTCTTCAATTTTCCAAATATTTTTTAGAATTTCGATAAATTTCATCTTATTGGATTTTTACAACGTTTCCACCTGCAGCAATAATAGCCGCTTCAGCCGATTTAGAAAAGGCATGAGCTGTGACTTCCAATTTGGCAGTTAACGAGCCTTTGCCGAGTATTTTCACCGAATGTTTCGGAGAAATCAGACCAGCATTTATCAATGTCTCGATATCTATTTTCGATACATTTTGCGAATCGGCAATCTCTTGAAGCTTGTCCAAATTAATAGCTCTGTATTCCGTCCTTTTCAAAGGATTAAACCCGAACTTTGGCAGTCGGCGCTGTAAAGGCATTTGTCCACCTTCGAATCCGATTTTGTGTTTGTAACCCGAACGTGATTTGGCTCCTTTATGTCCTCTGGTAGAAGTTCCACCTTTACCCGATCCGGGTCCTCGACCTATTCTTTTCCGAGTTTTGGTTGATCCTTCTGCCGGTTTTAAATTCGATAAATTCATTATTGTGTATTTTTTATCGTTATAAACTAATTTAATCGATCACAGTAACCAGATGGCTTACTTTTGCAATTAAGCCACGTATAGCCGGAGTATCTTCGTGTTCAACAACACGCCCGATTTTAGTAAGTCCGAGAGCATCCAACGTCCTTCTCTGAACCTTTGGGCAATCGATTCGGCTTCTTGTTTGTTTGATCTTGATAGTTGCCATATTAATGTTCCTCCAAATTTTTAACCATTGAAAACTTTATCCAAACTCACGCCTCTGTTTTGAGCAACAGTTATGGGATCTCTCATTTCACTCAGCGCAAGAATGGTAGCTTTCACAAGATTATGAGGATTGGACGAACCTTTTGATTTTGCCAACACATCGGTGATCCCTACGCTTTCGAGAACAGCACGCATAGCACCTCCTGCTTTTACACCGGTTCCTGTGAATGCCGGTTTCAGAAACACTTCTGCACCTCCATAATGTGCGGTTTGTTCGTGAGGAATTGTTCCCTTATACACGGGCACTTTTACCAGATTCTTCTTTGCAGCTTCTACTCCTTTGGCAATAGCCGTTGTTACTTCACCTGCTTTACCAAGTCCCCAACCTACGATACCATCTTCATTACCCACTACAACCATAGCGGCAAAGGTAAATGTACGTCCTCCTTTGGTGACTTTCGTCGTACGGTTAATAGCCACCAACCGGTCTTTTAACTCTATATCGTTCGTCGATTTTACTTTGTTGTTTATTCTTGCCATGATTGTTAAAATTTAAGTCCTCCTTTACGAGCGGCATCAGCCAATTCTTTTATACGTCCATGATAAAGAAATCCGTTTCTATCGAAAGCCACTTTTTCGATTCCGGCCTCTTTGGCATTTTTTGCAATAAGATCGCCGACCTTGGCTGCAATTTCTTTTTTCGGAAGTTTTTCTTCAATTTTTAGCGAAGAAGCCGAAGCGAGTGTTCTGCCTGTTGTATCGTCGATCACTTGTGCATATATTTGCTTATTACTCCTGAACACCGAAAGGCGCGGACAATCTGGTGTGCCATGCACTTTTCCGCGAACGCGAGCTTTGATTTTCAATCTTCTTTGTTCTCTTGTTAACATAGTCGTTTCTGTTTACGTTAGATTATTTACCTGCAGTTTTACCGGATTTGCGACGTATCTGTTCGCCAACAAAACGTACTCCTTTTCCTTTGTATGGTTCGGGTTTACGGAAAGAGCGAATTTTGGCACAAACTTGACCAAGCAATTGTTTATCGCAAGATTCCAAAATGATAAGTGGATTCTTGTTCCTTTCGGATTTGGTTTCAACTTTTATTTCCTTGGGGAGCTCCATGAAAATGCTGTGCGTATAACCAAGTGAAAGTTCAAGAATTTGTCCCTGATTGGATACGCGGTAGCCCACACCTACTAGTTCGAGCTCTTTACGAAAACCTTCGGACACTCCAACAACCATGTTATGTAACAACGCACGATAAAGGCCGTGTTGTGCACGATATTCCTTATCGTCGTTTGGTCTTTCTACTGTAAGCACGCCATTTTCGACCTTGATATTAAGATCGGGGTTGACTTGTTGCGTTAGTTCACCTTTAGGGCCTTTCAGCGTAACGGTGTTATCATCGGCGATGTTCACTGATACACCTTGCGGCAGAGTGATGGGTAATTTTCCTATTCTTGACATACTATTCTCTCCCTAATTTAATAAACGTAACATAAAATTTCGCCACCGACCTTTTGTTCACGTGCTTCTTTATCTGTCATGACGCCTTTGGAGGTAGATAAAATTGCGATACCTAATCCATTGAGTACTCTCGGCATATCTTTATAGCCGGTGTATTTACGCAAACCGGGTGTAGAAACACGAATCAATTTTTTGATAGCGTTTACTTTATTAATCGGATCATATTTCAAGGCAATTTTGATAATGCCTTGTGGTCCTTCATCTACAAACTTGTAATTAAGAATGTAGCCTTTTTCGAAGAGAATCTTGGTGATGTCTCTTTTAAGATTTGATGCGGGTATCTCCACCACCCGGTGATTAGCCTGAATAGCATTTCTTAGCCGCGTCAAATAATCTGCAATTGGATCTGTCATATAAAAATAATTTAAATTGATCCCGCCAATCGGGACAATATTTAATAAAAGAACTTTCTTTATTATCGTTTGAGGCAATTGATGTCCGAGCGATAACAATTTTTCGTTTTCTTGAATTACCAACTTGATTTTTTTACCCCCGGAATTAAGCCTTTCGAAGCCATTTCTCTGAATTCGATACGAGAAATGCCAAACTGACGCATATAACCTTTTGGCCGTCCGGAAATTTTACAACGATTGTGCAAACGTACGGGTGATGCGTTTTTGGGAATAGTTTGAAGGGCTTCGTAATTGCCTTCACTCAAATATTTGGCACGTTTTTCGGCGTATTTGGCAACCATTTTGGCTCTCTTTACCTCACGCGCTTTCATTGATTCTTTTGCCATGCTTTATTATTTATTTTTGTCGGTTTTAAACGGTAATCCGAATTCTCTTAGTAGAGCATACCCTTCTTCATCAGTATTTGCCGAAGTGACGAATGTTATATTCATACCGAGCAAACGAGAAATAGTATCAATGTTGATTTCGGGAAAGATAATCTGTTCTTCAATTCCAAGTGTGTAATTGCCACGTCCGTCGAGTTTACTTTCAATTCCCTTGAAGTCGCGAATACGCGGCAAAGCTACACGGATAAGTCTTTCGAGAAATTCGTACATTTTGTCGTGACGGAGTGTAACGCGAACGCCAATAGGCATTTTCTTACGAACCTTGAAATTAGAAATATCTTTTCTCGAATAGGTTGCCACTGCCTTTTGGCCGGTGATGGCTGTTAGCTCGTTTATAGCTGTATCTATAATCTTCTTGTCGGCTACAGCAATTCCCAATCCTTGATTGATTACAATTTTTTCAAGTTTAGGAACTTGCATTACGGATTTATATCCAAATTCCTTCATCAAGGCAGGAACAATACGTTCTTTATAGTCCAATTTTAAACTTGCTGTACTAATCATTTAATTTCCTCCCCCGATTTTTTAGCGTAACGCACTAATTTACCTTTTGAATTAAGTTTTCGACCAATGCGTGTCGGTTTTCCTGATTTTGGATCAACCAAATTGAGATTAGAAATATGCACAGGTGCTTCTTTTTTCTCGATTCCGCCTTGCGGATTTTTTGCATTGGGTTTGGTGTGTTTCGAAACGATATTAACGCCCTCTACAATCGCACGCTGTTTTTCGACGTTCACCTCAAGTACGCGACCGGTTTTACCTTTATCTTCACCGGCATTCACGTAAACTATATCGCCTTTTTTAATGTGTAATTTACTCATCGCCTTTTGTTTTAATGGATTAAAGCACTTCAGGCGCTAAGGAAACAATTTTCATGTTCGTGGCACGAAGTTCGCGGGCTACCGGCCCGAAAATACGGCTTCCGCGCAACTCGCCTGCATTGTTCAACAATACGCACGCGTTATCATCGAAACGGATATAGGAACCGTCGGCACGACGAATTTCCTTTTTGGTACGAACAATAATTGCTTTTGATACTGCACCTTTTTTTATGTCACTAGAAGGGATCACGCTTTTGATGGCAACAACAATGACATCTCCAACGGAAGCGTAACGTCTTTTGGTTCCGCCTAATACCCGGATACAGAGAGCTTCTTTGGCTCCACTGTTGTCGGTAACTGTTAATCTTGATTCCTGTTGTATCATCTTATTTAGCCCTTTCTATGATTTCTACCAATCTCCATCTCTTTGTTTTACTCAAAGGACGAGTTTCCATAATTCTCACTGTATCACCAATGTTACACTCATTTTTCTCGTCGTGGACGTGAAATTTCTTCGTTTTATTAACGAACTTCCCATAAATAGGGTGTTTTTCTTTCCATTTTACAGCCACCGTAACGGTTTTATCCATTTTGTTGCTGAAAACGACCCCGATTCTTTCTTTTCTTAAATTTCTCGTTTCCATGTATGTTGTTATGCTTTTTTCAATTGTCTTGCTCGCAATTCCGTGAGAATACGTGCAATATTTTTGCGTTTTTGTTTGATCGAATCCGGATTGTCTAATGGATTAATGCTGTGGCTGATTTTTAATTGGTTCAGCTCGCTTATTTCGGCTTCGACTCTTTCTTGCAAATCCTTATCGGACAACTCTTTCAGTTCCTCTTTAACTTTCTTTGCTTTCATATTGCATTACGAGTTTTGTTGTTCAAAATCGTAGTCTCTTCGAACGACGAATTTGGTTGTAACGGGTAATTTTTGAGCTGCCAAACGCAAAGCTTCTTTTGCAATTTCGTAAGGCACGCCTTCTACTTCAAACAATATTCTACCCGGAGTTACCGGAGCAACGAATCCTTCGGGATTACCTTTTCCTTTACCCATACGCACTTCAGCAGGCTTCTTGGTAATTGGTTTGTCGGGGAAAATTCGTACCCAAACTTGTCCCTGACGTTGCATATAGCGAGTCACGGCGATACGGGCAGCTTCGATTTGCCGGCCGGTGATCCATTTCGATTGTAACGATTTTATCCCAAAAGAACCGAATGCCAGTTGATTGCCGCGCGAAGCATTGCCTTTCATGCGACCTTTCTGCTGTCTTCTGAATTTTGTTTTCTTCGGTTGTAACATTTCAGTTTAATTTCAAGCGTTTTTGTTATTCTTTCTGTTTCTCCTTGATCCTCTTCCCTCCGAACGATTACCGCCACGTCCATTCCCGCCATTGTGAGAATGACTTTCCTTTGACGATGTAAATGAAGGAGCGAGATCTTTCTTACCGTAGATTTCTCCACGGCATATCCAAACTTTAATTCCAATTAAACCGACTTTTGTAAGCGCTTCGGCTTGGGCATAATCGATATCTGCACGGAAAGTATGAAGAGGAGTACGTCCTTCTTTGTACATTTCCGAACGAGCCATTTCGGCTCCATTCAATCTGCCCGAAACCTGAACTTTGATTCCTTCGGCTCCCATTCGCATGGTTGAAGCAATAGCCATCTTTACGGCACGACGATATGCAATTTTCCCTTCAATCTGACGGGCAATGTTGTTGGCAACTATCACCGCATCCAATTCGGGTTTTTTTATCTCAAAGATATTGATTTGCACATCTTTATCGGTTATTTTCTTTAATTCTTCTTTTAGTTTGTCCACCTCTTGACCACCTTTGCCGATAATAATACCGGGGCGAGCAGTACAAATAGTGATGGTGACCAGTTTGAGAGTACGTTCGATGACGATGCGCGAAACACTTGCCTTGGCAAGACGGGCATTCAGGTATTTACGAATTTTACTGTCTTCGAGTAAGGTATCACCATAATTATCTCCGCCATACCAATTAGAGTCCCATCCTTTGATGATTCCCAAACGATTTGCTATCGGATTTACTTTTTGTCCCATCTGCCTTAATTGTTATTTATTTCGTTATCTTCTTTTTTATATGTATCCACGATCAGCGTAACGTGATTGGAACGTTTGCGAATTCTGTATCCACGTCCTTGTGGAGCCGGGCGGAGTCTTTTCAAGGTTGACCCTTCGTTTACCGAAATAATTTTTACGTAAAGTTCGCCTGTTTCTGCCTTGCGTTCGTTTTTCTGTTCCCAATTTGCAATGGCCGAAAGCAAAAGTTTTTCAACTTTCTTCGAAGCTTCCTTATTTGAAAATTTAAGCACTCCTAATGCTTTGAACACCTCCATGCCTCTGATCATATCTGCAACATAGCGCATTTTACGGGGAGAACTGGGAACATTGTTCAAAATGGCTAGCGCAACATCTTTGCGGCTTTCTTTTCGTTGTTCGGCTGATATTCTTTTTCTAGCACTCATGTTTTTTCTGTTTATATTTTATTTTGTGCCCGATTTCTTATTTTTTTCTGTTTCCGGCATGTCCACGGAATGTTCGGGTCATCGAAAACTCGCCCAACTTGTGACCAACCATATTCTCGGTAATATAAACAGGAATAAATTTATTCCCGTTGTGAACCGCAATGGTATGACCTACGAAATCGGGAGAAATCATTGAAGCTCGCGACCAAGTTTTGACAACGGTTTTTTTACCGCTCTCGTTCATGGCGTTGATCTTCTTTTCCAATTTCAGATTGATATACGGACCTTTTTTAAGTGATCTACTCATAGTTTTGAAATTAATTAATCAGATTATTTCTTCTTCCTTCTTTCGATAATGTATTTCGAAGATTGTTTTTTTGGAGCTCGAGTTTTCAAGCCCTTCGAATACAAACCTTTCGCAGAACGTGGATGACCTCCCGAAGCGCGACCTTCACCTCCACCCATTGGATGGTCAACCGGGTTTTTCGAAACACCACGGTTGTGAGGACGGCGACCGAGCCAACGCGATCTACCGGCTTTACCTGATTTTTCAAGAGCATGGTCCGAATTACCAACGCTTCCTACAGTAGCTTTGCATGTAGCAAGAATTTTACGAACTTCGCCCGAAGGCATTTTGATGACAGCGTAATTATCTTCACGCGATACCAACTGGGCGAATGTTCCTGCCGAACGCACCATTTTAGCACCTTGTCCCGGACGTAATTCTATATTATGAATGACCGTTCCAAGTGGAATTTTTGCCAAAGGCAACGTATTCCCTATTTCGGGAGCTGCTTCGGGTCCCGACATCACTGTGGTTCCAACTTCCAGTCCGTTTGGTGCAAGAATATAAGTCTTTTCGCCATCGGCATAATAGAGCAATGCAATACGTGCCGAGCGATTAGGATCATATTCTATACTTTTTACAACGGCCGGAATACCATCTTTTGTTCTCTTGAAGTCGATAATTCTGAAACGTCTTTTATGGCCGTTTCCTCGGTAGCCGATCGTCATTTTCCCTTGATTGTTACGACCGCCCGTGCTTTTTTTCCCGACTACGAGAGACTTCTCCGGTTCACTTGCAGTGATATTTTCAAATGTACCGATAATCTTGTGTCTTTGCCCCGGTGTTGTGGGCTTTAATTTACGTATTCCCATTTTTTATTTAGATATTGCTGAATAAATCGATCGTTTCTCCTTTTCTCAGAGTAACGATAGCTTTTTTGTACGACGGTTCGCGTCCTTCTACAACACCCGATTTGGTGTAACGACTTTTGAGTTTACCATCGTATCTCGATGTATTTACGCTTTCAACATGAACGTTGTACATCTGCTCGACCGCATTTTTGATTTCAACCTTGTTCGCCTTCGGAACAACAATAAAGCCAAAGCGATTCGGAAATTTATCAGTAATCGCTGTTTGCTTCTCTGTGAATATTGGTTTAATAATTATTCCCATGTTTTTGTCTCCTTATGCATTAAACAAGTTTCCGATGGCCGCGATAGAAGATTCGGTAAATACGATTTCCGAACAGTCCATAATTTTGTATGTATTTATATCAGAAGCACTTACTATATTTACTTTCTGCAAATTTCGAGCCGACAAATATACGTTTTTATTTTGACCCGGCAAAACGAAAAGTAGCTTTTTATCAGCAAGTTGCAGATTTTTCAATATTTCGGAAAATTGTTTTGTTTTAGGTGCTTCGAAATCAAAATCTTCCACAACAACGATTGCGTTGTTTTGAGCCTTCAGCGAAAGTGCTGATTTTCGAGCCAAAGTTTTTTCCTTTTTATTGAGTTTGAAGCTGTAATCTCTCGGTTTGGGACCAAAAACACGCCCTCCACCTACCAAAATTGGTGAGTTGATATCGCCTCGGCGAGCTCCTCCACTACCTTTTTGACGGATAAGTTTACGGGTGCTTCCCGAAACTTCACTTCGTTCTTTCGATTTGTGTGTCCCCTGACGTTGGTTGGCCATGTAGCGTTTTACATCCAACCAGATAACGTGATTATTGGGTTCAATTCCGAAAATGGAATCGTCGAGTGTCACCTTTTTATCCGTTACCTCTCCCTTGATGTTGTATATGCTTAATTCCATTTTATTTTTCTATTGCTACGATTGAACCTTTACATCCTGGCACAGAACCTTTGATCAATAAAAGGTTGTGTTCCGGAATTACTTTGATAACCCGAAGATTCTGAACCGTTACACGTTCATTACCCATTTGTCCGGCCATACGAGTTCCTTTGAAAACTTTTGCAGGGAATGAACATGCTCCGATAGAACCGGGTGCACGTAATCTGTTATGCTGTCCGTGAGTGGACTGACCTACTCCCCCAAATTTGTGACGTTTCACTACTCCCTGGAAACCTTTTCCTTTGGAAGTACCTATGACATCGACATAAACAGCATCGCTGAAAAGATCAACAGTGATTTCGGCTCCGGCTTTGTAGCTGTCGCCAAATCCTTTGAACTCGGCCAAGTGTCTCTTGGGGTTAACTCCTGCTTTTTTAAAATGACCTTTTTCGGCATTGGTTGTATGTTTGTCTTTTTTGTCTTCAAACCCAAGTTGAATAGCGTCATAACCGTCTTTTTCGGCGGTTTTTACCTGAGTAACCACGCAAGGACCTGCTTCGATAACAGTGCATGGAATGTTTTTTCCATCAGCACTGAAAACGGATGTCATTCCGATTTTTTTTCCAATTAATCCTGGCATTTCTCTGTTGTTTAATTATTTATTATTCAAAATTCGAAAGACTAAAAGTCAAAACACAAGTTTTGAGCCTTGTAGTCTTGCGTTGTATTTCTATTCTTATCCTTACACTTTAATCTCTACTTCTACACCGCTCGGCAATTCGAGTTTCATCAAAGCATCCACCGTTTTAGCCGTAGAGCTATAGATATCGATCAAGCGTTTGAAAGAAGAAAGCTCAAATTGTTCACGCGATTTTTTGTTCACAAACGTCGAACGATTTACCGTGAACACGCGTTTGTGAGTGGGCAACGGTATCGGACCACTTACAACGGCGCCCGTAGCCTTTACTGTTTTTACGATTTTTTCAGCCGATTTATCCACCAGGCTATAATCGTAAGATTTCAGTTTGATTCTGATTTTTTGGCTCATATAAATAATTATTTGTTATTTAATCAAATCAACACGACCTTTCACATCGGTCAAAACCTGTTTTGCAATCGAAGAAGATACTTCTTCATAATGCGAAAAACTCATAGTAGATGTTGCACGACCGGATGTTATTGTGCGCAAAGCCGTTACGTAACCAAACATTTCCGAAAGCGGAGCTTTAGCTTTTACGATACGGGCTCCCGAACGGTTCGATTCCATCCCTTCGATCTGTCCACGTCGTTTGTTCAAGTCCGAAATGACATCACCCATACTCTCTTCTGGAGTAACAACTTCAACTTTCATTATCGGTTCCAAAAGCACCGGAGCGGCTTTTTCGGATGCCGATTTAAATGCCTGAATGGCACAAATTTCGAACGAAAGCTGATCAGAGTCAACCGGGTGAAACGAACCGTCTAAGACGGTAACCTTAAGTTTGTCTAACGGATAACCGGCAAGAATACCATTTTTCATCGCACGTTGAAATCCTTTCTGAATGGAAGGTATAAATTCTTTCGGAATATTTCCGCCTTTCACTTCGTCAACAAATTGCAATTCACCTTCGAAATCTTTATCGGCCGGTTCAACGCGAACAATGATATCGGCAAATTTTCCACGACCTCCCGATTGTTTTTTATACACTTCGCGTAGTTCAACCTGTTTTGTAATTGCCTCTTTATAAGCCACTTGTGGACGACCTTGATTGCATTCTACTTTAAACTCACGTTTCAAGCGATCGATGATAATTTCCAGATGAAGCTCACCCATTCCGGAAATTACGGTCTGACCCGTTTCCTCATCGGTTTTAACTGTAAATGTCGGATCTTCTTCTGCAAGTTTGGCCAATCCATTTGACAATTTGTCAAGATCTTTCTGAGTCTTCGGTTCGACTGCAACACCAATAACGGGATCGGGAAAATCCATTGATTCAAGAACGATGGGATGATTTTCGTCGCAAAGCGTATCACCCGTGCGAATATCCTTGAACCCTACACCTGCACCGATATCGCCGCATCCAATAAATTCCCTGGGATTCTGTTTGTTGGAATGCATCTGAAACAAACGCGAAATGCGTTCTTTTTTATCGGAACGAGGATTATATACATAAGAACCGGCTTCTAATTCTCCTGAATAAACACGAAAGAAGCACAAACGGCCTACATAAGGATCGGTAGCAATCTTGAATGCCAATGCGCACAACGGCTCATTAGGATCGGGATGACGAACAATTTGCTTACTCGGATCTCGAGGGTCGGTTCCGACAATTGCTTCAGTATCGTCGGGACTAGGCAAATATGCACAAACCGCATCGAGCAAAGGTTGAACTCCCTTATTTTTAAACGAAGAGCCACATATCATCGGGTTAATCTTCATTTCGAGAGTACCTTTGCGAAGAGCTCTTTTGATTTCTTCTTCCGTAATCGTAGATGGATCGTCGAAAAATTTCTCCATCAATACATCGTCGAATTCTGCAATCGTTTCGAGCATTTTTTCTCTCCACTCTTCAGCTTCTTCCTTTACTTCTGAAGGTATTTCCTCTACATCGTAATCTGCACCCATCGTTTCGTCGTGCCAGTAAAGAGCCTTCATTCTGATAAGATCGACAATCCCTCTGAATTTTTCTTCGGCTCCAATAGGAATCTGAATCGGACAAGGATTTGCTCCCAGCATTTCTTTGACTTGACGAACAACTTCGAAGAAATTTGCACCCGAACGGTCCATTTTGTTGACATAGCCTATGCGAGGAACTTTGTATTTGTCAGCCTGACGCCACACGGTTTCGGACTGAGGTTCTACGCCACCTACAGCGCAGAAGGTAGCGACAGCTCCATCGAGAATACGCAACGATCTTTCAACTTCGACCGTAAAATCCACGTGTCCCGGAGTGTCTATTAAATTTATTTTGTATGTTTGGTCGTTATATTTCCAACTCGTGGTAGTAGCAGCCGAAGTAATCGTAATACCTCGCTCTTGCTCCTGTTCCATCCAGTCCATCGTTGCCGCACCATCATGAACCTCGCCGATCTTGTGTGTAAGACCGGTATAATACAAGATTCGTTCCGATGTAGTAGTTTTACCGGCATCGATATGGGCCATGATTCCGATGTTACGAGTGAATTTTAATATGTCTTTTGAACCTCTTGCCATCTTTTTTACCTTATTTCATTAAAATCTGAAGTGCGCAAAAGCCCTGTTGGCTTCGGCCATTCGGTGCATGTCTTCTTTTCGCTTGTATGCTCCACCCTGGTTGTTATAAGCATCCACAATTTCGGCTGCCAACTTGTCGGCCATTGTTTTACCTCCTCTTTTACGTGCATAAAGAATGAGGTTTTTCATCGAAATGGATTCTTTTCTATCGGGGCGAATTTCGGTAGGCACCTGGAATGTAGCTCCGCCTACTCGACGCGATTTAACTTCAACTTGAGGAGTAATATTGTCCAAAGCGGCTTTCCAAATCTCGAGAGCCGACTTCTCATCGTTAGGCAATTTAGCCTTGACTGTATTTAATGCAGAATAAAAAATATCGTAAGAAATACTTTTCTTTCCGTCATACATAAGGTGGTTAACAAATTTTGTTACCCTTACGTCACCAAAAACCGGATCAGGTAATACCTGTCTTTTTTTAGGTTTAGTTTTTCTCATTGTTTTTTGATTTTTTGTGTTGTTTGGTTGTCTATTTACTGTCTTCAACGATTCCTCCGAATCATTTACTCAACCCTTAAAGTAGCTCATCCAAAAATATCAACAGCGAATTTAACTTGATTTACACTAAAATTTAAAAGTACGCAACCACGCGACTTATTTTTTCTTTGCTCCCGGTTTTGCGGCAGTTGCTGCTCCCGGTTTAGGACGTTTAGCCCCATATTTCGAACGTCGTTGTGTACGACCATTTACGCCGGCAGTGTCGAGTGTACCTCGAACGATGTGATAACGAACACCCGGCAGATCTTTAACACGACCACCACGAACCATAACGATTGAGTGTTCCTGCAAATTATGTCCTTCTCCGGGAATATATGCATTCACCTCTTTTGAATTTGTCAAACGTACACGAGCCACTTTTCGCATAGCCGAATTCGGTTTTTTAGGTGTGGTGGTATATACCCTCACACACACACCGCGACGCTGAGGACATGAATCCAATGCCGGCGATTTGCTTTTTTCAGTTAACTCCTGACGCCCTTTTCTTACTAATTGCTGAATTGTAGGCATTTTTCTACTTTGTTGTTAATCTATGTTGTTCTTAATTTTTTTGTCATTGACTATTGTTTCTGCTGAGCGCAAATATCAGTGTGTCAAAAAAATTATAGCCATTTTATTTACGCTCCGCAGCTAAAAACGGCACAAAATTACAAATATTCAACGGGATATACAAACAAAATTCATCGTTTTTAAAAAATATTTTGATTGAAGACATTCATTGACTGCCCATACCATCATATCCTATTGATCAACGAGCCTGCCAAAATTTTGACAACGTAAACAATGCCTATTTCCATAAAAGAACGTCGAAATATAACTTGCCCTTATTTCGAGAAAAATTGAAATAAAACAAATATTTTTGCATAGTACTGTAACTTTTTCAACAGTCAACCGTCATCAAAAAATGAACAGCGATATTTTTAATAAGTCCGTTCTTCCCCTCAAAGACAAGTTATACCGACTTGCTTTGAGCATTGTGAGAAATAGAACCGAAGCCGAAGATATCGTTCAGGACGTGTTTCTAAAGATCTGGAGCAAACAAGATGAGTGGGAATTAATAGATAATATGGAAGCTTATTGTTATCGATCGATTAAAAATCTTTCGTTTGACCGGCTGGAATCTATGGCAGCACGTTCTGCAGAAAAATATAATGCCGAAATGGAAAATATGATGTTTGTAGATACAAAAAATCCCCATTCGGCATTTGTCGAGAAAGAACAAATAGACATCATATATAGATGCATCGAAAAGCTTTCCGAAAATCAGAAAATGGTTTTTCAGCTCCGAGAAATCGAAGGAATGAGTTATAAAGACATCGCAAAATCGCTAAATATGAGCGAAGAGTTAGTAAAAATAAGCCTGTATAGAGCCAGGAAAAAAATAAAAGAATTACTGGAGGAATTAAACAAATGAAACCTACCGAAGAAATCAATGCATTGCTTGTTAAATATTGGAAGGGTGAAACTTCACTCGAGGAAGAAGATTCTTTAACGAAATATTTCACCGGAAGAGATGTGGCAGATGAATTAAAACCATATACTGCTCTGTTTCAATATCGCGAAAATCTTCGCTGTGCCACATTAAGCGATGATTTTGACAGAAAATTAAAAAAAGCCATTCAGCAAAAAAAGCGGGAAAACGATTATATCACCATTCGTATTTTTGTTCCGGCACTGCGAATTGCTGCATCGGTTGCAGTCGCACTATCCCTTTCATTTGGCGTTTACATGATGATCGGCAAAAACGACAAAACTTATTTTGCCGAAACCTACAGTGATCCCAATGCAGCTATGGAACACGCCACTTTCGCATTGGACAAGCTATCGGAAGCACTGCAAAAAGGAGAAGAAGCATCCATCGAAAGTATCCAGGAACTCAATAAGGTAGATCTTGACTGGAAAATGTTGGATTCAATTACAGAGTCTGATATAAACTATCAAAAATCAACAGATAGTTTGCCCCTCGAAAATAACTTATAAAAAAGCATGAAAAAAACTGCATTCATATTATTCTTTCTTTTGTCCACCGTATCCCTTTCGGCAGGCGATTTTGTCACACAATTTCTCGAAAAATGTATTGAAGAGAAAAAGCCGGTGAATAACATAAATATCGGAAAATCGATGCTCGAAAAAATGGCATCAAATACCGACGATGAAGATTTGAAAAAAACGTTCAGAAATCTGAACAGCATCCGCATTATCACCTGCGACAATATAAGAGATTCGCGACTTTATTTCAAAAAAGCAAATAATCTTGCATTGGAAGAATTTAAGGACTATCAGGAGCTCGTTTCGCTAAACGAAAAAAATGCTAAAATCCACATCTATTTCAAGCAGGAGAGCGAAAAATTACAAGATCTTATTTTCATCGGATTGGATGATGAAGAGAAACTTTCGATCATCACAATAACCGGGAAAATAGATTTTGCATCCATTTCGAAACTTTCGGATTCACTGAATAAAGAGATGAAAATAGATAATCATGGAGAAACCCCATCAATGGATAAAGGCACAAAATAAGGAAACAAAATACAGACTGAATTAGACAACAGTGCAGACTGCTAATAACTTTTTTCTTTTTTATATTTAAACGATGAATAGACGGCCGAACGTGAGTTTAGCCGTCTATTGTTTTTTATAAAAATTCGAACATTCATACCGTCTTCCTAAAATGGGAATGTGGGTGAATTTTTAAATGTCGGGGATATGTGAGGTTATTGAAATTCAATTTTAATCCTCGTTGTCATTATCGGTATTATCCACTGCAATGTTTGATTTCCCAACCGAATTTTGTTTTTCATAAGGAAAAAATTTATCCAAACCAAGTATGATGAGATAAAAAACCGTCATGAAAACGAAAACTCCGATCATGCCTATCCCTGCAATTTCTAATGCTTTGTCTAAAACAGATGATTCCATGATTCAAAATATTTTATGCAAATAAGGGTACCAACGTCAAAATGATACCGCCAACAATTACCGATCCAATCTGGCCACCTACATTAGCGCTTATGGCCGGCATAAGCAGATAATTATACGGGTCTTCTTTCTGTCCCATCTGGTGAATAACACGAGCAGACATCGGAAAAGCCGAAATGCCACAGGCTCCGATCATCGGATTAATTTTGTTCCCCTCCTTGCGGAAAAGATTCATAAACTTAGCGAAAATTACGCCTCCAAAAGTATCGAAAACAAATGCAAAAAGGCCTAACGCGATGATAAAAAGCGTATCAAGACGAACAAATCTTTCAGCCGTCATCGTACTGGCAATGGTGATGCCCAACAAAATAGTAACCAGGCTTGCAAGTTCGTTTTGAGCAGCAAGCGACAATTTGTTGAGCACGCCGCATTCGCGAATCAGATTACCAAACATCAAAAATCCGATAAGCGGCAGAGACGATGGGGCAATGATACCAGCAACAATGGTAACAACAATTGGGAAAAGAATAAGTGAAGTCTTGGATATTTTCATATTGTAGTTTCCGGCCGATGTCATTCGTATTTGACGTTCTTTTTTTGATGTCAGCAGGCGAATAACGGGAGGTTGAATGATTGGCACCAATGCCATATAAGAATAAGCGGCTACCGATATCGGCCCTAATAAATTTGGAGCAAATCTTGTAGCCACAACGATGGACGTAGGGCCATCGGCAGCACCGATTATACCGATCGAAGCAGCTTCCCTCAAATCGTATCCCAACAAAACGGCGAAAATCATAGTCATGAAAATTCCAAATTGAGCAGCAGCTCCAAATAGCAAGAGCGAAGGATTTCGAAACAAAGGCGAAAAATCAATCATAGCTCCAATGGCAATGAATATAAGCAATGGAAATATCTCGGTGGCGATGCCGGCTTTAAAGAAAGTGTCGAGCACACCCTCTACCATTTCACCCGTGGCAGGATCGATTTGCGTAATAGCCGAAGTAAAAGGTATATTGACCAAGATAGCCCCAAATCCGATAGGAAGCAACAAAGTCGGTTCATATTCCTTCGCAATGGCCAAATAAATTAAAATAAGTCCGATAGCTATCATCACCAGATCTTGCCATGTCATTCCGGCAATTGCAGGGAGCAGCTGTTGAAATTCTAATTCCATAATCTACCAATTAAAACTATTCGTAAACTGTCCTCTAATTCAAATAGACATCATTAAATCTGAAGGAAGGTTACGAATAGTCGTATTATTTAAATTCAGTATAAAAATCCGAGCATAATACCGGCAGCAACTGCCGATCCGATGACACCGGCCACATTGGGGCCCATAGCGTGCATCAATAGGTAGTTGGAAGGATCGTACTCCAAGCCAAGAACCTGAGAGATGCGGGCAGAGTCGGGAACAGCTGAAACCCCCGCATTACCGATAAGCGGATTTATTTTGTTATCCTTTTTCAAAAACAAATTGAAAAGTTTAACAAACAAAATACCGGCACATGTTGCAATTACGAAAGACAAAGCTCCTATAACGAAGACTTTTATCGAGTCAGGTCTCAAAAACGTTGTAGCCTGAGTTGATGCGCCCACAGTCAATCCGAGCAAGATAGTTACAATGTCTATAAGAGGACCACGAGCAGTTTCGGCCAAACGTCGAGTTACACCCGATTCCTTAAGCAAATTTCCAAAGAAAAGCATACCAAGCAAGGGTAAGCCGGATGGGACGAGGAATGCAGTTAATAACAATCCTACGATCGGAAACATGATCTTCTCAGTTTGTGAAACAATTCTCGGTGGTTTCATGCGAATTACACGCTCATTTTTTGTTGTAAGCATTCTCATGAATGGAGGCTGAATTACAGGCACAAGCGCCATATATGAGTATGCGGATATAGCTACGGCACCAAGTAAATGTGGCGCCAATTTTGATGTTAAAAAGATAGCCGTTGGCCCGTCAGCACCTCCGATTATACCAATTGATCCAGCTTCATTAGGAGCAAAACCTGATTGAAGTGCAATGATGTATGCACCAAAAATCCCAAATTGACAAGCAGCACCCACCAATATCAGCTTCGGATTAGCTATCAATGCTTGAAAATCGGTCATTGCACCAATACCAAGAAAAATAAGTGGAGGATACCAACCTTTTACGACTCCCTGATAAAGAATATTTAACACTGAGCCTTCTTCATAAATTCCCACTTGTAAGTTAGCAGCTTCATTGAACGGAATATTTCCAATTAGGATTCCAAATCCGATTGGTATCAGGAGCAATGGCTCATATTCTTTTTTTATGGCCAAAAAAATAAACACAAGCCCCACAAGGATCATAATAAGGTGTCCACTTTCGGCATTTGCAAAGCCTGTATAGCTCCAAAATGTTTGCAGATTATCTGTTAGTGATAATAAGATATTCATTTTGATTGTGTTTATTCGATTACTACCAATTCAGCACCTTCAAGAACTGAATCACCTTTCTGAACCAATATCTGAGCTATCTTGCCATTAGTGTTAGCCAAAATATTGTTTTCCATCTTCATGGCTTCAAGCACCATCAAGGTTTGCCCTTTCTTCACGATATCACCCTCCTTGCAGCGGATATCAAGGATGACACCTGGTAACGGCGATTGAACAGTATTTTTGCCTTTCTCGCTTTCCGGCCGTGTGACCAAGGGTGTGATCGTAGATTTTGGGGTAGGAGCCGGCGCCGCTTCAGGGTTAGGACGTTTTACGCCGACAAGAGGTTTATGGCTTTTTTGCTCAAGCTCGACAGTGAAAGGCGTTCCGTTAACTTCCAATTCAAGAATATTGCCATCGGAACTATTCACTACCACTCTATATGGAGCACCGTTGATTTTATAGTTGAACTCTTTCATCAAAATATATTTTTTATTGTGTAACTAAATTCTTATTTTGGTTGTTGGCGCAGAGTATATATTTTTGAACTCCAAGGAGAATAATTCTTGCGCACTTGTTGAAAAGTCAGGATAGTTGATTCTATATCATGCTGATCTTCGATTAATTCGGCAATTGCAGCAGAAATAGCAGCAAGTGTCTCTCCCGAAAGCTCAGATTCGCTTCTTACAGCAGAGAGTTTACCTGTTTCCACAACTCTTTTCTGGCTCATCTTTTTTGAAATCTCGCCAATTAATTTAAAGATTAAATACAAAAGTATTAATCCTATAAAAACAACCAGCATACAAGTTATGGTAATCATTATGCCCCATTTATCATTTTCTTTCAAAGATGTAACCTTGGGGTTGTCTTCAATGATTTGATTGTTGCTGCTGGGAGTTATCCTTTCAAGAATCGTTGCCAACGAATTGCCGTTTTCGTCATATTTAACTCCATCCATAGGATACCCGAATGTTTTGTTTGCAGGAATATCAGCCGGAATGACAATTTCGTCAAGCAATGTTTTACCATCGTTTTCGTAAAGTGCTATATAATTTTCTTTGCCGGAATCAAGCGAAAAATTTAAGTGAAACGTACCATTGAATGGTTCGTTATCTGCCCAAAAAATCGCATGTTGATGAGGCTTTATTTGTGTAAGCACATCACCTCGAGGAATCGGGTATTTTTTAGGATTATTTCGATCATTTGTAAGATAACGACCTCCCAAATCCTGCGTTTTTGCCGTATTGTTATAGATTTCTATCCATGCACTCCGTTTTCCGAAATTATCCATATAATTGCTGTCGTTCACAATCATCACTTCATTGATGACCCATTGTGGATTTTTAGGAGTTGTTGTACAACCAAATATAAAAATGAAAATCGCGAAAAAAGGAGAAAATGATTTTATTTTTATCATATTCATGTTGTTATAATGGTAAATTATCGTGCTTCTTTGCTGGATTCAGCAATTTTTTAGTCTGCAATTGCTGCAAGGCGCGAATGATACGGAATCTGGTGTTACGCGGCTCAATGATGTCGTCGATATAGCCATAACGGGCAGCATTATACGGGTTGGCGAACAAGTCAGTATATTCTTTTCTTTTTGCTTCGATCAAGGCAGTTCGCTTTTCGGGGTCTTTTTCTTCGCTTATTTCTTTGCTGAAAAGCACCTCTACAGCTCCTTCCGCACCCATCACCGCAATTTCGGCTGTGGGCCAAGCGTAATTGACGTCACCACGAAGTTGCTTGCAACTCATCACGATATGAGCACCTCCGTAGGATTTGCGCAACGTAACGGTAACTTTCGGAACAGTGGCCTCGCCATAAGCATACAGCAATTTAGCTCCATGAGTAATCACGCCACCATATTCCTGCCCTGTTCCGGGAAGAAATCCGGGAACATCCACCAGCGATACTATCGGAATATTGAATGCGTCGCAAAAGCGCACAAAACGCGCTCCCTTACGTGAAGCATTGATGTCAAGTACACCGGCAAGAAACTTGGGCTGATTGGCAACAATTCCGACAGATTGTCCGTTGAAACGAGCAAAGCCCACAATGATATTTTTGGCATAATCGGCGTGAACTTCAAGAAACTCACCTTTGTCAATGATAGCTCCAATTACCTGATACATATCATAAGGTTTGGTGGGGCTATCCGGTATGATCTCATTGAGAGAATCTTCGAGACGATCGATAGGATCATCATTTGGTACCACAGGAGGTTCTTCGAGGTTGTTTTGAGGCAAATAGCTCAACAAGCGACGCATCAGCTTCAATCCTTCTTCTTCCGTTTCTACAGAAAATTGAGAAACACCCGATTTCGAGCTGTGTACGCGAGCACCTCCCAGATCTTCTTGCGTTACATCTTCTCCGGTAACAGTTTTTACAACTTTTGGTCCCGTCAAAAACATGTATGAAGTACCTTCGGTCATCATGATAAAATCTGTGAGAGCAGGAGAATATACTGCTCCGCCGGCGCACGGGCCAAAAATACCCGAAATCTGCGGCACTACTCCCGAAGCCAGGATGTTGCGTTGAAAAATTTCGGCATATCCTGCAAGGGCATTGATACCTTCTTGAATGCGAGCTCCACCCGAATCGTTGATTCCGATAATGGGTGCACCCATTTTCATGGCTTGATCCATGACTTTACAAATTTTTTGCGATTGCATTTCAGAAAGAGAACCTCCAAAAACTGTAAAATCCTGCGCATATACGTACACAAGCCTACCATCGATAGTTCCGTAACCGGTTACTACTCCGTCACCCAGAAATTTGGTTTTATCCATGCCAAAATTAGTGGAACGGTGCTCAACAAACATATCGAACTCTTCGAAACTGCCTTCGTCCAGCAGCATGGCGATACGTTCACGGGCTGTGTATTTTCCTTTCAGGTGTTGCGCTTCTATTCTTTTTTCGCCTCCACCTAAGCGAGCTTTTTCGCGAAGCTGTATTAGCTCTTTAACTTTTTCGAGTTGACTGCTCATAAAAATTTCTTGTATTTATTTGATTGTTTAATTGTTTTTCTGTTACCTGTAATAAGTGAACAGCAAATATTGAGGGTTTATTTGTCCTTGTGAGGGTGTTCACATAATTCGGTAAGTACTCCTCCGGTGGATTTTGGATGCAGAAATGCGATATTCAAACCTTCCGCTCCCGGACGTGATTGGGCATCGATCAGACGAATACCTTTCGCTTCAATTTCTTTCAGGGCCTCATTCACGTTGTTTGTGGCATAAGCAATGTGATGAATTCCTTCACCTTTTTTTTCAATAAATTTAGCAATCGTACTTTCATCACTCGTTGGCTCGAGCAACTCGATTTTCGTTTCTCCGACTTTAAAAAATGCCGTTTTAACTTTCTGATCTTCAACTGTTTCGATATTGTAGCATTTCAGGCCGAGAACTCCTTCATAATAGGGTAGTTGTTCTTCGATACTTTTTACGGCAATACCAATGTGTTCAATGTGTGTAATTTCCATTTTTTATATGATATCATTAAAAATTATACTGAAAAACTTGTGTATGGTGCAAATTTATATTCCAAACAGAAAAATAAATCGAATTTATATCGAGGAAATTCGCAAAACTTCCAGTAATTCGTCACTTATCTCGCGTTCTTTTTTGATAGCGCGTTTAAAAGGGATATACACAATTTCGTTTTCATGAATGCCGATCATAACGTTTCGTTGATCTTCGAGCAAAGCCCGGATAGCAGCTACCCCCATACGTGAAGCGAGGATTCGGTCCTGTGCCGAAGGCGATCCTCCCCGTTGCAAGTGGCCAAGAATGGAGACCCGTACATCGTATTGTGGGTACTCGGTTTTCACACGTTCGGCTAACTTGAGTGCTCCACCGGTGATTTCACTTTCGGTTACCAACACCAAACTACTGTTTTTCGATTTTCTGAAGCCTTGTTCGATAAGGTCGCTCAATTGGTCTTTTTCGATACTGATTTCGGGGATGATCGCAGCCTCGGCACCTGAGGCGATAGCGCTGTTTAGAGCTAAATAACCACAATTGCGGCCCATTACTTCTATAAAAAACAATCGCTCGTGCGAAGTGGCCGTATCGCGTATCTTGTCCACAGATTGCATAATAGTGTTAAGAGCGGTATCGTACCCGATCGTAACATCTGTTCCGTTGAGGTCATTGTCAATCGTTCCGGGAAGACCAACGATAGGCACATCAAATTCGTTTGCGAAAATATTGGCTCCGGTGAGCGAGCCATCACCACCTATTACAACAAGCGCGTCTATTTCTTCACGCTGCATCGTTTCGAAAGCAACTTTTCGGCCTTCAGGTGTTAAAAATTCTGCACAACGTGCAGTTTTAAGGATAGTACCACCTTGCTGAATGATATTGCTTACACTGTTTGTCTTAAATTCGCTAATTTCGCCGGAGATCAACCCTTTGTAGCCTTTGAAAATACCTTTTACGCGAATGCCATTAAAAATTGCAGCACGAGTAACCGACCTGATAGCCGCATTCATACCCGGAGCATCACCTCCGGAAGTGAGAACACCTATACATCTAATGTTTGAAGCCATAATGGATGATTTTGTCGTCGAGGAAGATAACCTCTTTCCAAACACATTTTATGAGCTGCAAAGGTATGACTTTTTTTATTTTATTCAAAAAAAGCTGCTTAAAAAGCAGCTTTTTCTATCGGAGAAGAAGAGATTTTCGAATGTATTAAGTTTGCCACGGCCTCCATCTGCCACTGAGGCGTGGAAGTGGCCCCGCAAATGCCAATTGACACATCATTGGAAATAAGTGACAGATCCACTTCTTCGGGTGTGTGGATGAGATACGAATTTGGATTGATTTTTTTGCATTCGGCAAAAAGAACTTTTCCGTTAGAACTTTTTTCTCCGGCGATAAAAAAGATGATGTCATGTTGTCTGGCAAATTCTTTAATGTTTGGTACACGGTTTGAAACCTGACGACATATCGTATCGAAAAATTCAAATTTAGCTTCACCCTGCATTCTCGATTCGATGATTTTGGCAATTTCCAGAAAGCCTTCCAACGGTTTTGTCGTTTGCGAAAACAGGTTTATATCATGCGTGAAATCAAGTTTGTCAAGGTCTTCTTTATTTTCGATAATAATAGCTGTTTCTTCTGTTTGGCCTATCAACCCGTTTACCTCTGCATGACCTTTTTTCCCGTAAATGACGATTTGTGGGCGATGATCGGATGTTTCGTTGTATTTTCTTTTGATTCGTTTTTGTAGTCCAAGTACAACGGGACACGAAGCATCTATGATTTCGATATTATTTTCACGAGCAATTTCATACGTGCTCGGGGGTTCACCGTGTGCACGCAGAAGCACACGCACATTTTTCAATTGTTTGAATTGCTCATGATCAATGGTTATCAGTCCCAATTTGGAGAGGCGTTCGACCTCGAGACTGTTGTGAACCAGATCTCCCAAACAATACAATGTACCGCCCTTTTTCAATTCCTCTTCAGCTTTACTGATGGCTTTGGCTACGCCAAAACAGCATCCCGACTGACGATCAATTTCTATTTTATTCATTCCCTTTTGTGATTTTGTTAAACATATCGATCGCCCATCGAAGCTGACCTTCGATTGAGAGATTCGAGTTATCTAATTCGATGGCGTCGTCGGCTTTGCGCAATGGACTTTCAGCTCGGTTTGTATCGCGATAGTCGCGTTCCCTGACATTGGAGAGCACTTCATCATAGGAAGGATTTTCTCCTTTGGATTTCATTTCGTCAAAACGTCTTTGAGCTCGAATTTCGGGCGAAGCTGTAAGAAATATTTTTAATTCTGCATCCGGAAACACAACGGTTCCTATATCACGACCATCCATCACAACTCCTTTGTCTTTACCCATTTGTTGTTGACGACGCACCAATTCCTCTCGAACAAACTTAAGCGTGCTGACTCTGCTGGCAGCGTTGGCAACTTCAAGTGATCGAATTTCTTTTTCAATATTTTCGCCATTCAAATAAATATCTTGTCCCCCCTGTGAGTTGGGTTCGAAGGATATATGGATTTCGTGAAGATGCTTTTTCAATGCTTCTTCATCGATATTTGTTTCATTCATCCATCCATTGCGTAGTGCATACAGAGCCACTGCCCGATACATTGCCCCGCTATCTATATAAGTATATCCCAATGCTTTTGCCAACCCTTTGGCTAAAGTACTTTTTCCGCAAGACGAATATCCATCTATGGCGATATTGATTTTTTTCATCAAGTCAATCTTTTCCGAATTGTTTAAACAAAATAAAACGTCATATTGTTTTGGCCTGCTTAATTTTCACAGATTATTTCTATTTGCATTTTGATTAGAAAAATATTTATAATAAACTGAATTATAATTATCTATGACAAAATGTTTACAAAAATATTTCCATGCGATTGATCTCATGGAAATTAATCTAAAAAAAGTTTGTTATTTGTTTGCTATTTTTCGAAGTTATTCTTAATTTTGTGGACGAGCACATTTATTGATTTATATCGACGTCATCCTGACAAATGCCGAATGAAAGGTCGATTTTCGTTTTATAAAAATGAAAAAAATATGAGAAAAACGCTTCTTTTTGTTGCGGGAATATTGATTTCCGTATTGACAATGGGGCAAAACCGCCCTGATCCGAAACCGGCAGCGGATACCTTCGAAAAATTCAAGGTTGCAATGGCCGGATATACATTTGCCAAGTTTGATCTCGACAAAACGCTCGAAACGATGCAAAAATGCGATGTGCACTATCTTTGCATTAAAGATTTTCATTTGCCGCTAAACAGCACAGACGAACAGATTGCGGCTTTTCATGCCAAATTGCAGTCGAAAGGTGTTACGGGATATGCTGTCGGGCCTATCTACATGCGGTCGAAAGAGGAAATTGACAAGGCATTCGAATATGCCAAACGCGTCGGGGTGAATATGATAGTGGGCGTACCCAATTACGAATTGCTTCCTTATGTAGATCAGAAAGTAAAGGAATATAATTTTCATTTTGCCATTCATTTGCATGGCCCCGATATGCCGCTGTATCCTGATGCGGAGGATGTATGGAATCATGTAAAAGATCTGGATCCCCGAGTCGGCATGTGTCTGGACATTGGTCATGATACGCGGAATGGCAAAGATCCGGTGAAAGATCTCGAAATGTATCATACGCGCGTGTTCGATATTCATATAAAGGATGTTACGGGCGCCAACAAATTGGGATATTCGGTAGAAGTTGGTCGCGGCATCATTGATTTTCCGGCATTTGTGAATATGCTCCGCAAAGTGGGTTATACCGGCAAATGCAGTTTGGAGCACGAACGCAACATGGACGATCCGTTTATCGGAATTGCCGAATCGATTGGTTATTTTAGGGGTGTGATTGCCACAACGGCAAAGCACAACAAATAAGTTTTTAAACTCTCTCAATTTTTCTTGCGGGATTGAATTCGTCGATGAATTTGATCCCGTTTTTTGTATTTTTGAGTGAAGTTATCTTCGAAATGAGAAATGCTGTGGCGGACAGAATTTTTGTTTGACTTATTTTCTTTACTTTTGCACTCTCTCACACGTAAAAAATCGAATTGTGATTACACTATTTATTATCGTCGTAACCGTTTTTGTTTCGATTGCGGCCTTTCGAAACCGACAGTTGATGAACCAACTGATTTTTTATCCTCCGGCTGTTCGCCAGGGACAAGGCTATCGGCTGTTTACCTATGGTTTCCTTCATGCCGATTACATGCATCTGCTGTTCAATATGTTCACGTTCTATCTTTTTGGAAGTGAGATAGAACGAGTATGGCAAGCCGCTCTTGGAAAAGAGATTGGTTCCATTGCCTTTATCGTATTATATGCATCGGCCATCGTGATTTCGATTTTGCCAACATACCGCCACGAACGCAACAACGATCACTATTTTGGGCTTGGAGCTTCGGGAGCCGTTTCGGCTGTAGTTTTTGCGTATGTACTGATCAATCCGATGAGTTATATGGGGATCATGTTTATCCCGATTTGGTTTCCGGCGTTTCTTTTTGGTTTCATGTTTATCGCTGTTTCCGTATATCTCGATAAAAAACAGGCCGGAGGCATCAATCATTTGGCGCATGTGGCCGGAGGAATTTACGGTATTCTGTTTACGGTAATTGTCTTTCTGGCTTTTGCCGACATCAATTTGTTGAGTTCGTTTATCGATCAGATTCATATTCGTTCGATTGGCGATTTAATCCGTTTCGGATATTAATTTCAGGCTCAACCCAAAAATTTCTATCTTTGCAGGATTAAGAAGAGAAAAATGGACGCATCCTCACTTTATCTTATTCCCGTTACATTAGGCGATTCGCCGCTTCAAAAAGTTTTGCCGGAATATAATGTGCAAATCGTTTCATCCCTAAAGTTTTTTATTGTTGAAAATGTGCGTGAGGCGCGGCGATTTTTGAAAAAATGCAATCGAAATATCGATATAGATGCGCTCACTTTTTTCGAACTTAACGAACACACCGATCGGAAGGTCATTCGGCCGTTTCTCGACCCATTGCGGCGAGGAAATAACATGGGGCTGATATCGGATGCAGGATGTCCTGCCGTTGCCGATCCGGGAGCCGATATTGTAGCTATTGCTCAGGACGAAGGTTTTAAGGTAGTTCCGCTGGTCGGCCCATCCTCGTTGTTGATGGCATTGATGGCATCGGGATTCAATGGTCAGCGCTTTGCATTCAACGGATATCTTCCGGTGGAAGCCGGTGAGCGTGCAAAAAAACTCAAACAGATGGAGTCGAGGGCTTATCAGGAAGATCAAACACAGATTTTTATAGAAACGCCCTACCGTAATCAGAAACTGGTGGAAGATATTTCGCTTCATTGCCGACCTCAAACCCGATTGTGCATTGCCATGAACATTTCGCTCGATGATGAGTTTATAGTAACAAAGAGCGTGAAAGCATGGAAAAACCATCTGCCGGAGATGCACAAAAAATGTTGTGTTTTTCTTTTATTTCACGATTAAGCTATATGAACAAAAATAATTTGGCCATCCACCGCAACGTTTCGCTCAAACCTTACAATTCTTTTCGGACGCAGGCAACAGCCACTTTTTTTTGCCAACCGAAAACAGATGAAGAATTGATGATGATTTTGAAGGAATTTTCAGACGAGAAAATGCTTGTTCTCGGCGCCGGATGTAATTTGTTTTTTACGAAGAATTTTGACGGCCTGATTATTAAACCGGATATGACCGGAATCAGGATACTGAATCAAACGCCCGAATTTGTGGAGCTTGAAGTAGGAGCAGGAGAAGATTGGGATAAATTTGTGGAATTTTGTGTCGAAAAGGGATACGCGGGCATTGAGAACCTTTCGCTTATTCCCGGAAAAGTGGGCGCATCACCCGTCCAAAACATTGGTGCGTATGGTACAGAGGCAAAAGATGCTATCGTAAAAGTGAATGCAATTGACTTGAATACATGCGACTCCATTTCGTTTTCAAATGAGGAATGTGCGTTTGAGTACCGCGACAGCATTTTCAAACATAATCGTCAATTTATAATCACTTCAGTAGTTTTCCGATTGAATAAAAATTTTCGTTACATCGAAAAGTACGCCGATCTCAATCACGAAATGAAAGATGTTCACCAACCTTCACTCCAACAAGTACGACAAGCAATCATCAAAATCCGCAGGCAGAAATTGCCCGATGTAAATGTACTGCCAAATGCCGGCAGTTTTTTCAAAAACCCGATTTTAACTAAACAGGAGAAAGACGATCTTCTCGGCAAATTGCCTGATGCGCCATTTTATCCGGTCGGAAACGAGGCATTCAAAACATCAGCTGCTTACCTCATCGAAAAAGCCGGATATAAAGGCCGAAGAAACGGAGCAGTGGGAATATACGAACATCATGCACTGATAATCGTAAATTATGGCACTGAAAATGGTTGCGACATCGTAAATTTTATGCACGAAGTGCAGCAGGCGGTTGAAGAAAAATTTGCGATTCGGCTGTTGCCCGAAGTTCAAATATACTGACAAAAAATCATCACTCATCATCCATGTCATCATTTATCATCGAAGGAGGTCATCGCCTCAAAGGCGAAATACTACCGCAAGGCGCAAAAAACGAAGCCCTACAGGTGATTTGTGCAACTCTGCTTACCGACGAAGAGGTAATCATTGAAAATGTTCCCGATATTCTCGATGTAAACAACCTAATTTGTCTGCTCCGAGATTTGGGCGTCGAAGTCAAATCGATGGGCAAAAGTGTTTGGTCGTTCAAAGCCGCACATATCGATTTGCAGTTTATCAAAACCAACGAGTTTATTCGCAGAAGCGAAGCTCTTCGAGGGTCGGTGATGATTGTCGGCCCTCTTTTGGCCCGATTCGGTGAAGCTATGGCTCCAAAACCGGGCGGCGACAAGATTGGTCGACGGCGCATTGATACCCACCTCAACGGTATGATGAAGTTGGGCGCTCGACTGGAATACGACGAGCAGCGGCTTTCGTATCATTTGACGGCCGACAAGCTCAAAGGTCAGTTTATTCTGCTCGACGAAGCATCGGTGACGGGAACAGCCAATTTGATCATGGCATCGGTTTTTGCCGAAGGCGAAACGGTGATTTACAATGCGGCATGCGAGCCTTATGTGGAGCAGTTGAGTAAAATGCTGGTGCGCATGGGTGCCAAAATTGAAGGAATTGCATCCAATCGGCTCACCATTACGGGCGTGAGTGTATTGCATGGCTGCCGCCATCGACTATTGCCCGACATGATAGAAATCGGGAGTTTTATCGGAATGGCAGCTATGACCGGTTCCGAAATCACCATCAAAAACAGTTCGGTAGAAAACCTGGGTATTATTCCCGAAAGCTTTCGCCGTATGGGTATCGAAATCGTGCAACAGAATGACGATTTATTCATTCCGCAACAGGATCATTATACGATCGAGTCTTTTATGGATGGCTCCATTCTTACCATTGCCGATGCACCTTGGCCGGGACTCACACCCGACCTGTTGAGTGTGATGCTGGTGGTGGCAACCAAAGCCGAAGGCTGTGTGCTGATTCACCAGAAAATGTTCGAAAGTCGTCTCTTTTTTGTGGATAAACTCATTGATATGGGAGCCCAAATCATCCTTTGCGATCCCCACCGGGCAACAGTCATCGGGCTTGGCAACCGTTTCCGATTACGAGGAATGACCATGACTTCACCCGATATTCGGGCCGGAATTTCGTTGCTGATTGCAGCGATGAGCGCTTGCGGAAAAAGCACCATTCACAACATCGATCAAATCGATCGGGGTTATCAAAATATAGACACGAGACTCAACGATTTGGGGGCTTATATCCAACGCGTTGAGTAATTTGAAGTACAAAAGTGCTTTATATTCAAAAAAATTTGTTTTGTCCATAAGTGTTTTGTTACTTTGTACCCGAAAAAGAAAAAACCACATTCGTTCAAAATAATGACCAATTCATTTTTTTTTGAAAAGTTACTGTTAACTAAACATCCATTCAATTAATCCATTTACATTTGTTATGAATAATGACATTGTCGTTAAGGACATTAAACAAGTAACGGTTCGCTTTTCGGGAGATTCCGGCGACGGCATGCAACTCTCCGGGACATTGTTTTCCACGTTGTCCGCAATTTTCGGTAACGAAATTGCCACTTATCCCGATTATCCGGCCGAAATTCGTGCACCTCAAGGTTCGCTTCAGGGAGTATCCGGTTTTCAGGTGCGTATCGGTTCGAAGGACATCTACAATTCGGGCGACAAAACCGATGTGTTGGTGGCTATGAATCCGGCCGCTCTGAAAGTCAACGTCTCGAATCTCAGAAAAGACTCAATAGTGATCTACGATACCGATTCGTTTCAGAAAAAGGATCTCGAAAAAGCTTTATTTCAAACCGATGCCCCCTTTGCCGAACTCAATTTAACATCGGTACAACCCATTCCCGTTGCCATCACGACAATGACAAAGAATGCACTCGAAGGGCTGGATCTCGATAATAAACAAGTGTTGCGTAGCAAAAATATGTTTGCTCTGGGAATTGTTTGCTGGCTGTTTAATCGACCACTCGAAATTGCGGATCAACTTCTCGAAGAAAAATTTGCAAAGAAACCTTTACTCGTTCAAGCAAACATCAAGGCGCTCGCCGCAGGTTATAATTACGGCAGCAATACACATCTCACTGCCACAACTTATCGCATAGAGAGTATTGAACATTCCAAGGGATTTTATACCGACGTTAGTGGTAATCTGGCAACTGTTTACGGTTTGATTGCGGCTGCCGAAAAAGCGGGTCTGAAGCTTTTTTTGGGTTCGTATCCCATCACACCGGCTACCGATATTTTGCACGAACTATCGAAACGTAAAGATTTCGAAGTAAAAGCATTACAAATGGAAGACGAGATTGCGGGTATTACCTCTGCCATAGGCGCGAGTTTTGCCGGATGTTTGGCAGCCACCTCTACTTCCGGACCGGGCATGTCGCTCAAAAGCGAAGCAATCGGGTTGGCTGTTATGACGGAACTTCCATTGGTAATCATCGATGTGCAACGAAGCGGGCCATCTACCGGTATGCCGACAAAAAGTGAGCAGACGGATCTCAACCAAGCGCTCTATGGCCGAAACGGTGAGAGCCCGGTTGTAGTGATTGCTGCAACATCTCCTACCGATTGTTTCGATAGCGCATTTTGGGCATCAAAACTGGCTATCGAACACATGACTCCGGCCATTCTTCTTACCGACGGATATATTGCCAACGGCTCTTCGGCATGGAAAATTCCTAATATGGAAGACTATCCCGATATTAAGCCTCATTATGTGCAGGAATACTACAAAGGTGATCCGACTGTGTGGCGTCCTTATTTTCGCGATGAAGAGACTAAAGTGCGTTATTGGGCTGTGCCGGGGACTCCGAGATACATGCATCGTGTTGGTGGTTTGGAAAAAGATAGCCAAACAGGAATTATCTCTACAACTCCGGAAAATCATCAATTAATGGTAAATTACAGAAAAGAAAAAATCGAGAAAATAGCCGATTTCATCCCCACGCAGGAAGTTATTGGAGATCAAGATGCCGACACTCTCATCGTAGGTTGGGGTGGCACTTATGGACATTTGCTCGAAACTATGATTCGAATACAGGCTAATGGGAAAAAAATCGCTTTTACTCATTTCCGATTTATTTCGCCACTTCCCAAAAATACCGAAGAAATTCTTTCGAAGTTCGACAAGATTATAGTGGCCGAGCAAAACAATGGTCAATTTGCTTCGTATCTCAAAAGTAAGATCGATCGTTGCCTGCCTATCTACAGACTCAATCGTGTGGAAGGACAACCGTTTATGGTTGAAACATTAGTCGATGAGTTCATCAAAATAATGGAAAAATAACTATTGAAATGGAAACAGAACTTAAATATCAAAAATACACTGCCAAGGATTACAAAAGTGAAAATGCTGTTCGCTGGTGTCCCGGATGTGGTGATCATGCCATCTTGAGTTGTCTCTACAAAGCGATGACCGAATTAAATATCGAACCTCACCAAACGGCCGTCATTTCAGGTATTGGTTGCTCATCACGATTGACCTATTATATGAACACATACGGCATTCATGGCATTCATGGCCGCGCTTTGGCTATCGCTACCGGAGTGAAAGTTGCCAATCCCAAACTGAGTGTTTGGGTAGCCACCGGCGATGGCGATTCTTTGGCAATCGGGGGAAATCATTTTATTCATGCCATTCGTCGTAATGTGGACATCAATGTATTGTTGTTCAACAACAAAATCTACGGACTGACGAAAGGACAATACTCTCCTACTTCCGACCGCGGATTTGTTTCGAAATCCTCACCTTTCGGAACTGTTGAAGATCCTTTTATTCCTGTCGAACTTTGTTTTGGTGCGCGTGGCAATTTCTTTGGAAGAGCCATCGACGTCGATCTGAAAAACACAACCGATTTGATGGTCGCCGCAGCTCGACATAAAGGAACATCTATCGTAGAGATTCTTCAAAACTGTGTCATCTTCAATAATGGTATCCATAATAAGATTTCGGATAAAACATTTCGCTCCGAAAAAACCATTTTGTTGAAACATGGCGAAAAAATGATTTTTGGTGCTAATAACGATAAAGGAATCGTTGCCGAAGGATGGAATTTGAAAGCCGTTACGATCGGACAGGACGGATATACATTGGATGACATTTTGGTACACAATGCCACAACTGTAGATAGCACATTACATCTAAAACTTGCCATGATGGGTTATGAAAATGATCTTCCTGTGGCTCTGGGCGTAATCCGTTCTGTTGATGCTCCAACTTTCGAAGCTGAAATCGAAAAGCAGATTGCCGAAGTACAACAAAAAAAACCGAAACAAACGTTTACCGATTTTTTGTTGCATTCGTCGAATGTGTGGGAAGTGAAATGAAATATGAGATACTGTAGTAATGATAAAGAGGTTGCCTCACTTTTGAGACGACCTCTTTTCTTTTTTTCTTTTTCGCAATCAGGAGTCAGAATTTTCTATTTGTTGTTGTAAAAAGCAGGCGCATTTTGCAACGACATACAAAGTTCAAATAAAACCAATATTCAGAAAGTGTTTTTGTTTTTAAGTGATGACAAATTGCTTTAAATTTTGAAAAATTAATGGAGAAAAAACAAATACCATTATATTTGTGATGCGATTAGTAGTTACTGTTTTTCTCATTGTTAGAAGATTCATCGATATTTATTGAAAAGCAAAAGGAAATCCAAATAATAAAATGGGATCGAATGCAAAAATAATTCATTGGAATAGCTGCCTGAGTGTCGTCGTGCACATTATTATCAGTAAAGAAATAGCTGAACCTGAAAGCTATTTCGAGAACTCTGCAATAAAACAAACATCAGGCGAATGGTCTTATATTGCTACTTTTGGCAAACAAAGCCTCAACAACGATATGATGGGATTGGCAGTTTTTTATAAAACCAAACAGCTTGTCAAAATAACCGAAGATAACCTCAACCATGTTATTATTTTGAAACCGGTTAACGGACAAGTGGAATATTACTTTATGCCTACTTGGGAACTTGATTGGGAACCAGTTAAGGACAAAACGGCTTTCGAAAAATGTATCGACGAAGTATTAAACAGATTAAACAATCCTGTTTCATTCATCATCCATCCGTAATCAACTGAAACAAAATTTATATAGTTATGAGAAAAAGTTTTATTCACGAAGATTTTATGCTTCAAAGCGATGCGGCACGCGAATTGTATCACAATCATGCCGAAAAGATGCCGATCATCGACTATCACTGTCATCTCAATCCCGAATTTATTGCCAAAGACCGTAAATTCGACAACCTGGGTCAAATCTGGTTAGAAGGCGATCACTATAAATGGCGGGCTATGCGCACGAATGGTGTGGACGAGCACTATTGCACCGGAAAAGATACTTCGGATTGGGAAAAATTCGAAAAATGGGCCGAAACAGTACCTTATACGATGCGCAATCCATTGTATCATTGGACACATCTCGAACTCAAAAGAGCTTTCGGTGTTGACGAACTACTCAGTCCGAAAACGGCCAGAGAAATTTTTGACATTTGTACCGAGAAACTTCGCACTCCGGAATATTCGGCTCGTGGACTTATGAAGATGTTCAATGTTGAAACCGTTTGTACTACGGATGATCCTGTTGATTCACTCGAATATCATTTGGCTCTGAAAAAAGAAGGATTCGAAGTAAAAGTACTACCCGCATGGCGTCCCGACAAAGCAATGGCAGTTGAAAATCCCGCCGAATATCGTGCGTATGTGGAAAAACTGTCGAATGTGTCGGGAATAACAATCAGCAAATTCTCCGATTTAATAGAGGCACTTCGAAAACGACACGATTTTTTTGCAAGTATTGGGTGCAAACTATCCGATCACGGAATCGAAGAATTCTATGCCGAACCCTATACCCAAACAGAAATCGAATCCATATTCAACAAAGTATATGGCGGAACGGAACTATCGAAAGGAGAAATCCTGAAATTTAAGTCGGCCATGCTCTACGAAGGGGCATTAATGGATTGGGAAAAAGGATGGACGCAACAGTTTCACTATGGAGCAATTCGAAACAACAACACCCTATTGTTCAAACAGTTGGGACCCGATACCGGATTTGACTCCATAGGCGATTTCACGGTGGCAAAAAACATGAGTCGTTTTCTCGATCGCCTGGATGTGGACAACAAACTGGCCAAAACGATTATTTACAACCTCAATCCAAGAGACAACGATCTTGTGGCCACAATGATAGGGAACTTTCAGGACGGATCTGTTCCCGGTAAAATCCAATTTGGCGCCGCATGGTGGTTCCTCGATCAAAAAAACGGCATGGAAGCACAAATGAATTCGCTTTCGAATCTGGGGCTGTTGAGCCGTTTTGTGGGAATGCTCACCGACTCGCGCAGCTTTCTTTCATATCCCCGTCACGAATATTTCCGCCGAATCTTATGCAATCTTATCGGCAACGATGTTGAAAACGGATTACTTCCGGCTTCGGAAATGGATTTTCTGGGGCAAATGGTCGAAAATATTTCCTATTACAACGCAAAAACATTTTTTAATTTTTAAATTCCACAAACATCATTCATTATGAAAACATTATCTAAATATAGTTTAGGAGTCGGCGATCGATTTTCTCACGAAGGGAAAGCACAACTCAAAGCAATTATGAAGGCAAACGAGGCCGGATTGGAGATCGTTCCGGTATGGAACAAATCGAATCGCGAACATACCTACGTGCATTCGACACCTGTCGATACGCGCAAAGAAGCAGACGAAGCAGTAAAAGCATTGGGTTATAAAGGGCAATATCTGGTAGATGCCGATCATATTAACCTCAACACCGTTGCACCATTCGTACAAGTTTCGGATTTCTTCACGCTTGATGTGGCTGCTTATATCGGCAAGGAAAGTCCTAAAACAGAAATCGAAGCATTCCTATCTTCGTGCCAAAAATATATCGGACGGCTTTCCATTCCCGGCATGGCTGAACCACTTGATATCACGCGCGAATTGATTGAAGAAATTGCCGGTAAATTTCTGGCAGCCACCCAACAAGCTTCGGGAATTTACAATTATTTGAGAAAAGAAAAAGGCGAAGGCAATTTCATTACCGAAGTATCGATGGACGAAGTAGAAACTCCGCAAACACCCATTGAATTACTCTTTATCCTGAAAATGCTTGCAGACAAAGGGGTTCCGGCACAAACCATCGCACCTAAATTTACAGGTCGTTTCAACAAAGGAGTTGATTATGTAGGGAATCTTGATCAATTTGCCAAAGAATTCGAGGAAGATGTACTCGTGATCGACTATGCCGTTAAAGAATTCGGGCTTCCGAAAGAACTGAAATTGAGCGTGCATTCCGGCAGTGACAAATTTTCGATTTACCCAATCATGGCTAAAATTATCAAAAAGTATGATAAAGGCCTTCACCTGAAAACAGCCGGAACAACCTGGCTCGAAGAAGTGATCGGATTGGCCATTGCAGGCGATGACGGCCTTGATGCTGCAAAGAAAATTTATGCCGATTCGCACGATCGAAAAGAAGAATTGTGCGCTCCCTATGCCGATGTGATTAATATCGATGCTTCGAAACTACCTTCAATAGATGAGGTGAAAGAATGGTCGGGCGAAAAATTTGCCAATACGCTTCGTCATATTCCCGGACATCCCGATTACAATCCCAATTTTCGCCAGCTTATCCACGTTGCCTACAAAGTAGCAGCCGAAATGGGAACAGAATATACCTCGCTGCTCGAAAAATATGCCGACGTGGTGGGCAATTGTGTCGAAGAAAATCTGTACGACAGACACCTCAAACGCCTGTTCGATCTATAATCGGATAAAAAAATTACAGGATAAGGCTTGCGCGAGTAAGCCTTTCTTTGTTTTTATGCCAACGAACCGGTTCTTTTGCGTTTGCAAAAAAGCAGAACAGTGTTTTTCAAGTATTCGTATTCCATTTCGAAACACTCACAAAACAAATTGTTACCCAAATTATCTTCAATTTGAGCTTCTGTCCATAATTTGCCATCTTGAAGTTGAAGACTGTTAAACATATCTTCGGTTTCAATCTCGGACACATACAAAAAAATCAATCGCTTAGTGGTCGCATTTTCAAAAACATACTTCAGCAAAAATCGCAGGGGAATCTGATCGTTCTTTGTTTCGGAAGCAATTGCGTCATGCACCGCACGATCCAAATCGTCATCGAAGTTCATATATTTTTCGAAGGGATAATCCAACTTGCCGGGGTCGAGAATGCGATTGTTCTTCCGTTTAGTTAAATATATCTTGCCATCGAAAATCAGCGCCACTCGCACCACCGGGTGCATAAACTTGTTTTTCAGATCTTTCGTAACCGATTTGGCAATTTTTCCCGTTATATCTCCTTTTTCGTTGACCACCGGCAGCCAATCCTCGTGCTTGAGTTTATTATCAAAAATATTCAATCTTAAAGATTCGAGGCACATAATTCCCAATAAAATAAGTTGCGCCGTAATTTTTACTATGGGTATTTCAATTAACGAAAGTCCGTCGACTGAAAACAGAAACAATGCCAATACGATGAGCAAATGAATCGAAAGCCCATATTGACTAAGAAATGCCACTCGAAACGATTCGTTCAAGTAATTTCTCGCCGAAGGATTATCATTCCTCGCCAAACGCAAAATGATTTTGGGACGCGACAATCGTGAGACGATAAGAGAAAGCACAAAAATAACCTCCGCTGCGACAAAAATTCTGGTGGAATCGATTTTCGACCCAAGAAGAATGATGAGCGGAAACAACAATAAAAATGTTACCACCGAAATGTCGTACAACAAACGACTATGACGCTTCACCAACAAAAGCCCTGCAACCGAAAGCGAAAAAGCAACCAGATAAGAAACATACATATCAATCCGCCCAATCAGAAACGAAAAAACGAAAAGCGGGATGAGACCAAATGCGGGGTTTTTCAATATTTTCTGTAAAATACTCTTCTCCATATCTCCTAAGAATGATGCAAAATGGGCAAAACGCATTTGATAAAAATCAACTTTCGCAGAAAAGCGCGTGAAATAGAATAATTTATGCCATTATCATCATCTTGCACCTATATAACAACATTTTTCTCGTTTTGTTTATTCATAGAATTTGAGAAGGGCCTCCATAACTATTTTAACGTATATAAAAATCCCCGGCATAAGGGAATATTCATGTCGGGGATTTTTAATAAGACGAGAGCTATCGGATCAGAGATTTTTCTTGTAAAAATCAATCACTTTTTGATACAAATAACTTCGTGTATTTCCACCATAAATGGAGTGATTTTTGTCCGGGAATACAAACATCTCGAATTGTTTGTCGGCTGCCACAAGTGCGCGTGTATATTCCATCGCATTCTGAAAATGCACGTTATCGTCGGCTGTACCGTGAATCAGAAGCAGATTTCCCTGCAATTGTTTGGCAAGTTTCAGCGGAGAACCATTGTCGTAGCCCGATTGATTTTGTTGTGGCGTTCGCATGAAACGTTCGGTATAAACCGAATCGTAAAAACGCCAATCGCTTACGGCCGCAATCGCCACGCCGGCCTTGAAAACACCGTTGCCGCGGCTCATGCTCATCAGCACATTGTATCCGCCATAACTCCAGCCCCATATCCCGATACGTTTGCCATCCACATAAGGCAATGTCGCGAAATATCGGGCGGCAGCTATTTGATCATCCGACTCCAAAATGCCGAGCTTCATGTAGGTCTGTTTTCGAAACTCTTCGCCCCGCGCGCCTGTACCTCGTCCGTCCACGCAGGCAACCAGAAATCCTTCGTTAAGCAAAGCGTACTCCCAATCAATTCCAAATCGATCAGTAACTTCCTGAGAGTTTGGTCCACTATATTGAACCATAACCAACGGATATTTTTTTGAGACATCAAAATTCGTCGGCTTCAATATCCATCCGTTCAACTCGGTTACACCATCGGCAGCAGTCACCACAATAAACTCTTTTTGAGGCAATCGGGCTTCGACAATCTTTTGAGCCGTTGTCTGATTGTCTTCAAGCATGCGAAGCAGCTTGCCATTGGCGTCATGAAGGGAAATTTGCGTCGGTGTGTGAATATCGGAATGACGCAAGACAAAAAATTTTCCGTTATTACTAAACGTGGCCGAGTTATAGCCTTGTCCGGCCGAAAGTTTTATCGAATTGCCTTTTTCCATATTCATCTTATAGATATTGCGGCGCAAAGGACTTTCATCGGCTGATTCATAAAACACATTATTCGTTTGCGGATCGACAGCCAACAAACGTGTTACATCGAAAGCGCCTTTGGTGAGTTGCTTTTGCAATGCTCCCGTTTTGCCGTACACATAAATGTGACTATAGCCATCTTTTTCGGAGATATATGTAAACCTGCCATTTGCGAAAACGATAGAAGTCAGAAAATCGGAATCGATATAATATTTGTTTTCGTCGCGCAGCACAAGTTTGGCAACAGTGGTTCGAGGATTTACGAAATACATATCAAACCGGTTTTGATCTCGATTGAGCGTCATCACGGCCAGTTCGTCGGGACTGTCGGTGAATGCAATTCGCGGAATATAACCATCCTTATCAAGGGGTACCGCCATAGTGCGTGTGGTGCGTGCTTCGATATCGAAAACACGACATTCCACAGTCGAATTCATTTCGCCCGGTTTTGGATATTTATACATATAAAAATCGGGATATAGTTTTTCATCGAAAGTTTGAAAACGATATTGCGGAACTTTCGATTCGTCGGTACGTACAAAAGCGAGCATCTTGTTATCGGGCGAAAATTCCATCAACCGAGTCGTGCCGAACTCCTCTTCATACACCCAATCTGTAGCACCATTAATAATTGCATTGAGTTCGCCATCCTTTGTGATTTGTGATTCGGTATCAAAATCGAATTTAGCCAGCCAAATATTGTTATCGCATACGTAAGCGAGCATTTTCCCGTCAGGGGAAAAAGTCGGAATCATTTGTTTATTTTGGTTCTCAGTAAGTTTTCGCACCAGATTTCTTCGCACATCATGATAATAATAAGTTGCCCGAAACGAATGTCTGTAAATCTGTTCGCGATCACGATAGACCAATACCCGATTCTCGTCAGGACTTACAAGAAATCCTTCGAACATGTCAAAAGTGCATTCGCGAGCCTTGTGTGTGTTGAACAACGTATCAACGGCTTTCCCCGTTTGGTACGAAAACTTAATGACTGCCGTTCGATCATCATTCATTTGGTAATAACTCATTCCATCAGCCGACGAAACCATCGGCTTTACACCACGTTCCGAAAATTTACCGTCTAAGATATCCTGTAAAGTGTAATTTTGGGCTGATAATCCACCCAAACAGATACTCAAAAAAATGGGAAGAATTGTCTTTTTCATTCCAAGAATATGTTTTATGTTGCAAATATAACCAATTTGTCCGAACTATTTTTTTATTCCGGCTATCACTTATCACACAACGGAGCTGTTTATAAAGGAAGATTAACATGGTAAAATAGGGTTTAATATTCATTCAAACCATCTACGGCGCTAATACGACTGAAACATGCAACGATCAGGAGATTTCTTTAAAAGTAAAAAATAAGAACAAATAAACCATATTTCGTCCTTTATTCGCAAAAAACAAATTAACAATAGTACATTAAATTGTTTTTTTACAACCAAAAAATTATCATTATCTTTGCGTCGTCATTTCAAATTGTCATTCAAAGGAAAATCAGACTATTCATGATTGAACACGAAGGCATCGTTGAACAAATTAGCGACAATAATCTTACAGTGCGCATTTTGCAGCAATCAGCTTGCGGAACATGCAGTGCAAAAGGTTATTGTTCTGCAGCAGAATCAAAAGAAAAACTTGTTCATATTACAGATTCAACAGGAAAGATTCAGATACATGATAAAGTTACCGTACTTGTTACCGAATCTACAGGCTACAAAGCTGTATTTTGGGCATACATAGCTCCGTTAATTCTTATTCTGTTTACGGTTTTTTTGACTGCAACTGTATGGAAACTCACCGAAATACAGAGCACATTCGTTGCAATTCTCTCTCTCATTCCTTATTATATTTGTCTGTATCTGTTGAAAGACAAAATGACTCGTAACTTCCAATTTACTATAAAAAAAACCAACACAACAAACCCTGCTGAAATATGAATGTAATTTTGACAGCAGTTGCTGTACTATGTATTATAGGGGCAGTAAGTTCTGCGATTTTATACGTCATTAGTCAACGATTCAAAACAATAGAAGATCCACGCATCGAGCAGGTGCTGGAAGCTCTCCCCGCTGCCAATTGCGGAGGGTGCGGATTCCCCGGATGCAACGGTTTTGCTTCTGCTATTGTGAAATCTGACACGATGGATGGTTTTTACTGTCCGGTTGGAGGACAAACAACAATGGATAATATCGCCCGCATTTTGGGGAGAACGGCTGACGTATCGACAAAAAAAATAGCTGTCGTTCGATGCAACGGAACATGCGAAAATCGACCGAGAACGAACATTTACGACGGAGCATCCAATTGCACTATTGCAGCTGCATTATATGGTGGCGACACAGGATGTTCGTTCGGATGTCTGGGGCTGGGAGATTGCGTTGATTCATGCCTTTTCGATGCTATCCATATCAATCCCGAAACCATGCTCCCTGAAGTAGTCGAAGACAAGTGCACGGCCTGTGGTGCTTGCGTGAAAGCCTGCCCCAAAAATCTGATCGAATTGCGCAAACAAGGGCCTAAATCACGACGCATCTACGTGAGCTGCATGAACAAAGATAAAGGAGGCGTAGCTCGAAAATCGTGTGAAGTTGCCTGTATAGGATGTAGCAAGTGCCAACAGGTATGTCCGTTTGACGCGATCACGATAGAAAACAATTTGGCCTACATCGACGACGATAAATGTCGATTGTGTCGGAAATGTGTCCCGGTTTGTCCGACAAATTCGATTTTGGAACTCAATTTTCCGCCAAGAAAAGAGCCGAAAGAAGAAACGGCCAAAGCAGAAGCATAATCCGATAAAAAAACCATAATATACGGATTTTCTCAAAATTGTTACCGATATTGGGAATATCCACAGAAAATTGTTTTATGTTGAAAACATTTCGAATAGGAGGAATTCATCCGGCCGAAAATAAACTTTCAGCAGGCAAAAAGATTGAAAATGCTGCTCTACCTGCTCAAGTCATGATTCCACTCGCTCAACACATCGGAGCACCCTGCCAGCCCATTGTAAAAAAGGGAGACAAAGTAAAGGTCGGAACGCTCATCGGCAAAAGTGTGGGATTTGTTTCGGCCAACATTCATTCGTCGGTTTCGGGCACTGTCAACAAAATCGATAAGGTGATGGATGTCAGTGGATACAAACGCGATGCCGTCATCATCGACGTTGACGGAGATGAATGGGAACCAACGATTGACAGATCCGACACGCTGAAAAGAGAATGCCGTTTGTCCTCGAAAGAAATCGTCGAAAAAATTGCAGGGGCCGGAATTGTCGGCATGGGAGGAGCGACCTTTCCAACACACGTGAAACTTACTCCCCCTCCGGGATTAAAGGCCAATATCCTTATTATCAACGGAGTGGAGTGTGAGCCTTATCTCACCTCCGACCACGAATTAATGTTAGAAAAGGCTGAAGAAATTTTTGTCGGAACAGAAATTCTGATGAAAGCCGTTGATGTGAAGAAAGCCGTTATAGGCATCGAGAACAACAAAAAAGATGCCATAGCAAGATTTACGGAAATTTCTAAATCTTATCCGGGAATTGAAGTTCAGCCACTCAAAGTTAAATATCCTCAAGGCGGAGAAAAACAATTGATCGAAGCCATTACCGGCAGACAAGTACCCGGTGGAGCACTGCCCATATCGGTAGGAGCCATAGTTCAGAACGTAGGAACGACATTTGCTGTGTATGAGGCGGTTCAAAAAAACAAACCTCTTTTCGAACGTATCATTACGGTTACCGGAAAAGAGGTCAAAAACCCATGCAACGTACGGGCCAGAATTGGAACTCCTTTCAAAAATTTAATCGACATTGCAGGAGGACTTCCCGGTGATACCGGAAAAGTCATCAGTGGCGGACCTATGATGGGAAAGGCATTACCCAACATCGATATTCCGGTTGCAAAAGGATCATCGGGGATTCTTATCATCCCCTCGTCGGAAGCAAAGCGCAAAGCAATGAAAGATTGTATACGATGCGCCAAATGCGTAAATGTGTGTCCGATGGGTTTGAATCCCACATTACTTATGGATCTCACCGAATTTCAGATTTGGGATAGGGCCGAGAAACAAAAAATAACCGATTGCATAGAATGTGGTTCTTGCAGCTATACATGCCCTGCAAATAGGCCTTTGCTCGATTATATTCGACTTGGCAAAGGAAAAGTAACCGGAATTGTAAGAGCAAGAAAAAACTAAGAATTTTTGTCGCGATCCTATTCATTCCGGCAAGACCGAAAACAAATCAAATTACAACAATCGATATCTTCCTCTATTGGAATATGTTTTTATGGAAAATAAATTAATCGTATCACCCTCACCACACATACACAGTGGTGACAGCATTCCGAAAAACATGTATGGAGTGCTTATAGCGCTGATTCCGGCATTTTTGTTATCGCTATACGTATTCGGACTCGATGCACTTATATTAACATTAGCCTCCATATTGTTTTGTGTGGTGTTCGAGTATTTTATCTCCAAGTTCATATTAAGAAGCGAGTCCACTATAAGCGATGGATCTGCTATCATCACCGGAGTACTGCTCGCATTCAACGTGCCATCAAATCTGCCGATATGGATTCTGGCTATCGGAGCATTAGCAGCCATCGGCATTGGAAAAATGTCTTTCGGCGGCTTGGGCAAAAATATCTTCAACCCTGCTCTCGTAGGGCGAATATTTTTACTCATTTCGTTTCCGGCGCAAATGACAACCTGGCCGGCACCGGTTTTGGAGTCTGCTACCGATGCCGTTTCATCGGCAACCGTACTTTCGAGACTCAACTTTGGCAGCACGCTTCCAACGCTTTCGACCATGTTCGTGGGGACAGAGAGTGGATCGCTGGGCGAAACGAGTGCTATTGCACTCCTAATCGGATTCATCTATCTGCTTTGGAAAAAAATCATCACCTGGCACATTCCTATCTCCATTTTGTTTACCGTTGCGATATTCACGGCAATCTTATATATTTTCGATCCACAGCCGCAATACAATCCGATCATTCATCTTGCGTCGGGAGGATTAATGTTAGGAGCCATTTTTATGGCAACCGATTACGTAACGTCACCCCTTACAAAAAAAGGAATGTTTATTTATGGGTTTTTCATTGGAATCATCACGGTATGCATCCGTTTGTGGGGAGCCTATCCTGAAGGAGTTTCGTTTGCGATTGTGCTTATGAACGGGTTCACACCACTCATCAATTATTACACAACACCTAAACGTTTTGGGGAGAAACAAAAAAATGGCTAAACTCGAATCAAATTTCAAAAATATGTTTCTGTCACTGTTCACTATCTGTCTTGTGGTGGCAGCACTTTTAGCTCAAGCGAATAAAATGACGGCCAAACCCATTGCCGAAGCAAAAGCAATGAAACTTGTGAATGCCATCAGAGAGGTTGTTCCTCCGTTTGACAACGATCCGGTAGCAGAAGCCTATAAAATGCCCGATGGACAAGGAGACTCATTGACGGTTTATCCTGCAAAAAAAGGCGACGAAATCGTGGGTTTTGCAGTTAACAGCAGTTCCAACAACGGTTTCGGAGGAAATATTCAAATAATGGTAGGATTCGACACCGAGAATAAAATCGTAAACTATTCCGTTCTGCAACATTCCGAAACACCCGGGTTGGGGTCGAAAATGACACAATGGTTCAAAGACACCACCAAACCCAATCAATCCATTATAGGACGAGACTTATCAACAGGTCAATTAAACGTATCCAAAGACGGAGGTAATG